>Ga0247768_1000169_pt1 | contig 23893 bp, 19 predicted proteins | sample UWRJL016104C6_FD_179944 | JGI IMG/M metagenome (GOLD analysis project Ga0247768, IMG submission 179944) | Plant litter microbial communities from Arlington Agricultural Research Station in Wisconsin, United States - UWRJ-L016-104C-6 | ecosystem: Environmental > Terrestrial > Plant litter >... | reverse complement strand
CGGCGAGAGCGCGTCTTGCACGGGGATGGCCAGGTGCACGCGCACCGATACGACGCCATCCAAGCTGCGCAGCGAGCGCTCCAGCTCCCCCGAGGTGCCGGCCACGAATTTGGCCTGTTCCGAGGCCCGACTGGGCACAATCGAGCCCTGACCAAGGGTCTCGAGCAAACCCGGGCTGGCCGCGGGGGGCAGGCTTTCGGAGCTCAGGATCCCCGCTGCGCTCGAGGCATCGTCACGGGCAACGCTGATCCGCCAGTGACCCTCACTGTCGGGATCGCGCTCCTTGTCTGCGGCGACGCCGCTCTTCTCCAAAGCGACGACCGCGTGGTTGGCGTCATTTTCGTCCAGGCCGACCGCAATCGGGACATTGCAGGCAGCGAGCAGCGTGGCCCCGAAGACGAAACCGAGCCATGTGCGATCCCCAGCTGTGCCTCGTCGCTTCATGTTTGTCCTCGCTCCGCGCGCGCGTCCCAAGCTTTCCCCGTGGCGACCGGACCTCAGAAGCTCGTGTGCGTCACGTCGAGCTTCGGGTTACTCGGAAACCCGAGCCCTCGCACGCCCGCGGCGATACACGCCGAGGCGCCGGGATTACGCGGCGATACGACCACGGTGACGCCCACCGCGCGGCCGTTCTGGACCGCCGCGCAGATGTTGATTTTCGCGCTGTCGGGCACGTTGCAATGGGCGAAGTAGCTGCCTCGATTCAAGACCGCGGCATATTGACCGCCGGTGATGTCGGCTTGGCCGCGCGGGCCGCCCACGCTCATTTCCTCGACGTACGAGGCCTGCGCGGCCTCACAGCTCTGCCCGCCGCCCAGGATCGGAAAGCCGCCGCTGCGTCCGACGACGCGGCCGCCGCCGCCTTTTTTCTTGGTCGAGTTGAGGCCCGCGTCCATTTCGACGTTGGACTGGGACTCGACCTGTACCGCGACCTCGTCGTTGCGGTTGGCGCGGGCTTTCAGGAACCAGAGCCCAGCCGCAATCAATAGCGCGCCGACGCCCAGCACGCCGATCAGCGTTTTGCCGCGCGTGCTGCGCGATTCCTGGACGACGACCCGCTCGATGGCGGCCTTTTCGGCCACGATATCGCGAGAAAGTCGGGCATTTTCTGCAAACGGCGCGAATTCGTCCCAATCCTTGATGGCGCGTTCGTCTTGGCTGAGCGAGTCGCGCACGACGTCCGCGTCCAGGAACGTGTGCGTCGCAATTTGTTGCAGCAGCTCGACCGCGCTGAACGGGCCGTGGTCCATGCCGTCTTTGACTACGACGTAACGGGGCCGTGGATCGCTCTCGAGCCGAGCTTTGAGCGTCGCCAGCTCGCTCGTGGCGTCGCCGGTGACGCGCGCGCGTTGCTCGATTACGCCCAAGTTGTACGGGCTGTTACCGCTCGGAACCGGGGGCAGCATCGACATCGAGACATCGACGTCGAAGCCAACGTCGTGGTCGAGGTGCGACGTGTCAGCGGGAGGAGGAGGCACGACGCTGCCGGGCGGCGCGAATTGGTGCAGCGCTTGGGCCAGCGCGTTCAGATCATCCGGACGGTGCGCGGGGTCCGAAACCAGCGCTTTCGCAAGCATTGCCTCGAAATCAGGACCCAGACCGGGCACCACCTCACTCGGGCGGCGCATGCCGGGGCCCACGGCGAGGCCCGTGAGTAGCTCGTACAGAATCGCGCCCAGGGCGTACACGCTAGCGCGCGCCCCGCCCGGCGCGCCCGCGCGTTCTTCGGGCGCCATGCACGCCTTGTCGCGCGGTAAGAGCGGCGCCTTGCTCGCGTGCGGCAGGGAAATTTGATAAAACCCGTAGTCGTCCTCGACCAGGCTCGAAGCGTGCAGGTACAAGCGATGCCCCGCGCGATGCAGCTCGGCCGCTTGCACGCACAGCGGCACGATGATGCCGACGGCCTGTTTCAGGTTCAGCCGAGAGCCGCGCGCCCGCAACTCCTCGAGCCGCGCGCGCAGGGTACCAGGGGCAACGGAAGCACCAACGGGCAGGGGCGTGATCAAGTGTTGAACGCTCGTCATTTCAGGGGCCGAAGATAGTAGCAAAGATCTACGGCCGCCGTCCCGGCGCGGTTCAGAGCTGAGTTTCGTCGTCCCGGGCCGGGCCGCGCCACGGAAAGCGTCGCTTCAGGTAACCGCCATGAGCGAATTTCCCTAATACTGGCGCGATGTTGGGCGCGATGTCCGCGTCCCACTCGCCGCCGTGGATGAAATCCCGTGCGTGACTACGTGAGTCGAGAAGCGCGAAGCCCGGGATTTTTTCAGTGGGGATACCCAGGCGATCCAGCTCGAGCTGAAAATCATCCCGGTCGACCCGCACCAATCGCACCTTGGCCAACGCCCTCTGTGCCTCCTTGCTGGTCAAGGCAGCGGCCACGCCATCACACGGCTTGCAGCCCGGTACGACCAACCACAGCACGAGTGTCTCGCCGGCGGCGGCTGCCAGCGCGCGCTGATGGCCGAGCTCGGTCTCGAGATCACCGGAGACATCCGCCAGCGTGATTTCGCCGAGCGTCGTGACCTGATTGCCCGCCTCACGCGAGGCCAGCGCGGGCGGTGCTGTTTTCTTGCTGGGTTTTGCCGAGCGGGGCGGAGCGGCGGGTGCCGGAACGGCGGGGGCAGGGCCGGCCGGGGCACTGCGCGCGACTGTGGCTGGTCTTTGTTGAGCCAAATACGTGACGCCCACCGCGACGCCGATCACGGTAAGGCATACGTTGAGCACTCCCAGCGCGATCGCGGCCGTAGCCAATCCACGGCCGGTTTCACGGCCCTGTGCACGCGAAATCTCGCCCCGCGCGATCAAGCCCAGCACGACTCCCAGCGCGCCCCCGACGCCCAAGAAGCAGACGTAGCCGGACAGGCTGGCGACGAACGCAAAGATTGAGGTGCCGTTGGTCTTCGCGCTGTCTTGCCAGGGCGCGACCGGCGGCGGGCTGTGCATGAGCCGAGTATAGCCCGCCGCACACCGGTCGACTTGGGCTATGCTGCCGCCGGTATGCGTTTGGGCGTGTTTCCAGCCGTGATCGTGCTGTTCGTAGCGACCCGCGCCGAGGCGCAGAGCGCGGCACCCGCGGTGCCGACCGGCCTCGCGCCATCCAGCTTGGCACCCGCGGCACCGGTCAGCCCCGCGCCGGCCCCGAATCACGCCAATCGAGAGCTCACGGACGGCAGTGTCTCGTCCGGTCAAGCCGCCGAGCACTTCGAGCGCGCGCTCGCCTGGTACCGAGCCGGGAAGTACCAGCGGGCGGTCGGGGAGCTGGAAGCGGCGCTCGAGCGCGACCCGGGCGGCAAAGATTTGGTGTTCAATCTGGCGCTGGTCCAGGAAAAGCTGGGCGATCTCGCGGGTGCCATCGCCTCGCTGGTGCGCTTTCAGAGCATGGAGAAGGATCCGAAAGAGCTCGAACGCGCCAGCCAAACCATTGCGCGGCTGAGGGGAGCGCAGGCTGAGTTGCTCGCGAGCGTCCCGCGAGCACCGGCCGAAGCCTCGCGGCCTGCGCCTTGTCCGGCACCGCGGGTACGCGGCAAATTCGACGGTTGGGTGATCGGAACGGGCAGTTTGGCGCTGGCTTCGTTGCTGGTGGGCACGGCATTCGGCGTTCGCGCGCTGACCCTGGACGCGACCGCGGAAGAGGCGCGCGCGCGCGACGCCGCGGTCATCGCCGACGTCGCGCTCGTGACCGGTTTGCTGGCAGGCGCCGGCAGTGTGGCGCTCTACTTCGGTCGTTTCGCGGACGCGCCGGTGGAAACAGCGACGCTGCCGCGCGCCCAGCCCCTACCGCGGGCATCGTTTGCGCGGGTCGAATTCCGGTACTGATGTCGGTGCTTCACGCACCCCCGGCGGTTCTCGCCGGGCGCTCCCCGTTCAGCGCGCTTGCCAGACGCGCTCGCTTGCGCGATGTAACATAGTGCGCGTGCGGTTTCGAAAGCCGCGCAAACCCCCGATGCCCGCCGTGGCCGCTGACGCGACGATCCCGCCCTCGAGCCGCTCGACCGAGCGGTTGTGCCCGCGCTGTCGCCGGCCTCAATCGGCGTTTCCGGGCCTTTCATCGAGCGGCGACCAGCTCCCACGCTGCCCGGAGCACGCGCTGCCCTTCGTCGATTTACGAGATGGGTCCGATCCGTTGCTCGGCACGACCATCGCGGGGCGCTTCACTATCCTCGGTCGCTTGGGCCGCGGTTCGATGGGCGCGGTGTACCGCGCGCGCCAAGAAGCCGTCGGGCGAGACGTCGCGCTCAAGCTCGTGCGTCAAGATCGCGCCCACGATCCGGAGACCAAAGGCCGCTTCGAACGCGAGGCGCGTGCCATTAGCGCGCTGGTCAGTCCACACACCGTGACCGCCTTCGACTTCGGTGAGGCCGAGGATGGCTCGTGGTTTTTGGCCATGGAGATGTTGGAGGGCGAGACCGTCGGTGACCGCTTGCGGCGAGTGGGGCGACTCGACTGGTTCGACGCCTTGCGCTTCACCCGGGACGCCCTCGAATCGCTCGCTGAGGCGCACGCCAAAGGCATCATTCATCGCGACTTGAAGCCTGACAACCTGTTCCTGTCGCGCGTGCGCAGCGCCACGGGCGGCGTCGCCCAAGAGTCTTGCAAGGTGCTGGATTTCGGGATCGCCAAGTGGTCCCGAGACGGCGACGAGACCAAGATCGATCAGCTCGAGACGCAAGCCGGTACCGTGTTTGGTACACCCCGTTACATGTCGCCCGAGCAGGCTCAGGGCACGCCGCTGGATGCGCGCAGTGATCTGTATTCGTTGGGTGTCTTGCTCTATCAAATGTTGAGCGGTCGGGCGCCGTTCGTGGACGATGACGCGGTCGTGGTGATGGCGCGACACATCAAAGATCCTCCGCCGCGCTTCGAGACCATGAAACCGGAGGTGAAGGTGCCGGAGAGCATCGAGGCGTTGCTGTGGCGCGTGCTGGCCAAGTCGCCCTCCGAGCGGCCGGCGACTGCGGACCAAATGATCGCCGAGCTCGACGCGGCCGAAATCAGCGTGCGCGCTCTGGAGAGTGGCCCGCGCCTCACTCTGTCGAGTCGCGAGAAAACGCTTCTTCGCCGCTATGCGGGCTGGCTCGTCGCTGCCACTCTGGCGTTCTTTTCACTCGGCCTGCTGGTCGTGTTCGGACAACGCAAATCGATTTCCAAAGTCCCTTCGGCGAGTGAAAGCGTCGCGCATGGCGTACCGGGAGCCGAGCTGCAAAGTCGCCTCGTTCCCGAGCCAGCCGCGAGCTCGCTGTTCAGTCTCGACACAGCGGAAAATTCCGCGTTGGAAGCCGCGCCGGAGCCAGCGCCGAGTGCGTCGAACCTGCCGGCCGCCAAGAAGCTCAGCCACCCGCACAACGCGGGTAAGCCTCCGCTGCAGAAGAAAGGCAACGAGCGCTACGGGCGCTTCGAGTAGCTCGTGCGCGCGTGCCGGCGCGCTGCCGGATTGCGCGTTGCAGGGCGTTCTTTCCGCGTGTTAGCGTCGTCTGAATAAATATGGACCCTCGTGAAATGGAGACGCTGGTCCAGCGTCTGGTCCAAAACCCGCATGACCAAGAGACCATCACCTTTGCCCACCAGGCGGGCCAGAGTGATCCGAAGTCCTATGCGATGTTACTGGAAAAAGTTGGGACCGCGACCAGTGATCCCGCGATCGCGTGTCACTGGTTGACTGAAGCCGCGAACGTTTGGTCGACCACGCTCGGGGATGCGCATCGCGCCGCCCGCGCCTTGATGATCGCGATCGATCGCGATCCGACTCAGGCCACGCCCGCGGAGCGACTGGCTGAGCTGTATCGCGAGAAGGGCGATACCAAGGCGCTCGTGGCGCTGCTCGAGCGGCGCTCCAAGGCGCTGACCGTGCTCGCGTTGCAGGAGCCCGCGCTGCGCGGACAACTGGCGATTTTGCATGAAGAGCTCGGGCAGCTCTGGCAGAACCCGCCGCTCGAGCAGCCCAAAAAGGCGATCGAGAACTACAAGCGCGCGGTCGACTTCGATCCCGCCAGTCAATTTTCGATCTATTCGCTTCGCGAGCTGTACAAAGCGGCGAATCAGTGGAGCGACGCGCTGCCCTTCTTCGCTTTGGAGCAGGCGCTGGTCGCTGATCCGGAGCGCAAGATCGCGCTCTACCAAGACGAAGGCGACGTGCGCAAAAACGCACTCGACTACGCGGGCTCCGCGCTCGCGTACCGCCGCGCGCTCGAGCTCGAGGGCGGGCAGGATGCGACGCTCAAGCAGCAATTGGCGAGCGTGCTGCTCGAGTGCGTTCAAGCCGGTCAAAACATCTCCTTGCTGGAGCGACAAGAGGGCGCTCAGCTGTTCGTGGAGTTGGCCGAAGAGTACGCGGGTGAGCACGGGCTGTCCTATTCCCTGTGCGCGCTCGAGCTTTCGCCCGAGCACGATCGCGCGGTGCAGCTGGCGATGTTTTACGGGCAACAGCTCAATCGCACGGCCGAGGTCGCGCCGCGTGCAGCTGCCTACCTCAAGGCCAGCCCGAGCGGTGCGCTTTCGGCCGAAGCGCGCAAGCTGATCAGCGAGGCGATGGCCGCCGGCGCGGACGACGCGTTGTTGGACGCGCTCGCGCCACCGCCGAACGCGGACGCAGCAGTGCGCGTGGTCGCGTTGATCGAGCTTGCGCAAGCCTTGGCGCGCAAGACCAAGAAGAACGAAGCGGCGGACAAGTTCCGCGAGGTGCTGGCGCTCGATCCTGCCAATCTGGAAGCCATCGGCTATTTGGAGCCGTTCCTGCGTCAGACACGAAAATACGCCGAGCTGCGGGATATTTTGCTGTCTGCGGGCTCCGATCCCAACGCCGACACCGATCAACGCCAGGGCTGGCTGCGCGAGGTCGCCGGGTTGTGCGACACGCAATTGCGCGACGTCGATGGCGCGATCATCGCGCTCAGAGAGTTGCTGCTGCTCGATGCGGATGACGAGCCTGCGCGTAGCCAACTGAAGCGCATGCTCGAGAAGCAAGCGCGCTGGGACGAGCTAGCCGCACTGCTGGGCGACGAGGCCGAACAAACGCTCGACATCGAGGCGCGCATTTCACTGGAAAAAGCGCTGGCCAAGCTGCACGAGCAGAAGCGCAATGACCCGGTTGCCACCGGTGAGGCCTGGGCGCGCATCGCGGCCCTGGCCACGGGTGACGAACAAGCCATCAAGAGCGCCGTCGGCTTTTTCGAAACAGCAGCGCGCACGGACTTGGCCATTCTGGTGATCGCCGAGAATGTAGAGGCGATCACCGAAGAGTCACAGCGCGGCCAGCTGCTGCAGAAGCTCGGGGAATTACGCGAGGCCGACGCCCAGCCGCTTGCGGCGGGCGAAGCCTTTTCGCAGGCCGCCGTTCTGCTCAAGAGCGACGCGGTGTGGAGCTCGGCGGAGCGCTGCTTTGCTGGCGCCGAGGCTTGGGAGCAAGCCGCGAGCGCGACGCACGAGCGCGTGCAAATGGCCGAAGCTGCAGCGGCGCAAGCCGCGTTGCTCGCAAGCGAAGCCAGCTACTTGGCGCGCGCAGGAGACGATTCGGGATCCGTGCTGCGCTTGGAACAAGCGACCGAGCTCGATCCCGGCAACGACGAGTACGCGGCGGAGCTGGAAGCGCGCTACGTCGCTGCCGAGCGCACTGAAGACTTGGTCCAGTTTTTGCGGAGCCGCGCACAAAAGCTGGAAGATCGTGGGCAACGCGCGGAGCTGCGCAAGCGAGCCGCGAAGCTGCAACGAGACACGCTCGGCAATCCGGACGCTGCGCGCCAGACGCTGAACGAGCTGCTCGAGGACGGCGATGAGCTCGAAGCACTGAATATTTTGGCGGACGACGCCGAGCAGCGTGCGGAATTCGGCCTAGCCGGCGCGCTGCTCGAGCGCGTGGAGAAGGCCTCGCCAGGACCCGAGCAGCAGATCCCGGTGCTGCTGCGGCGCGCGCAGATCGTCGCTGATGGACTCGATGATCCGAGGACGGCGATCGCGCTCCACGAACGTCTACTGAAGGACTTGGATCCAGCGCACGACGGCGCGCTGTCGAAGATTGCCGAACTGTATCAGCGCTTGGACGAGCCCAAGGGCGTGGCCGTGGCTTTGGAACGCCGCCTGAAAGTCCTGCAAGATCCGGCGGAAAAGCTCAAAGTCGCCGATGATCTGGCGCGCCTGTACGAGGGCGCGCTCGACGACTCGATCTCGGCCGTGGTTGCGCTCGACTTGGTGCGCGAGCTGGAGCCCGAGAATTTCGACGCCGTGAGTCGCCTGGCGATCCTGTGTGAGAAGCTCGAGGACTGGCCGCGCTACGCCAAGCACTTGGCCGAATTGATCGAGGTCGAGGGTGACGAGCAGGAGGTGAGCCGCATGACGCGTCGGCTGGCCGAGATCCTGCACGAGAAGGTCAAGAAGAGTGACGACGCGCTGGCCGTGCTGATGCACGTCGCCGATGCCGGCGATGAAGCATGCCGCGAGGAGTACGTGCGTCTCGGTGATACGCTCGGCTGGAAGGGTGTCGTCGCGAGCAAGCTCGTGGAATGGTACCTGGAGCTTCAAGCCAGCCCGGCGCGCACGGCAGCGTTGCGTGGGGCCTTCGAGCGCTTCGTCGAAGTGGGCCGCGACGCGGACGCGGCGAGCGTGGCCAAGGAGCTTGCTCGCACGCGCAGCACCGATCCGGCGATCGCCAACGAGCTCGAGCGGATTGCCGTCAAGCTCAAGGACCTCGATGCGCTCAGCATCGCGCACGAGCTGCGGGTCCTGGAGCTCACGGGGCCTGCCCGCGCCGACGAAATGGTGCGTCAAGCGGAGGTTCTCGCCGGCATGAGCGTCGAGCCGGCGCAAGCCATCAACCACGGCGAACAGGCGCTGACCAGCGTGCCCCCAGCGGAGGTCGAGCCGCTCTTGGCGCGCCTGTCCAAGCTGACCGACGAGGCGCCGCGCGTGATCGGAATTTACGAACGCCAGGTGCTCCGTTGCAAGGCTCCGAGCGACAAGCTCGCCGCCTTGGGACGAGCGGCGAGCGTGGCTGCGAGCCTCGCTAGCTACGACAAGGCACGCGCCTTCTTCGACGTCGCGCTCGGCGGTGCGCTGCAAGAGGACACGCTCAATGTCTTGGTGGCCGTCGCTCGCGCCACGGACGCCGAGCAAGGCACCGAAAAGTTGCGGCGCACCCTGGCCGAAGCCCTCGCCAACGGCGGCCAGGGCTCGCGCGATGGCGGTCGCACGCGCGGCATGCTGCTCGGACGCGCGGCGGATTTGGCGTACAGCGAGCTGAAAGACACAGAGCAGGCCTTCACCTGGCTCGGTGACGCGATCGTCAGCCACGTCGACGACGAACCCCTGGCGGCGCTCGAGCGCTTGGCGGACGAAGTGGGCGAACCGCGGCGCGCAGAGGTCGTTTTGAGTCGCGCGCTCGAGGAGGTGTTCGACGGGCCCTTGGTGCGCAAGCTGCTCGCCCGCCGTGCCGCGGTCCGACGCGAAAAACTCGCGGATCCACCGGGCGCTGCGGCGGATCTGAAGCGCCTTCACGATCTCTCACCAGCGGACACCGCCGTGATGGATCAGCTCTCGCTGCTGTACGTGGAGCTCGAAGACTATCGAGGCATGGTCCAGCTGTACGAGGACCAAATCTTGCGCGGCAAGGATCCTGCGGTGCGTGCGGAGCTTGCGCGCAACGTGGCCCGACTGTGGGAGGAAAAGCTCAACGATCCGCGTGAGGCAGCCGACGCCTGGCGTCGTGTGCTGCGCATGAAAGCTGGGGATGCCGAGGCTGTGGCGGGGCTCGAACGCGCCAAGGCCAATATGTTGAAGCGGACTTCGGAGGCCCCTTCCGCGCCACAGCACGAGCAGCCCCCGGCAGCCGCAGCACAACCCCAAGCGAAGCCAGCGGAGCCAGAAGCCGCGCCGGTCGAAGCGGTAGCGACCGAAACGGCAGTGGCCGCGCCGATCGAAACCGCGCCGACCGAAACGGCAGCGGCCGAGCCGACCGCAACCGCGTCGACCGAAACGGCGGCGGCCGAGCCGACCGCAACCGCGTCGACCGAAACGGCAGTGGCCGCGCCGACAGAAACCGCCGCCGCCGAGTCGCCCGACACCGCGCCGACCGAAACGGCGGCGGCCGAGCCGAGCGAAACCGCATCGAGCGAAACTGCATCGACCGACACCGCATCGACCGAAACCGCATCGACCGAAACCGCATCGACCGAGTCGCCTGACACCACGGCGCCCGAAGCGGTAGCGGCCGCGCCGACCGAAGCGTCGACGGCGACCGCCGTGGACGCGACTGCGGCGATCTCCGGTGCTGCTGAGCCTTCGTCACCGGCAGCGAGCGCGGCGCCTGAGTCGTCACCCGCCGAGGCCGCATTGGGCGACGCACCGGTCCCCTCAGTGCCTCCGCCGTTCCCCACGCGAGCCACCGATGCCGACGCGGAGGAGCCTCCGCCGTTGCCGCAGACTCGGTCGCGTTCGCGTCCCACGCCGCCTCCGTTGCCGCCGAGCGGCGCTCCGCCCGCGCTCGATGCTGCGCTCAGCAACGGGGCGAGCAAGCGCATCGAAGTGGATGAGCCTGCACACAAAGCGCCGCCGCCGAAGCCCGCGGGAAGGCGCGCTGCGCCCCCGCCGCCCCCGTCGGCCTCTCGGCCGCCGCCGGCGCGCACGACGGGCAACCGCCCGCCGCCGCCTCCGGCCGCAAGCGGGTCACGCCCCGCGCCGCCTGCTCCGCCGAGTGCCCGCGGGGCCGGAAAACCGCCTCCGCCCCCGCCGGCTTTGCCGAGCTTGATGGATGCGGACGAACAGGATGAATTGACCGTCACCGTGGACGAGGCCGAGCTGTTCGACGACAAGAGTCGCTGACTCAAAAATTCGGGCCGAGCTCGAGCAGCCCGGCGCTCGCGTCGAGCTCGGCAGACATGCCCAAGGGCACGAACTCGTTGTAGCGCTCGTGCCCGAAATGGAGACCGCTCGCGACAGGCACCCCCAGGCCGAGCAGGCGCTCCTCGAGCACGTCCTGCACGGACACGCGCTGAGAGTCCGGGCAGTCGCTGAAATCGCCGATCACGACGCCGCCGATGCGATCGAGCGCGCCGGACGCGAGCAGCGCGCTCAGCATGCGGTCGACTCGATAGGCCGCTTCGGTGACGTCCTCGATGAGCAAGATCGCGCCGGCAGGCAAATGCAGCCGCCCCGTGGCCTGACACGCAAAGAGCAGGCTCAAATTGCCGCCGGCCAAGCGCCCGCGAACGACCCCGGGGCGCAGCGTGCGCAGGCCCTCGAAGCGCGTCGAAGCCTCGGGGGTCTCGAGTGCACGCACGAAGCGTCGCTGGGTCCAGTCGTCGCTTCGACCGAGCGCTGCCGCGTTCGGGCCGTGCATGGACACAATGCCGAGCGTGGCCGCTTCCACGTGCAGCGCGGTGATGTCCGAGAAGCCGACGATCCACTTCGGATGACGTCGCAGCGCGCCATACTCGGCGAGGTGTGCGATGCGGGTGAGCCCGTAGCCCCCGCGCGCCGCGACGATCGCAGAAAGCCCGGGATCGTGCAGGGCGTCGTTCAGCTCGCCGAGCCGGCGTGCGTCACTGCCTGCCAAGAAGCCGGTCCGCTCGAACAGCGACCAATCGAATTCGACACGGTAGCGCCGGCCGAGCCAACCCATACCGCGCAGCACCAGCGTGCGATCGAAGGGCCCCGAGGGCGCGATCACGCGGATCCGAGAGCCAGGCTGAAGCGGGGCTGGAATCACGCTCGGCGGGGGCATGGCGGCGAACGTAACGCGTTTTTCGAGTCTGGCCGAGATCGCCGATCCGCACGTGCGCGCGGAAAGCTGCGAAAGCGATTGCAGTGGGGGCGGGAGGCGGCAAGACTCGGCGCGGAGAATGGAGTCCCGGAACGCACTCGCGCGGCTGGCGGACGTAGCGGGCGGCGCCGTGCCGCTCTTGGAACGCCTGCGAGCGACCGCGCGCCACGCCGCTGATGAGCTGAAAACGCGGCTGCTCGGCCGCGACTTCGAGCAGCGCGTGGACCTGCTCAGGGCGCGCTACCTGGATCTCGGCGGCGATCCCTTCGGCTTCGACGTGGGCACGGCCAGCAACGCGGCGATCATGCTGGCGTTTTTTCATCGCCTGTATTTCCGAACGGAGGTGTTCGGGATCGAAAATGTGCCCGCCGGTCGCGTGCTGCTCGTCGCCAATCACTCCGGACAAGTGCCGATCGACGCGGCGATCGTGGGCTCGTCGCTGTTCTTCGATGCCAACCCGCCACGAGTGGTGCGGGCGATGGTCGAAAAGTGGACGGCCACGTTGCCCTTCGTTTCGGCCTTCTTCAATCGCGTGGGTCAAGTCGTGGGCGTGCCCGAGAACGCGCGCCGGCTGCTGGAGATGGGGGAGGTGTTGTTGGCCTTTCCGGAGGGCATTCGCGGGGTATCGAAGCCGTTCGAACGCCGCTACCAGCTGGAACCGTTCGGGCTGGGTTTCATGCGCCTGGCGATCGAAACCAACACGCCGATCGTGCCCATTGCGGTGATCGGCGCCGAAGAGCAATACGTGAGTCTGGGGAACCTGAAGTGGGCTGCGCGCTTGCTCGATATCCCTGTTTTCCCGCTGATTCCGCAGATGTTCGTGCCCGGGGCACAAATGCCGCTGCCCACCAAGTATCGCATTCACTTCGGTGAGCCGATGCGTTTCACGGGCGGCCCCGACGACGACGACACGCAGGTCGGCGAGAAAGTGTGGCTCGTGCGTCAGACCATCTCGGAGATGCTCCGTCGCGGGCTGGCCAGTCGACGGAGCGTGTTTCTTTGACGGGCGTCGCGATCCCCGAAGCGGGGACGCAGCTGACGGAGCCCGGGGACGATCGAGCGGTCGTGATCACGGGCATTTGCGGTCGGCTCGGCCGCCGTTTGACGCGCCTGTTGCACCGCGAGGTCAAGGTGATCGGCCTCGATCGACGCGCGTTCCCCGATCGTCCGAGTGACATCGAGCACCACGAGATCGACATTCGGAGCCGGCGCACCAAGGATATCTTTCGTTCGGGCAACGTGCGCGCGCTGGTGCACCTGGGGGTCATGCACAATCCTCGCGACAGCGTGGAGGATCATCATTCCTGGAACGTGGTCGCGTTCCAACATTTGCTGGAGTACGCGGAACGCTACAAAGTTCCGAAAGTGGTGCTGCTCTCCAGTGCCAACGTGTATGGGCCGAGACCCGACAATCCCGTGTTCTTGACCGAAGACGCGCCCTTGCTCGGCGCCGGCCCGTTCAGCGAGATTCGTGATTTGGTCGGCCTGGACATGGGCGCGCAGTCGTATTTGTGGCGCTATCCGCAGACCGAGGCGGTTATTTTGCGGCCATCGCACATCTTGGGCACCGTGCACAACGCGCCCAGCAACTACCTGCGTTTGAAGGTCGTGCCGACCTTGCTCGGCTTCGATCCGATGATGCAAGTCGTGCATCAAGACGACGTGGTGCGGGCGCTCCGGGCAGCCCTTTCGCGCGGCGTGCGTGGCATCTTCAACATCGGTGGACCACCGCCGGTGTCGCTATCGCGGGCGATTTCGCTGCTGGGACGCAGCGCGGTGGGCGTGCCGCATGGCGTGGCGCGCGCGACCGTGGATCGGCTATTTCGCTGGCGAGTGACTTCGTTTCCAGCGCCCGAGCTCGATTTCATTCGTTACGTGTGCATGGTGGACGACGCGCGGGCGCGTTCGGTGCTCGGCTATCGGCCGCGCCACGATTTGCTGGAGACGCTGCGCGCAGTCGATGAGGAACGCTGGTCATGACGCTGCAATCGTTGAATCCTTCACGCGGGTTGCTGCTGTGGCTCGGCCTGCTCGCGGCTTGCCGCTCGCCCGCGCCCGAACCGGCGCCGCCCGCGGCGAGCTATGAGCTCGCCGTTGCCCCGCCGGGCGCTCGCGGGGCTCGTGCCGCGGGCACCGATGCGGCACCCGCACCACCCAGCGAGGGCGTGCTCGGCGAACCGGGGACCGACGAAGAAGAGGACGAGCCCGAGCCGGAGAGCGATAGCGATGCCGGAGCGGACAGCGACGCTGGGCCCGGCGTCGACGCGGGCCCGGGGGTCGCGCTGTGAAGCTCCGGCTGGGATTGGGGCTGCTCTTGGCAGTGGGCCTGTTGCTCGGGGGAGCTTGCGCCTGTTCGGGGCGACGTCTGCCTCCGGGAACGCCTCCACCCGAATACGAGCCCCCGCTTGTGACGCCGTGGCCCGCGGACGCGGGCAGCGACGCCGCCGTGCCCGCCACGCCCGACGCACACGACGCCGCGGGCGGTCCCGGCCAGCCTGCCGTCGAATCCGAGCTTTCCCTGGATGCCGGCCCGAGGTGAGGTAAACTGTCAGCCAGGCTTGCCGGCGATCAGCGCAGGGTAGCTGTAGTGTTCCTGGTGCCGACGAGGTTTTATCTCTGTGACGAAAAAGGCGACGACAAAGATCTTCAAAAAGCCCGTTCGGGCAGCCACGCCTCCACGCACCGCCGCGCGTATGCCCGGTCCGTCGATGGACGCCCAGAAAATGGCGCTCGCCGCCGCCGGCGCTGGCCTCGACAAGAAAGCGATTGACGTCGAGATCATCGATGTCACCGGCAAGGTCGACTACGCGGACTACTTGGTGCTGATGACCGGCCAAAGCGACCGCCACGTGGCGAGCATCGCGGACGGTGTCGACGGCGCGCTGTCGAAGCTCGGCTGGAATGCCATTTCGGTCGAAGGCTTGCCCAAGGGTCACTGGGTGCTGCTCGATTTCGTGGACATCGTGGTGCACGTGTTCTCGGCCGACACGCGCTCCCTGTACGACATCGACGGCTTGTGGATGGACGCGCGTCGTTTGCAAGTGCCTGACGCGACGCCTGACGCCGGGTGAAGCTATTTGTCATCGCCGAAGGGCGCATCAAAGAGCGCGAGATGCGCGCCGTCGCGAGCGACTACTTGAGTCGTCTCACGCGCTACGTGAAATGCGATGAAATCGAGGCCAAAGACGCTGCGGGCTTGGCCAAAGCCATCCCCGACGGCGCCTTCGTGGTCGCGCTCGAGGTCAACGGTGAGCGCATCAGCAGCAGCGAGCTCGCGACGCGGCTCGAACGTTGGGGCGCCCGCGGCAAGGGCCATGTGGCCTTCGTGATCGGTGGCGCCGAGGGCATCCCGAGCGCGCTCTCGGCCAAAGCCGATGTACGCCTCAGCTTGTCGACCTTCACCTTCCCGCATCGCCTGGCGCGCGTGATGCTCTTCGAACAGCTCTACCGCTCGATGACGCTGCTGCGCGGCGAGCCCTACGCGCGCGAAGACTGAGCAGGAGAGAAGAGGGGCGATCGCAATCCAGCAGCGCACCTCAGAGCGCGCAGTATTGTCGACCGATCCGGCGGCTGCGGCGAACTTCTTGTCCGTGGGCACCCTTCAGCGCTCCCTGAAGGCCGCCAAGATCGCCAAGATTTCCAAGATCGCCAAGGGAGAGTTAGATTTGGGTTTCGCTATCGTGCGGCGGCACGAATCGCGAGCCTCGCCAACATCGGCCGGATACGACCCTGCGCTGTGCGAGGTCGTCCGCGTCGTACACTATGCGCAGGCTCGGCCTTGAATCGCGAACCCCCAAAACTGCTCACGGAGACCAGTGGTGTATCTCGTGTGGCTGGGACGTTCAGGAGGGAACGGGCGCCGCTATGAGTCTTTCGGTGCGTCCGCAGCTGGCTCCGAGGGCAGCAGCGGTTTACGCCCGAAGACGTAGGCCACGGCGATCGATACGCCGTACAGACCGCATAGCGGGATGGCGAGCAAGAGCTGGCTCAGGGGATCCGGGGGCGTGAGCACGGCAGAAATGACGAAGGCCACTACGATGAAGTAGCGGAAGAACTTGATCAGCTGCTTGTAGTCGATGAGGCCGGCGATGGACAGGAAGAAGGCCAGCACGGGCAGCTCGAAGGCGACGCCGAATGCGACCAGCATGTGCGTCACGAAGTCGATGTAGTCCAAGAGCGTCACCGTCGCCTGGATGCTGACGTTGCCGTCTCGGCCGGGGCGCATGAAGCTGAGCAAGAAGCCGAAGGCCTTCGGGAACGCGAACTTCCAGCCGAAGTAGCCGCCTCCGCCGAACAGGCCGCAAGACGCGACCACGAACGGAATCGCAAAGCGCTTCTCGCGCGAATACAGGCCGGGCGCGATGAAGGCCCAGATTTGATAGAGCACGATCGGCAGCGCGAAGATCGCGCCGCTCATGGCCGAGAGCTTGACGTAGGCCATGAACGCGTCAGCCGGCGCCATGAACCCCAGCGAGGGGATGCCTGGGAAGTCACCCGCCTTCCAGGCGTCGTAGAACGGCTTGGTCAGCACGTCCAACACCGCCTGACGGAAATACCAAGCCAGGCCGCCGCCCGCCAAGAATGCCAAGATCATGCGGACTAGCCGCCCTCGGAGCTCTTCCAGGTGCTCCCAGAACGTCATCACGTGTTCTTCTGGATTGTCGCTCATGCGCTGGGGGTCGTCGCTTCCGGGGTCGCTTCGGTCGTCGCTTCGGCTGCTGGCTTTTCTTCGGCGTTCGCGGCGACGCTGGGCTCACCCGGCAGCAGGTCGTCGGGCAGCGCGCCATGGGCGTCGGCACCCTCGGGCGGATACTCGCGCGTGCTGTCGATGTCCATGTGCGCGTACGGATCGTCGATCGGAGAATGCGTAATCGCGCTGGGCACGCTGGACTCGCCACTGACGGGCTCGCTGGACGTGGACGTCGTGGACGTGGACACGTGCGGCGGGTCGAAGGAGATCCCGTGATTGCCGCGGAGCAGGCCGCGCAGCTCGTTCAGGCCACCGTGCAAACCCTCGGCGCGCAGCAGTTGGTCGATGCCGGTTTGGTTGCGCACATCGTTGGTCATGTTGCGCATTTTGCGCAAGAACTGTCCGAGGCTGTGCAGCATTCCCGGGAGCTTCTTGGGCCCCACGGCGATCAGCGCGACGACGCAGATCATGAGCAGTTCGCTGAAGGAGAATCCGAACACGGGCGCAACTTAGCGCACCCTGCCGAAAGCTCAACCTTTGCCTGGACTTCCGCCTCGCTCCTTTTCTGTTCTCGCGCCTCGAGCTTCGGCTAGGCTCGCTGCGTGTTCGTGCTTTGGTTCCTAGCGTTCCTGGTCATTGCACCGACCGTGTTCGTCTATTTTTTGATCATCAAGGGGGCCGATCGCTACGAGCCCGAGCCGCTTTGGCTTCTGTCAGCGGTATTTTTCTGGGGCGCTGTCGTGGCGACCGTGATCTCGATGGTGATGAACGGGGTGGGGGAAGGCGTGCTCAGCGCGGCGCTGAGCGCACCCCAGAACAGCCAGATCGTGCAATCTTCCACGGCTTCGTTCGTGGCGCCGTTCGTGGAGGAGTCTGCCAAGGGCTCTGGCCTACTCATGCTGTGGCTGTTGTCCTCCGTTTGGCTACACGAGGTCGACGGACCCCTCGACGGCGCGATCTACGGCGGGGTGCTCGGTCTCGGGTTCACCTTGACCGAGGACGTTCTATACGTCGGATATGCCGCCGCGCAGGGCGGCACGCAGGCGTTTGCGCTGTACCTCGTGCGCACGGTCGCCGCGGGACTGAGCCACGCCTCGTTCACGGCCATGACTGGGCTGGGCGTCGGCGTGGCCTTGGAAACGCGGAGCCCCGCGCTCAAGATTTTCGCGCCCATTGCGGGCTGGCTGTCGGCCGTGGGCCTGCACTTCGTGCACAACTTCTTGGTCACGTTTTTGTATGACGGCGGCGTCGGCTTGCTGGCGAAGTTCCTGCTGTTCTGGACCTTCGACCTGCTCTTCTTCGTGCTCGTGGTCACGCTCGCCGTGCGCGATCGTTCGATCGTGTTGCGCGGCCTGATCGACGAGGTGGGCCGGCTGCTCCATCCCAAGGAGCTCGCACGTACCGTGAGCTACTGGATGTTCGTGCCGCTGTGGAACTTCAGCAACCTGATGGGCAGCCCGGGCGGCTACGGCGCCAGCCGCAAAAAGCAGCTGGCCTTGATCGAGCTGGCTTTTTTGAAGCGACGCCGCGCGCGCGGCGTCAAAGGCGTCCAGATCGACCAGAGCGAAGGAGAGCTACGCGCGCGCGTGGCCCGCGCCAACAACGCGGGCGTGTTCATCGGCGCGCGTTAGCGCGGCGCGCCTAGCGGCGCATCATTTGACCAGCGCACGCGCGATCACCAAGCGCTGGATCTGACTCGTGCCTTCGTAGATCTGGAGCACCTTGGCGTCGCGCATCAGCTTTTCCGGCGGGTAGTCTTTGACGTAGCCGTTGCCGCCGAAGACTTGTACGGCATCGATCGCACACTGCATGGCCTTGTCGGCACCGTAGGCCTTGGCGTAGCTCGAGACGATTGGGTCCCTGACGCCGTTATCCAGGTTCCAGGCCGCCTTTTGATACAAGAGCCGAGTGGCTTCGGCGCCGATGGCCATTTCCGCGAGCATGGCTTGGACCAATTGGTGCTCCGAGATGGGCACGCCGAAGGCCTTGCGCTCTTTGGCGTAGGCGACCGAAATATCGAGGCAGCGCTGCATCAGACCGGTGGCCATTGCGCCGATGTCGGGGCGGGTTTGGTTGAACGTCTCCATAGCCAGCTTGAAGCCTTCGCCCTCGGGGGCAAGTAGGTTCTGCTTGGGCACCTTCACGTCCTCGAAGTGAACCGCGGCCGTGTCGCTCGCGCGCTGACCGAGCTTGTCCTCGTGCTTGCCGACGCGCAGGCCCGGCGTGTCGCGATCGACGATGAATGCCGCGATACCGCGGTGGCGCTTGGAGGCGTCGGAGGTCGCAAACACGACGTAGAAGCTGGCGAAGCTGGCATTGGTGATCCAGCACTTTTCGCCGTTCAGCACGTACTCGTCGCCGTGCGCTTTGAAGCTGGTTTTGAGGCCTGCCACGTCACTGCCGCCGCTCGGTTCGGTGGTGCAATAGCTGGCGAACAGCGGTTCGGCCGTGAGCATGCCGAGGTACTTTTTCTTTTGCTGCTCGTTGCCGCCGAGCTTGATTGGCGTGAGGGCCAGGGTGTTGGCGAGCATGCTGGTTTGAATGCCGGTGCAGCCGTAGGCGAGCTGTTCGGCGATCAGCGCGTTTTCGAGCTCACCCATGCCCGGACCGCCGTATTCGGTCGGCACCGAGGCGTTCACCAACCCGAGCTCGTGCGCCGCCACGAAGACGTCCTTCGGAAAGCGGCTCTCGCGGTCGCATTCGGCGGCGACCGGGATGATGCGCTCCTTCGCGAAACGCTTGGCGACGTCGATCAAGGCGCGTTGGTCGTCCGAGAGTCCGAAATTCAACATGCACTACTCCTTGGTGCGGCGACGCATCCGGGACATCTCGGCGCGCACCGCCCGCGCACCGAATGAATAACCAAGGGCGATACCAACCAAGAGCACGCCCGGAATGAAAATGAAGTGCGCTGCGGTCATCGATGAACGAGGGCTATTGTCGCGCGCTGCCGTCTCCGCCGCCAGCCGCGATCGCCTTTTCCAGCTCTGCGATGCGCGTTTCGACGCGGGCCTGGCGACGCCAGCTGAGGAACACGAACGCGAACAGTAGCCCCCACATCAGCAGGTAAGCGGCAATCAGCAACGATGCCGCGCTGGTGGTCTCTCCACCTCCCTGCACCGCCACGAACTCCGCGGAGCGTGAGTTAGGGTCGGAAAGCGTGGCGGACTCGGGTTGTGCTTGGGTCATTCGTTCCAACGTTCAAAGGTTTGGGGCCGGGGCCCAAACTCGGGGGTGGGGCCCCGCTGAATTCACTTCAGCGGGTGCGGGGGGGAACCCCCCGACGACTAGTCGATTTGGCCGGTGGAAATGGCTTGCTCTTCGAGCCGCGCCACGCGCGAGAGCGAGAGTGAGAGTCGTGTTCGGCACCACAGGAGCAAGACTGCCAGCAGCGTCATGGCGACGAAGCCGACCAGCAATGCGTGCGTCATGGCCGGGTGGCGTAGACCACCGCCGGTCTTGGTAATGACGGTCGGGTGATTCCCGCCCCACATCAGCACCGCGTAGTGAATGATCGGCAGCGTGACCGTGCCGAGCACGCCGAGTGCCGATGCGAATTTTCGTTCGGCCTCGCCGTTGCCCGCGAATGCTCGCAGCATCACCACCGACACGAATACGAGCACGCTCAGCAGAGTCGTGGTGAGCCGCGGATCCCAGGTCCAATACACGCCCCAAGCCTTTTTCGCCCAGAGTGGCCCGCTACCGAGCACCATCATGCCGAACACCACTGCGCAGTCCGCGCCCGCGCGTGCGGCCGCGTCGCGCGCGTCCGTCGGGCTGTACAAATAGGCCGCGCTCGAGAGACAGCAAACCGTGCCGCACAGGTACATGGCGTACGCCGCTGGTACGTGAAAATAGAAGATCTTCTGGGCCAGCCCGCCCGCTTGCAGCTGCGCCAGCGGAGTGACCAGAAATACGTATCCGATCAGGTATGCGAAGATCGCAGCCGTCGCCACGAGCAGCCCATAGAACCACTTGTCTTTCGTGCCGGTCACGAGCGAGAACCTAGTGCTCGGACAGTACGGTTGCAAATCGACATGGACTTCGGCCTCCGGTCCAGCTCCCCGCGCGCTCGGGCTGACCGAAAGCCAAGCAGCCCGCGAACGCGAGGCATTCCCGGAGAATCGCGAGTCCGGCTTATTTTCTGCTTGGGGGCGGGGGGCTCCGGGCTCCGGCCCTACTTGGGCCGGGCCCCTCAGGGCAGGCTGCAGGTCGAGAGCGCGAGCAGCGCGGCGATCTTCGCCTGCAACACCGAGAACTCACTTACTGCCAAGTCGGCGTCCGAGATGCGCAATTGGCGTTCGGTGAGCACTAAATCGAAGCTGGTCCCGCTGCCATTGAGGAAGCTGATCTTGGAGAGGCGTACGGTCTCGAAGTTGATCTCGCGCGTTTTGGCGCTCACGGCGTAGTTTGCCTCGGCCACCTGCACGTTGCGCAGGGCTTGCGTCAGCTCGAGCGAAGCGCTGCGGCGAGTTTCGTCGAGCTCGGCCTTGGCGCCTTGAACTTCGGCGGCGGCGGACATGCGCTGCCCGCCGCGCAGGCCACCATCGTAGATATTCCAGGTCAACAGGGCGCCGATCGTCCAATTGACGGGGCGATTGTTGAGCGCGAAGTTCGGATCCTGCACCCCGAGCGCGGACACGCCGTCGAGTGTCGGCAGATACGTCCAGTCGATGGCTTTCATGCGCCGCTCCGACACGCCCAGGTTGGCGCTGGCCGCGCGCACGTCCGTGCGCGAAGAGATGTCCTGCTCCGGGCGGCACACCTTTTGTGCGTCAGTGGCCAGCGAATCGAGCTTGATGTCGGGCATCACGCCCCAGGATTCGGACGAGCCGAGGGCCGTGCCCAGCGCCTCGCGCGCTCGCATCAATGCCTCGGTAGCGGTCACGACCTGGGAGCGCGCGAGCGAGGCTTCGCCTTCGACGCGCAGCACGTCGAGCGTGTTGGAGGCGCCCAGGGCCGCCCGGCGCTTGGTCAGATCGAGCGTGGACAAGGCCGCCCTCAGCGAGGTTCGGCTGACTTCAGCCAGCCGCTCCGCCGTGACCACGGTGACGATCACGCTGGCGAAGCCGGCCACGACCTGGCGTTCGGTCTCCTTGGCGGACAGCTTGCTGGCCTCGACCGCGTCTTTCGCGCTGCCGTGCGTGGACCACGCGAAGGGCCGAAAGAGCGGCACGGTCAGCGCGAGCTGCGCGTTCCAGATCGTCGATTGCTGGGGAATGGTCACGCCCGTGCCTTCCTGCTGACCCTTGAGCAGGTACTTGGTGACGCCTGCGGTGCCGAGCAGTTGCGGCAGCGCGGGCGACAAGGCCGAGCGCACTTCCGCTTCGGCGCGCTGCACGTTCACGCGCGCCAAGCGCATGCTGACCGACTGGTCGCGCACCAGTTGCAGCGCTTGCTGCCAGGACGCCAAGACGTGAGTCGGCGGTGGAGGCGTCTCCAAGAGCGGATCGGAAACGTCGGGCATGGGCGGCTCGGCCTGCGTTGCCGGAACCGTGGCCGCCGGCACCGGCGCGGCCGGAACGGCCGCTTTCTGTTGAGCGAGGGCCGCGGGCGCGGCGAGCAGCGTAACCAGGGCAAGACCAGCGAGCGCGGGGAGCGCAGTCAGCGAGCGGCAATGAGGCATGGCGCGAATCCAGATAGTTCCGGAGCCCGCCCACGCAAAGGGCTCAGACGCGAGATTTGCCGTTTTCTGGCGGAGCGACCAGAAAAACTAGACGCTTTCGCCTGTCGGCGCCGTGTTTCGGTTTGCGAACAGCCAGGCGTTGAAGATCTCTTCGGCCTCTGCCGGGCTCTTGACCGCTCGAGCGAGCAGCTGCCGCGCTTTGTCCAGCTGGCCGCTACGGAGCAGCGCATGCGCGTAGGAGCTCGTGATCTCGCTCTCTTCCGGGAGATCCCGATGAGCGCGTTCGAGGTGCGGGAGGGCGTCGTGCGGGCGATTGAGCGCGACGTCCAAAACGTGCCCGAGGTTGTGCTCGTAAATGCCGCAATCGGGCGCGAGCGAAAGCGCGCGGCGATAGGAGCGGGCCGCGACACGGTAATTACCGAGCAAGGTATGGGCGAGCCCGAGCACCGCCCAAGCGCGGTCACTTTCCCCGCGAACCAGCACGTCCCGCGCGAGACGCGCGGCGCGAAAGGGCGCCTCGCCGACGATCAGCTCCGAGAGCCGAAGCTTGGCGAAGTGGGCCGCTTCCGACGCGGCCGGTGCGGCGCGTATCAGGTTCTCGAGCATCGGCACCAGATCGCGTGCAGCAAACTGCTTGGACATCGCCCACTCCACGTCGGTGAGCATTCGCTCAAGGTCGGGGGAGGGGCGCTCGGGCATGCCTTAGATGCTGCCAAATCCGCTCGCGCACGCAAGCATAATCCTGCGCTCTTGCGACACGATTCGCGTTCAGCGCACGTTCAGTCGCGTTGCCTGGCTGGCTCGGCAAATGCAGGCTTGCCTGCGATGGCCGCGCCATTCAGCGCCGAGACCGCCTTTTCCAAGTACTCGGTCTTGACTCCGACAAAAGTATTGCGCTGGCGAACACGGATGTAGTCGGTTTGTTCGGCGAGCAAACCGCTCTGCTCCAAGATCGTTTGGATGTCGCTCGGGCGCGCGCCGTCGCGGCGACCGATGCTGACGTAGATCTCGGCGATGCCCTCGCGGGTGGCCGCAAACTCACCCTCCAGCGAGCGTTCAGCTGCAGCCTCGACCAAGATCGCTTCGCTCGTGGGCGGCTTCGCGGAGGCCGCGGAGGCCGCTGCCACCTCGACGGGCGCCGGATTGGTTGCGGAGGAGGCCGCGGCGGGCGCACTGGCCTCGCTCACCGTGTAGCGCGGCAGATCGTCGAACTCGTGGCTATGGCTGCGCCCGTTGCCGCGCGGGGCCGAATCGCGGCGCGGACGCTCGCGCTCGCGGCCTCTTTCGCGTTCGGGCTCGGCTTCGCTCGGTTTCGCGGCCTCCGCCGCTGCCGGGCGCGGCGCCGCTGCCGGGCGCGGCGCTGCTGCCGGGCGCGGCGCTGCTGCCGGGCGCGGCGCCGCTGCCGGGCGGCTCGCAGGCGGCGGTACGCGCGCGGGGCGGGTCGCGGGCGGCGGGACCGGCGCGGGCAGGTCGGCGGCGCGCGGCGGTTTGGCCCGACGCGCCGCGGTGGCCTCTTCGGACGCTTCGGGGCGGGCGCCCAGGTGGTCCCGCAGTAGCCCGGCGATCACTTTTTCGGCCTGGGCATGGCTCAACAGGCGCCGTGCCAACGCGAGATCGTCGGGGTGCGTTTTGCGCTTCTCGAAGGCCGAGATGAACAAATTGAGTAAATCGGCCTCGGCCCGCGTCTTCATTTCGCGAGCAGACGGCAGCTGTCGTTCGACCGGCTTCACTTTGTAGGTGAGGCGCAGCAAATACAAATTGCCGATATCACCCGGTTCGATCAACGCAATCGCTTTGCCGGTGCGGCCTGCGCGCCCGGTGCGCCCGGTGC
>Ga0247768_1000168_pt1 | contig 23902 bp, 21 predicted proteins | sample UWRJL016104C6_FD_179944 | JGI IMG/M metagenome (GOLD analysis project Ga0247768, IMG submission 179944) | Plant litter microbial communities from Arlington Agricultural Research Station in Wisconsin, United States - UWRJ-L016-104C-6 | ecosystem: Environmental > Terrestrial > Plant litter >... | reverse complement strand
AATCGGGGTGGATTTTGTCTCAGCCGAGACCGCGAACCAGCCGCAGATCCTCGGTGTGGCGGTACCAGGTCCACTTGCTCACCGCGCGCGGGAACGGCACACCGTCGCTGACCGGCCTCGTCGGCACACAGCCGAGCTGGAAGGCCCGCCCGGTGTGGTCCACCGGGCGCTTGAAGAACGCCCCCTTGACCACCCGCACCGACAGCCCCGGCCCGCCCTGGTCGTCCGGTTCGACCTCGATGGCCCGCGCCGGGCCGCGCAGGACGTTGTGCTCGTCGCAGTACGCGACCCCGCGCACGGTCCCGAACGTGCCGCGGCCGACGAGCACGCCGCCGGAGTCGTCGCGGATGAGCGGTACCGGGTCGACGTCACCACGCAGCGCGAGCGCAAGTGCTCGAATGGGTGTCGGCGGCAGCCGCCAGATGGCCGCGACGGCCGAATCGGGTGAGGCCGGCACATAACCGACCGACACCGTGGCGAGTTGTTCCGTGCGTAACAGTCGGAGTACCACCGCGGCCAGGTCGGCGTCAGTTCCGGCTACGATGAAATGGTCGCTTTCGCCCAGCAAGGGGTCCACATCCACCTTGCCGGGGACGGCCGGGACGTGCTCCACGCGCAGCCCGTCTACCTCCGGGAAATTGGGCGAATCCGGCCCGCAAGCCAGCACCAGTCCACGCACGCCCACGTCCTCCGTTACGCTCATGCACCGGCATTTACCAGCGCCATTAGTGTCCTACAGGGACACCGCTCCACCGTGCCCCCGAAAAGCCCACGAAAACTTGCCCCCGAGTCATCCTGGAGTGTCACATGCCGGCGATTGTGCTGATCGGTGCCCAATGGGGCGACGAAGGTAAGGGCAAGGCCACCGACCTGCTCGGCGACCGTGTCCAGTGGATCGTCCGCTACCAAGGCGGTAACAACGCGGGTCACACCGTGGTTCTTCCGGACGGCCAGAACTTCGCACTGCACCTCATCCCGTCGGGCATCCTCACCCCCGGCGTCACCAACGTCATCGGCAACGGTGTCGTGATCGACCCGGGTGTCCTGCTCGACGAACTCGCCGGGCTCGAGGCCCGTGACGTCGACACGAGCCGTCTGCTGATCTCCGCCGACGCGCATTTGATCATGCCGTACCACGTCGAGATCGATAAGGTCACCGAGCGTTACCTCGGCGCGAAGAAAATCGGCACCACCGGCCGGGGCATCGGCCCGTGTTACCAGGACAAGATCGCGCGGGTCGGTGTGCGCGTGCAGGACCTGCTCGACGAGAAGATCTTCCGCCAGAAGGTCGAGGCCGCGCTGGAGTTCAAGAACCAGGTCCTGGTCAAGGTCTACAACCGCAAGGCGCTCGACGCCGGGCAGGTCGCCGACCAGGTGCTCGCGGCGGGCGAGAAGTTCGCGCACCGCATCGCCGACACGCGGCTGCAGCTCAACCAGGCCCTGGAGCGCGGCGAGACGGTGCTGCTCGAAGGGTCGCAGGGCACGCTGCTCGACGTCGACCACGGCACGTACCCGTTCGTCACCTCGTCGAACCCGACTTCGGGTGGCGCCAGCGCGGGCTCGGGCATCGGCCCCGGCCGCATCACCACCGTGCTCGGCATCCTGAAGGCGTACACCACGCGGGTCGGCTCCGGCCCGTTCCCGACCGAGCTGCACGACGACTCGGGCGAGTACCTGCGCAAGACCGGCGGCGAGGTCGGCGTGACCACCGGCCGCAACCGGCGCACCGGCTGGTTCGACGCGGTGATCGCGCGGTACGCGACCCGCGTCAACGGCATCACCGACTACTTCCTGACGAAACTGGACGTGCTGTCCAGCCTCGAACGGGTGCCGATCTGCGTGGGGTACGAGGTCGACGGCTTCCGCACCAACGACATGCCGATGACCCAGACCGACGTGCACCACGCCGTCCCGATCTACGAAGAGCTGCCGGGCTGGTTCGAGGACATCTCCGGCTGCCGCACCTACGACGAGCTGCCGCCCAACGCGCGCAACTACGTCGAGCGCATCGAGGAGCTCTCGGGCGCCCGGGTTTCGGCGATCGGTGTCGGCCCCGGCCGCGAGCAGACCATCGTGCGGCACGAGTTCATCTAGCGCTCCCCAGTGCCATGAACGGACCGTTCATCTCGGTTTTCGCCATGAACGGTCCGTTCATGGCGGCCGCTACTTGAGCGAGACCTTCACCGGGGTTTCGTTGCGGAAGAGGTCCAGCACGGGGCAGTGCTCGTCGACCTCGCGCTTGAGCTCCTCGTAACGCTCGGCCTCGGCGGGCCCGGTCAGCTCGACCTCGACGCGCACGCCGCTGAAGCCGGGCCGCGTGTTCAGCGAAAACCCGAAGAACCCGTGCAGGTCGAGGTCGCCGATGACGGTGACGCTGATCGAATCCAGCTGGATGCCGAGCCGGGCCGCCCAGAACTGGTACGTGATCACCTGGCAGGAGCCCAGCGCCGCGAGCGCGACCTCGACGGGGTTCGCGGCGGTGTCCGTGCCGCCGAGCGCGGGCGGCTCGTCGACGCTGAACCGGTGGTCGCGCACCCGGACGTCGACCACGGTCGCGGTGCCCGGTACCAGCGTGTTCGCCACGCTGAACCGCACGGCGGCCTTGCGTGGATCTTCGTCCACGGCGCTGCGGGTTCCTTCGATGACGTCGGTCAGCGACATGGCGGTGCTCCTGGGGCTCGGCGGAGATCCTGTTCGGCGGGTCTGGGCAACAGGGTGCGGGTTTTTCGGCGGGCGCGCCGGTGCTCCCAGCATGTGAGCCACGAAATAGCCCGCCCGGCCGGGTGTTGGGACCGGTATGACCATCGGAGTGGCACTTCCTTCGGGCGACACGGCCGGCGCGGCCAACCTCGTCGACGAACTCATCGGCCAGACCAGGCAGGCGGCGGACGCGGGCCTCGACTCGGCCTGGTTCTCCCAGCAGTTCGACCGTGACGCGATCAGCCTGGCCGCGCTCGCCGGGCGCGAGGTCCCGGGCATCGCCGTCGGGACCTCGGTTGTGCCGATCTTCCCCCGGCACCCGCTCCTGTTGTCCAGCCTCGCGCAGACGGCGCAGGCCGCTACCGGCGGCCGGTTCAGCCTCGGGGTCGGCCTGGGCGCCAAGGACCTGCTGGAACCGGCGTTCGGGCTGCCGTACCCGCCGCCGATCCGGCATTTGCGTGAGTACCTGACCGTGCTGCGGCAGCTGCTGAGCGGGGACCCGGTGGAGTTCGACGGCGAGACGGTCAGCGCGCATCCGACGACGGCGTGGCCGACGACCGTGGCCGGCGCCGCGCGCGTGCCGGTGCTCGTCGCCGCGATGGGCCCGCAGGCGTTGAAGGTGACCGGTGAACTCGCGGACGGGACCTTGCCCTTCCTCGCGGGGCCGAAGGCCGTCTCGGAGCAGATCGTCCCGGTGATCACGAAAGCCGCCGAAGCCGCGGGCAGGCCCGCCCCGAAGATCGTCGTGGCCATCCTCGCCGTGGTCACCGGTGACGTCGACGCGGTGCGGGCGATCACCGCGAAACAGATGGGTTTCTACGACGCGATCCCTTCGTACCAGCGGATAATCGCGGCCGAAGGGGTTTCGAAAGCGGCCGAACTGGCCGTGGTCGGAGACGAGGACGTCGTCGCGGCGGCTGTCCGGAGGTACTTCGACGCCGGTGCCACCGAAGTCGTCGTCACGCAGGCGGGCATCCGTAACTCCGAAGAGCGCCTGCGCACCTGGAAGCTGCTCGGCGAGCTGGCGAAGTCCGGATGAGTCCTTTGTGGAGGGTTATTTGACGTTGGCGTCGAGCAGGTCCTGGGTGTGCACGCTCCCGTCCACCACACCGCGGGCGATCTTGTTGAGCCGCTGGTTGGTGCTGCGGGCCAGCGCGCGCATGCGGTTGAAGGCCTCGGCCATGTCGAGCCGGCAACGCTCGGCGAGCACTCCCTTGGCCTGCTCGATGATCACTCGGCTGTCGAGGGCCGTTTGGAGCTGGCCGGCCAGCACCGTTTGATGCCGGAGCTCGCGCTGCTGCACAAGGCAAAAGGCGACGGCGTCCGCGAGCGCCTGGCCGAGTTCGAGATCTTTCGCGGGCAGCATGCCGGGCCTGACGCTGAGCAGCGTGACCGAGCCCAGTATCTCGTCGTTCTTCCGCAGTGGCACGGCGTGTGCCGCGCGAAAGCCTTCCGCATTCGCACGTGCGGTGAAATGGGGCCACCGTGCCGTCGCCTTTCGCAGATCCGCGGCGACAACGGGCTGTCCGGTGTTGAAGGCGTCCAGGCAGGGACCCTGTTCGAACTCGGGTGGGAAAAGCTCCAGATGATTTCCCGGTAAGAGGAATTCGGCGGCGTCCACGGCGATCAGCCGGACGCAGTGGTTGGTCAGCCGCCACATCAGTTCGTTGACGTCGCCATCTCCCGCCGCGATGCCGGCGAGGCTGACGAAGGCTTTGCAGACGGCCTGTTCACGATCCCGCTCCGTGATGCCCACCCCTTCCTCCCTGATTTATCGGCGACGCTGCCGAAAATCAACTTTAAGGTGTTCGATCTGTCACTTTAGTTTGTCTCCGGAAACTGGACGCGGCAACGTCCATCCGGTGGATCGTAGTGGCAAATATCGTGCGATTATCGGACGATTCCGTTATAGGATCTTTACTGCGTAAGATCCATTGGTCGATAATGATTAATCAGTTAACCGAGTCGTGAGCTCAGTGCCTCGGAAAGCGCCATCTCTTCGAGATCCAGTTCCCGCAGCACCTTGCGCAGGACGTCGTCATCGAGCTTCCCTGCGGAGTGCTCCGAAAGCAGCGTCTCCCGCTGAGTCGTCAGGAGCTGGCGGCGCGCCTTGGCGAAGGCCGCGTGCGGGCTGGACGAACGTTCCTCCGACGACAGCGATATCGCCGCCACCGCGCCGCGGTACCGGGTTTCGACGAGCGCTTCGAGGCGGGTCCGCAGCTTCTCCAGCCGGTCTTCCGAGATATCCCAGGTGGACAGCTGTTCGGTGATGATGGTGTCCAGTTTGGCCTTCGCCGCCTCCATCGCGGTCTTGCGGGCGTCAAGCTCCTTGGACTCGTCACGCGCGGATTCGTCCTCGTCCCGCACCTTGAACGCGCTGATCAGCAGGGGCAGTGTCAGGCCCTGGATCAGCACCGTGCCGATCGCGACGGTGAACGCGAAAAGCTGGATCTCGGCGCGTCCCGGGGTCTCCATCGGGATACCGGAGGCCGCCGCGAGCGTGACCACCCCGCGCATCCCCGTCCACGACACCACCAGCAACTGCCGCCACGCCGGTCTCTTCTGTTCCTTGCCGAACAGGCGCAACGTCTGCGGGAGCGTGGCGGAGAGGAAGACATACGGGATCCGCACCCCCATCGTGACCACCAGCACGATCACCGCGACAAGCGCGAGGGTGCCGTCGTCCCTGGCGGTGGCGTGCGCGTTTTCCAGCACGAACGGAAGCTGGAGGCCCATCAGCGCGAAGACGAGCGCTTCGAGCAGCACGTCGAAGGTGGCCCAGATCTGTGAATCCTGCACACGGGTCGTCGGTCCGGTGTAGAGCGACTTGTGTCCCAGGTAGAGCCCGGCCGCGACCACGGCCAGCACGCCGGAGCCGCTGAACGACGGTGAGAACGGGTGCAGGTGCTCCGCGGTGACGTAGACGCCGAACGGCACGATGATGCCGACCGTCGACTCCATCAGCGGGTCGTCCAGCTTGCGGCGGACCCACCCGACCAGCACGCCGACAACCAGCCCGACACCGACCCCGAGCACGGTGGCGACCAGGAACACCAGGAACCCGTGCCCGATCGAACCCGCCATGCCGAGCACCGCGGCCAGCCCGATCTTGTACAGCGTCAGCGCGGCGGCGTCGTTGACCAGGCTCTCGCCGGTCAGCACGGCCATCATCCGGCGGGGCAGCCCGAGCCGCCGCCCGATCGCCACCGCGGTCACCGCGTCCGGCGGCGCGACGACGGCGCCGAGGACCAGCGCCGACGCCAGTGGCAGGTCGGGAAGCAGCAGGTGGACGACCAGGCCGACCACGCCGGCGGTGACCACCACCAGCACCACGCCGAGCGCGATGATCGGCCGGAGATTCACCTTGAAGTGGGCGAACGAGCTTTCCAGCGAGGTCGAATACAGCAGCGGCGGCAGTACGAGCGACAGGATCAGCTCCGGTTCGAGCTCCAGCCTGGGGATGCCGGGAATGAAGCTCACCCCGAGGGCGATCGAAACGATCAGCAGCGGCGCGGGCAGGTTGAAGCGGCGCGCGAACGCCGTCAGCCCGAGCGAGCCCGCCAGCACGCCCATCAGGGTGAGAATCTCCATGCCTGATCCTCACCCGGCCACCGCACTCCCGCCCGCTGGAGTGGGTTCGCTCACGGCACCGCGGAAACGGCGTCCACGCGGGTCAGAGCAGCACTACCCGGGAATCCTCGGCGCTGAGTGTCTTGGCCAGGAAACCGGCGGCGCCATGGGATCGCACCAATGTGCTCGACTCGGCGATCAGCAACATGTCGGTCTCGGGATCGTTCGCGTATTCGATCGCGTATCGCAACAATGAGGTATACCGGCGTTCCGGATCATCCGGCGTGACCTCGGCCGCCCACGCGGAAATCCGCACGCGGTGCAGTTCGGCGAACCGGCGGCAGCTTTCCCGCATTTCTTCGAGTCCCGCGCCGGGGGTGTCCTCGGCGGTGCAGCAGTACGCCGTCGCCACCAGTCGTGGTGTCGACTTTTCCCGCTTTCGCGGTCTGAGGTGGATCATCGGACGCCTTCTTAGATCCGGTTCACGAGGAGTGGAATGCGAGTTTGACGCTGGTCACGGTATTTCGCGCCGGTACAGCGGCCCATGATCAACAGTCCGTTGGACTCTTGTTTCCCGACCGCGTACCTGTTAACGCGTCAAAGGTCGTAAGGTGACTTCGTGAGCGCCGAGGAAGAGCAGCGGGAATTGTGGCTTCGTGCGTCGCACGACATCACCAGTACATTGCTTTCCGGTACCGATCCCAAAGCCGCGTTGCTCTTGGTCGCCGAACGTGCCCGCCTGGTCGGCCAGGCGCCGATAGCCGTGATCGCGCTGCCCGACGAGGACAACCCCGCCAATCTCGTCTTCGACGTCGTCGACGGCGTCGGGATGGGCGGCGACAAGGTGAACGGAATGTCGGTCCCGATCGCGGAAACGGGATCGGGGCTGGTCTTCACCACCGGGCGGTCCGCGATCTTCAGCCAGTACGGCGGGCACGTGGTCGCCCGCTCGAAAGACCCGGATTCGGAGTTCCCGCCGGGCGTGACCGAGCTGGACTCCTCGGTCGCGGTCCCGCTGGCCTTCGCCGACGAGGTGCTCGGAGTGCTTGTGCTGGCCCGGTTCCACGGCGATCCGGAGTTTACCGAGGCCGAGCTGAAAATGGCCGAAACTTTCGCCGCGCACGCCGCCGTCGCGCTCGAATTCGCCCGGGCGGGTGACGATCGGCGCCGGCTCGCGGTGTTCGAGGACCGGGATCGGATCGCGCGGGACCTGCACGACCTCGTCATCCAGCGGCTGTTCGCGATCGGGCTCGGCCTGGAAGGGCTGGGACCGTTGCTGGGCAAGGAAGCCGGCGGCCGCGTCGCGGGGTTCGTGCGGCAACTCGACGAGACGATCCGGGAGGTCCGGCGGACGATCTTCTCGCTGCAGGAGGAGCCGGACGGCCAGGCGAGCCTGCGCACGGAGATGTTGCGCTGCGTACAGGAAGCGACAGCGGTCCTCGGTTTCGAGCCGCGTGTTTCGTTCGAAGGGCCGCTGGATTCGCTGGTCCCCGACGTCGTCCGCCCCGACCTGCTGGCCACGCTGCGTGAGGCGCTGTCCAACGCCGCGCGGCATTCGCAGGCGTCGCGGGTCTCGGTGGAGGTACGGGTGGATCGCGGCGGCGCGGGCCTCGAGCTGGCGGTGCTCGACGACGGCGTCGGGCCGCCGTCGGAGCGGCATCGCAACAGCGGGCTTGCCAATCTCAAGGACCGCGCGAAGCGCTGGCACGGCACGATGGCTTTTGATCCGGCACCCGGCGGCGGTGCGGAATTGCGGTGGAGCGTGCTGCTGCCGCGGGAGGTACGAGAATGACGATTTCGGTCTTCCTGCTCGACGATCACGAACTGGTCCGGCAGGGCCTGCGCACGGTGCTGGAAGGCGCGGGTGACATCGAGATCGTCGGTGAAGCCGGCTCCGCGGCCGAGGCGCTGGTCCGGATTCCGGCGGTGCGCCCGCAGGTCGCGATCCTCGACGTCCGGCTGCCCGACGGTGACGGTGTCCACGTGTGCCGGGAGATCCGCACGGCGATCGACCCGCCGCCCGCGTGCCTGATGCTGACGTCGTTCTCCGACGACGAAGCGTTGTTCGGCGCGATCATGGCGGGCGCGGCGGGCTATCTGCTCAAGCAGATCTCGGGAATGGACGTCGTGTCCGCTGTGCGGACAGTCGCCGCGGGCGGGTCGATGCTCGACGCGCAGGTGACCGCCACGGTGATGAGCAGGCTGCGCGGGGAGACCGGCGCCGCCGACCCGCGCTACGCGTTGCTGAGCCCGCAGGAGCAGCGTGTCCTGGAGCTGATCGCCAAGGGGCTGACGAACCGCGAAATCGCCCGGCAGCTTTATCTGGCGGAGAAGACGGTCAAAAACTACGTCTCTTCCGTGCTGCACAAGCTCGGTTTGCAGCGTCGCACCGAAGCGGCCGTTTATGCCGAACGGCGCAGGCCAAAGCCTATTACCGGTGCGTAGGGTCGTTCGGCCCTAGTGGCATTCGGCCAACAGCAGCGATATTGACGAGGTGAAGGCCGTCGGCGAGGGAGTTGTCATGTTCGATGCCGTCGGGCCTGAGGTCCTGGATCGCCAGGCCTGCCTCAAGCTGCTCGGCGGCGTCGGAATCGGCCGGATCGTCTACACCGAACGCGCGATGCCCGCGATCCAGCCGGTGCCGTTCGTGCTGCATCAGGAGACGATCGTGCTGCGCGCGAACGTCGCCGGAAAGTTGTCCGCTGCGGTGCGGGACACCGTGGTCGCGTTCGAGGCCGGGTGGTTCACCGAGGACCTGAGCGGGGGCTGGACGGTCCGCGTGATCGGCCGGGCGACCGCGATCACCGACCCGGAGGAGCTGGCTGAACTCGCCGTCCTCCCGCTGTCCAGCTGGGACACCGCCGTGAACGCCCACTACCTGCGCGTCACCATCGACCTCATCTCCGGCCGCCGCCTGCTCACCTAGGGTCGTGAGTGTTTCGCGGGGTTAGAACCCCGCGAAACACTCACGACCCGGCCGGGCTACGCGAGTTCCTTCAGCTCCTGCTCGACCGCCGCGAGTTCTTCGGCGGAGCCTTGGACCTTGGGACCGGTGAACCACTTGCGGGCCGAAAGGACCCACCAGAGCGCGGCGCCGCCGAGGACGACGAGGAACGCGATCGGGGTGTAGTTGAACGAGTCCACCGTGACCGGCGAGGCCTGCGGGAGCATGAACAGCACGAAGATGACCACGACCCACGCCGTCGCCACGATGCCGACCGGCTTCCCCCACTTCCCGAGGTTCCACGGCCCGGCCTCGAACGCGTCGCCCTTGCGGACCCGCAGGAACACCGGGATCACGTAGGCCACATACAGCCCGACCACGGCGATCGACGTCACCGCGGCATACGCCGTCGCGCTCCACAGGTACGGCAGCGCCAGGATGAACGCGCCGCCCGTGGCGAGCCAGACGGCGTTGGTCGGGGTCTGCGTGCGCTTGTTGATCTTGTGCCAGATCTTGGACCCGGGGATCGCGCCGTCACGGGCGAACGCGTAGATCATCCGCGAGTTCGCGGTCACCGACGCCATCCCGCAGAACAGCTGCGCGCCGATGCAGATGAGCAGCAGGAACTTGCCGGTCACCGCGCCGGTCGCGTCGATGAAGATCTGCGCGGGCGGCACCCCGGTCGCCGAGCCGAGCGCGCCGTCGTAGTCCTGGATCGCGAAGGTCAGCCCGATGAGCAGGATCCAGCCCGCGACCAGCGACACCAGGATCGACGTGACGATGCCGCGCGGGCCCGCCTTCGCCGCGTTCTTGGTCTCCTCGGTCATGTGCGCCGAGGCGTCGTAGCCGGTCAGCGTGTACTGCGCGACGAGGAGTCCGAGCGCGAACACGTAGACCGACGAGTTCCAGCCCGTGCCGTTCACGAAATGCCCGAACACGAACGACGCGTCCTGATGCTTGTCCGGCACGAAGATCAGCACCGCCACGATGATCGCGACCCCGAACAGGTGCCACCACACGCTGATGTTGTTGAGGATCGACACGATCCGCACGCCGAAGGTGTTCAGGGCGCCGTGGATGGCGAGGATGATCGCCAGCAGGATGATCGTGTGCCCCGGTGTCGCCGAGAAGCCCCACTGCAGGTCGAGGAAGGCGTTGAGGAACAGCGCCGCGCCGAAGTCGATGCCCGCGGTGACCGCGATCTGCCCGATCAGGTTGAACCAGCCGGTGAACCACGACCACGCCGGCCCGTTGCGCGGGGCGAGCTTCGCGGCCCAGTAGTAGAGCCCGCCCGCGGTCGGGTAGCTCGAACAGACCTCCGCCATGCCGAGGCCGACCAGGATGACGAAGATGCCGACCAGCGGCCAGCCCCAGATCATCGCCGCCGGGCCGCCGGTTTTCATGCCGAAGCCGTACAGCGTGAGGCAGCCGGAGAGGATCGAGATGATGGTGAACGAGACGGCGAAGTTCGAGAACTGCGACATCGTGCGCTTGAGTTCCTGCGCGTAGCCGAGTTGGTGCAGCCGGTTGCTGTCGTCGTTATCGGAGTGATTGTCGGCGTCGTTGCCGGTCTGGTTGGCGGCGGAAGGCTCGGGCGAGGTCGCGCGAGCGTCTGAGACGTCCATGGGCACCCACTTCAAAGGTATGCGGACAGTCCATTGAATTTCCGCAGAAGTTAGCCCCGGGCTGGGCAGGGTGTCAAGGTTCCGTGAAGGCCGCCCGACGCTATGAACGGACCGTTCCTCCCAAAAAATGAGATGAACGGTCCGTTCATAGCGCTTGGAGCCGGGGACGGGCCTACGCGTGTACGAGCTCGCGTAGGGCTTCCAGGGCCGTGTCGGGCTGGTCGGCGAAGAAGCCGTCGACGCCGGCGCGCAGGAACGTGGTCTCCTCGGTGAAAATGTCGCCGTAGGCGAAGACGCTGTCCGACGAGCGGAGGTTCACGGGCAGGAACGCGTTTTCGTTACGGAACGTGTACGGCTGCACCTTGAGCCCGGCGGCGTGCGCGTTGCCGACCAGCGCGGTCGGCGAGGTCAGGTTGCCGCTCGCGTCGAGCGGGATGATCTGTGCCTTGTCCGGGCCCAGGTAGGTCGCGTACTTGGCGACCTCACGCAGCCCCTGCGCGGTCACGATGTCGGCGTAGGTCCGCTTGTCACCCTTGGCGACGAAGTCCGCGGGCGCGCCGCTCGCCGAGGTCAGCTGGAGCAGCGGGACGCGGACCTGCTTGTGCAGCGCGATCAGGTTCGACACCTCGAACGACTGGATGATCACCGGTGCGTCGTGGCGGTTGAGGCCGTTGCGGTTCAGGATGTCGACCAGCTTCGGCTCGGTCGGGATGCCGAGCGAGGCGAAGAACGTCGAGTGCTTGACCTCGGGGTACGTCCCCAGCGTCCGGTGCAGCTCGCGGCCGAGGCGCTTGGTCAGGTCGAGCACCTCCTGGTAGGTGGCGATCTCGAAGTGGCCGTTGTAGATGGTGTTGTTCGGCCGGTTGGCCGGGATCCGCTCGACCGCGCGCAGGGTCTTCAGCTCCTTGAGCGTGAAGTCCTCGGTGAACCAGCCGTTGTAGGTGACCCCGTCGATGACCTTGGTCGACTTGCGACTCGCGAACTCGGGGTGCTTCGCCACGTCCGAGGTACCGCTGATCTCCGGCTCGTGCCGGGCGACGAGCACCCCGTCCTTGGTCGGGACCAGGTCGACGTCCACCCAGTCCACGCCCTGGCGGAACGCGAGTTCGTAAGAGGCCAAGGTGTGTTCCGGCCGATAGCCCGGCGCGCCACGGTGTCCGACGATCACCGGCCCATCTTGATCATGGTGGTAGCTCACCGCGGCCGGAGTGCTTCCTTCGGTTGCACTGGCCGGGCCTACCGCCAGGCCTACCCCGCTAAGCAAGGCGAGACCTGTTAAGGCGAGAACGCCCACTCGCGTGCGCATCATGATCGACCTCTCTGGACGGGATGTATCGGGCCACGGCGCAACACTGACCGGCCCGCACATCCGGCAGACAACGCTGGAACGGCCGTTCGCCTACATGCCGGTAAACGGCGCATGGATCACCCCTTCTGGTGTGAGCTGAAACACCGTAGCGTGCTTACCGCCAGACTTTGTCCGGTTCGAGGTCCGGGGTGATGGATGTCGGAGATGTCGGTATCGGCGGGGGCGACGGACGAGGCCAGTGCCGCGGAAATCGCCGCCGAGCATGACGAAGAACGCCCCGCCCGCAGGCTCACGCGACGCCCGGACCTGCTGGTTTACCTGGTTTCGCTGGCCGTCGCGCTGCTCGTGCTCAAGCAGGTTTTCTTCCCGTTCAGCAAAGGAAACCAGTTCTACCTGGTGATCTTCCTCGGCTGCACGCTGCCGATGGTTTTCCTCTGTTACCGGCCGCGCCTGCGTGGTTCCGCCGATGGTCCGGACGACCCGGGCCTGCTCGACTGGGCCCTGGCGGTGGTGTCACTGCTTGTCGGGCTCTACCCGGTGCTGCCGTTCGGCGGCGGTTACGACGCCTTCCTCGACCGGCAAGGCACACTGTCTACTTTGGACATCATCGCCGGCGCCCTGCTACTCCTGCTCGTCTTGGAAGCCGCCAGGCGCACCACCGGGCTGGTGTTGCCGCTGGTCTGCGTCGCCTTCCTGGCCTACGCCTACTACGGCGGCTATCTCCCGCAGAACTGGGGAATCGCGCACGCCGGTGTCGACTTCGGCCAGATCATCAACGCGCTGTACAACGACGCGACCGGCTTCTACGGCACCCCGCTCGACGTCGCCGCCAGCTACATCGTGCTGTTCACCATCTACGGCGCCGTGCTCAACGCCTCGGGTGCGGGGAAGTTCTTCGTGGACATCTCCTTCGCCGCCTTCAAACGCTCGCGGACCGCACCCGGCCGCACCACGGTGATGTCCGGTTTCCTGCTCGGCACGGTCTCCGGCTCGGGCACCGCGACCGCGGTCAGCCTCGGCGCGATCACCTGGCCGATCCTGCGGAAAGCCGGTTACCCCAAGGAAAACGCGGGCGGACTGCTGGCCGCGTCCGGGATCGGCGCGATCCTCTCCCCGCCGACACTCGGCGCGGCCGCGTTCATCATCGCCGAATACCTGCAGACCTCGTATCTGACCGTGCTCATCTGGGCGACCGTGCCGACCCTGCTCTACTACCTCGGCATCGTCTTCGCGGTGGAGGCCGACGCCCGCCGCTTCGGCGCGAAGGCCGTCGACGCACCGACCGGAAACGCCCGGAAACTGTTGCTGCGCGGCGGTTATCACTTCCTCTCGCTGATCATCATCGTGGTGTTCCTCGCGCTCGACATCCCGCCGTTCGCCGCGGTCGTCTACGCCACCGGCGTCGCCGCCCTGTTCGCGCTCATCGCCGCCGTGACCTCCGGCGACGACCGGCGCGCGGCAGTGCGGGGCTGGGCGAAGGACGTCGTGGACGCGCTTTCGGCCGGGGTGCGCGGCGCGCTGCCGGTGATCGCCGTCTGCGCCGCGGCGGGCGTGATCACCTCGACGATCACCAAGACCGGCCTCGGCCAGGAACTCGCGAACGCGCTGGTGGAGCTGGCGCGCGCACTGAGCGACAACGGCACGGTGGTGCTGATCCTGACGGTGTTCTTCTCCGCTGTCGCCGTCGGCGTGCTCGGCCTCGCGGTGCCGGTCACGGCGTCGTTCATCATCGCGTGGGTGGTGATCGGCCCGGCGCTGGCCGGGGTCGGGGTGGCGGACGCCGAGCGCGCGATGTTCATCTTCTACTACGCCGTGCTCTCCGAAGTCACCCCGCCGACGGCGCTGGCCGCGGTCGCGAGCGCGGCGATCACCGGCGGCTCGGTGCTGAAAACCATGTGGCAGTGCTGGAAATACACGCTCCCGGCGTTTCTGGTGCCGATCGCGTTCGTGCTCACCGACAACGGCGGCGCGTTGCTGCTGCAGGACACGACGGTGGGGAAGGTGCTCTGGGTGGTCGCCGTTTCGGCGATCGCGGTGGCCGCGCTGGGGGTTGTCACCGGCGGCTGGCTGTTCGGCCCCGCGAGCTGGCGCGTCCGCGCGCTGTTCGTCCCGGCCGCGCTGTGCCTGCTTTACCTGGAGCCGATCCCGATCGCGATCGGCCTTGGGTTCTGCCTACTGGGCTCGGCTTTGCAGGCTTTTTTCCGGATTCGAGAGCGAGAAACCCTTTGATGCTTTTGATCTTTGGTGCAATCAGACAGGGGATAAGTATGCGTGTGAAGGCTTTGCTCGCGATCGTGGTGTTACTGGCGGCCACGGGGTGCGGGGGCAAACAGACGCCCGACAGCGCATCGGCCACCGGCGGCGCGACGTCCTGTGAGGCCGCCGCCGGGCGGATCACCATCGCCACCGGCAACAGCGGCGGGGTCTACTACGTGCTCGGCGGCGGTCTCGCCCAGCTGATCAGCAACAACACCCCGCTCAAGGCCACCGCCGCCGAAACCGGCGCCTCGGTGCAGAACATCCAGCAGCTGGTCAACAAGGACTACGACGTCGCGTTCTCGCTGGCGGACACCGCCGCCGACGCGGTCAACGGCAAGGGCAGCTTCGACGGTAAGCCGCAGCCGGTCCAGGCGCTGGCCCGGATCTACCCGAACTCCACGCAGGTGCTGGTGCGCACCAGCGCCGGTATCAACAGCCTCGCCGACCTGCGCGGCAAGCGGATCTCCACCGGCTCCCCGAAATCCGGCACCGAGGTGATCGCGAACCGGCTCCTGCAGGCGGCGGGCCTCAACCCCGAGACCGACGTCCAGGCGCAGCGGCTCGACCTCGCGAAAACCTCCGACGGGATGAAAGCCGGGACGCTCGACGGCCTGGTCTGGTCGGGCGGGCTGCCGACCGCGCAGATCACCGACATCACCACGTCGATGAAGGGACAGGTGAAGTTCATCGACATCACCCCGCAGCTCGACGCGCTCAAGAAGATCAACCCGGTCTACGCCGCGAGCACCATCCCGGCCGCCACCTACGCGCAGCCGTCGGACGTGCCGACCATCGACGTGCCCAACGTCCTGCTCGTCCGCTCGGACTTCCCGGCGGGCTCGGCGTGCGCGATCACCAAGCTGATCTTCGACAAGCGGTCCGACCTCGAAAAGGTCCACCCCGCCGCGAAACAGATCGACAAGCGGACCGCCGTCGAGACCGATCCCGTCCCGCTCCACCCCGGCGCCAAGCTGGCACTGGGCGGCTGACCGGTCCGATCGGCAACGCCCCGAGCGCCCGGTGAGCAGCCACGACTACTCTCTTCGGGGTGCGCGTACTGGTAATCGGGTCCGGCGCCCGAGAACATGCCCTGGTCCTCGCGGCCGCCGAGGACACCTCGGTCACCGCGCTCGCCTGCGCCCCGGGCAACGCGGGGACCGCCGCGGTCGCCGAGCAGCTCGGTGTCGACGCGATCGACCCCGCATCGGTGACGCGGCTGGCCCTCGGCTGGAAGGCCGACCTCGTGGTGGTCGGGCCGGAGGTCCCGCTGGTCGCGGGTGTCGCGGACGCCGTGCGCGCCGCGAACATCGTCTGCTTCGGCCCGTCGGCCGCCGCCGCGAAGATCGAAGGCTCGAAGGCGTTCGCCAAGGACGTCATGGCCGCGGCCGGGGTGCCCACCGCGCATTCAGAGGTCGTCGACAACCCGGCGCACCTCGACGCCGCCCTTGCCCGCTTCGGGCCGATGTGGGTGGTGAAGGACGACGGTCTCGCCGCGGGCAAGGGCGTGGTCGTCACCCCGGACATCGATGTCGCGCGCAAGCACGCCCTGATGCTGCTCGACGGCGGCCACCCGGTGCTGCTCGAGACCTTCCTCGACGGCCCCGAAGTCTCTCTCTTCTGCTTCGTCGACGGCCACACCGTCGTCCCGTTGCTGCCCGCGCAGGACTTCAAGCGCGTCGGCGACGGCGACGCGGGCCCGAACACCGGCGGCATGGGCGCCTACGCGCCGCTGCCGTGGACGCCGAAGGGTTTTGTCAAAGAGGTTGTCGCGTCGGTCGTGCAGCCGGTCGTCGACGAACTCGTCAAGCGCGAGGCTTCCTTCTCCGGCCTGCTCTACGCCGGGCTTATCCTGACCTCCGAGGGCCCCAAAGTCATCGAGTTCAACTGCCGCTTCGGCGACCCGGAGACCCAGGTCGTCCTCGCGCTCCTGCGCACCCCGCTCGCCGGCCTGCTGTACGCGACGGCCACCGGCAAGCTGCACAAGCACCCGCCGCTGGAGTGGGCCGACGGCTCCGCGGTCACCGTGGTGATCGCCGCCGACGGCTACCCCGGCAAGCCCCACACCGGTGACGTCATCACCGGAGGCGAGGCCGAAGGCGTGCTCCACGCGGGCACCCGCCGCCGCGACGACGGCGCCATCGTCTCGTCCGGCGGACGAGTGCTGTCGGTCGTCGGCGTCGGTGACACCCTCAAAGCCGCGCGCAAGCAGGCGTACGCGCGCGTCGAGAAGGTCCACCTCGCGGGTTCGCACCACCGCACCGACATCGCCCAGCGGGCCGCTCGCGGGGAGATCACCGCTCCGGCATCCTGACCAACTTCGGGCGAACCGGGGCTTGGCCTGGCCAGAGTTGGTAACCTTCAACCGGTTACCGTCGGTAGAAGGGGTGTGCGCCAGATGTCCCAGACCGCCCAGTCTCAGCTCCCGTCGGCGGTGCAGCCGGTGCCCACCGCTCCCGGGGTCGCCGACATCAAGGTCGACCCGTCGAAGCTGCTCGACGTCGCGAAGATCGTCGAGGACCAGGCCAACGCCCTGCAGGACAGGCTGCGGCTGTCCATCGGCCAGCTGCACATCGACACGCCGTCCCCGGACACCATCAGCACGGCCAGCATCGACTCGTGGAACGCGCTCATCTCCGACGGCGACCAGTCGTACGCCAAGCGCGTACTCGCTTACGTCGAGGGCCTGCGCGCGCTGGTTCAGCAACTCCGCGTCGCTTCGGGGACATATACGATCAGCGAAGAGGACAAGGCGGCGCACTTCGAGGACCGCAGTGGCTCACTCGGCTAAGTTCGCCGCCGTGGGCGCGGTCGCCGTCGCGGCCCTGAGCGGCTGCACGTCGCCCCAGGCCGGGGAGGCGTACGTCGTGCCGACGGCCGAATCCTCCGCGTCGCAGAACGCGAAAGCCTCGCAGCTGCCCGCGCGGCCGAGCGAACTCACGCTGCAAGGCGTCGACCCGTGCGCGCTGCTCACCCCGGCCCAGCTCGACCAGCTCAAGGTCAACAGCAAGCCGCGGCCGGTGCCCGCCTCCAACCAGGGGCCGAGCTGCTCCTTCGACGTCGACCTCACAAAGCCGTACTACTCGTTCGGCATCACCGCGGTCCCCGACGAGCTGGAAGCCTGGCTCACCGGGAACCGCCGCAAGAGCAGCATGACCACACAACCGTCGACCGTCGAAGGTTTCCCCGCCCTGCGGAACTTCCGGCAGTCGAGCGACCCCGGTGACTGCGAAACCCTGGTCGGGGTGGCCAACGCGCAGACCATGGTGGTGCAGGCGTTCCCGGTCACCCAGGGCGCCTTCGACCAGCAACAGCTCTGTGACCTGTCGACGCAGGCGGCGACCCTGGCCCTGCGGACGCTGAAAGCACACGGATAGAGGGACTCATGGAGCTCGCGGAAGTTTCGGCGATGGTGGAGAAGATCCGCAACCACCGGTTCGACGGCTACACCGACACCGGAGTCGCCACAGAGATCGAGAAGTTCCGGAGCGGGGACGGCATCGGCAGCATCGGCGCCGCCGTCGACGCGCTGAAGAACGTCGCCGTCGCGCTCGCGGACACCGACGACACACTGCGGCGTGAGCTCGCCAAGCTCGGTGTCGAGTGGCAGAGCCAGGCCGGTGGCCAGGCCGCGCAGGTCTTCAGCGAGCAGGCCGGGTTCTCCCAGGACGCCATGGCCAAGGTCGACCACTCCGCGGAGATGATCTTCGCCCAGGGCGAGGCCTTCAACCGCACGCTCTACAAGCTCCCCGACGCCGCAACCGTCCGAAAAGGCGCCGGTGGTTTCACCCTCGGCGACGCCGCGTTGAGCCTTATCGGCTTCGAGACCGACCACGCGCGCGACGTCGTCGCGGCGCAGAACGCGCGAGCCCAGGCTGTCGAGGCTCTCAACGCCTACGCGGCGGCGAGCGGCGAAAACCTGTCGGCGATCGAGGTGCTGGCCCAGCCGCAAAACCTGCTGCTCAACTCGTCCGCGCAGGAACCGAGCGCGATCGACCGCGCCGGGTCGGCGGTCGACATCGGACCGGGGCCGCAGAAGGGCGAGATCGGCGGGGACACCAGGGCCGCGAACTCCGACTCCGCGGTCAAGGACGCCGGGCCGGTGTCGAACCCGACGCCGAAGGCGCACGTCTCAACGCCGCATCACACGGCCGAGCCGGTCGTCAACGTCCAGGCACCCCGGCCGAGCGCACCGCCGCCTCCCGAGCAAGGCGGCACAGCGCCTTCCGGCTCGACACCGCCGTCCGCGCCGTCGCGGCCGCCGAGCGGCGGCTCTCCCGTCATCCCGCCGACGCACAACCCCCAGCAGCCCGTCCCGGGCGGACGTCCCGGCGAGCCACTGCCACCTGGTGTTCCTTGCCCGCCTGAGCGGTCCGTCAACAACGTGCTCGGCGGCCCGACGTCCGGCTCCGGCCCGTCCGGAGCCGAAAGCGGCAAGGGGGTCAGCGGGAAGACAGGCGGCTTCGGTGGGCCCGGCGGTTCTGGCGGCTCCGCGAGCGAGGGCGGCTCCGGCCGTTTAGGCGGCTTCGCTGGTGGCTCGGCCGGTGGCGGCGGCAGCGAGCAATCGCTCGCCAAGGGCAAGCTCATGGGCTCCGGCCCGCAGTCCCCGACGGTCCCCGGTGAGGTGGGGCGCCCTTTCCCGGCGATCCCGAAGAGCGCCGGCCTCGGCGCGAGTGAACTCGGCGCGGGCGCCGTCGCGGCGGGCGCCGGCGGGGTCGGCGGCGCGACCAGCGGTGAACAAGAGCGGCAAGGCCGCGGCTTCGGCCGGGGCATGGTCGCCAACAGCGGCAAGCCCGTCCGGCAACTGCCGATGGGCGAGCTGCCGGAGGAAGAGGCCGCGGCCCTGCGGAACTCCGAAAAACTCAGCCCCCGCAAGGAAACGGGCAAACCGAGCATGCTCGAGACCGCCGCGCCCCAAGGCACCCGCGGCGACGAAGACGCCGAGCACGTGCGACGCTTCGGCATCGACGACAAGGACCTGTTCGCCGACCAGCGAATGGTTTCGCCGGACCTGATCGGCGACAACGCCGACGAAGCGCGTTAAGAGGTATTGGCGAACGTGCCGATGGGATCGTCGAACGGCAGCATCGTGCTGTCCGCGCTGGAATTCGACATGCTGTGGGAAGCCGAGCGGCTGCCGCCGCGGCCACCGGCGCTCGACGTACCGAGCCCCGGCATGACCCACACCGAACGCGCCCGCCTGATCGAACAGGCCTGGGACTCGCTGCGGGCGCGCGGGCTGGCCAGGGGCCACAAGGCGTCCGGTGAACTGATCGACATGCTCAACCTCTTCGCGCACGCCAAGGTCGCCATCGCGGTCTGGCTCTGGACCGATCGCGAGATCAAGGGCCTCGCGGTGAGCATCGGCAGCCAAGCGCTGCTCGGCGTCGTCGACAACGGCGAAGTGTGGCTGATCCCGGCCCGCGACACCCTGCTCGCCGAAGCCGCCGTCTCCGTCATCGGCGACCTCGGCCCCGGCATCGGCCAGTCGATGACCTTGCCGCACAAGATCCTCGTCGACGCCGACGCCGAGACCCGCGGCGACGCGAAAGCGCTGGTCACCGCCCTGGAGGACAGGGGCGTGGAGCTTTGGCAGGCCCAAGAGCTCGCGGGGATGCTGCTCGGCCAGGAAGCCAGGGGTCAGTTCGCCGTCGAACGCGTCGGCCGTGACGGCCTGCTGCACCGCGCCGACGGCGTCGTCGCGTTCTACGACACCGACGCGGGCCGCTACCTCCTCCAGCTCACCACCAACCCCGACGGGCAGGACTGGATCACCGTCGCCCCCGCGGACAACCAATTGCTCACGCAGCGGATCTGGGAAATGCTCGACACCGTGTGAGGTCCTAAAGTAAACGCGGGAACCGTTCCGGTCATGACGGCGTCTGACCGGTGCGATAGGGAGCTTTGTGCGAAGGGGATGAAAACAGTGCCCGTCTACGACACGCACTCGATGGGGATCGCCGCCAGCCAGGTCGAACGGCTCAAGGAAGAATTCGAAAAATCCAAGGGCAAGGTCACCGGCGTCGACGACGAGAAGGACAGTCCCTTCGGCACCATGGGCGGCTCCCAGGACGTGCACGGCGCGGTCGGCACCTTCAAGGACGGGGTGCACCACGAGTTCGACGCCGGCGGGAAGCTGATGGAGGCGACGAGTTACGTGCTGCGCAAGGCCGCGGGGCTGCTCACGGAGACCGACGAGGTGCTGGCGAGCGACCTGAAGGTCCACCAGTCCGGAAACAAGTGAGCATGAACAAGGGGGCGTTTTCATGAGCGGGGATCGGGTTGGCATGCCGCCGTCCTGGCCGGCGGTGGTGGAGCAGTCGGCGCAGGTCGACAAGGTGAACCCGGCCGCCATCCAGAAAGCGGCAGACCAGTTCCACGAAGCGGCGGCGAACGCGGGCGACCACGGCGCCGCGCTGAAGCAGTCGACGGACGCGCTGCAGGGCGGCGTCTGGCAGGGCCCGGCGGCGGACGCGTTTTTCGGCTACGTCAAGCAGATCACCGACGCCGGTGACAAGGTGCAGAAGCACCTTCAGGACGTCAGCGACGACCTCGGTGTGCTGCAGGGGCAACTGGCCGACATCAAGGGCAAGATCCAAACCGCCTTCAGCGCCGCCGAAAAGACCATCACCGACGCGAACGCGAAGGCGAGCGCCGCCGCCGACAATGCCGACGCCGCGGCCGCCCAAGCGGCCAAAGACGACAAACCGGCGCCTTCGCCCACTTCGGCGGAAATCATCGCCGCGGCAAAGGAAGCCGACGAACAAACGGCGTCCCAAGCCAAAACGGACATCGGCAATTTACTGACCCAAGCCGACGACCTGATCAAAAAATCCCAAGAACTGATGAAAACGCAGATCGAGGGCGGCTATTCCTCGGTGCCCCTGCCGGGCAAGGACGGCACGGTGCCGCAGAGCACCGGCGGCCTCCACAGCAGCTCCCACGGTGGCGGCGGTGGCGGTTCGCACGGTGGCGGAGGCGGCGGTGGGGGAGGAGGCGGCGGGGGCGGTGGCCTCGGCCCCTCCGGCGGCCCGCCGTCGAGCCCGCCGCCCGGCAACGTGCAGAGCTGGATCAGCGAGGCCATCAAGATCCTGCAGGCCAACGGCATCCCGGTCACCGACGCGGACATCCAGAAGATCTGGACCATCATCCAGCACGAGTCCGGCGGTAACCCCAACGCGATCAACAACTGGGACTGCGTGCCGACCGAGACGATGATCCTCACCCGCCGCGGCTGGTTGAAGCACGACGAGGTGCGGGTCGGCGACGAGACCATCGGTTACAACCAGGCGGCCGGTCGTGCCGAGTGGACCCGTATTTCCCGCGTCGTCCATCACGACGACGCCCCGTTGGTACGTATGGGCAACTCCCGTTGGCACGCGACGACGACGCCGAACCACCGTTGGCTGAACCTGCCACGGGTCCACGTGCCGAAGGCCGACTTGCCGTTGGCCTGCCCCGAGTGCGAGTGGACGCCGACGGCGAGCACGCAACCGGCGAACGGGGTCGCGGTACACCGCCGCAAGATCCACGGCGTGGTGCCTCCCAAGCAGGAGAACGTCTACGCGACGGAAGCGCGGTTCGTTTCGACGGAAGACGTGCGTGGCCGCGACCGGATCCTGCTGGCCGCCCCGGCTGTCACCGAGTCCGGAATCGACATCACCGTTCGCGAAGCGGCGTTGCTCGGCTGGATCGCCGGTGACGGTCATGTGGAGAACCGGCGGCACCGGCCGACGATGTCGATCGCGCAGTCGAAGCCCGCGATGGTCGAGAAGCTTCGGCAGCTGCTCGACGGAGTCCCTCACGCGGTGTACGTGGACGACCGCGGGGGCTGTGGCCCGCGTCACCAGTTCAGGCTGGACTACGACTACGCCCAGGATCTCCTGGCCCGTGCCGGGCACCCGAAGTCGGGCGCGGTCGAGCAGGTACTCGCGATGTCGACCGAGCAGCGTGCCGCGTGGCTGGAGGCGATCACCGACGCCGAGGGCACCCGGTACCTGAAGGAGGGATACACCAAGCCCCAGGTGGTCGTCTACCAAACGCCCGGCGCGGTGCTGGACGCGGTGAGCCTCGCCGTCTACCTGTCGGGTTCGCGCCCGCGAGTACTGCGGGTCGCCCGGTCCGGGCAGCCCGAGACCTGGAGCGCGGAGGCGGCCGTCCGGTCGAACAACCCGATCCTCACCGATGCCTTCCTGACCAAGGAAGACGTCGGACGCGCCGACGTCTGGTGCGTGACGACCGATCTGGGCACCTGGACAGCTCGTGAGGACGACCACACCTTCCTGACCGGCAACTCGAACGCTGCCGCGGGTCACCCGTCCAAGGGCCTGATGCAGTGCATCGACTCCACGTTCAACTCGAACAAGCTCCCCGGCCACGACAACATCTACAACCCCGTCGACAACATCATCGCCGGGGTGAAGTACAGCATCAGCCGCTACGGCGGCCTCGACAACGTCCCCGGCGTCAAGGCACTGGCCAGCGGCGGCGCCTACCGCGGCTACTAGCCCGAGTGCAATCCACGCGCACTCAAGTGCAATCCACGCACACCCGAGTGCAGTTGGTGCGCACTCGTGGGTGATCTGTGACGGCCGGGGGCGTACACAGACTGGTACACAGACTGCACACACGTGCGCGTGAACCGCACTTGAGTGCATGCAGGATGCACTCGGGGGTGCGTGGATTGCACACGCGGGGTCCGGCTCGCTTAGCCTGGCGAGCATGGTCGACATCGCTGTGTTCCCCGGTCCCGCGGCGCGGGCCGCCGTTCCGCCGTTCCACGTGATGGAGGTGCTGGCGGCGGCCGAGGCACGCGGGCGCAGCCATGGGGACGTGGTGGTGCTCGCGGCGGGGCAGCCGACGGCGGGGGCGCCGGAGCCGGTGCGGGCGGCGGCCGAGCGGGCGTTGCGTGAGCGGAACCTCGGGTACACGGTCCAGCTGGGGATCCCGGAGCTGCGGGAGGCGATCGCCGGGCATTACGCGCGGCGGTACGCGCTCGACGTCAGCCCCGAGGAGGTCGTGGTCACAACGGGGTCCTCGGGCGGGTTCCTGCTTTCGTTCCTGTCGGCGTTCGAGGCCGGTGACCGGGTCGCGATGGCCCGTCCCGGCTATCCCGCGTACCGGAACCTGCTCACGGCGCTCGGCTGCGAGGTTGTCGAGTTCGCCACCGACGAGAGCACCCGCTTCCAGCCGACGACGGCGTTGCTCGACGAGCTCGGGCCGATCAAGGGCCTGATCGTGGCCAGCCCCAGCAACCCGACGGGCACCGTGCTCCCGGCCGGCGAGCTGGCGGCGATCGACGGCTGGTGCTCGTCGCGCGGGGTGCAGTTGATCAGCGACGAGATCTACCACGGCATCACCTACGGCGACGGCGCGACGGTCAGCTCCTGGCAGAGCGGGCGTGAGTCGCTTGTGCTGGGGAGTTTCTCCAAGTACTTCGCCATGACCGGCTGGCGGCTTGGCTGGATGCTGGTCCCGCAGCGTCTCCACCGCGCTGTG
>Ga0247768_1000167_pt1 | contig 23935 bp, 18 predicted proteins | sample UWRJL016104C6_FD_179944 | JGI IMG/M metagenome (GOLD analysis project Ga0247768, IMG submission 179944) | Plant litter microbial communities from Arlington Agricultural Research Station in Wisconsin, United States - UWRJ-L016-104C-6 | ecosystem: Environmental > Terrestrial > Plant litter >... | reverse complement strand
GTCGGCGGCCGCGTCGGCGGAGCCGAGCACGGCGACAGCGTCACCGAAGACCTGCGCCACCGCGACGGCTGGCACGTCGAGGATGTTGCCGGAGAAGCCGCCTTCGACACCGGAAGTGGTGACGTCGCCGCCGGTGGTGGCCACCGTGGTGTTGGTGGCGTCACCACTGGTGACCCCGCCCGCGGTGATGGCGTCGCCGAAGATCTGCGCGATCGGCAGGCCGTCGACACCGATGATGTTGCCGGCCAGGCCGCCGCGGTCACCGTTGGTCGTCGCGTCGCCACCGGCGGTCGACATGATGTCGTTGGTGCTGGTGCCGTGGCCGAGACCGCCCAGCACCGCGCCGTCACCGAAGATCGTGGCCGCACCGGCGAACGGCGCCTGCACGATGTTGCCCGCGATGCCACCGTCGTGACCGTCGGTCACGGCGTTGCCGCCGGCCGTCGAGTCGGTCAGGTTGTCGCTGGCACCAGTACCGATGCCGGCCACTGCCGCACCCGTGCCGTGACCCTGCACCGGAAGCGAAACCGGCGCCTGGATCAGGTTGCCGGCGATCGCGCCGAGCGGCCCGCTCGCGTGGACGTCGCCGCCCGCGATCGAGGTGGTGTCCGAGGACGCCGTGCCGTGACCCTGCCCGACGAACGCGCCGCCGAGGCCGAAGAACTGCACCGGCACCGAAAGCGGGGCGGTCACCAGGTTGGAGCTGACCGCGCCGAAGTCGTCTTCGGTGTTGCCGCCGCCACCACCGTGGACGGACTTGACCTCGTCGGCCGAGCCGGAGCCCTGCCCGATGAACGAGCCGCCGATCCCGAACACCTCGGCCGGAATGGCGGTCGGCACCTGGACGATGTTGCCGGAACCGGACGAGTTGTCGCCCTGGGTCCCGTCGTAGCCGCCGGCGGTGACGGTCTTCGTCTCCGTGGCGTTACCGGTCGCGTTACCGATGTGCGAGCCACCGACGCCGAACACCTCGGCGGTCAGCGCGTCCTGCGTGTTGACGATGTTGCCGCCGAGGAAGCCGTCGGTGCCATCGGTGTAGCTGCCGTTGCCGGCGTTCGCGTCCGTCGTGTTGTCGTGGTTGGCGTGCGAGTTGCCGATGTAGGTGCCACCGATACCGAACGCCTCGACCGGCAGGGCGATCGCCGGGTCGATGACGTTGCCCGAGCCGCCCGCCTGCTGCGCGTCCGTGCTGATGAAGCCACCGGAGTCCACGGTGCTCGACGACGAGCCGTCGCCGGTACCCGCGTTGCCGATCCACGAAGCGGCGACACCGGCGATGTTGCCGATGATCCCGCCCTGCGGCGCGGCGACGTTACCGGCGAGGAACGAGTCGGTGCCGCCGGTCTCGATGTAGGTCGGGATGCCCGCGATGGCACCCGGGCGCTTGTCGCCCGCGGTGGCGTCGTCGGAAGTGGCGCAGCTGCCCGTGTCGGCGTCGGAACCCCAGACACCGGCGGCGTTGCAGTTGAACTTGACCGGCAGTGCGATGGGCACACCGGCGACGTTGCCGGTGCCCGCGCCACCGTCACCATTGGTCATGATCCAGCCGCCGGAGGTGGCGGCGTTGTCGGCGTCGAACTCGCTGTAGGCGTTGCCGAGGATGTACGAAGCGGCGTTGCCGGTCACCTGGACCGGGGTGGCGAACTGGCCGGCCACGACGTTGCCGGAGAGGCCGGAGCCTTCACCGCTCGTCGACACGTTGCCGGTCTCGGTCGCGCTCTGGCTGGCGGAACCGGAGGCGTACCCACTGCCGCCCAGCACACCGCCCGCGTTGCCCGCGATCTGGATGGGCGCGGCCCAGTCCAGCACGACGGCGTTACCGGCGAGGCCGGAGTGCGAGCCGTCGGTCGCGACGTCCTGGTTGTGCTGCCAGGTCTGCTCGGAGTTGCAGTCGGTGACCGACGCGTTGCCGATGACACCGATCGCGTTGCAGGTGATCTGGATCGGGGCGACGATGTCGCCGGCGACCTTGTTGCCCTTGAGGCCGGCGTCGGTGGGGCTGAACGCACCATCACCGATCTTCGACTGGCTCACCGGGCTGATGTTCTTGTTGAGCTCGCCGAGTGCGGCGTTGGCCGGAGCCGTGACCGGCTTCGTGCTCAGTTGGGTCTTGACGCTCGGAACGTCGAGCTGCCCGAAGGGGGTGCCAACGGCGTTGCCCCCGATGTCGATCGGGACGGTGACGTTGAGGTCGAGTGGGCTCGCCGGAATGTCGGGGTTGACATTCTCGTCGGCGGAAGCGATGCCGGTACCCAGCATCAACAGGCCACCCGTGACCAACGCGGTCTGGAGTCCGCGCTTTGCCCAGGACTGCATGTGGGAGTTCTCCTTCATATTGGTTTCCCTTGCGGGTTTAAGGGGGTGCTCCATCGGGGCGACGAAGCACCGGATCGGGGCGGCGGCAGCGCTTTGGGCATGCCGATGTGCGCGGGGTTCAAGTAGTGACGCGATTACCGGGCACAAGAAGGCGGCGGTAATACGGGTGCGTCAGCTACCCCGCGGAGAAAGGAATTCAGTCAGGAGTGACACCGGGCTGAGAGCCCGGGGTGAGCGGCATGTACCGCACGCCGACGCGGAGGGTTCCGGCCTTGGCGTTGTTGTGAGCAGCCGCGTACCAGGCGGGAACGCCATAGGCAGGGCCTTCGAAATGACCACCGGGGGCGGAACCAGGAGCTCCTGGGACAGTGGGCGCCGAGAGCGGGGCGATGGGCAGCCCGGCCGGCGCGGAGGGGGTGGGGAATCCACCCTGATCGCTGTGCAGCGAAGTGTTCTGGCTCAGTGTGTTCTGGCTCAGTGCGGCCGATTCACTCGCGAGGCGCGAAGCGCGTTGCGCCTCAGCCACACCCGGGAGTTCGACGTTCGCCGGTCCCGCGTTGTCCACCGCTTCGCGGAGTTCCTGCGGGACTTCGGGGCTGGTGCCCGGCTGGACCGGGAAGATCGGCAGTGCGGGAAGCGGCAGCAGGCCGCCGGAACCGTTCTGGTTCAGCAGGTCCCAGACCTTCTTGCCCAGCTCCGGTGACGGGGTGAGCGAGTCCTGGATGACCTGCGGCGCGTCCTGCGGCTTGGTCGCGATGTGCTCGACGGCGCCGAGCGTGCGCTCGACCGGGTGGATCGCGGCGTTGTCGGCGAGTTCGCCGACTACGCCCTGCACGCCGTCGGAGACGTCCTGGTCGATGACCTGGTGCGTGCCGTGCTCGCGGGGCGGGCCGCCGATCTCATCGCGGCCGGAGCAGCCCGCCGGGAGCGTCCAGCTTGTCGCGTCCTGCTGGCAGGACGCATCGTGCCAGGCGGCCGCGACGGCACCACTCGTGTCGCCGGTGAACTGCGCGGCGGCGTGGGTGGCGTCCCGGAGACCGGCGGTGGTGGCGTCGGTGAGCGGGGTGACCGAGACGGTTTCGCCCGCGGCGGGGCCTTCCAGGGAATCGGCCGAAGCACTGGCGCTGGAGACGGCCCAGGCGGCGGTGGTGCCCGCGGCGACGCCGCCGAGAACCAGGAGGGCACGCGACAGCCAGCGGACGGGGCGTACGACGCCCTGCCGCTCGACTGCCATTTCGTGCGCCACTCAGTTCTCCTGGATGTCTTAAGAAGTGTTTCGGGGAAGCGATTCGAGATTGTTCATCGAGCCGCGTCCGTCGATAGCCGTTCTTCTTCGCCGTGCGCTGTGTGCCCCAAGAGATAAGCAAACCGACGATCACTCGCGCACCTTTGACGGCACTTGATGGCCCGATCGTGTAAAGAACACAGAGTGTTTCCATAGGTAACTTTGAGTAATCAACCCTGATCTGGCGTGGTTTGCTGGGTCCGATTCGCCCGGACCGATACTGTTGCCCGGTGAGCGAAGAGACGCGCGGAAACGCGGACAACCCGTTCCTTTCCGAAGGTCCCGATGTCACCAAGGTCGTGCCGAGGGGGCTGCGTGTCGGCGCCGCGCTGGCTTGGCGCTTCCTGACCGTGATAGCCGCGCTCTACGTGGTCGTCTGGCTCATCGGCTACCTGTCGGTCGTGGTGATCCCGCTGTCGATCGCGCTGCTGCTTTCGGCGCTGCTCGCCCCCGCGGTTTCGCAGCTGACCAGCCTGAAAGTGCCGCGCGGCCTGGCTTCGGCGATCGTGCTCATCGCGGGGCTGGCGATTCTGGGCGGCCTGCTGACCTTCGTCATCGTCCAGTTCTCGTCCGGCCTGCCGCAGTTGCAGTCCCAGCTCAACGAGAGCCTCCACCAGATCCAGGACTGGCTGATCAACGGCCCGGTGCACCTGCGCCAGGAACAGCTGCGTGACTTCGTCAGCCAGGTGATCGGCTTCCTGCAGAACAACCAGTCCTCGATCACCGCGGGCGCGTTGACCACCGCGGGCACCATCGGCGAGATCCTCACCGGCTTCGCGCTGACGCTGTTCATCCTGATCTTCTTCCTGTCCGGCGGGGACCGGATCTGGACGTTCCTGGTCGGCGGCGTGCCCAAGCGCGTCCGCAACCGGGTCGACGTCGCCGGGCGCCGCGGGTTCGCCTCGCTGGTCAGTTACGTGCGGGCGACCGCGCTGGTGGCGGTGGTGGACGCGGTCGGCATCGGCATCGGGCTGGCGATCATCGGTGTGCCGCTGGTGATCCCGCTGGCGACGCTGGTGTTCATCGGCGCGTTCATCCCGATCATCGGCGCGGTGATCGCCGGTGGGGTCGCGGTCCTCGTCGCGTTGGTGACCAACGGTTTTGTCGGCGCGCTGATCGTGCTCGCGGTGGTCATCGGCGTCATGCAGCTGGAAGGCCACGTGCTGCAGCCGTGGCTGCTCGGCCGCGCCGTCCGGCTGCACCCGCTGGCCGTCGTGCTGGCCATCACCGCCGGTTTGGTCGCGGCGGGCATCCCCGGCGCGCTGCTGGCCGTGCCGCTGCTCGCGGTGCTCAACGCCGGCATCCGGTCCCTGCTGCACGAGGTCAACCCCGATCCGCAGGCCGTGGACGTGCTGGCCGACAAGGCCGCGCAGCCGAACGACGACAAGCCGCTGGTCGAGCACCTCGGCGCGGGTGGCACGAGGAAGGTCGAAGAGGAGAAATGACCCGCGCCGCCACGCGTGATCCGGCGACGCCCCTGTGGTGGGGCACGATCGCGCTGCGGGTGGTCACCCTTCTCTTCGCCGTCAGCGCGGTGGTCGTCCATCGCGAAGACTTCCAGCGCGAGTGGCTCGCCTGGACCGCTCTCGGCGTTATGGCGCTGTGGACGCTCCTGACGAGCCTCGCGTACGCGCGGGAATCGCGGCGGTGGGACTGGCTAGTCGTCGTCGATGTGCTGCTGACCTGTGGACTGCTCCTGACCTCGCCGCTGATCCTCTCGGCCGCGCAGTACGCCGTGGCCGATCCGCTGATCACGACGGTCTGGGCCGCGGTGCCACCACTCGTCGCGGGAGCCCGGTTCGGGGCGAGCGGTGGTGTGCTCGCCGGGCTCGTCGTCGCGGTGGCGACAGGCCTGGCGCAGCAGGAATTCAACCTCGATGTCGCTCGCGACGGTGTGCTGCTGACGGCCAGCGGCCTGCTGGTCGGCATGGCGGCGACAACGGCCCGCAGGTCCGCGGCGGCGCTCGCGCAGGCGCTGCGCACCGAAGCCGCGACGGCGGAACGGGAACGGCTGGCGAGGTCGATCCATGACAGCGTGTTGCAGGTGCTCGCGAGGGTTCGCCGCCGTGGCAACGAATTGGGCGGCGAAGCCGCGGAGCTGGCGTGCCTGGCCGGTGAGCAGGAGATCGCGCTGCGCACGCTGGTCACCACCGAACCCGTCACGCCGAGCATCGGCGGCACAACGGATCTACGCGCCGCTTTGCAGCTCCTGGCGACGCCGGGCGTCCAGGTTTCCGGACCGGCGGGGGAGGTCGCCCTGCCCGCGAACACGACGTCCGAGCTGCTGGCGCTCACCAAGGAAGCGCTGTCCAACGTCGAAAAGCACGCACCGGGGGCGAGCGCTTGGGTGCTGCTGGAGGATCTCGGGACCGAGGTCGTGGTGAGCATCCGTGATGACGGGCCGGGTATCGCACCCGGCCGGTTGGAACACGCGGCGGCGCAAGGACATCTGGGGGTGGTGGAGTCCATCAAGGGCCGCGCCCGGGTGCTCGGCGGAGTCGCCATCCTCGAGACCGCGCCGGGGAACGGGACCGAATGGGAAGTCAAAGTGCCGACGGAGACGAGGGCCAAGCGATGACCGCACCCAAGGTTTCGGTGATGGTCGTCGACGATCACCCGATCTGGCGGGACGGGGTGGCCCGAGACCTCGCCGAGAACGGCTTCGACGTGCGCGCCACCGCGGCCGACGGCGACGCGGCCATCCGCATTTCCCGCGCGGTGCGGCCGGACGTCGTGCTGATGGACCTCAACCTCGGCAAGACCTCCGGCGTCGACGCGACCAGGGAGATCACCGCCGCGCTGCCGTCGACGAAGGTACTGGTGCTTTCGGCGAGCGGCGAGCACAGCGATGTCCTCGAAGCGGTGAAGGCGGGCGCTTCGGGCTACCTCGTGAAGTCGGCCTCGGCTCAGGAACTCGTGGACGCTGTCCTGCGCACGGCCGCGGGTGATCCGGTGTTCACCGCGGGACTCGCGGGCCTGGTGCTCGGCGAGTACCGGCGGATGGCCGACACACCGGGCGACGGTGAGCCACCGCCGCGCCTCACCGAGCGCGAGACCGAGGTGCTCCGGCTGGTCGCCAAGGGCATGACGGCCCGCCGGATCGCGGAGAAGCTGGTCCTCTCGCACCGAACCGTCGAAAACCACGTGCAGTCGACCTTGCGGAAGCTCCAGCTCCACAACCGTGTCGAGCTGGCGCGCTACGCCATCGAGCATGGCCTCGACGAGGACTGAGCGGCTCAGGGTCCGTTCAGGGTTTTTCCCGGATTCACCAGGTCGGCGCCGGTCCTACGATGAGTTTCATGGGCGAGGAAGAAGCTGTAAACGCGAGCACCGAGACAAAACCGCTGAGCGATCGGGACCTGCGTGTCTCCGACGACGAGCGCGAGCACGTCGTCGGCGTGCTGCAGAAGGCCATCGGCCGGGGGATGCTCGACCTCGACGAATTCACCGAGCGCACCGACGTCGCGCTCGCCGCCCGCACCCGCGGTGAGCTGAACGCGGTGCTCACCGACCTGCCCGGGCTCGTCCACCGCGACGCCGTGCGCCAGCCCGCGCCCAACGCCTACGGCCCGCCGCCCGCCTTCGACACCGGCGCGGCCGGGCAGCCGCTGGTGCTCAACGCCAAGTACTCGTCGCTGGTCCGCAGCGGCCCCTGGCTGGTGCCCGAAGCACTGCAGATCCGCAACAAGTACGGCTCCACGAAGCTCGACTTCACCCAGGCGCAGGTGCCGCACCCGGTCGTCTACATCGACCTCGACACCCGGTGGGGCTCGGTCGAGCTCATCATCCCCGAACACGCTTCGGTCGACGTCAACGCGATCACCGAGATCAAGCTCGGCGCGCTCGAAGACAAGACCCGCTCGAACGGCATGGCCGGATCACCGCGGTACATCGTGTCCGGGCGGGTACACGGTGGCTCGCTGGTCATCCGGAACCCGCGCCGGGGCCTCTTCGGCTAGAAAGCCGCCTTCACCGCCGCACGCGCCGCCGCCGGGTCCCCGGCGGCGAGCGCCACCTCGGCCGCGATCTGGCACTGCTCCAGTGTTGTCGCGGCCAGGCTCGCGCCGACGGCCCGTACCGCGGCGGCGTTCATCGACAAGCTGGTCAGGCCCAGCCCGGCCAGCACCAGGGCGAGTTTCGGATCCGCGGCGGCCTCGCCGCAGACCCCGGCCGGCTTACCGGTGAACTTCGCCGCCTGGCCCACCAGCGAGATCAGCCGGAGCAGGGCTGGCTGCCACGGGTCGTTGAGCTTGGCGACCGCGCCGAGCTGACGATCCGCGGCGAAGGTGTACTGCGCGAGGTCGTTGGTGCCGATCGAGACGAAGTCGACGACGGCGAGGATCTCGCGGGCGGCCAAGGCCGCCGCCGGGATCTCGATCATCACGCCCGCCCGCTGGATACCGGCCGCGCGGGCGCGCTCGGCGAACCAGGCGGCCTCCTCGGCGGTGGCGACCATCGGCGCCATCACCGAAACCTCGGCGCCGGAATCCTTCGCCGCGCCGGCGATGGCCTCCAGCTGGCGATCCACGATCTCCGGCCGGTCGAAAGCGACGCGGAGCCCGCGGACACCCAGCGCCGGGTTGGGCTCAGGCTCCGGAGCGAGGAAGGCCAGCGGCTTGTCGGCACCGGCGTCCAGCGTGCGGACGATGACCGGTTTGCCGCGGAACGGCGTGAGCACGGCCGTGTAGGCGATGCGCTGCTCGTCGACGGTCGGCTCGGTGGGAGCGTCCAGGTAGCAGAATTCGGTGCGGAACAGCCCAACCCCTTCGGCACCCGCGTCCGCCGCGGCCTGCGCGTCGGTGGCCGAACCGACGTTCCCCAGCACCTTGACGCGGTGTCCGTCCCGCGTGACACCCGTGCCATCCCACTCGATCACCCCGGCCGACGCGGCCGTGACCACGGGCGCGGATGGGTCGGCGACCTCGACGCTCCCGGTGTCACCGTCGACAGCGAGCGCCTGGGCGTCGAGAGCGAGCAGACCGCGTACGGCCACGACGGCCGGAATGCCGAGCGCGCGGGCGAGGATCGCGGTGTGGCTGGTCGGGCCGCCTTCTTCGGTGACCAGCGCGAGCACCTTCGCCGGGTCAAGGCCCGCGGTGTCGGCCGGAGCGAGGTCACGGGCCACAAGCACGCTGGGGGTTGTCATCTCCGGAACACCCGGAGGAGCGACCCCGAGAAGTTCGGCGACGATCCTGTCCCGCACGTCGCGGATGTCGCGGACGCGCTCGGCCATGTAGCCGCCCGCCGCGGCCAACGCCTCCGCGAAGCCTTCGGCCGCTTGGAAAATCGCGCGCGCGGCCGGGATCTTGTCGTTCAGGACGGACTGCTCGGCCTGGCTGACCAAGGCCGGGTCACCGGCCATCGCGGCGGTGGTGATCAGGATGGTGGCGGCTTCACCGGTGGCCGTCTCCGCCATCGCCTCCAGCCTGCCGACGACCACCCGCGTCGCGGGGGCGATCCGGGCCGCCTCGGCGGCGGGATCGGCCGGGGCCGGACTGCTCGCCGGTTCACCGAGCGGATCGGCGACACGGACGACGGGACCACTCGCGCGGCCAGGGCTGACCGCGACACCGGAGAGGGCTTCAGGCGACATGGTCTAGACCATATCGGAAAGCTCGCGGGATTTCGTTTCGCATCGGTCCCTCAGATTTCTCCGGCCAGCGGATAGGAAGGCTGCGCGCCGCGGCGCGTCACCGAAACGGCCGCCACCCGGACGGCCTGGCGCGCGGCGTCGGCGAGACTTGCCCCCTCGGCCAGCGAAGCCGCCAGCGCACCGGCGAAGGCGTCACCCGCGCCTGTTGTGTCAACGGCTTCCACCTTGGGGGAGTCGACCTCGGTAAGCCCGTCCACCGTAACCACCACCGCGCCCCGAGCGCCCATCGTGACCACGGCGGAACGCGGGCCGACGTCGAGGAGCGCGGCCGGGTCGTAGTCGTCGGAACCAAGCAGCCAAGCCGCTTCGTGCTCGTTGACCAGCAGAACGTCCAAAGCGGACAGTGTGGCGGGCGAAACCTTCGCCATCGGAGACAGGTTGAGAAGCACCCGCACGCCTGCCTTCGCGGCGGCCGCGACCGCGTATTCCACGGTGGGCAGCGGGATCTCCAGGGACACCACCATCACCTTCACACCGTCGAAAACGCCGTCGACGTCGGCGGGTTCGAGCGCGGTGTTGGCCCCCGGCGAGACGAGGATCGAGTTTTCGCCGTCCGGCGTGACGGTGATGTAGGCGATCCCAGTCGGGCGCTTGGTCGTCCGGACCAAGTCCGTGTGGACCCCGGATTCGCGCAGCGAGTCGAGCAGGAGAGTGCCGTACGCGTCATCGCCGACTGCCCCGAGCAGAGCGACGTCCGCCCCGAGCCGCGCGGCGGCCACCGCGGTGTTGGCCCCTTTGCCGCCAGGCGAAATCTCGGTGTCACCGCCGAGGACGGTCTCCCCGCCACCCGGCCGGCGGTCGACGGGAACGACCAGATCGGCGTTGGCCGATCCCACGATGAGAACTTCGGTATTCATCCCTGAACCATGCCATGACCTGCCTGTTCACCCGGGGATTCGAGCTTCGTGCGCATATGTGAAGGTTTTTGTAACTTATCTGGCTTCCGGTGCGACAATCATGCGAGCGCAAGTCCGCGTCACTCGATCGGGGGATGTGTATCCCCCAGGCGTCACTTCGAGCCCGGTGTGCCCTCTCCAGTCACGTTGCCGCGTTCGCGCGGTGACGTTGCCCCAAACCGGCGGAGGCCGGGGCGGGGCATCGTGTCGCCGGTGTCGATCACGTAGCCCCCCGAGTGATCGGCGCCGGCGGCGCCTAACCGGTCCTCTCCGGCCCTGCGCCGGGCCGGAGAGGACCGGTTCTTTACTTTTCCGGTCTCCGCACTTTTCCGTCTCAGTACTGCCGTCGCCGGTGCCGGATGGTCGCCCACCCGGCCACCCCGGCGACAAAAGCGAACGGCGAGACGAGCGCGACGACGCCTATCCACCGATAGGGGTGCGTGGCGTCCCGCATCAGGTGCGGCGATTCGTGCTTGCTGTTCTTTTCCCACCGCACACGGACCTCTTTGCCTACGTCGTCACGGCGTCGTCGAAGCCGCCTTCGACGTAACCCTCGGGTTCCAGCTCGGGGTACTCGGCACGCAACCGGCCGATCAGTTCGCCCATGGTCTCGGTGCCCGCTATCGAGGGGACGCCGGTCTGGACGGCGTCGGCCAGCTTGGCTTGGGCGGCTTGGACCGTGCGCAGGATGTCCTGCGCCAGCGACGGCTTTTCCCGTACTACCGGCCCGATCTCCAGGCCGACGAGGTTGCCGGCGTGATTCACCTTGACGGTGATCTGACCGTCCTTGCTGTGTTCGCTGACCGACACACGCTCGATCTCCATGCGCGTTTTATCGGCCTCGCGCCGCGCGGCGGCCAGTTTCGCCTCGAAGTCGGCGATGAGCTGTTCGGCGTTTGTCACGCGAACCTCCCTTGTTCACGTAGTAATCGTGCGGTGACCGAGTGTCGCACAGCGTCGGTTGATCATGGCGTGGTTTCCCGGTTCCGCCACCCGGAACGGGGTCTCCCGGCGGGCGAAAACCCCTGCTCACCCCAGTCGTGATCGGCGTGCCCACCGAAAAGGTGACCCTGAACTCCTAGACTTGGACACATGAGCAACCCCACACGCAGGGTTCGCGTGCGAGCGGCGACGGACAAGGACATCCGCCGCACCGCTCGCGCGCTCCTGGTCGAGCAGGGGCCGGAGGCCGTGACTCTGCGGGCGATCGCCAGGGAACTGGGCATCACCGCACCGGCGCTCTACCGCTACTACGGCTCCAGGGACGACCTGGTCGAACACCTCAGGCTCGACGTCTGCGCGGATCTCGCCGCCGAACTGGCCGAAGACGTCAAAGGCTTCGACGACGACGGCGCACTGCAACTGTTCGCGATCTGCAAGGGATTCCGGCGCTGGGCGCTGACCCACACGAGCGAATTCACCCTGGTGTTCGCCTCGCCGACGGGTGATGTCGGTTCGGCGCCGGGCAGCGCGCTGAGCCGGATCGACGAGCCCTTCGGCCGGATCTTCCTGGCCACCGCGGGGGTCGTGCTGACCAAGCACGACCTCGTGACCCCGCCCTCGGACTCCGTGCCGCCCGAGTTGCGCGACGATCTCACCGCGTTCCAGACCGAGTTGCTCGCCGTGCTGAACGAATCCGGGTCGAACTTTCCCGCCGAGAAGCTCGACCTCGGCATGGCGTACCTGATGATCCAGTTCTGGGCCCGCCTCTACGGGCACGTGACCCTGGAGGTTTTCGGCAACTACCCGATCCCGGTGTCGAAGCCGGACATCCTCTTCGACGCGATGCTGGCCGATCTCGCGCGCGAGATCGGCCTCACACCGGCAACTCCGTGATCAGCCGGTCGGCTACAGGACGATGTTGACCAGCTTGCCCGGCACCACGATCACCTTGCGCGGCTCACCGCCGCCGACCAGCGAGGCGATCTTCTCCTCGGCCAGCGCCGCCGCCTGTACCTCGTCCTTGCTCGCGTCCGCCGCCACCGTCACCCGGGACCGCACCTTGCCGTTGACCTGGATCGGGTACTCCACGGTGTTTTCGACCAGGTACTTCTCGTCGACGACCGGGAACGGGCCGTGCACCAGCGAATCCGCGTGGCCCAGCCGGCTCCACAGTTCCTCGGCGATGTGCGGGGTCAGCGGCGCCAGCATCAGCACCAGCCCCTCGACCAGCTCACGCGGCACGGCGCGATCGGCGCCGTAGGTCTTGGTCAGGTAGTTGTTGAACTCGATCAGCTTCGCGCCCGCGGTGTTGAACCGCAGCTCGGCGTAGTCCTCGCGAACCCCGGCGATGGCGCGGTGCAGCTGCTTCAGGTCCGACTCGGTCGGCGCCGACTCGTCGGAGCCCGCCACCCGCAGCTCGCCGGTGTTCTCGTCGACCACCAGGCGCCACAGCCGCTGCAGGAACCGCTGGCCGCCGATGACGTCCTTGGTCGCCCACGGCCGCGAAACGTCCAGCGGTCCCATCGACATCTCGTAGAACCGGAACGCGTCCGCGCCGTACGCCTCGGACATCTCGTCCGGGGTGACGGCGTTCTTCAGGCTCTTGCCCATTTTCCCGTACTGCTGGGTGACGACCTCGTCGCCGTGCAGGAACTTGCCGTCCTTCTCGACGACCTCGTCGGCGGGCACGTAGATCCCGCGCGAGTCCTTGTAGGCGTACGCCTGGATGTAGCCCTGGTTGTACAGGCGGCGGTACGGCTCCTTGGACGAGACATGGCCCAGGTCGAACAGCACCTTGTGCCAGAACCGGGCGTACAGCAGGTGCAGCACGGCGTGCTCGACACCGCCGACGTACAGGTCCGTGCCGCCGGGATCGTCGACACCGTGCTCGGCCGGCCGGGGGCCGACCCAGTACTTCTCGTTCTCCGGGTCGACAAACGCCTCGGTGTTCGTCGGGTCCAGGTAGCGCAGCTGGTACCAGCAGGAACCGGCCCACTGCGGCATGACGTTGGTGTCGCGGCGGTACTTCTTCGGCCCGTCACCCAGATCCAGGGTGACCTCGACCCAGTCCGTCGCCCGCGACAGCGGCGGTGACGGCACGGAATCGGCGTCCTCGGGGTCGAAGGTGCGCGGGGTGTAGTCGTCGACGTCGGGCAGCACGACCGGCAGCTGGGATTCCGGCAGCGCGATGGGCAGGCCGTCCTCGTCGTAGACGATCGGGAACGGCTCGCCCCAGTAGCGCTGGCGCGCGAACAGCCAGTCACGCAGCTTGTACTGGACCGTCCCGGTGCCGTGGCCGTGCTCTTCCAGCCAGGCGATGGTCGTCTCCTTGGCCTCGCCGACGGCCAGGCCGTCCAGGCTCAGCGACTCGCCCACCGAGTTGATCGCGACACCGTCGCCGGTGAACGCCTCGCCCTCGAAGCCCTCGCCCGGGTCGACCGTGCGGACGATCTCCAGGTCGAACTTCTTCGCGAAGTCCCAGTCACGCTGGTCCTGCGCGGGCACGGCCATGATCGCGCCGGTGCCGTAGCCCATCAGCACGTAGTCGGCGACGAAGATCGGGATCTTCCGGCCGTTGACCGGGTTCACCGCGAAGGCGCCGGTGGCGACACCGGTCTTCTCCTTGTTCTCCTGCCGGTCCATGTCCGACTTGCGCGCGGCGGCCGCGCGGTAGGCGGCCACGGCTTCGGCCGGGGTCTTGGCGCCGCCCGTCCAGCTTTCGGCGACCTCGTCCGGCCAGTCCGCGGCGGTCAGCTGCTCGACCAGCGGGTGTTCCGGCGCCAGCACCAGGTACGTCGCGCCGAACAGCGTGTCCGGGCGGGTCGTGAAGACCTCGATGTGCTGCTCACCCGACGCGAACTTGACCCTGGCGCCGTTGGACCGCCCGATCCAGTTGCGCTGCATGGCCTTGACCTTCTCGGGCCAGTCCAGCAGCTCCAGGTCGTCGACCAGCCTGTCGGCGTACGCGGTGATCCGCATCATCCACTGGCTCAGGTTCTTGCGGAACACGGGGAAGTTCCCGCGGTCGCTGCGGCCGTCGGCGGTGACCTCTTCGTTCGCCACGACCGTGCCCAGGCCGGGCGCCCAGTTCACCGGCGCGTCGGAGATGTAGACCAGCCGGTGCGAGTCGATGACCTTGCGCCGCTCGACCTCGGTCAGCTCGCTCCACGCGCGGCCGTCCGGGGTGGGCCGGTCACCGGCGGTGTACTGCTTCTCCAGCTCGATGATCGGCCGGGCCTTACCGGCCGCCTCGTCGTAGTAGGAGTTGAAGATCTGCAGGAAGATCCACTGCGTCCACTTGTAGTACTCGGGGTCGGTGGTCACCACGGACCGGCGCTCGTCGTGGCCCAGACCCAGCTGACGCAGCTGGCGGCGCATATTGACGATGTTCGCCTCGGTGGTGGTGCGCGGGTGCGTGCCCGTCTGCACCGCGTACTGCTCCGCGGGCAGCCCGAAGGCGTCATAGCCCAGCGTGTGCAGCACGTTCCGCCCGATCATGCGGTGATAGCGGGCGTAGACGTCGGTGCCGATGTAGCCCAGTGGGTGCCCGACGTGCAGGCCCGAACCCGACGGGTACGGGAACATGTCCTGGACGAACAGCTTGTCCGACGGCACCTGGGTGCCCTCTTCGGCGAGCGGGCCGACCGGGTTCGGCGCGTTGTAGGTGCCGCGATCGGCCCAGTAGTCCTGCCAGCGTCGCTCGATCTGACCCGCCAGCTCCGCGGTGTAGCGGTGTTGGGGGGTTGCGTCGGTCGCCTCAGTCATCGCCGAAATCCTCCGTGTGGGTGCTCCAGAAACAACTCGACCCCCCAGGCCCGTGGGCATGAGGGGTCGCCGCGCTGTTCCAGATGGCTGGTTCAGCGCGGCAGGCTAAGGAGCAGCCGAGCCGCGTTCATACAACAATGGTAACCGCCAGGTCAAAGCGATTCACAGGCGGACCGCGAGCGCGATGAACTGCGTGACCTGGCTGGCGGAGAAGTTGTTGTCACTGACCAGGACCAGCGACCGTTCACCATTGGGCAGGGCCGGTCCCCAGGTCATGCCTTCGACGTTGTCCACCTTCGAGAGACCGACGTCGGCGAGGTCCACCACCAGCCGCTTCTTGACCGGTTTGACGTTCGCCCCGGCCAGTGACGGCACGTTCAGGACATCGGTGGCGCCCGAGGTGTCGATCTCGTACACCCGGACCTTGTTGCCGACACCGGACACGAACGAACGCTCCATCATGAGGAACTTCGTCGGGTCGGCCTGGTTCACCGCGAGCATCGACGAAACCCCGTTGTCCGCGGAGCCTGTCGGCGGGACGGGCGTGGCGAAGATCTTCTCTTCGGGGTAGGCGTACTGCGCGAGGATCGGCCCGAACCGGGACTGGAGGGTGATCCGCGACAACGCGCCGCTCTGGGGAGTCGGCAGCGGCCCGTCCTGCAGCAGCGGGCTCTCCACCGAACTGGCCAACAGTGAACCGAATCCGGCGAAGGTGATGCCTTCGAGCACGAGGTTCTTGCGCGGGCCCGCGGTCGGCGTCATCTTCTCGTTGGCGGGGATCGGCAGGTCGCGGACGTATTTGCCGGTCGGCTGGGCCTCGCGGATCGACGGGTCGATCAACGTCGTCTCGGTGCGCTCGCCCTCCTGCGACCAGTAGTAGTCGCCGGTCCACGGATCGACCCGCATCTCCTCGGGGTCGATCGTCTGCTCGTTCTGCGGCAGCGTCGGATCGTTGCTCGTGAGCGGCGGATACGTGGTGCCGTCCGGGCGGAGGATCGGTGCCGTTCCGGTGATGGTCACCGGCCCGGTTCCGTGCGCGTCGACCGGGAATCGCGCGGTGTAGAACCGGGCGGGCTGAAGCACGGAACGGTCGTCGCAGATCAGCGCGTAGCCGCCGGTGCGGGGGTTGTAGTCGATGCCGGAAAGGCCACCGACGTTCGTACCCCCGAACACGAGGGTGTTGGGCACGATCTGTTCGCCGAGCAGGCGAACCGTGGGCGCGGCCTCGCCCGCGGTGGCTACGGGGACGAGCGGCGAGATGAGGGAGAGCGCCCCGATCAAGGCGGGGACAAGCAGGCGTCGTGACATGGCGTGTAGCACAGTCGACCAGGGTATCCAGCAGATAGCGAAGAGGTCACGCTTATCCTCAAGGAGTGTTCGTACTCGCGCTGGTCCCGATAGTGCTGGGTGTGCTCGTCGGCTGGGGAGGCCTCCTCGGCTGGCGGGAGAAGCTGCCGCGTGAACGTGGAGCCGGTGTCCGCACCGCCGCCACCATGCGCAGCGACGAGGCTTTCCGCGTCGGCAACAAGGTCGCCGGGCTCCCGACACTGGTCGGCGGCCTCATCGGCGTCCTCGGCGGCGTCGCCGGGCTGGTCATGCCGACCACAGGCGGCCTGGTCGTCGCCGTGGTCGTGGCCCTGCTCGCGTTGTTCGCGCTGCTCGTCGGCGGCGGTGTCCTCGGCAACAAGGCCGCGGCGGCCGTACCCGAGCCCTCCGCCATCCCGCCGGGCTGCACCGGCTGCGCCTGTGGCGCCGGCGGCTGCGGCGTCCTGACCAAGGCCTCGACCGCCGAAGCCGGGAGCTAGTCCGTCTTAAACCTTCGTGGCTTGGCGAATGCCCGGGCCAGCGTGGGCGCGTCATCCGCTTGATCCAACGACTGCCGCACGACGTCGAACTGGTCGTCGGGTACGAGTGTATTGCCGACTGCGGCCGGGATGCGCTCCGTACGCATCTCGTGCTCTTTGTCCTTCGCGGTCATTGCGACGTCCCCCTGTTCGCCTGAGTCACACATAATGCGCACGCGCGTCCTCTCACCCACCGATCGCGGCGTCAGTTCCGTTGCAAGTCACCGGGGTGGGTGGCGAGCAGGGCGGTGGGGATGCCTTGGCGGCGCAGGACCTGGCCCCAGAGGTCGCGGTTCGGTGAGGCGAGGACGTCGCTCGGCAGGGCCGGGACGACAAGCCAGTCCTCGCGGTCGATCTCGTTCGCGAGCTGGCCCGAGTCCCAGCCGGAGTAACCGGCGAAAACCCGCACGCCGCGGACTCTCGGCAGCAGCTGCTCCGGGTCGGTGTCGAGGTCGACGAGTGCGACGGGCCCGCGGACCGCGATCACGCCCGGGACGGTCGCAGCCGTCTCGCCGGTGCGCAGGGCGGCCAGGCAGAGCGCGGTCTTCTTCTCGACCGGGCCGCCGACGAACACCGATTGCGGCTCGGCGACATGACGGCCCCAAGCTGGGAGAACGTCGTCGACGGGCACATCACTGGGGCGGTTGAGCACCACGCCGAGCGTCCCCTCGTCACGGTGATCGATGACAAAAACCACCGTCCGCCGGAAGTTGGCGTCGAACATCGTGGGGGCGGCGACCAGGAGCATTCCCGGTTCAACCTCGGCGTCCGCAGGCACGCTGTCCATGATCCCACTGTTCTACCCCCAACAGTCGGCGGCACGGGAACAACAAGCACTCTTGTCCCGTTGGAAACATTGGCTGGCGCACTCCGTGTCCCCCGGGCTCACTGAAGAACCGCCTTTGTGGAATACCAGTTCGGCTGGAGCCACACTGCGCATAGCCGCCGTGAGGCGACCGAGTGCGTCAGCTGCAAAACCTGTCCGGCCAATTTCGGTGGACCCGGCCCGTGTCCTTTAGTGTCGGGGGTTGTGACCACGAGCGCACGATCGGCGACTCCCCGAGTGGGTCCTCGCACCCTGTTGCGGGATCCGGAGTTCCGGCGCCTGCTCTTCACCCGTTTCGCCTCCCAGTGGGCCGACGGCGTCTATCGCGCCGGGCTCGCCGGAGCGGTCCTGTTCAACCCCGAGCGCGCGACGGATCCGCTGGCCATCGCGGGCGGGTTCGCCGCTTTGTTGCTGCCGTACTCCTTCATCGGCCCGTTCGCCGGAGCGCTGCTGGACAGGTGGGACCGCCGCCGGGTGCTGGTCTTCGCGAACCTGTTCCGCGGGGTCGCCATCCTGGCTTCGGCCACTTCCGTCGGGCTCGGCGCGTCCGGGCTGCCGCTGTTCACCCTGGCGCTGGCCGCCGAAGGGATAGCGCGGTTCATCGGTTCCGGGCTTTCGGCGTCGTTGCCGCATGTCGCGCCGACGTCGTCGCTCGTCACGGCAAACGCTTTCGTCACCACGATCGGCTCGCTCATGGCGGTCATCGGTGGTGGCTGCGCGATCGGGCTGCGTACGGTTTTCGGTTCGGACAACGCCGGTTCGGCGTATTCGACGGCGTTCGCGGTGATCGGCACGGTGGTCGCGGCGTTCATCGCCAGCCGGTTCGCCCCCGGCCACCTCGGACCGTCCATTGTGGATGAGCCGGCGAGCGCGGTGGTGGCCGTTGCCAGGGGATTGGCCGATGGTGCCAGAGCCGCGTGGCGCGCCCCGAGTGTCACCGCCGGGTTCATCGCGCTCTTCGCGCACCGCGTGTCGTACGGGATTTCGCTGCTGGTGACGCTCTTGCTGATGCGGAACGCGTTTGTCAGCCACGGCCTGCTGAGGGCGGGCCTGCCGGGCATCGGCCAGGTCGCGTTCCTCGCGGGCGCCGGGATCCTGCTGGCCGGGCTCGTCACCGCCCGGCTGATCGCCGCGTTCGGGAGGCTGCGCGTGGTGATCAGCTCACTGCTGCTCGCCGCGGCCGCCCAAGCGGGACTCGGCCTGCCGATGCAGCTTTCGACGGTCTTGGTCGCGTCGTTCCTGATCACGGGCGCGGGCCAGGTGCTGAAGCTGTGCGTGGATTCGTCGGTGCAGCTCGACGTCGGCGACGAGTCCCGCGGCCGGGTTTTCGCGCTCTACGACACGTTGTTCAACATCATGCAGGTGGTCGCGGTCTCGATCGCGGCCGCGGTGATCCCGGTCGACGGGCGCTCACCGGTGCTGCTGCTTGTCGCCACGGCGATGTACTTGATCGGCGCATTCGGCTACTTCGTCGCGTCGCGCCGGAACAACCTCGGGTGATTCGCGGGCGCAAACGATCGCGCCCGTTCGGCCCAACCGCCAGTGCCCCCCGAATGTTGGCATTAGGGTGACCCGAGATCCTTTTCGTACGTTTTCTCATCTCGGGGGTTCCGTGACAGCGCCTGGTGACGACCGCGCGCGGCTGGAAGCGCGCAACGAAGCCATGAAGAATCAGGTCGACTCGCTGCTGGAGCAGTTCGAGAGGCAGACCGAGCAGCTGCGGGACGCGCAAGCCGCCGCCGCGGAGACTTCGGCGACGGTGACCTCGCCCGACGGCCTGGTGCGAGCGACGATCGATTCGACCGGTTCGCTGGCGCAGCTGGACTTCGCGCCGAGCGCGTTCGAACGCAGCACGCCGGCCGCGCTGGCGAACGTGACGCTGAAGCTGGTCAGGCATGGCACTCTGCAGGTCAAGCAGCAGGTGGCCGACCTGATGTCCCCGATCACCGAGGGCCTCCCGGATCTGTCCGACATGATCGCGGGCGCGCCGTCGCTGCAAGGCCTGCTGCCGAAGATCCCCGACTTCCTCAAGGAAGAGGAGGTCGAAGAGCGCCCGCGGCCGGAGTCGTTCGAGGAAACGCCGATCCTGCGCAACGACCAGCCACCACCGCCGATGCCCACGCCCAAGCCGACTCCGGCGCGGCGCACCCGCCCCGAACCCGAGGTCGACGAAGAGCTGCCGTCCAGCTGGATGACCAGGGGCGAGGGCTGATGCCCGACGGCGCGGGCGGATTCACCGCCGAACCCGAAGCGGTGATGACCGGCGCGACCGGCCTGAAGATCGCCGCCGACCAGCTTGAGGACGCCGGTAAGGAGCTGCGGGACGCGCTGGCCGCACAGGGCGAGTGCTGGGGGAACGACGACTCCGGCAAGGAGTTCGCGAAGGACTACGTCCCCGGCTCGCAGGGCGCGGTGGAGGCTTTCGGTTCGCTCGTCGAGGGCCTGCGCGCGCTGTACCAGAACGTCGAGACCGCCATGACGACGATCACCGCCGCGGAAGACCAGGCGGCCACGACCTTCACAAAGGGGCCCTGACCGTTGGGGATGGAGATGCCCGGCGCGGTCACCTGGCTGTTGCCGATCGTTGTCGGTGAAAGCTGGCCGGAGGGGGACGAGGACAAGCTCCGCGCCCTGCGTGATGCCTGGTACGTCGCGTCGAAGTCGATCAACCCGGTCGCCGAGATCGGCTCGAACGGCGCGAGCGAGGTCACCGCGAACTGGACGGGTGACAGCGCCACGGCCTTCGCCGAGCAGTGGAAGAAGTTCACCGACGGCGACGAGGCTTACTTCAAGTCGCTGGCCGACGCGGCGCAGGCCCTCGGCGATTCGTGCGACCAGACCGCGCTCGACGTCGAGTACACGAAGTACATGATCATCATCTCGCTGGTCATCCTGGCCGCGCAGATCGTCGCGATGATCGCCGCCGCGGCGCCCACGTTCGGCGCGTCGACCTCCGGGATCGCACCGGCGCAGATCGCCACCAGAATGACCGTGCAGATGCTGTTCCGGGAACTCCTGGAAAAGCTGGCACAGCAAGGTTTCAAGCAGCTCGCCAAGGAACTGCTCGAGAAGTTCCTCAAAGAGGGCCTCAAGAAGATCGCCAAAGAGGTCGTGACGAACGTGGCGATGAACGTCGCCATGGACGCCGGGATCCAGGGCCTGCAGATGGCCAAGGGCGATCGGAAGAGCTGGGACTGGGACAAGACCAAGGACGGCGCCATCGGCGGTGCCGTCGACGGGGTGGTGGGCGCCGCCAGCGGCGGGCTCAGCAAGAAGATGCGCGGCGAAGCGGGTTTCAGCGTCGGCGGCAAGGCCGTGCAGGGCGCCGTGGAAGGCGTGGCGAGCACCGTCGGGCAGGCCGCCGTCACCGGTGACCTGGGTAACCTGTCGGCGAAGGACATACTGACCGGCGCGTCCAGCGGTGCTGTGAGCGGCGGGGTGGACGGCGCGAAGGACCACTTCAAGTCCGTCAACAGCCCGCACGTCGACGTCCCGGACGGCCCGACGCCGGACAGCTCGCCGACGCCGGACAGGGAATCGTCGAACCGGCCGGACAGTTCGCCGGAGCCGGACTCCTCACCGAGCCCGGCGAGGTCCGAACCCGCCGCATCTTCGAGCGGTCCGACGTCCGAGAGCGCACCGAACGACCGGGTGACCCGGCAATCCGCGCCGGTGGCGGAGCCGTCGGCCGACCAGCCGTCACAAGCCAGGCCCGAACCCGCGGTGGCCAGCCAGCATCACCAGGCTCCGGAGGCCAGCCAGCAGCAAGCACCGGCGCGCACTTCACCACCAGCACAAGCGTCACCAGCGCCGACACACTCGTCCGCGCCTGCCGCGGCGAGCGGGCCGAGCCCGGCGCGGGTGCCGTCGTCCGGCGGGTACGGCATGGCCTCGCCGCCGCCCGGCCATGGCGGCTTCGGCCCGAATCCCGGCGCACCACAGAACTTCGGCCCGCGGCCGCACGACAACGTGTCCGCGGCAGGCTTCAACGGCGGCATGGCCCAGCGCCCGGACCTCCCGCCCGTGCCGCGCCAAGACCTGCCGCCTGCCGGGCCGCACCCGATGAACCAAAACGGTTATGCCCCGCCTCCGCAGGCTCCCGGCGGTGGCCCCATGCCGCTTCGCCCCGGTGGTGGTGCCCTGCCGCCGCGCCAAGGTCCGCCGCCGTCATGGCAGCCCGGACCGCAGGATCCGAGGCGTGGCAACTACTTCCAGCAGGTCCCGCCGGGTGGCCCCGCGCCGCAGCGGCCGGGTCCGGCTCAGCCACCGCGCCCACCACAAGGACCGCCGGTGCCGTACGGACCGGCGGGATATCCGCAGCAGGGCCGTCCTCCGCAGGCGTTGGGCCCAGGCCAGCGCCCGCCAGGACCGCCGGGACGGCCGCCCATGCCGCCGCCCGGTCAGCACCCGATCCCCCCGGGTTTCGGCCCGCACCGGCAGCAGCCCGGGCCAATGCCACCGCAGGCTCCCGGCCCGCGCTTCACCGAGCCTGTGCGTGAGCTGCCGCAACACCACGCGGAACCGGTGTCCGAGCACGAGCCCGTCCGCCACGAAGAAACCCACGGGCACGCGCCCGATGTCGGCGAGGGCTACCTCTCCGACCCCGCCCACCGCGGGACCCCGGAAGACCACGACAGCATCCGCCAGGCCATGGGCAACGACGAGAACTACCGGCGCCTGCGGGAAACCGCGCTGGCCCGTCGGGACGCGAACCCCGCGCTGGCGCATCTTTCGGACGACAACGCCACCGCGATCCACGCCTACAGCCGCGAGCTCGCGTATCCGATCAACTCCGCGCACCGGATCGGCGAGGCCGATCCGAACTTCGCCGCGGCCCAGCACCAGAACCGGGCGATCGACGGCGCGCTGAACGAGCTGCCGCCGCATGTCGGGCCGCTGGTGCGCGGTCTCAACTTCAACGGCGATCCGCGGCTGGCCGACCTCGGCGCCGACCACTACGTGCCGGGCCACGTCACCGTCGAGCCGACGCTGACCAGCGCGTCGATGAAGCTCGACGAGCACCAGAGGTTCAAGTTCGGCGACGACGTGGTCCTCCATATCGACTCGAAGACCAGCCGGGACATCTCTTCGCTCGCGGAAAACCCCGGTGAGCACGAAGCGCTTTCCAAAGCGGGCACGCAGCTGTTCGTGCACGACAAGCGGCTGGAGATCGGGCCGAACGGCGAGCGGAAGTGGGTCATCCACGCCGAAGAGGTCATCCCCGGCGACCCGCGTCACCTCGACCCCGACACGGCCAGGCAGAAGATCGCCGAACGCCGTGAGCGCTTCGCCGCGGAAGCGGAAGAAGTCAAGCAGCGCGCCAAGTCGCGGATCGCGGACATCTTCGGTGGTTTGACGGAACGCGTCGAATCCGCGCCCGAGCGGTCCACCATCGCCGATCGGCTGGACGGCGGTTACGGCCACGACGGCGAACACGTCCCGGCCGAATCCCCGGCCGAGCACGCCCAAACCGGCGAGCACGACTGGTCCCCGCTGGCGCAGGCGACGAACCCGCCGAGCGAGCCCGCCATCCACGCGGGCACGGCGAACCCGCAGCAGCAGGCCGCCTACATCGCCGAACGGCACCCGGAACTCGCCACGGTCAACCCGCATTTCCACGATCCGGACGCCTTCGCCAACGGCTACCAGACCAACTGCACCCGCGGTGTCGTCGCCTACGCACAACGGCTGCTCGGTCTCAACGCGCACGCGGAACCGTTGCTGCCCCACGAAATGGCGGCCAGGGGCACGCTCGAACACGTCCAGCAGCAGCTTGGCGGTGAATGGCAGTCGCACAGCGACTACGACAGCGTGATCCGCGCGATGAACGACGAACCGATCGGCTCGCACGCGGTTGTCGGCGTGCTTTACGAAGGCCCGAACGGGCAGGCCTACGGACATGTGGCGATGGTGGTGCACACCAAAGAGGGAGTCGCGTTCATCGATCCGCAGTCCGGCTCGCTGATGCACCTGCCGCATCCGCCGCTGAAGCTGGATCTCCTCCCGTTCGGCTCGCTCAAGGACGGCGACGGCGCCGCCGCCCCGCACGAGCACACCTCTCCGGAGGAGACGTCCGAGCACGGCTACGGCATGGCTGATCCGACGCGCGAGGAAGTCGCCCGTTACCTCGCCGACCCCCGGGTCGACGAGGCCTTGAACAGGGCCAACGAGCCCGGCACGGACGGCACCATCCCGACCGTCGACGGCGTGCCGCTCGGGGACGCCGTCCGGCAGATGTTGCCGGAGCACCCCGAACTCGTCCGGGCCATGCAGAGCGCGGGTTACCTCGAGAACTCCTTGCTCGCCAGGCCGCAGACGATGGTCAGCCTGATGCAGCACCCCGAGGCGATCCCGATCCTGACCGACGCCGTCGACGAGGTGAACCACCCGCGCGAGGACGCGACCCCG
>Ga0247768_1000165_pt1 | contig 24075 bp, 26 predicted proteins | sample UWRJL016104C6_FD_179944 | JGI IMG/M metagenome (GOLD analysis project Ga0247768, IMG submission 179944) | Plant litter microbial communities from Arlington Agricultural Research Station in Wisconsin, United States - UWRJ-L016-104C-6 | ecosystem: Environmental > Terrestrial > Plant litter >... | reverse complement strand
CACCTGGCCGGAGGTGCTGGTGGTCGTTCCGCCGCCGGTTTCGCCACCGCCCGTGCTGCCGCCTCCGCCGCCGCCACCACTGCTGCCGCCGGAGGAGGTGCCACTGCCGGAGCCGCCCGTCGAGCCGCCGCCGCTCGGGGTTGACCCGCCGCCTTCACCGCCGGTGGCGCCGCCCCCATCTGGACCGCCTTCGCCCCCGGTGCCGCCGCCCGTGGCCGTGGTGCCGCCTTCGCCGTCGCCGACATTGGCCGACCCGCCGCCACCGGAGCCACCGCCTTTATCGCCGGCATTACTGCCTTTCCCAGCGGCGCCCGCCGCTTTCGCGCCGCCTTCGCCGGCAGCTCCGCCGCCGGTCCCGGCAGCCACCGGCGAGGCCGCCTCCTTGGCGCTCGAGACACCTGCGTCACCGCCACCCCCGAGCAGGCCCGGGATCGGGAAATCGCCGAAGACCTGCGTGGAAACGAGCACCGCGAACACCGCGATGGCGGCGGCGATCAGGGCCGTCCCTGAAATCGCCCCTACGAAGTAGTTGCGCGCCTGGCGGATCATTCAGAAGAGATTGTTGCTTACAAGTAGCCCATCGGGTCGGTCACGGAGCCGTTTATACGAACCTCGAAGTGCAGATGCGGCCCGAGGCAGTATCCGGTGCAACCGGTGTACCCGATGATGTCCCCTTGGCTAACCGACTGGCCAAGAGTTGCAACGAAGGAGCTCTGGTGGGCGTAGCAGGTGGAGAGCCCGCCGCCGTGGTCGAGGCAGGTGTAGTTGCCGTAGCCACCGCTTTCGGCCTCTGACTGCTGCAGGCTGACGGTGCCGGTCATCGCCGCACGGATCGGCGTGCCTTCCGGCACCGCGATGTCGATCCCCGGGTGGTACTCGTAGCTGCCGTTGATCGTCCGCGAGCCGAAGCCGGAGACGACCGCCCCGTCAACCGGCCAGATCATGCTGCCGCTGCCGCCTTTGATCGGCCCGGCCGGCAGCGGGGTCGCCCCCGTTTCGGCCAGCTGCGCGGCGATCTTGCCCTGGATTTCGCTGAGGTCGCCGTCGAGCTCGTCCTCGTGGGAGCGGATCTTCCCCAGCGCCGCTTCGCGATCGGCGCGGGCGCCGACCAGTTCCTGCTGGTGGCTCTGCAACGAGGTCCGCGTCGCCGTCAGCGCTTCTTTTTCGGAGGCGATCGCGTCGCGGGCGGATTCGATCGTGTTCTTGCTGTCGCGCAGGCGGGCGACCAGGTCCTTGACTTCGTCGCGCAAGTCGCGCACCCGCCCGACCACCGCCTCGTCCATCCCGTGCAGGCGGTTCAGGTATTCGGTCCGGGCGGCGAGATCGTCGAGGTCGTTGGAGCCGACGATGACGCTGATCAGGTCGGGGGTGCCGGTCTCGTACATCGCCACCAGACGTTCGCGCAGCGCCGTCAGCGCTCGTTTCAGCTGCGCCCGCACCCGGGCCAGCCGCTCGCGGGCGGCGTCGAGCTGGGCCACCGCTTCGTCCAGTTCTGCCTGCTTGACGGCGAGCCGTTCGCGCACCGCCGATTCGCGGGTGCGAATCGCCGCGACCGCGGTCGTCAGCCGGTCGATCTGGTCGCCGTAATGGGAGATCGTCGTGGTCAGAACGCCCTTGCGTTCTTCGACCTTCTCCAGCTGCGACTGCTTCGCTTCCAGTTCGGACTGGAGGTCTTCGGCGGGCGCCGCCGGGGCGGCTATGAGCAGGAGCGCAAACGCCGCGACGGCAGCACAAAGCGCCGGCACCACGGAACGATTGAGAGGCATCGCTACGAGGCTAGCCAACCCGTTTTTCCGGCTGGGCTACCCAAAAGTTGCTGCAAGTGGGGTTGCGCGGGCGTTGGGGGAGTCGGGGGAGGGTTCGGCGGGCAACAGCGGGGAGGGCCCGCCGAACCCTCCCCCGACTCCCTATCCGCCTGGGGCGTTCTCTACGTGGAGGAGGTCTTGGGACGCCTCTTCCTCCATCTGGAGGGTGGTGTGCTCGATGCCGTAGTTCTCTTTGAGAAGGAGCTCCAGGCGTCTTCGAATCAGGTCTCGATCAGCCTGCTCGGCGACTACTACGTGGGCGGCTAGGGCTCCGAAGCCGGCGGTAACCGTCCAGACGTGAAGGTCATGGACTGAGCGCACCCCCTCCTCGAGGCAGATTGCTCTACCCACGCCTTCTACATCGACGTCTGCCGGAGCGGCCTCCATGAGGACGTCGAAGGGCTCCTTGATCAGGCGCCAGGAGGAGGCGAGGACGAGGGCGGCGATCAGCAGGCCGACGATCGGGTCGACGATCGGAGAGCCGCCTCCGAGGACGAAGGCGCCGGCGACTACGACGCCGAGCGAGCCGAGGGCGTCGGCGGCGGAGTGGCGCAGGACGCCCTCGAGGTTGAGGTCCTCGCGCTCGCCGCGGGCGAGGACGAGGGTGGCGGCGAGGTTGCCGAGCAGGCCGAAGACGCCGAGCGCAAGGACCCCCCAGCCGTCGATCTCCGGCGGGTCGGAGAAGCGGCCGATCGCGGCGATCGCGATCCCGATCGAGACCGCGACCAACAGCAGGCCGTTGACCAGCGCCGCCAGCACCTCCGAGCGCTGGTAGCCGAAGGTGCGCCGTCCGGCCGCCGGCAGGGTCGCCAGGCGGACGGCGATCAGGGCGAGGACGATCGAGCCGACGTCGGAGAGCAGGTGGCCGGCATCGGCAAGGACCGCCAGCGAGCCGGTGAGGAAGCCGCCGATCGCCTCGGCGAGGAAAAGGCCGACGTTGATCGCCAGCGCCACCTTCATCCGCCGCCGGCTGTCCTCCCGCCGCGCGTCGAGTGAATGCGAATGACTATGCCCGCCAGGCCCGTGCACAAGCCGAGCTTAGAACCTGCCTGAGCCCTCTTAAGCCGCGACCGGCTCCTGCTTGATCGTCTGCTCGGCGATTTCGGCCGAGTAGCCGAGGCGCTCGGCGTAGTCGCGGGCCTGCATGCGGGAGATGACCATCCGCTGGATCTCGGCCGTGCCCTCGAACAGCTGGTAGATCTTGGCGTCGCGGAACCACTTCTCCAGCGGGCAATCCTTCGTCTGCGCGTAGGGACCGACGAGGTCCATCAGCGTCGTCGTCGCCCACATCGTCACGTCGCCGCCCTTCAGCTTCGACATCGAGCCCTGGCCGCCGGTCATCGGCACGCCGTTGCGGCCCATCCAGGCGGCCCGCTGAACCAGCAGTCGCGCCGCTTCGATCTCGGTGGCGACATCGGCGAGCGTCTGCTGAATCCGCTGCTGGCTCAGCATCGGCGTCCCGCCTTCTGACTGGCCATCGAGGTACTCGAGGGTCCACTCGTAGGAGGCCTGGGCAATCCCGAGCGCCGAGGCGCCGACCAGCGGCCGGGTGATCTCGAAGGTGGCCAGAGCGTCGGCGCCGCGCGACTTCTTCCCTTCGCGGCCGCGCTGCAGCTTGCGCTCCAGCTTCTCCTCGCCGCCGAGCAGGTAGTCGACCGGGATCCGGCAGTCCTCCAGCACGATCTCAGCGGTGTGGGAGGCGCGGATCCCGAGCTTCGTCTCCTTCTTGCCCTGGCTGAGGCCGGGGGTGCCTTTGGGCACCACGAAGGACGCCTGGCCGCGGGTGCCCAGCTCGGGGTCGACGGTGGCGACGACGACGTGGACGTCGGCAATGCCGCCGTTGGTGATGAAGACCTTGGTGCCGTTGAGGACCCACTCGTCGCCGTCGCGCTTGGCGGTCGTCTTCAGGCTCTTGACGTCGGAGCCGGCCTGCGGCTCGGTGACCGCGTAGGCGCCGAGTTTGATCTCCTCGCCGATGCCGAAGCACTCGGGCACCCAGCGCTGCATCTGCTCGGGGGTGCCGGAGGAGGCGATGCCGGCGGCGGCGAGGCCGGAGCCGCTGATCGCCAGGGCGATCCCGGCGCAGCCCCAGTGGAACTCCTCGGCCGAGATCACCTGCATCTGCCCCTCGGGGTCGGAGGCGTTGCGCTGGATCGACTCCAAGCCGCCGAAGCCCTGCCGGCGCGCCTCTTTGATCGCCTCCCAGGGAATGCTCTCCTCTTCGTCGTGCTGGCGAGCGACCGGCCGGATCACCTCGCGCGCGAACTTGCGACAGCGCGCTTTGAACTCCAGCTGCTCCTCATTAAGTGCGAAATCCATCCTCATCCTCCCTCGCCGGTGCCCGATTGACTGGTCAGTCAGCCAGTTTTCGGGAACTGTACTCCTTCAGGCGGGGAGCGCTCTGTACGTTTCTGCGCAGTGATCCCGAAGCGCCCGATCAACCGCGACGTGCCACCAACCGAGGAAGTGGAGGCGCGACCGGAGAAAGAGGAGAAGAAGGCGCCCGAGAAGAAGGCGGCGCCGCAGTCGAAGCCGGCGCGGCTGCCGAAGTCGCAGACGCCGAAGCTGCTGATCGGCCTCGTCGCCCTCGCGCTCGTCTTCATCGTCGTCGCGATCGTCTTCGCCACCGGCAGCGACGACGAAGGCGAAAGCATCGGCGGAGTGACCACCTCCGCCCCGTCCACCAGCGACAGGGGCGGCGACGACTCCCCCTCGCCGCAGGTCGCCGAAGCGCTTGCCTTCCCCGCCTTCGCGACCAACAACACCACCCGGATCGGCGGCCCCGACCCGGTCGCCAACGCGGCCGGCGTCGCCCTTGCGGTCTTCCCCTCGACCAGCGACGCGCAGCGACCGGCAGCCGTCACCCTGGTCGGCGAAGAAGACTGGGCCGGCGCGATCGCCGCCTCGGTCCTGATGGCGCCACCGGTGCGCGCGCCGGTCCTCTTCTCGGCGCCCGACGAGCTGCCCGAAGACAACGAGGAAGCGCTGGCAGCCCTGGCCCCGCAGGGCGACAAGACGACCGGCGGCGCCTCGCTGTTCGCAGTCGGCGCCGTCGCCCTCCCTGACGACGCCGGCAAGGTGACCAGGGTCGACTCCGGCGACCCCGCCGCCACCGCGGCGCAGATCGCCACCCTGCGCGAAGAACTGACCGGCGAGGAGCCGAAGCACCTCGTCGTCGCTCCGACGCAGTTCCCCGAATACGCGATGCCGGCCGCGGCCTGGGCGGCGCGCTCGGGCGATCCCGTCCTCTTCACCGACACGAAGAAGCTGCCCCCGCCGACGATCCAGATCCTCAAGCAACACCCGAAGGTCCCCGTCTACGTACTCGGGCCCTCGGGCGTCGTCTCGCTCAACGCGATCGGCGAAATCGGCAAGCTGGTGAAGAAGGTCGGCCGCCTCCCGGGCCCCGGGCCGGGTGACGTCGCCCTCGATCTCGCCCGCAACCGCTACGGCAGCTTCGGCTGGGGCGTCGACGACCCCGGCCACGGTTTCGTCCTCGCCAACTCCGAGACCCCCGCCGACGCCGCCGCTGCGGCGGCCCTCTCGGCCTCCGGCACCTGGGGCCCGCTGCTGCTCACGAAGGACCCCGGTAGGCTCCCGGCCAAGGTGCGCAGCTACTTCCTCGACGTCAAGCCCGGGTACACCACCGACCCCACCCGCGCCTTCTACAACCACGTCTGGGTGATCGGCGACCAAGATGCGATCGACGTCGTCCAGCAGGCCGAAGTCAACGAACTGGCCGAACTGACGCAGATCGGCGGCGGCGAATGAGCGAGTCCGAGAACCCGCAGCTGCTCGGCGGAGCGAAGGAGCTCACCGCCGAGGACATCCGCGCCCTCGCCGGCCCCGCCACCCCTCACTTCTCGCTGCAGATTCGCAACCGCATCCGCCGCCTGATCGAGCCCCTGCCCGCCGGTCATCCGGCGCGCGTCGAAGGCGAGAAGCAGATCGCCCGCCTCGAAGCGCTCTCCCAGCACAGCGGCGAGCCCCGCGACGGCCTCGGGATCTCGCATTGAAGTACCTGGCGCCGGGCGTCTGGCGGCTGAAGGAGTTCCCGGCCCCGACGATCAACTGCTACCTCGCCGAGGACGTCCTCATCGACGCCGGCCGCACCTGGGACCGGCGGCGGATCTTCGCCGAGCTCGAGGGCCGCGATCTATCGATGGTCGCTCTCACCCACGTCCACCCTGACCACCAGGGAGTTGCCAAAGACGTCTGCGAAGCCCGCGGGGTCCCGCTCGCCTGCCACGCCGAGGACGTCGAGGCGATGGAGGGTCGGCGGCCGGTGCAGGAGGCCTCCGCCTCGAACCCGGTCAACCGCCTGATCGCCTCGATCTGGCAGGGCCCGCCGTACAAAGTCGAGCGGGTGCTGCAGGAGGGCGACGAGGTCGCGGGCTTCCGGATCATCCACACCCCCGGCCACTCGCGCGGCCACGTCCTCTTCTTTCGCGAGAGCGACCGCGTCGTCATCTGCGGCGACGTGATCCGCAACATGAGCTACGCGACCGGGCTGCCGGGGATCAAGGAGCCGCCGTCGCTCTTCACCTACGACATTGCCGAGAACCGCCGCTCGATCCGCAAGCTGGCCGAGCTCAACCCCTCGCTGATCCTTCCTGGCCATGGCCCCGCCGTGACCGACATCGGCGCCTTCGAGCGCTTCGTTTCCGCTCTTCCGGGTTAAAGGGACAGGGAGGCGGAGCGACCGGCTCCCCCCAACCCAACTGGAAGGGAGTCCAGATGAGCAAGCTTCGAAGCAGGCGGCCCTCGCCGGCGATGGTGGTCGCGGTGATCGCCCTGATCGCCGCCCTCGCCGGCACGGCCTACGCAGCGCAGAAGATCAACGGAAACCTGATCGAGAAGCAGTCGATTGGCGCCGGCAAGCTGAAGAAGAAGACCCTGACCGGGTTCCAGATCAACACCAACAAGCTCGGCACGGTGCCGTTCGCGAAGGTCTCCACCCACACCTTCTGGGCGGTCGTCAACAACCCGTCGAGCCCAGGCAACGCGGCCCTCGCCCGCGCCAGCGGCCCCAACATCACCGCGACCGAGGGCGGCGGTGCGGTCACCGTCACCTTCCCGTTCAACATCAGCGGCTGCGCCAACATCGCCGCCCGCAACAACGCCGGCACCACGGTGCCACAGGCGGGCTACGCCCAGACCAACACCTCAGCCGCCAACCCGAACGCGATCGAGGTCCGCACGAAAGACAAAGCCGGCAACAACGAGGACGCCGACTTCCACCTGATCGTGATCTGCCCCTAGGCGAGGGGGTCGAGAAGGTCGACGCGGAGGGAGAGCGCGTCGTCGGGGCGGAAGACGACCTTGCCGGGTCCGTCTTTCGCCTCTTTCTTCAGCGCCGCTTCTATCTCCGCAGCTTTCTTGCCCTCGTAGTGGGAATTCGTCAGGTAAAGAGTGAAGTCTTCGCCTTTGCGGGTCTCGGCGATCATTTCCAAGGTCGCGACGTCGGGATTGTCGAATTTCCCGTTAGCCGAGATCACCATCGCCTTCGCTTTGATCTGTTTGAAGAACTCCGGCTCGAGGTTGCGGCTGCTGCCATGGTGGGGCATCTTCAACAGGTCGATCTCTAACGGCCCGTCGTCCAGCAAACCCGCGGATTTCAGGCCGAGGAGGATTTTGTCTCCCCGCGCATCGCCGGTTAGCAGCATCCGCTTCTTCTTATCGCCCTTGCCGATCTCGGCGAGGCAAACGATCGAGGAGAGGTTGTAGACCGAGTTGTCGAGGTACTCGGCAACCTCGGCGGCCTTGTCAGGCTCCTCTTTCAGCTTTTCGATTTCTTTCGCCCATTCTTCCCGCAGCTTTTCCAGCTCGGCCTCGCGCGGCCCGATCACGGTGAGATGCAGCGGGCCGAAGTCGAGCTCGACCGCACCATCGTCAGGAGCGGCGACGAGCTTGTCGAAGCCCTCGTTGACCGACCAGCCGAGTTTCCGCGAGAGGTCACGGAGGCTTTGACCCTGCGGGACGCTAGCGATGATCGCCTCGAGGTGGTCGCCTTCGAAGCTGGCGGCCGCGACCTCGCTGGGAAGCGGTTTGCTGGTTCCGACCGTGTCCTCGAAGGTGTTGAGCCAGAGCGCCTTGACTTCGAAGCTCTTCTTCATCTCCTCTTCCTCGTCGATCGCTTTGGCGAGGTCGAGGACGCCGCGGATGTGGTCGTCATCAAGGTGGCTGACCATCAAGAGCTCGATCGGCAGCTTGCCGCCGCGTTCTTCCTGCAGGGCCTGCAGCCGCGGCAACAGCGCCCGCTTGAAGACCCCGCTCGGGCCGCCGTCGATCACCATCAGCTTCGGGTCGTCGGCCTCCCCGTAATGCAGGAGGAGGCTGTCGCCGTACTTCGCCTGTAAGGCCTCAAGAGAAAAAATCATCTGTCACACCGCCTGTAGCGCCCGTAGCGCGTCGATTAGTCCGCTTCCCTGAAATTCGCGTCGGCGACCGAGGTCGGTCGCGGTCCCGCAGAGGATCTGCTTGACCTGCGCCGGCTGCCCAACCAGCTCCGGATGTCTGGCCATCAGCATCGCCGCCACCCCGGAGACGTGCGCCGCCGCCTGGCTCGTCCCGTCCTTGTCCTTAAAGTCTTCGCCGGGGGTCGGCGAGGAAATCTTCTCTCCAGGGGCGACCAGGTCCGGCTTCTGCCGTCCATCGCCGGTCGGGCCCCGACTGGAGAAGTAGGAGACCCCATAGGTGTGAGGGTTCTGCCGGTGGGTGGAGCCGACGGTGATGATGCCCTCGGTGTTACCCGGGTCGGTAATGGCGACCGTGCGGAAGCCGTCCTGTTGGCGCCCGTCACGGGTGAGGTACGTCGCCTGCCCTTCGTTGCCGGCGGCGGCCACAACCATCACCCCACTTCCCATTAGGCGTTCGCACTCGTCACAGATCGGCGTCCTGCCGACGGCGTAGTTGGCGAGGTCATGGTCAAGCGAGAGACTGAGGTTGACGCCGTGGATCACCTGCAGGTCGCTGTGAGCGTTGAGGTGGCGGACGAACTGCAGGGCGGCGGCGATCGCGAACTCTTCACCGTTCCCGTCCTGATCGAAGACCCGCAGGTCGTAGAGCTCGATGTCCGGGCAGATCCCGACGAGATCGCTGCGGGCCGGCATTTCGGGATCGTCGCTGCGCCAGTCGGCGGCGACGATGCCACCGACGTGGGTTCCGTGGTCGATTGCCGGAACGAGGTAACCCGCATCGTCGTGAGCAACCATCAGCAAAGGCTTGAGCGCATCCCAGTCGATCGCCTGGGCGGTTTCGATTCTCTGTTTGAGCTGCCGGCGTTGGTCTTCGCTCAGGTCCCCTGCCTGGCCCGAGATGATCGCCCGCAAGCGAGTGAAATCGTAGGTGGCGATCACGCGCGAGTCCCACTTGTCCTCTTCGAGGGCACCATCCTTGTCGCGGCGCCGGAAGGCAGGGTGGGTGGCGTCGACGCCGGTGTCGACTATCGCCCAGCGCAGACCATTGCATTTGACCGAGAAGACCCGTTCGGCAGCGTCTGCCTTGACCGCAAGGCGTGATTTCGAGAGGGCGGTTCGGGCGCTGCGGTTGAGGTTCACCGTCCACAGCTCGGACGGCTCACCCTTTTTCGGTGGCGGCAGTTTCTGGAGCATCTGGCTGCCGATTTCGATCTGTTCCCGGCGCAGAAACTCGCGCGGTTCTCGTTCCGGCCCCCGGTCGATCATCAACCGGCCCAGCAAAGCCAGGTACCAGAAGAGCCGATCGCCGCGGAAAGTCGGATCCTTTGGTGCGCGCGGGTCGCGCTCATCGGTTTTGTGCAACCACTCGATGACCCAGTGGTCCAGTCGTTTCACCCGCGCTGGCCACAACTCGCGCCACCAGGGCGAGAGTGGCACCGCACACCTGACCACCTGCTCGAGCGTCAGCCGAGCGACCACATAGCCCTCATTTAGGGCCATTTCCGTGTGCCCGTGGTCGGGGCCGAACGTATCCGCCTCCACACACGGCAGCAGCTCTCGCATCAGCCTCGCCGCACTGCCGTGCTGGTGGGGAGTGAGCAGGAGGTCCTGAGGCTGTTCGGGTTCTTCACCGAAGCGGAGCCAAACCTCGGGGAGGACCGGCGAATCCTGCGTGTACCGGCGTTCCTGTTCGGAGCCGAAGATCCAGAGGGCGAGATCCGAAGGGGTGGCCACCTGATGGCCATCCTTACATCATCATCTTCAATACTCAACGGTTACCAATTAAAGAATGTGATGTCAGATAACCCTGGCAGTTAGCATTTGGCCTATGTCAGAGGAAGGGGTGGTCAAGCCTGACCAGGCACGGGAGCTGGCTCTCCAGCGCTTGCGGATGAAGCAGGACTTCAAGGGCATCGCCGCTGGCGGCGTACTCCTCGTCGCGATCTGCTTCCTGATCTGGCAGTTCGGCGACAACAGCATCCCCTGGCCAGTCTGGGTCGCCTTCGGCATCGCCCTCGCTCTCCTCGTCCAGGGCTGGAAGGCCTACGGTCCCAGCAACCGGATCACCGAGGCCGACGTCGAGCGCGAGATCGAACGGGGTTAGTCCTCGGCGGGCAATCGCGCCTGTCGCATGTCCACGCGGGAGCCCTTGAAGGGCACGCCCTCGGCCCGGAGCAGCGCCCGCTGGCGGTCGCCCTTGGCGAGCGAACCGTCAGCACGGACGACGCGCCACCACGGCAGGTCCGGCTCGTCAACTTGGAAAAGAACGGTCCCGGCGAACCGCGGCGCCCCGGGCGACACATCTCCATAGGTCCGCACGAACCCCTCAGGCGTGGAGCGCACCCGCTCCAGCACTTCCATCTCGCGAGACCGCATAAAACCCGAATTATTCGGGTCCGTTGCGGTCTCGCGGCTCACGCGCCTGGGCCGAAGGCGTCGATGATGCGGTTCTGAAACTCGCTCAGCTCCTCGGGGGAGATGAAGTAGGTGGGCGGGGTGAGGAAGAGGCCGTCGGCGCGCTCGGCGGTGGCCTCGACGCGGGCCCGGACCTTGTCGAGGGGGCCGGCGGCGCAGTAGGCCTCGACCATCTCGTCGGAGATCGCGGCAGGGACGGCGGCGAGGTCGCCGCGGCGGAAGGCCTCGCCGGCCTCGACGGCATTGTCAGCGAAGCCGTGCAGCTCCCAGAGCGGCATGTAGGTCTTGACCGTGGCGTAGAAGGAGATCGTGCGGCGGGCCATGTCGAGGGCCCGGCCTTCGTCGTCGTCGATCGCGCAGCAGACGGTCGGCAAGTAGTCGAAGGAGGAACGCTCGCGGCCCGAACGGCTGAGCCCCTCCTCGAACGCCGGCACCACCACCTCGTCGATCCAACGCAGGCTCTGAATCGGGTGGCCGATCAGGCCGTCGGCGACGTCGCCGGCCATCCGCGCCATCCCTGCTTGCACGGCGGCGGTGTAGATCGGCACCGCCTCACGCGGCGCCGGGTGCGGGCGCACCCAGCCTTTGATGTCGATGTCGTAGTACTCGCCCTCGTAGCGGATCGGCTCCCCCGCGCTCGCCTGGCGCATTATCAGCCGCGTCGCCTCGATCGCCTCGCGCAGGTGCGGCGCCGGGCGGCCGTACTCGGCGTTGTGCCAGGTCTCGTTCAGGCGTTTGACGCCGGCGCCCATGCCGAGACGGAAGCGCCCACCCGACATCTCGTCGACGTCGAGGGCTGAGATCGCGTGGATGAAGGGACTGCGGGTGAAGGCCCAGACGATCCCCGTCGCCACCCCGATCCGCTCGGTCTTCGCCGCCAGGTAGGTCGCCTGGGTGACGGCGCTGCGGAAGAGCTCCGGCGCCCAGACGCACTCGACCCCGGCCGCCTCGGCCCGCAGCGTCTCCGCCTCCATGTCGGCGACCGAGGTGCCGATCGCGGCAACGGAGATGCGATCGAGGGCGCCCATCTCCGCGGTCCTCGTCTCTCTCAGTCGTCGGCCGGGGCGGTGGCGCCGGCGAGGACGGCGTCGGCGACCTGTTCGCGGTGCCACTTCGCATCGCCGAGCGAGGCGGCGTTGGCGCGACCGCGCTTGAGGAAGAAGTGGAGGTCGTGCTCCCAGGTGAAGCCGATGCCGCCGTGGACCTGGATCGCCGCGTCGGGGACCCGCCAGCCGGTGTCGGAGGCGTAGGCCTTGGCCATGCAGGCGGCGAGCGGCAGGGACTCCGGCTCGGCGTCGGCGGCCCAGGCGGCGCCATAGACCGCCGAGCGCGAGTTCTCGGTCTCGAGCAGCATCTGCGCGCAGCGGTGGGAGACCGCTTGGTAGGCGCCGATCGGGCGGCCGAACTGCTGGCGGTCTTTGGCGTAGGCGACCGACATCTCGAGCGCCCGCTGCGCAAGGCCGGTCGACTCCGCCGCCAGCGCCACGCAGGCGCGAAGGAAGACGGGGATGTAGTCCTCGCCGGCTCCTGGCAGCGTCGCTTCGGCGCGGACGCCCTCGAAGCGTACGGAGGAGAGGCGGCGGGTCGGGTCGATCGACTCCTCGGGGATCACGGTGATCCCATCGGCGGCGCTGTCGACGATGTGGCGGTGCCCGTCGGAGGTGGCGACGAGGAAGAAGTCAGCGCTGGCCGCGTCCATGACCAGGGTCTTTTCGCCATTGAGGACCACGCCGTCGCCGTCTGACTCGGCCGCCATCGCGAATTTCCCGATCTCGACCGGCAGGCCGGCGTCGAACAGTGCTGGCGTGCCGCGCTGCTCACCGGCGGCAAGCGGCGCCAGCCAGCGCTCCTTCTGCTCGTCGGAGCCGCCGGCGGCGATCGCCAGACCGGCGATCGTGTTCGAGAGCAGCGGCGAGGGCGCGCAGACGTAGCCCATCTCCTCGAAGAGGACGGCGAGGTCGACGATCCCGAGGCCCTGTCCGCCCCACTCCTCCGGCAGCGCCAACCCGGCCCAGCCGAGCTCGGCCATCTCCTCCCAGCCGCTCTCGTCGAAGCCGCTCTCGCTGGCGGCGATCTCGCGCAGCCGCTCGGATTTGAAGCGGGAGGCGAGGAAGTCGTGGGCGGTCTGCTTGATCGCCTGCTGCTCGTCGGTGAGGTCGAAGTACATGGTGTGAGTAGCTCCGTCGCCCTACCGCAGCCGCGGCAGGCCCAGGACCCGCTCGGCGATGATGTTTTTGAGGATGTCGGTGGTCCCGCCCTCGATCGAGTTGGCGCGGGAGCGGAGGAAGCTGTACTGCCAGGCGCCGCCGGCGACCGCGTGCTCGGAGCCGCGCGCCAGCTGCGAGTAGGCGCCCTCGATCTCGAGCGCGAGCTCGGTCAGGTCCTGGTTGATGTCGGCCCACTGCCACTTGCCCAGCGAGCCCTCCGGCCCGGGGATGCCCGACTGCATCGTCTTGGTCAGGCCGCGGTAGGCGTTCAGCCGCATCGTCTCCACCTCGATGTAGAGCTGGGCGATGCGCTGGCGGAAGTAAGGGTCGTCGGCCGCGGTGCCGCCGTTGGAAGGCGTTTCCTGGGCCAGCTTCGAGAGTCGGCCGAGGGCGTTCTGGATCTGCGAGATCGCCCCGAAGGCAAGCCCGGCCCGCTCGTTCATCAGCGTCGTGATCGCGACCGCCCAGCCGTTGCCGACCCCGCCGACGACATTGGCGTCGGGGACCCGTGCCTCCTCGAAGAAGACCTCGTTGAACTCGCCCTCGCCGGTGATCTGGACCAGCGGCCGCGTCTGCACCGCGTCCTGCTCCATGTCCATGAGGAAGTAGGTGAGGCCCTGGTGCTTGGGCGCATCGGGGTCGGTCCGAGCAACCAACATGCACCATTTCGCGTACTGGGCGAAGGTCGTCCAGACCTTCTGCCCGGTGACGACCCATTCGTCGCCATCCTTGACCGCCCGCGTCTTCAGCGAGGCGAGGTCAGATCCCGACTCAGGCTCGGAGAAGCCTTGGCACCAGATCTCCTCGCCGGTCAAAATCGGCTCCAGGTAGCGGGCCTTCTGCTCGTCGGTCCCGTGGGCGATGACGACGGGGCCGCCCATCGCCAGCCCGAGTACGTTCGCCGGCGCCGGGGCTTCCTGCCGCGTCGCCTCGGCCGCAAAGATCGCCTGCTCGATCATCGTCGCGCCGCGGCCGCCGTACTCCTTCGGCCAGGAGATCCCGGCCCAGCCTGCCTCGTGCAGCTTCAGCTGCCAGGCGCCACGGAAGCTCATCACCTCGTCGAGCCCGGCCCCCTCGGGCTCCGGCCCAGGATGGTTCTCCTGCAGCCACGAGCGAACCTCGTCGCGGAACTCCTCCTCCGATGGCGACAGCGTCAGATCCATCGCCGCGGAGCATATAGAGGTTGATTGGCCGGCTGGCCAGGCCGATCAGCTCACCCGCAGCCTTCGAGCCCGTACTTGTTGGCCATTTTGTAGCTCTTGTAGAGACCGGTTCCAGGACCCGCTTCGCGGATCAGGCTGGGGTCCTCCCTGGCTTCCTCGAGACCTTCTTCCCAGGCGTTGAGCATCTCGTAGACGTAGCGCTCGCCGCCCTTCGGCAGGCCGAGCGCTCGGAGACGGCGGACCTCCCGTTCCTTGCCAGGAACCAACGCCAGCGAGACCTTGTTCAGCACCGCTTCGTCAGTCGTCGTGTGATCGGGTTCGTATTTCTTCCAGGCGGCGAGGTCGGCCTTGTTCAGCTCTCTCAAGCTGCGATCGCAGACCGCCTCCGCCTTCTTCAGGAACTGCTGCTTCGTCAGCGTCCCCTGCGGGATCGCCTCCTCTCCACCGCCACTTCCGCAGGCCGAGAGAGCGATCGCCACAGTGGCCGCCAGCACCCCCTCCCCATATCGCCAAGGTAAGAACATCTCTGATCATTTTGAGATTACTGCCAGGCCCCAGCAGGAGAAAGGGCGCCCAGAGGCGCCCTTTCTGATCACAGCTCAATCACAGGTTCAGCCTTCTTCGCCGCAGGCCTTCAATCCGTATTCCTTGGCCAGCTTGCTGCCCTTGCCAAGTGGGTTCTTGCCTTCGAGCAGCGTCGTGGGGTCGCTTTCGATTTCCTCGACACCTTCTTCGACGGCGGCCACCATCGCTTCAATCTGCTTCTCGTCGCCTTCCGGGGCGCCGAGGGCGTCGATTTCCTCGATCTGCTTCTGAACGCTGGGCGCGACGATCTCGCTGATCGCTTCTTCCTGCTGCGCCTTCGTCGGTTCCTTCTTTTCGCTGAGGCCGTTTTCCTTAGCGAATTCTTCGAATTCGGCTTCGTTTTCTTTGTTGCCCTTTTCGCAGATCGCGTCGGCCTGTTTGACGAACTGCGCTTTGGTGATCGACGAGCTGTCGCTACTGCTGTCGTCTCCCCCGCCCACAGCCCACGACGATCATCAAGATCGCGGCGACTGCGGCGAGCACCGCGATGAACTTGCTCACCTGGACTCCTCTGCCTTCGGGTTACGGACGGGCGGCACGCTAAACGCGCCGTCGGCCGCCTAAACGCGCTGGATCAGCGTCCCGGTGCCGAGGCCACCGCCGCAGCACATCGTCACCAGGCCCATCTCCTTGTCGGAGCGCTCCATCTCGTGGAGCAGGGTGGTGATCAGCCGGGCGCCGGTCGAGCCGAGCGGGTGGCCGAGGGCGATCGCGCCGCCGTTGACGTTGACCCGGTCCATGTCCGGTTCGAGCTCCCGTCGCCAGGCGCCGACCACCGAGGCGAAGGCCTCGTTGATCTCGACCAGATCGATGTCGTCCATCTGCATCCCGTTGCGCTCGAGCAGCTTTTCGGTCGCGGGGATCGGGCCGGTCAGCATGATCACCGGGTCGACCCCGACCGTCGTCTGGTCGTAGATCCGCGCCCGCGGCTTCAGCCCGAGCTCGTCGGCCTTTTCGCGCGTCATCAGCAGCACCGCGGCGGCGCCGTCTGAGACCTGGGAGGAGTTGCCGGCGGTGATCTTGCCGTCCTCCTTGAAGGCCGGCTTCAGGTTGGCGAGGCCCTCGAGGGTGGTCTCCCGCAGGCCCTGGTCGGTGGCGTAGGTGTCGCCGTTCACCTGCATCGGCACCATCTCGCGCTCGAAGCGGCCCTCGTCGGTTGCCTTCCGGGCGAGCTCCTGAGAGCGGACGCCGAGTTCGTCGAGCTCGGAGCGGGGAATCTCCCACTGGTCGGCGATCATCTCCGCCGAAAGGCCCTGCGGGATCAGGTTGTATTTCTCCATCAGCTCGGGCGAGAAGGCCATCCCGTGCTCCTCCATCACCGAGAAGGAGTCGGCGAAGGAGATGTGGCCCATGTGCTCGACCCCGCCGCCGATCGCGACGTCGTGGACGCCGGCGGCGACCAGGGCGGCGGCGAAATTGACCGCCTGCTGGGCGGAGCCGCACTGGCGGTCGACGGTGGTGGCGGGAACCTCCTGCGGCAGCCCGGCCTCGAGCCAGGCGTTGCGGCCGATGTTGAGCCCCTGCTCGCCGAACTGCTGCACGCAGCCGGCGATCACGTCGCCGACCTCGTTCGGGTCGAGCCCGGCGCGGTCGATCAGCTCCTTGTAGGTACGGGCGAGGAGGTTGGAGGGATGGAGGTCCTTGTAGTAGCCCTTCTCCGGGTGGCCGCGGCCGATCGGCGTCCGCACCGCCTCGACGATGACGACCTCGCGTCCTCCGAACCTGCCGTTGCCGTTGTCCATCGCTGCCCCTCCGTCGTTGAAGTTCTACTTTGAGGGTAGCCGATTGACTGGTCAGTCAGCCAAGGCTGTGCGCGGACCGGGGCTCAAGTCATCGGCCTGTTGATGCGTGATACAAGCCCGGCCAATGAGCTCTAATCAGGGGTACACGAGTCCGGGGATCGCGGGCAGCGGGGCGATTGCCACCGGCCTTGCCGCGGTCTCGACCACGACCGCAGACACGATTCTGCTCGCCCGCAGCGAGGCTTCCGCCTGGCGCGCCGAGGAGAAAGTCGTCGCCGCCTGCGCCAAGCTCGAGGGGGGCGACCCTTCACGGCTGCGGGTCACGACCGACCCCGCCGACCTCGCCGACTGCGACGTCATCGTCGAGGCGATCGTCGAGGAGGTCGAGCCGAAGGGCGAGTTGCTCGCCCGGATCGCCGAGGCCTGCCCGAACGCCGACCTCGCCACCACCACCTCTTCGCTCAGCATCGCCGAGATCGCCAAGGCGGCCGGCACCGAGAGGATCTTCGGCTTCCACGTCTTCAACCCGGTGCCGCGGATGGCCCTGGTCGAGGTCTGCATCCCCGACGGCGCCGCCGCCGCGCGCGAGAAAGCGCTCGCCTGGTGCGCCGCCCTCGGCAAGACCGCGGTCGAGGTCCCCGACGAAGCCGGCTTCGTCGTCAACCGCCTCCTCTTCCCCTACCTCTTCGACGCCGCCCGCATGGTCGAACGCACCGGGATGGAGCCCGGCGCCGTCGACACCTGCATGAAGCTCGGCGCCGGCCACCCGATGGGCCCGCTGGCCCTGCTCGACTTCGTCGGCATGGACGTCTCGAAGGCGATCGGCGACGCCCTCTACGCCGAATCGAACGAGCCCACCCACGACCCGCCGCCGCTGGTCGTGAAGATGGTCGAGGAAGGGAAGCTAGGCCGCAAGTCCGGCGCGGGCTTCTACAGCTACGACTGAGTCAGTCGGTCTTTGCGGTGCTGCCTTTGGCGGCGAGATCCCAGATTACGTCGGCCTCGGAGATGCCCTGACGGCGGGCGACGATCTCGATCTCGCCCCAGGGCAGCTCCGCATCGGGGAGCTCGTCCCAGCGGGCTAGATCCAGAGCCTCCACAGCGCCTTTGAGCGCCGGGCCGAGGTGTTCTTCGGAGCGCAGTAGCGCCCTCAGGACCTCGAGCTGCTTGTCGGTCAGGCGTACAACCCACATCGGGTACCTCCAGGTGGGGGGAAGCGCGGGTTGCCCGGAGAAGTTAGGCGGCCGAACGGACGGAACCGCCGCTGATCCGCACCGCCTCGATGCGGTTCTCGCGCACCGCCTCGACCCGGATCGTGTAGCCGTCGACGCGCACCGAGTCGCCGCGCTTGGGCAGCCGGCCGAGCTCACCGAAGACATAGCCGCCAACCGAGTTGTAAGTGTCGCCCTCGACCGGTAGCTCGATCCCGGCGTCGGCTAGATCACCGAGCGAGACGTGGCCGCGGACGAACCAGTCGCCATTGGTCAGTTTGCGCACCGCGGCGGCGCGGGGGTCGGTCTCGTCCTCGATCTCCCCCACCACCTCCTCGAGGATGTCCTCGACGGTGACGATCCCGACCGTGCGTCCGTACTCGTCGACGACGACCGAGAGCGAGGTGCGCTGGACCTGGAGGTCGTGCAGGAGGTCGTCGAGCGGACGGGTCTCGGGGACGATCAGGGCGTCGCGGACGACGGAGTCGAGCGGCGCCTCCGGCCCGTCGCTCATGTAGATCCGGGCGAGGCTGTTGTTGTGGACGATCCCCTTAACCCGATCGCGATTGTCGTCCTCGATCACGACCAGCCGGGTGTGGCCGGAGGTGACACAGCGCCGCAGCGCCGCCTCGACGGTCTCCGAGGAGTTGACGGTGATCACCGCCGGGATCGGCGTCATCACCTCGCGCGCCTCCTGCTCGTGCAGGTGGAAGACGCCGCCGAGCATGCCGGCCTCGCCGGGGTCGAGATGGCCTCCCATCCGCGAGCTGTCGATGATCTGCTTCAGGTCCTCGGAGGTGTGGTGCTCCTCGAGGTCTTTGGGGTCGACGCCGAAGAGGCGCACGACCGCGTTCGAGAACCAGCTCAGCGCCTTGGTCACCGGCGCGGTCGCGACCGCGAACCAGCCGAGTGGACGGGAGACGCGGCGGGCGGTTTTCTCGGCGTTGGCGATCGCCAGCATCTTCGGCACCTGCTCGCCGACCGAGATGTGGAGGGCGGTGACGAAGGCAAAGGCGATCGCCAGCGAGAGTGCCGCGGCGGCACCGTGGGAGAGGCTGCCGAACACGGGCTCGAGCAGCTTCGCCAGCGAGGGCTCGCCAAGGAAACCGATCCCGATCGAGGCGGCGGTGATCCCGATCTGGCAGGCGGAGAGCGATTCGTCGATGCGGTCGAGCTGCTCGACCACGGCCTCGGCACCGGCTTCCCCCTCCTCGGCGGCCTGTTCGAGTTTGCCACGGCGGCTGCGCACGAGGGCGAACTCCGCCGCGACGAAGAAGCCGTTGATCGCGATCAACAGCGCAAGAAGGACGAGCAGCAGGACGCTCATCGGCTATGCGGCCCGGTACTTCGGGCTGGGACGTCCTCGGCCATGCAGCTTGTTGAATATAGCTATACGTCCACCGGATCCGCCGCAACTAAGCGGCCGGGGGTGGGATATTGAGTTGACGATGCGAGTCGCGACGCTCAGCGAGGTTCTTGAAGAGGTCGTTCACCTGGGCGAGGCGACAGGCATGGAAGAGCACGCGCACGAGCTCCGGGGCGAGCTCGAGGGGCGGCTGGCGACGGTGCGGGCGGCGGTGTCCGGGACCGGCTCGCCGCGGGTGATCGCACTGCAGCGACTCAACCCGGTTCGGGTTGCCGGCTTCTGGATCCCGGAGATGATCTCGATCGCCGGCGGCCTTGACGTCGCCGGCGACCCCGGGCTGACACCGCCAAAGGTGAGCTGGGGTGAGCTCGAAAGCCTGCGCCCCGACGTGATCGTGGTGATGCCGGAAGTGCCGCTGGAGGACGCGCGGGCGCAGGCGATGGAGCACTGGGAGCGGATCGCCGCCCTCGGCGCGATGCGCCTCTACGCCGTCGACGGCACCCTCTTCGCCGACCCCGCCCCGCGCCTGGTCGATGGGGTCGAGATGCTCGGCCACCTTCTCCATCCCGACCTGGTCGATCCACCCGGGGCGGTCGAGTTCACTGCCCTGCGGGCGCCGGTGACGCGGCCGGCAGCGGACGCTTAGGTCCGGCGCCGAGCTAAGCGACGGCGAGCGAGCCGACAACCGCGAGCGCGCCGACGGCGACCATCGCCGCGATCTCCAGCGCGCGGCGGTTGGGACCGAGCATCCCTTTCTCGCCAGCGACGATGAAGAGGGCGCAGATGATCCCCCCGATCAGGCCGCCGATATGGGCGCCAATGCTGATTCGGGGCGAGGAAAAGCTGAAGATCAGGTTGAACACAATGAGGAAGCCGACCTGGCCGGCAAGAGCGTCCATCCCGCGACCTCGAGCGATGATGAAGGTGGCCCCAGCGAGGCCGAAGATCGCTCCCGAGGCGCCGATGCCGAGCGAGTTCGGCTCGAGGATCAGAGCGCCCAGCGATCCCGCCAGCAGGGAAGCGAAATAGAGAGTCAGGAAGCGCGACGTGCCCAGTGCCGGCTCCAGCAGCCGCCCAAGGAAGAAGAGCAGGAGCATGTTGAAGCCGATGTGGAAGAGGCTTGCGTGGAGGAAGCCGCTGGTAACGAGGCGGTACCACTCCCCTTCGGCGACGAAGGGTCCGTAAAGGCCGAAGTCTTCGATCATCTTGCCGCTCGGGTTAGCGAGCCCGCCACCGCCTCCGGCGATCTCGATCAGGTAGACGATCACGTTGATCGCGATCAGGGCGACGGTCGCCGGGAAGGCACTGGCTTGACCCGGCGTCCCAGTCGGGTTGCGCACCACCCGCGTGCGCTGGCTGGCGCACTCCGGGCAGCGCATCCCGACCGGGGTTGGGGTCATGCACTCGGGGCAGATCGGCCGCCCGCAGGAGGAGCAGGAAACGCGCGTCTCGCGGTTGGGGTGGCGGTAACAGGTCTCGGTCTCGGTGGTGCCCATCGGACTGCGGAGCCTACAATCGCGCCCGATGGAGCCCGCCAGCCCAGCCCGCCTCTACGCCTCGGTCGCCGGCGCCCTCCTCGTCATCCTCGGGATCGTCGGCTTCTTCTACGACGCCTCATTCACCTCGCTCGACGATCTCCAGCCGGCGCTCGGCGCGATCGACGTTAACGCCTGGTTCAACCTCTTCTACGTGCTAACGGGGGCGGTCGGGATCCTGGTCGCCGGCGTCGCCTCCCGCCAGTACGCCCTGCTCGTCGGCCTCCTCTACACCCTGCTCGGGATCTTCGGTCCCGGCACGGAGTGGCTCCACCTCACCTTCGGAGTGCTCGGCCTCCTCGCGGCCGCCGGAACGCCCCGATCGCAAAGTCGTGGTTCCAAACGCACGAGATACGTGCGAAAGGAACCACGGGATTCAGAGGCGCGAGCGGAGACTGCTCGTCAGCGCGCGTAGGCCGCTCTCGCTGCTCTGACGGCTGCGGCGGCGCATCTCCAGCAGGACCAGCGCACCCGTCGCGACGCTGCCAGCGCCGACCGCGACCACCGGGCGGACCCAGTTGCGCGGGTCGCGCAGGGCGCGCAGCTCTTCCTCGGAGAGCTCTTCGGCCCAGTCGGAGAGCTCCTCGGCGGCGGCCTGGGTGATCGCCGAAAGCGTGTCTTCGAGACGGGCCGAGAGCCTCTCCGGCGGCTCGATCGGCCGCAGCGCGTCGGTCAGCAGGGCCTCGACGTCCCAGGTCGAGCCGCTCAGAGTCTCACTCGCGTCCTTCATCTTCCATCTCCTCTTGCAGCTGTTTGATCGCGCGATGGATCAGCACCTTGGTGGCGCCGTCGGTGCGGCCCAGCGCCCGCGCGATCTCGCGGTTGTCCATGCCGAGGGCGAAGCGCATGATCAGCGCCTCGCGGCGGTCGTCCGAGAGGTGCTCGAGGTGCGCCATCACCTGCCGCAGCTCCTCGCGGCCCTCGGCGATCGTCTCGGTGTCGTGGCGGGCGGCAATCGGGTCGGCGTTCTCCAGCGGCGTCTGCGGCCGGCGCGAGCGGTCGCGGTAGTAGTTGGAGGCGAGGTTGTGGGCGATCCGGATCACCCAGGGGCGCAGCGGCCGCCCGTCTGACTCGCGACGCGCCCGGTCGAAGTGCCGGTAGGCCTGGAGGAAGGCCTGCTCGGTCAGGTCCTCGGCGTCGTGATGGTTCCCCACCCGGTAGTAGGCGTAGGAGTAGACGTCGCGCAGATGCTCGCGGTAGAAGTCCTCGTACGCGCGATCGAGCTCGGCCTTCGCCGCCGGAGCCAGCTCGGCCGGCTCGACATTCTGCTGGGGCCCGCTCACCGGCCAAGCCTACCCCCGCGCGGGTGCCCATCAGGCCGCCCGCTTCTCGCGCTCGACGGCGCGCAGAGTCGCGATCCATTCCTCCGAGTCGCACTCGCCGCGGATCAGCGCTGCCAGCCCCGAGAGGGCGGCGGCCTCAACGCCGCCGGCGGCGACCGCCTCGGCCAGCAGCGGCACGGTGTCAAGGCCCTCGGAGGCCTGGCCGATCTTGCTGGGAATCTCCTTCGCCGGGGTACCGGTGCCGAGCAGCTCGCCGGCGCGGCGGTTGCGGCCGGTCGGGGCCATCATCGTCGCGGTCAGGTCGCCGACGCCGGCGAGGCCGACGAAGGTCTCCAGCTCGGCGCCCTGGCGCAGGGCGTAATCGATGCACTCGCGCCAGATCGCCGCGACCGCGATCCCAGCCGCGTTGAGACCGTGCGGCTCCGCCGCGGCGGCGGCGAGGGCGGCAGCGTTCTTCGCCGCGCCCGCCATCTCGACCCCGGTGACGTCATGGGAGCGCTCGCAGACGAGACCGGCGCGGTGGAAGACCTCGCCTACTTGGGTCCGCAGCTCCTCGTCAGCCGAACCGAGGACCAGCGCGGCCGAGCCGGAGACCGCCTCGCGGGCGTGGGCCGGACCGCCGAGGCAGGCGATGCCGCGCGCCCGCACCCGCTCGCCAACGTAGTCGGAGGGAAGGGCCCCCTGGGGGGCGATCAGGCCCTTGGTCAGCATCAGCACCGCGCTGCGGGAGCTGACTCGGTCGGCGATCGCCCCGACCGCCTGCGGCAGCTGGGCGGAGGGGATCGCGAGGCAGATCAGGTCGAGGCCGGCGAGCTCGATCGAGGAGGCGGGCCGGACGTCGATCGACTCAGGCAGCGGAATCCCTGGCAGGTAGCGCTTGTTCTCACCGTCGGCGAGCATCTCCTCCGCCCGCTCCGGCGTCCGCGCCCCGAGCTGGACCTCGAGCCCGCCACGGGCGAGCAGGACGGCGACCGCCGTCCCCCAGCTGCCGGCGCCGATCACCGCGGCGCGGCGCATCGGCGGCAGGCCACCGAGGTCTTCCCACTGCAGCAGCACGTTGGGCCAGATACGAGCGGTCACCGTTTCGGCCAGCGCCGGCGAGGGCTCCTCGGCGCGGGGGAAGGTCATCGGCGGGCCGAGGCGGACCTTGCACTTGCGGGGCCGGATGCGCCAGCCGCGGCGGACGTGTTCGGTGCCGAGCACCGCGGTTGGGATCACCACCGCCCCGGTCTGCAGGGCGAGGCGGCCGACCCCGCGCTTCGGGTTGGCGAGCGTCCCGCGCCGGATCCGGGTCCCCTCGGGAAAAATGCAGACGGCGCCGCCGCGTTCGGCGATCATCCGCGCGGTCAGCATCGCGTCCTCGTCGGACTCGCCGCGCCGCACCGGGAAGGCGCCGAGGCGTGAGAGCACCCATCCCTGCCAGCGCTTCTCGAACAGCTCGACCTTGGCCATGTAGTTCATCGGCCGCCGCCAGGGCAGGGTGGCGCCGACCACGAAGGGATCCAAGAAGCTGCGGTGGTTAGCCGCCACGATCACCCCGCCCTTCGCCTTCCCATGCTCCCGCCCCAGCCGCGAAAGCCGGAAGTAGACGAGGAAGAACGGCAACAAGAACGCCCGAGCGACGCAGTACAACGGCCAGTTAACGCTGTGCTTGCGCGTATAGGCGTGGTACGAAGCCAGCCGCTCCGCACTCAAGGGTTCCCGGGTCACGCGTAGCGCTACACGCCCGGGCGTTTCGAGTTACGGCACACCCTTGTGTCAGAAAGGTTCAAACGTGCGCGCCACTCGTGCGCTTTTCCTCGCCAGGCTCCGCCCATGAAACGCGAGTCTGTCTCCGCCCCTGTAATAGAGGGGCAACGACAGACTCGCGATCAGGAGCGACCAGATGACGCGCGTATCGGCGAGTTGGCTCGGCGACAGCATGGCGTGGTGGGACGGAGGCAGCTGAAGAACCTGGGCCTCGGCGAGAAGGCGATAGAGCATCGGGTAGCTCTGGGTCGGCTCCATCCATTGCATCCCGGCGTCTACTCGGTGGGGCACCGCGTGGTCCCGAGGCAAGGCTGGTGGATGGCGGCGGTTCTCGCCTCGGGACCCGATGCACTCCTCAGCCATCACACTGCCGCGGCGCTCTGGGGGATTCGCGGGTACTCGGGCGGCGCGGTCCACGTGACGGTCCCGCACAAGAGCACTTCCACGAAGCGGAGCCGCAGGCACTTCTCGGTCGTCCCAGATGACGAGCGGGCGGTGGAAGAAGAGGTCCCGACCACCTCGGTGCACCGGACGATCTTCGACCTCGCGGCCGCGGTTTCGGTCGATGACGTAGTGGCGATGATCAAGGAGGCCG
>Ga0247768_1000160_pt1 | contig 24484 bp, 24 predicted proteins | sample UWRJL016104C6_FD_179944 | JGI IMG/M metagenome (GOLD analysis project Ga0247768, IMG submission 179944) | Plant litter microbial communities from Arlington Agricultural Research Station in Wisconsin, United States - UWRJ-L016-104C-6 | ecosystem: Environmental > Terrestrial > Plant litter >... | reverse complement strand
CCGCGCTGCTGCTGGCCGCATGCGACCAGGTCGGTTCGACGGTCGACTCGGTGAGCAGCGGCAGCGCCAAGGCCGGTGCCTGCGCGGAAGCCCTCGGCCTCGCCGACCTCAACCCGCTCGTCGACCCCGCGAAGCTCAAGGCGCGGGCACAGGACAAGGAAGAACGGCTGCGATCCCTCGCGGGCCAGGTGCAGGACCAGGACGTGAAGAACGCGCTGTTCACCATGGCCGATTCGTACGTCGAGGTGCAGAAGGAGCGCTTCGACGACCTCGGGGTCGTCGGCAAGTGGGCCGCGCGCAACGCGCAGCACCTCGACCAGTTGCGGAAGGTGTGCTTCTGACGACGGGGTCGTGAGTGTTTCGCGGGGTTAGAACCCCGCGAAACACTCACGACCCCACGCAACCGACAACGGCCCCGCTAGCGTGCTTCGACCAGCTTCGCCGTCGTGGACGAACCGCTGCGGAGGTGCCAGAGGAAGCCGACGGCGGCAACGGCGAGCCCGCCGAGCCCGGCCGCGACGAAGCCCCACGCGGGTGAGCTGTGGTCGATGACAAAGCCGACCACCGGGCCGCCGAGGGCCAGCCCCAGCCGGGTCGCCGAATCCTGCAGGCCCATCGCCTCGCCGCGCACCTGGGTCGGGGCGATCTTGCTGACCGTCTCGGTGGTCGCGGCCAGCGTCGGCGCGCACGCCGCGTTTGTCGGGATGAGGGCGATCGCGAGCAGCCACCACGGCTGGTCGAGCAGCCCCGCCGGGATCACCAGCAGGCCCAGCAGCAGCATGAGCTTGGACTGCGACAGCGATTTCCGCACCGCGCCGTGCACCACACCACCGGCGACCGACGCGACACACATGATCGTGATCACCAGCCCGGTCCAGCTCACCTCGCCGTTCGCGCGCAGCGCGGCGAGCATGGCGACCTCGGTGCCGACCAGGGTGAACAGCGCGCCGATGGCGATCAGGAAGGTCGCGATCAGCCTGCCGGTCAGCCAGGTTCGCAGCGGCGGCCGGACTTCGGCGCGGTCGCGCGCGGGCTCGGCCGCACCCCGGACGGGCGGGTTCATCACCAGCAGCGCGATGGCGGCGAGCCCGAAACAGACCCCGATCGCGGTCAGCGCGACCCGCGAAGACGCCTGCGTGATCACCAGGATGCCGACGGACGGGCCGACCATGAACGACGTCTCGACCGAGATCGTGTCGAGCGAGAACGCCGCGCGGCGCTGGTCCTCGGGGACGAGCGCCGCGAGCACCTGACGGGCGAGCGAACCGGCGGGCACGGTGAGCAGCCCGGCGGGCAGCGCGATCGTCACGAGCACGAAGTACGGCAGATACGGCGTGCTGACCCAGAACGCGGTGGTGCAGAGCCCGCAGGCCGCGACCACCGGGCGCAGGCCGTAGCGGTCGATCGACCGGCCGAGCAGCGGCGCGCCGATGGCGCTGCCCAGCATGGTCGCGGTGCCGACCAGGCCGGCGGCGCCGTAGCCGCGGCCGAGGTCGCTCACGACGTGGAGCGTCAGCGTGATGCCCATGGCCGTCATCGGCAGCCGGGCGAAGAACATCAGCAGCATCGACGCTGGGACTCGGGGCAGGGAAAGGACACGTCGGTAGGGCTGCAGGGGCACGCCCTTGATGAGACCTCATCCTGGTACGCGCGTGCAACTTTCTTTCCGTGAAGTTGACCGGACAGGATGCTGACAGCTACCGTTTTTTGACAGTCACTGTCATAAACTTGCGGGCTGCGGGCCGAGCCGTTCTCCGGGGTGATCGGCATGTCGCCGGAGAAGGGATCGCCACTGTGAACGACTTCGCCGGACGAGACGGTGTCGCGCTGGTGACCGGGGGTACCGGCGGGATCGGCTCGGCGATCGTCCGGATGCTCGCCGCGCGGGGGAGCGCGGTCGCGTTCACCTACTCGCGTAACGCCGAGGGCGCGGCGGCGCTGACGGCCGAGTGCGCGGGAACGACCGCGTACCAGGCGGACCTCACCGACAAGGCCCGTGTCGGCGAGGTGCTCGCGGAGCTCGGCGCGCTGCACACGCTGGTCTACGCCTCAGGCCCGCATGTCCCGATGGTGCATCTGAGCAAGGTGTCGCCGGACCACTTCGACGAGCAGCTGGCCGTCGACGCGGGAGGCTTCTTTTCCTTGGTGCGGCAGGCTTTGCCGCTGCTCCGCCAGAGCAAGGGCTCGCTGGTCGCCGTCACCACGGCGGCCGGGCGGCGGTTCCCTGTCCGCGACGGGCTCTCCGCCGTGCCCAAGGCGGCCGTCGAGGCGCTCGTGCGCGGCCTGGCGGCCGAGGAAGGCCGGTTCGGCGTGCGGGTGAACAGCGTCGGGCCCGGGATGCTGACCGACGGCATGGCCGTGCGGCTGATCGAATCCGGCGAGCTCGACGACGAAGCCCTGCGGATCGCCCGCGCCAACATCCCGCTCCGCCGGTTCGGTGTCGCCGCCGACATCGCCGAAGCGGTCTGCTTCCTGGCGTCGGACCGCGCCAACTTCATCACCGGCCAGTTCCTCGACGTCGATGGCGGTTACGGCTGCTGACCTGGGCGGTGTGGTTCAGCCGGTCGTGCGGGTGGGTGTCACTCCCACGGTGCTATCGCCGAGGTCATCTCGCTCGTCCGGAGCAGTGGTGGCGGGCAGTCCTGCGGAGTGATGAAGGTAGAAGATCACTGATTACATCAGTGTGAGTGACACAGCCGTTCGATCGAGTGAGCTGAACGCGGAGCGTCAGTTTTCGGAGCCCGGGAGTCGATCATCCGAGGGAGTGGCAACCCCCGGGGGTTAATCAATTGAGTGTCTTCTGGCCATCATTGAATTCGGCACGTAAGGGTGAGAAACATTCACCAAACGGTGATGGGGTGGTGTGTGCCCGGTACTGCGGGTATCCCTTGAGCTGTTCGGTCCGTTGAGGCCAGGAGAAAAAAAGAATGGAGAGCAGGATTGCACGATCAATCGCCGTAATCGCGGAAGGCAGTTTGCTGGTGCTGGCTTCGGTGGCGTGGCCGCCGCCGCTCCTGCGGGAGGAAAGGGCTCGTCCAGTACGGAGGCCGCGTTCACGCAGGTGCTGCAGGCTCGTGACGACTTGACCAAAGCGGCCTACGCCGGTGACGTCGCGGGTGCCCAGGCCCAGCTCAAGAAGCTGAGTTCGCTGCTGGCCGACGTCGCCGCCGGGAAGCGCTACGCCATCCAGGTCGACGCGCAGACCAGGGCCGCCGACTCGAAGATGCGGTCCGACGAGACGAGCCGGATTCTCGCCAACCCCAAGGCCACGCCTCGTCAGCTGCCGCCGCTGCCGGACGTCGGCGCACTGCTCCCGCAGTTGCCGCCGCCGCTGAACGTCGTTTCGAACCTGCCCGCGACGTTGCTGAACGCCGTGACCGGCCTGCTCTCAAGTCTGCTTTCCGCACTGCCGATCCCGATCCCGCTGCCTGCCCTTCCCATCCCCGCGCTTCCTGTTCCTGTTCCGGCGTCGCCCATGCCGGTTCCCGTAGTGCCGTAATAGAGCCGGTCCCGTAATAGAGCTAATTTCGTAATAGGGCAAGTTCCGTAGTAGACCATCTGGCGGGGGGGGCATGCCGGAATCCGGCACGGAGCAAACTCCGTGCCGGATTCCGGTGATTCACCGGCTCTTTGCTATTTCATTGTTTGCTGTCACGAAATCGGTTTCAGCTTAATCCGAGTCGCAGCGCACCCGCCGCTTCGGCGGTCGCTTCCCGGAATCGGCGGCCGATACCGAGAAAACTCGCGAAGCCGTGGACGAGGTCCGATTGTCGGCTCAGCGCGGTGACCACACCCGCCTCCTTGAGGCGTTGCGCGTAGGCCTCGCCCTCGTCGCGAAGCGGGTCGAAGCCCGCCGTGACGATGTACGCGGGCGGGAGTCCGGAGAGGTCCTCGGCGCACAGCGGCGAGAGACGTGGATCGGTCTTGTCGAAGCCCTTGGCGACGTAGTGGTTCTCGAACCACGTCATGTCCTTGTCGGTCAGGAACAGGTCTTCGCCGAACAGCTCGCGCGAACGGCGTCGCGTGCTGAAGTCCGTGGCGGGGTAAAGCAGCAGCTGGAAGGCCGGAGCCGGCCCGCCGCGCTTGGCGGCCACCAGTGACGTCACCGCGGCGAGGTTGCCGCCCGCGCTGTCACCGCCCACCGCGATCCGGGCCGGGTCGGCACCGAGTTCCGACGCCTTGTCGTGGGCGTGGTCGAAGGCGGCCAGCGCGTCGTCGGCGGCCGCCGGGAAAACGTGCTCCGGCGCCAGCCGGTACTCGACGGAGAGCACCCGGACCCCGGCGTGGAAGGCCAAGAACCGGCAGAGCACGTCGTGGCTCGCGCGGTTGCCGAGCACCCACCCGCCGCCGTGGTAGAAGACCAGCAAGCCGGACGGCTCCGGCAGCCCGTCCGGGGTGTACAGCGTGGCCGGGATGTCCGCGCCGTCGCCGGGAATCGTGATTTCACGGGTCGAGATCGTCGCGTCGGGCTTGCCCGCCACCAGGACCGTCGACGAGGTCATGCCTGCCCTCGACTGTTCGACGGTGCCGCTCACGAGTCCGGCTCCGGAGAGTTTCTGCAGCCGGAGGAGCAACTGCGCGTCGAGGGCGAGCTCTTGGCCGTCGAGCCGGACCGGTTTGCCCGCGATCAGCCTGCGGAGAGGGCGTGGCAGCCAGAACAAGAGCTGGGCAGCGCCCGCCTGTACCCGGATCGGAAGCGGTATCGCCATCATTCCTCCATCTGGTGGGTGGCTCACCCGGAGGTTACTCGCCAGTAGGAAACCTGGCCAGATGTGACCCAGGACTCCGTCCCAAATCCTGGTCCTCCAGTTAAGTGGAGGGGTTAACCTCGATGTCGTGACTTCAGCAGCGGTGATCAACGTCCTCGGCATCGGCGGCTCGCTTCGTGACGGCTCGCAATCCGAGCGGGCATTGCACATCGCGCTCGCCGGTGCGGCCGAAGCGGGCGCCAAGACCCATGCGATCACCGGCAGCGAGTTGGTACTGCCGTTCTACGACTCGGCGCTCAGCGAGCGCTCCGACCCGGCGCTGCGGCTCGTCGAAGCCATCCGCGCGGCCGACGGGATCATCGTGGTTTCGCCCGGCTACCACGGTGCGTTGTCCGGCCTGGTCAAGAACGCGCTCGACTACATCGAGGACCTCCGCGAGGACGAGAGGCCGTACCTCGACGGCCGCGCCGTTGGGCTCGCCGCCGTCGCGTTCGGCTGGCAGGCGGCCATGACCACGCTGGAGCAGCTCCGGACGATCGCGCACGCGTTGCGCGGCTGGCCGACCCCGCTCGGCGGCTCGCTGAACTCCGCCGAGGTCAAGTTCGACGAGGCGGGCGGCGCCTCCGACGAGAAGTCCGTCCGCACCTTGCGCCTGATCGGCCGTCAGGTGACGGAGTTCGCACAGCGCCGCGTTTAGCCGCCCGCGCCACGGGTATCAGTCAGGGGCGAAGAACAACTGATCCAGTGATGCCTGCCATGTGGCGGCACCATTCCGGGGTGCGGCATGTTGTCTCCAGTGAGGTGCTCGTCCGGGCGCGTCCCTACAAGGAGGCAAAAGAACAATGGCTGAAGCGATCTACACCGCAGTGGCGACAGCTCGTGGAGACGGCCGTAACGGCGAGGTGACCTCCTCGGACGGCGTGATCGACGAGTCGCTGGCCATCCCCAAGGAGATGGGCGGGCCCGGCGGGGAGAAGACGAACCCCGAGCAGCTGTTCGCGGCCGGTTACGCCGCCTGTTTCCACGGCGCGCTTCAAGCTGTCGCGCGCATGGGGAAGGTGAAGCTGAGCGACACCACTGTCACCGGTGAGGTCAGCCTGTTCAAGCAGGAGGTCGGTTTCAAGCTGGGAGTGGCGCTGAACGTTTCGCTGCCCGGTCTGGACCAGGCCCAGGCCGACGAGCTTGTCGCGCAGGCCCACCAGCTCTGCCCGTACTCCAACGCCACCCGGAACAACATCGAGGTCGCGCTCACCGCGACCGTCTGACGACAATCCGAAAGGACTGGAAATGGCCAACTCTCCGATCAAGAGCCCGCTGAACGACAGCGACCGGGAAATCACCGGCAACGCCCTGCAGGCGACGCTCGTGGACCTCGTTGATCTTTCGCTGATCGCCAAGCAGGCGCACTGGAACGTCGTGGGGGCCAACTTCCGGAGCGCGCACCTGCAGCTCGACGAGCTGGTCGACACCGCACGCCAGTACGTCGACACCGTGGCGGAACGGGCGAACGCGATCGGGATTTCGCCCAACGGCAAGGCGAAAACCGTCGTCGCGAGTTCTGGAGTGCCCGAGTACCCCGACAACTGGCAGTCCGTCGAGGCCACCGTCGGCGCCATTGTGGACATTCTCGGCGCGCTGATCCAGCGCCTGCGTAAGCGGATCGACGACACCGACAAGAGCGACCTGGTCACCCAGGACCTGCTCATCGAAATCACCCAGGAGCTGGAAAAGGCCCACTGGATGTGGCAGGCCCAGCAAGGCTGACCCCGCTCTAGCCTCTGAAGGCCACCTTGAGGGACCCTAGTGCCCTCATGGTGGCCTTCAGGGCATCCCGGCGACTTGGGTGGGATGCCCTCAAGGTGGCCTTCAGGGACTCTAGTGCCCTCATGGTGGCCTTCAGCGCACGTCGGGCCGGAACGGGTGCGCGGCAGTAGGGTCGGGGCCATGGTGCTGCATCAGGGGAAATCGCCTCGCCCGGACCGCCGAGGTGGCACGAATCCGTTCTATACCGGGGCAAATCCGGCGTTGGGGGCGGAGCTGTCGCCCCCGCGTGAGCGACTACTCGACGACCCGCTGCCGCCGGACACCGCGCTTCAGCTGGTGCGCGACGAGCTGATGCTCGACGGTAACGCTCGGCTCAACCTCGCCACTTTCGTGACCACCTGGATGGAGCCGCAGGCCGTCCGGTTGATGGCAGAGTGTGTCGACAAGAACATGATCGACAAGGACGAGTATCCGCAGACGGCCGAGCTGGAGCGTCGTTGCGTCGCGATCCTCGCCGATCTGTGGAACGCGCCCGACCCCGCCGAGATCATGGGCTGCTCGACCACGGGCTCGTCCGAAGCCTGCATGCTCGCCGGGATGGCCTTCAAGCGGCGCTGGTCCAAGCTCGGCCGGACCGGCAAGCCCAACCTGGTGATGGGCGCGAACGTCCAGGTGTGCTGGGAAAAGTTCTGCGAATACTGGGAAGTCGAGCCGCGGCTGGTCCCGATGGACGGCGACACCTTCCACCTCACCGCCGACCGCGCGGTGGCCGAGTGCGACGAGAACACCATCGGCGTGGTCGCGATCCTCGGCTCGACCTTCGACGGCAGCTACGAGCCGGTCGCCGAAATCGCCGCCGCGCTTGACGAATACCAGGCCAAGACCGGCTTCGACATCCCGATCCACGTCGACGGCGCGTCCGGCGCGATGATCGCGCCCTTCCTCGACACCGATCTCGTCTGGGACTTCCGGCTCCCGCGTGTCGCGTCGATCAACACTTCGGGGCACAAGTACGGGCTGGTGTACCCGGGTGTCGGCTGGGTCGTGTGGCGGGACCACGACGCGCTGCCGTCCGAACTCGTCTTCAACGTCAACTACCTCGGCGGTGACATGCCGACCTTCGCGCTCAACTTCTCGCGGCCGGGTTCACAGGTCGCCGCGCAGTACTACACGTTCGTGCGACTCGGCCGCGAGGGCTACCGCGCGGTGCAACAGGCCTCACGAGACGTCGCGATGCATCTCGCGGACCGCATCGACGAGCTGGGCCCGTTCCAGTTACTGACTCGCGGCGATCAGCTGCCGGTGTTCGCCTTCACCACGAAGCCGGAAGTGGACGCCTTCGACGTCTTCGACGTGTCTCGGCGGCTTCGCGAACGCGGCTGGCTGGTGCCCGCGTACACGTTCCCTGAGCACCGGACGGACCTCGCCGTGCTGCGGATCGTCGTCCGCAACGGCTTCACCCACGACCTCGCCGATCTCCTGCTGGCCGACTTCGGCCGGATCCTGCCGGACCTGGAGAAGCAGGGCTCGCCCACCCACGACGCCACCGCGACGACCGGGTTCCACCACTGAAAGCGCTATGAACGGACCGTTCCCCGCAAAAAACGAGAGGAACGGTCCGTTCATGGCACCCGGGCGTCAGTGCCAGGACTTCGCGCGGGAGTACTGGTCCACCCAGGGGACGTCGTCGCCGAGGACATTGGCCGCGCGCAGCGGCCAGTGCGGGTCGCGGAGCAGCGCCCTCGCCAGGAACACGACGTCCGCCGCGCCGGAGGCGATGATCTCCTCGGCCTGCGCGGGCTCGGTGATCATGCCGACCGCGCCGGTGGCGACCTTCGCCTCCGCGCGGATCTGCTCGGCGAACGGGACCTGGTAGCCGGGGCCCAGCGTGATTTTCGGCGACGGCGTGTTCCCGCCGGACGACGAGTCGATCAGGTCGATCCCGCGTTCGTTGAGGAGCCGCGCGAGACGGACCGAGTCGTCGATCGTCCAGCCGCCGTCCTCCCAGTCGCTCGCGGAGATCCGGGCCAGGACGGCCCTGTCGTCACCGAGTTCTTCGCGGACGGCCTCGGCGATTTCCAGCGCGAGCCGCGTCCGGCCGTCGAAGTCGCCGCCGTAACCGTCGGTGCGGGTGTTGGACAGCGGCGAATAGAACTGGTGCACCAAATAGCCGTGGGCGAAGTGGAGTTCCACGGTGTCGAAGCCCGCGTCGATCGCTCGGCGCGCGGCGGCCGCGAAGGCTGCCGGGATCCGAGCGACTTCGGCCTCCGAAAGCGCGCGCGGCGCGGCGTACTCGCCGAACGCCTGGTGGGTCGGGCCGACCGACTGCCAGCCGCCTTCGTCCTCGGGCACGCTGCCGCTGCCGTCCCACGGGCGCTTGGTCGAACCCTTGCGGCCCGCGTGGGCGAGCTGCATGGCGGCGACCGCGCCTTGGGCGTGGATGAAGTCGACGACGCGGCGCCAAGCCGTGGCCTGGTCGTCGTTCCAGATGCCGGCGTCCTGCGGGCTGATCCGGCCCTCGGGCAGCACAGCGCTCGCCTCGGTCATGACAAGCCCGGCGCCACCGGCGGCGAACTGGCCGAGGTGCATGAGATGCCAGTCGTTGGGCAAGCCGTCGACCGAGGAGTACTGGCACATCGGGGAGACCCAGACCCGGTTCGGCACGGTCAGGTCGCGGAGGGTGATCGCTTCGAAGAGTTGGCTCACGTTGTGATGCAACGTCGAAGGGGCGTCAGGGATTTCCTTCGGGTGCGCTTTCCCACGGTGGGTTTCGATGGCCCCTACCAGCGGGTAACGTCTTCACCATGGGTATCGCCAGGGATGAACGGCTCGCGTTGTCGGCGCTTTTCGAAGAGCTGGGCCCGGACGCGCCGACGTTGTGCGAAGGCTGGCGGACACGGGATCTCGCCGCGCACCTGATCATCCGCGAACACCGCCTGGACGCCGCGCCCGGCATCATGATCCCGGCGCTCGCGGGGCACACCCAGCGCGTGCAGGACGGTTACGCCAAACGGCCGTGGGCCGAGCTGATCGCCATGGTGCGCAAGGGCCCGTCGCCGTTCTGGCCGACCAGCATCGGCCCGCTCGACGAACTCACCAACGGCTCGGAATTCCTTGTGCACCATGAAGACGTGCGCCGGGCGCAGCCCGATTGGGAGCCGAGGCCGGCCGACCCCGAGCGCGACGCCAAGGTGTGGAAAGCACTTGGGCAGATGGCGAAGCTGAGCTACCGCAAGAGCCCGGTCGGCGTGGTGCTGCGCACCCCGGACGGCCGCGAGGTGAAGGCCAAGGCCGCCGCCGACACGGTGACCGTCATCGGCGAGCCGACCGAACTGCTGCTCTACAGCTTCGGCCGCGACGCCGTGCGGCTTTCCTTCGAAGGCACCGACACCGCGATCAAGGCCCTCAAAGGCGTGAAGCGCGGCATCTAGCCGAGAGCCTCCCCTCCAGCTTGTTGTCCGTGAAGGCCACATTGACCAGCAAAAACACCCCCCACCCGCCCTGGGGGGCGGCCCCGCACCAGTCTATCGGGCCCCTACCTGCGGTGATCCCGCGAAACAGGGGTTATCCACAGGTTGACAACGCTGTGGATAACCGCTGTGGACAGGTTTGACCTGCGGGGACTTAGCGCAGGCCGAGGGCTCGCAGGGCGAAGAAGACCTCGATCGAAGTTTGCTTGATCGTCTCCGCGATGACGAGCGAGCCGTGACCGGCGTCGTAGCGGTAGAACTCGTACGGCAGGTCCCGCTTCGCCAGGCGGTCGAGGTAGTTCTCGATCTGGCGGATTGGGCAGCGCGGGTCGTTGTCCCCGGCGAGCACCAGGACCGGCGCGGCGACCGCGTCGACGTAGGTGATCGGCGAGGATTCCTTGTACACCGCGGGCACGGCCTCCGGTGCGCCGCCGAACAGCGCGCGGTCGAAGGAACGCAGTTGCTCCATCTCGTCCTCGTACGCCGCGACGTAGTCCGCCACCGGCACGCCCGCGACCCCGGCCGCCCACCGGCCTGGCTGGGTGCCGAGCGCCAGCAGTGACAGGTAGCCGCCCCACGAGGCGCCGTTCACCACGCACTTTTCCGGGTCGGCAAGTCCACTTTGGACCGCCCAGTCGTGCACCGAGGCGACGTCTTCCAGTTCGGTCAGGCCGGGCCTGCCCTCGATCGCGTCGCGCCAGGCCGAGCCGTAGCCGGTGGAGCCGCGGTAGTTCACCTCGACGACGGCGAACCCGGCGTCGAGCCAGGTCGCGCGGTAGGCCGAGAACCGGTCCTCGTCGGCCGCGTGCGGGCCGCCGTGCAGGGAGAACACCGTCGGCAGCGGACCTTCGGGCGCGTCGACCGGGCGTGAGATCAGCGCGTGGATCTGCCCGCCGACGCCCTCGACGAACGCGTCGGTGATCGGGGCCGAATCCGGCGCCCGCTCACCCGGCGGTTCGAGCAGCACGCTGTCCGTGCCGTCGGGCGTCCTCGCGCGCACGGCCGTCGGCTGCGCGGCGCTCGACCACGAGTACTCCACGGTGCCGTCCGGCCGGACGCCCGCGCCGCCGATCCGCCCCGGCGGAGTGTCCAAAGAGGACAAGGTGCCGCTCGCCAAGTCGTAGCGGTACAACGAACTCCGGCCCTGGTGGAACTGCGCGACCAGCAACGCGTCGGCGCCGGGATACCAGTCGGCGGACACCTCGCCCGGCAGGTCCAGTTCGATCTCGGTCTCGTCGCCGGTGCCGATGTCCCAGATCATCAGCTCCTCGCGGCCCCGGCGCTCGTGCAGCACCAGCAGTCGCTTGTCGCCGAGGACCGGCGAGAATTCGAGCGCGGAAAGACCCTTGCCGTCGCCGTCCCATTTGTCCGCTATGGCGGTGAAGCCCGACGTCTCCAGTACACGCAGCGCGGGGTGCCGGGAATCACCGTGTTCGGAATGTGAGATGACCAGCAGGCTCTCGTCGCGCGACATCGAGGAGATACCGGCGTCGTCCTCGTGTGAGTAGAACAACTCCGTCTTGCCGTCGACGTGAGCGAACAGCCGGCTTCCATCGTCGGTCGACACGCCGACCGCGATGACCGCGGTGCCGATTTCGAGACCGGCCGGGTAGCCGTCGTGGACGCCCGGCACGGCCCGCTCGGCGGTGGGGCCGCCGGCGGCGAACGGCTCACGCACCCACGAGCCGAACTCGTCGCCGTCGGTGTCGTTGAACCACCAGATCGACTCCCCATCCGGCGAGAGCGTCGCGTGCATGGTGCCGTTGGGCCGATCGGTCACCCGGCGGTGCTCACCGGTCGCCCTGTCCCAGGCGTAGACCTCCCAGACGCCGCTGGCGTTCGAGACGTAGAGGTTGGCGTCCGGAGCGTCGAGGGCCCAGTCCGGGGTCGAAATCCGGGGAGCGTGGAACCGCGCGCGCCATCTCGTTTCGGCTTCGGGGTCTTCGAAAAGGCGGTCCGGGACCACCGCGGGCGGGTGCTGGGCTCCAGGCTGCGTATTCACCTCTCGATCCTGCCACGTGTTTGCCCGTACTGTGTGCGGGGTGCTGGAGGGTTACGCGCCGGGCTACGCGCAGGACGCGATGTCGATGATGGCCGGGCGAGGCGCCCCGGAGCGTGCCGGGTTCGCGATGTCGCTGTTGCACCCGGCGGCGCGGGTGCTCGACATCGGATGCGGGCCGGGCTCGATCACCCTCGGCCTCCTGCCGGCCGCCATGGTGATCGGCGTCGACTGCGAGCCAGGTCAGATCGCCATCGCGCGCGCCGCGGCCAAGGCCGCCCGGAGGTCCAAAGTGGACTTTCTGGCGGCGTCGGCCTACCAGCTCCCGTTCCCCGCGGAGAGCATGGACGTGGTCTTCGCGCACGCGCTGTTCGAACATCTCGCCCGCCCGGCCGACGCGTTGGCGGAGATCCGCCGGGTGCTCCGCCCCGGCGGCGCCCTCGCACTGTCCATTTCGGACTGGAGCCGAGCCAAGCTGCGCCCGCGCACGGCCAACGTCGACGCCGCGCTGCGCGGTCACTACCTGTTGCGCCGCCGCTCCGGCGGTGACCCGTTCGCCGGGAAGAAGATCGTCGACCATGTCGAGCAGGCGGGCTTCCAGGTCGTCCGCACCCGCACGCGGCACCGGCCGGACATGGGTTACCGCGAACTCGCCCGCTACGTCGAGGCCAGGCTTGTCGCCGCCCTCGAAGAGCCTGGTCGCGACCGTGACCAGGTCGCCAGCGCCGCACGTTCCGCCTGGGCGTGGGTTCGCGGCGGCGACGGCGATTTCGAGCAGTGCTGGACAGAGGTCGTCGCCACGCGGTGAGCTAGCCGGAGTAGAAGTTCAACGCCGCGTCGCTCAGGCGTTGCAGACTGTGATCGAATCGGCTTCGGTCGCTGTACATCCGGTGCGGGTCCAAGACTTGGGCGATATGCCCCGGGGCCGGGGGCGGCGGGACGGCCCTGGGCGCGGGCACCGTGGTCAGCTCGATCCGGGGCGGCGGTGGGACGTCCTCGGTGAGGGTCGCGCGCAGGGCCGACAGCTCCTCGGCCGCCAGCACCAGCGCTGCCGTCGCTTCACGAGCGGCGTTTTCACGGTGCGCCGAAAGGGTCGTATAGGTCTCCGGGTCGGTGGGCCCGTGCTTTTGCAGCTCTTCCAGTACCGAGACGTAGTCGTGCAAGGCTCGCCAAGCTCGAGCGTGGGCGTCGGCGGCGAGCTGACATTGGGCGGCCTGCGTGTTCCGGTTCCTCAGGAAAGCTTCGCGCGCCTCACCGGCCCACAGGTCCGGATCGCTTTCGCGCAGTTCAGCCGCGAGGTCCGCGAAGGACTGCGAGAGCTGACGTGTCCGCTCTGCCTCGCTCTGCAGAACGTTGACGTTGCCGGGTAGTCGTCGCATCGGTCAGCCGAGGACGGCTCGGATGACGCTGGTGCTCTCCGGCGCCGCGGCGGAAGGCCGCACCGGCCCGGAACGGCAGGTCTTGATGATGTCGGCGGCGTCGGCGTCGAAGCGCTCGTAGAGCCGCCGCGCTTCGTGGAGGCGGCCAGTGAGCCGTCGGACGTCCTCGACGAGCAGTGTGCTGCCAGCGGCCGAAGCCTGTTGGAAGTTCTCGAGGGCGGTGGCCAGGCCGGGATCACCCGCCTCGGCCGGCTGCGCCCAGAAGCGCAGGCTGGGCTGGTCGGTGAAGGCCTCGACACTGCGGGTCAGGCGGTCGGCGGCGTAGTGGAGTTGAACCGGGTCGGCGGTGAAGCCGGGCATCGTCAAGGTCCTCTGGTGGTCGAAGAAACGGTCTGGATCGGGTGGTAATCCTTGGTTGATCAGAGGCTGGCGGCCACCTCGGCGACGCGTCCGGCTGGCAAGGGGAGGGTGCCGTCGATCCCCGTCCCCAGACGGTGGCTCGGATTGATGAGCACACCCATGGAGCCTCGCGCGGCTTCGCGGATGACCTCGTGCCCCGGCTTGCTGATGGGCTGCCAATCCGCCTTGGCCGCCGCGCGGTATTCGCGGAACAAGTGCTCGTCGGTGAAGACGCAGAACCAATCACCTTCGGCTCCGAGACGGGCGGGAATCAGCTTTCCGGCCGGATTCGCCGGACCATATATCCGCACTTGGAGAAACTGCTTGATGACCGCCCGCTCCGGATGGCGCATTTCGCGGATGATCTCGGAGAGAGTGGTGACGCCAGTGGGCTCAGGGGATGACACCGGGTGATCGGGGCGGACGTTTTCCTTGAGCCAGCGTGACGCGATTCGCAGATCCGCTTCACGCAGTAGTGGTTGCTCTCGTTTGAAGCTCTCTATAGCGGCTTCCCGGAAATCCGCGAACTTCCGGCCGCAACTGCTCAGCGAAAGGCCTCTGGAGCCGTCCTCGGACAGCTCCTTCAGTCGCTCGGTCATTCCGGAGTCCTGAGACCGTGCCCCTAGGTTGTAGGCCGTCCAGACGATTTCGGGCAGCTCAGGCAGGGTGAAGGTGTCCAGCACGGCTTTCAGCCGCAGTAGGACGATCTCCCGTACCTGCGCCGCGGTCGCATTGTCGTCGATTCGCCAAATGGCACGCAGGCTCGCGCCCAGGGACCGGTGCAGCCCGTCCTTCCGTATTCCGGCGCCCTTGTGGATCAGGTGCAGGTGATTCGCCGGTTCCTTGTATCGCCCTTGCTCCGCTACATGAACCATCGCTTCTCTTTTCGCAGGTCCGAAGTGGAGGGATCTTAAACGAATAGCGTGTCAGCGGTCCACTCGGCCGGTCCGGTGGAAAATGATCTTCGGCCTGTCGTTGATAGCTCTGCAACCAGCTGTTTTGTCAATTTTCTGTCATCGAATTCGACGCCCGCCGACGGTCTTCCGTCATTTTTCTGTCAAGCCGGTCGTGCTGACGGATTTTCGGCGGAACAAACCGTAGGGACGTCAGGTGACTTGTTGATGACCGAACTCGCCCGAGAGCTGCCAAAGCACCTTCACGCTGATTAGCGTCGGCGGGGCGTCGTCGACCAGGCGCGTTTACCGGCCGTGGTTGCCCCGGCCCGAACCAAGGAGATCAAGTGGAGACGGTTGTGATCGCCGTGCTGGCATTGATGCTGGGCGGGAACATCGCCTGTGTGGTGGCGTGCTGGTGGAATCGGCTCCGGCGCGCCGAGTCGCGGCGGCGGGAGGCCATGCAGGACCAGCGCGTGCTGTTCCTGGAAGCCATGCTCTGGCGCGGCCAGCAGCCGGGACCCGTCCACCCGGCCGTCACCATGACACGGCGCCGCTGAAACATGACACAGCGCCGCAACATGACACGGCGCCGCTGAAAACAATCGCCGCTGAAACGAAGGAAGCCTCGCTCACGTTTCCGTGAGCGAGGCTTCCTTAACGTCGGGGTGGCGGGATTCGAACCCACGACCTCCTCGACCCGAACGAGGCACGCTACCAAGCTGCGCCACACCCCGAGGTACTGCTTAATGGGCCGAAAGAGAGTCTAGCCGACGCCTCAGGAGCTCTTGATCGGGGTACTCGGACCTCGTGCGACCAGCGTCAACAGGCTCGCTTCGGGCGGGCACGAGAAGCGGACCGGCGCGTACGGCGAGGTGCCCAGGCCTGCCGAAACGTGCAGCCACATCTCGGCGCCCCAGCGGGAGGCACCGCGGGCACGGGAGCGGTCGAGGGCGCAGTTGGTGACGAGGGCGCCGTAGAGCGGCACGCGCAGCTGGCCGCCGTGGGTGTGGCCGGCGAGGACGAGGTCGTAGCCGTCGGACGCGAAGGCGTCGAGCACCCGCGGCTCGGGCGAGTGGGTCACGCCGAGCCGCAAGGCGGCGGTGTCGGCCGGGCCAGCGATTTCGTTGTAGCGGTCGCGGCGCAGGTGGGGGTCGTCGACGCCGGCGGCGAACACCTGCTGGCCGCCGACCTTGAGCGTCCGGCGGACGTGTGTCAGGTCCACCCAGCCGTGCTCGACGAAGGCGGCGCGGAGGTCGCGCCAGGGCAGCTGTTCGCCGTGGATGCGTTTCTTGCCGCCCCGGGGCAGCAGGTAGCGCGCCGGGTTCTTCGGCTTCGGCGCGTAGTAGTCGTTGCTGCCGAAAACGAACATCCCGGGCCGGTCCAGCAACGGGCCGAGCGCCCGCAGCACCGAAGGCACGGCTTGCTGGTGCGAAAGGTTGTCCCCGGTGTTGATCACCAGGTCCGGTTCGAGCTTGTCCAGCGCCGCGACCCACTGCTGCTTCGACCGATGGCCGGGCAGCATGTGCAGATCCGAGACGTGCAGGATCTTGATCGGCTGGGACCCGGGCGCGAGGACGGGCAGCTCCGCGGTGCGCAGCGTCCAGCGCCACCGTTCGATTCCCGAGGCGTAACCGAGGGTCGCCGCGCCGAGTGCCAAAGTGCCCACCGCGAGGCGCTTGGCCTTCGCGCCGGAGGTACGTGTGTTACCGAGCGTGCTCACACGGCCCAGGATACGTGCAGTCACCAACCCGCCCGGTGGGCGCGTCGCGGCGATTTCGTGACCTGCGAAAGCGCTCATCCGTCCAAATTTCAAGGAACCCGCTGGTTACTATCGGCGTCCATGGGGGAGGCGCCCAGCAGGGGAGAATGATGGAATCCGAGTACTTCGGCCCATACCGGATCGACGGTCTTCTGGGCCGCGGCGGGATGGGCGAAGTGCATCGCGCCTACGACACCGCACACGACCGCGTAGTGGCCCTCAAACGGCTGCTGGCCGACGCCGACGTCGACGAGAGCTTCCGGGCCCGGTTCCGCCGTGAGTCGCAGATCGTGGCCCGGCTGAGGGAGCCGCACGTCATCCCCGTCCACGCCTACGGGGAGATCGACGGACGGCTGTACCTTGACATGCGCCTGGTCGACGGCGTCGATCTCAAGGACCTCCTCGCGAAGGGCCCGCTCGACCCGCAGCGCACGGTGAAGATCATCACGCAGGTCGCCAGCGCGCTGGACGCCGCGCACGCCGATGGACTGATCCACCGCGACGTCAAGCCGTCGAACGTGCTGGTGACCGGCGACGACTTCGTCTACCTGGTGGACTTCGGCATCGCGCGGTCGATGTCGGCCACCTCCACCTCGATCACCGGCACTGGCAACGTCATCGGCACCCTCGACTACCTGGCGCCCGAACGGTTCGCCGCCGGGCCGATCGACGGGCGCGTTGACGTCTACGCGCTCGCGTGCGTGTTCTTCGAGTGCCTGACCGGCAGCCGCCCGTTCCCCGTCGACGGCGCGGCCGCGCAGCTGGGCGCGCACCTGACCACCCCGCCGCCGCTGCTTTCGCTGGCCAGGCAGGGCTTGCCGCGCGGGTTCGACGACGTCGTCGCGCGGGGGATGGCCAAGGACCCGGCGCGGCGGTTCTCCACCGCCGGAGAGTTCGCCGCCGCCGCGACGGCCGCGCTGACAACCTTGCCCGAACCGCCGCGGATGCCGACCTGGCAGCACACCGTCCCCACGCCGCGGCCGTTCACCCAGCCGGTCACCATGCAACGGCCGCCACCGCCACCGCCTGAGTCACCAAGGCGCCTGGTCATCGTGGGCGCTGTCGTGGCTGTCCTGCTGGCCGCCGGGCTGGTCGCCGGGGGCATCGTGTGGATCGCGGGCTCGGACAGGTCCGGTGCCTCGCAGCTGACACCGGACCCCACGCCGGCCTCGGAGATCTCGACTCCGCCTTCGAGTACTCCCACTTCCCCGACCACGTCGCCGAGTTCCTCGACGACCACACCGCCACCGAGCACGACGCCCAAGGCATCAACCGAGGCACAGGACAAGCTGGCGAGCCAACTGCCCACCGCCTACCGCGGCAACTCGAGCTGCCGCGCCGAAGCGAGCCCGCCGCGGCCCGGGGCGCAGGCGGTCATCAACTGCACCGAAGCCAATGTGCGGAACCAATACTTCGAGCCGCCGAGCGGTACGCGCTTCTACTCGTTCGCCAACCGCGCCGACCAGGACGCGTTCTTCATGAAGCTGGTCGGCGACAACCACTTGACCCGCAAGGATTCGCTCGCCGGCTGCCATCCGCTCATCCAGACCAAGATCTACGGCCTGTACAACCGGCCGGACACCGACGCCATCCCCGGTGAGTACCTGAGCTGTTTTGTCGAGAACGGCCAGGGCGAGGTCTGGTGGGTCGACACGAAAAAGCTGGTCATCGGCTGCGTTTATTCGGCCACCGCGACGTCGAACGACGCACTGGACAAGCTTTCCTATTGGTGGAACGAAGAAATCCTGTCCCAAGGCATGTGACCCCGGCACCTTGAAACCTTGTGAGCGTTGCGGCCGGTTAGAACCGGCCGCAACGCTCACAAGTGGTCACCGGCCCGGACCGCCCATGTACTGCGGGTCCGGCGCGGGCAGCGGCACGACGGGCTGGTCGGCCATGATGTTCTTCATCGCGCCGAAGAACGTCTGCGCCGGGGTCTTGCCGCCGAACATGTTCTGGCAGCCGGTGACGGTCACATTGCCGACGTCGTGGTAGCAGAGCCCGCCGGTGCCGCCCTCCGGCCGGAAGACCATGGCGGCCCCGGCCAGCTGCGGGGTACCACCGACGAACGTCGCCGAGCCGTTGTTCTGGCTTGTGCCGGTCTTGCCGATGATCGGCCGGTCCCAGCCGACCTTCGCCGCCGCCGCGGCCGAAGTGCCGCCGGGCTGGTCGTCGCGGCTGAGGCCGACGGCGAGCGTGTTGGCCAAGCCTTCCGGAACGGCCTGCTCACAAGGCGCCTCGGTGATCCCGACCGGCTTGCCGTCGCGGTCGGAGACGCTCGCGATCGGGGTCGGCGGGCACCACACACCACCGCTCAGGATGGTCGCGGCGACGTTGCCGAGTTCGAGGCCGCTCAGCGGTGACGGGCCGAGGGTGAACGAACCGTTGCCGGGGTAGTTCGGCTTGGGGCCGAAAGCTTCGGTCTGGCTGACGTTCTCACCGGACGCGCCGCCGGGCTTCACCGTGCCACCGTTGAGGTTGCTGGCCATGGTCTCGCGCATGCCGAGCTTGCTCGCCATGTCGACGATCGGGCCGGTGCTGCCGATCTTCTCTTCGAGGATGACGAAGGCCGTGTTCGGTGAAGTGGCCAACGCCGTCTGGATCGTATTGCTCCCGCCCAAACGCGTGTAGTCACCGGCGTTGCCGACGCAGTACCACCTCGAGTTCAACGGACGCCCGGTAGGCGGGCAGCTCGTCCCCCCACCGGTGAAGATATGCGACGTGTAACTCTCGGGGATGTCGATATCGCTGTAGATCCCGGCCACGCCTTGGTTCATCGCCGCGGCCGTGGTGAAGATCTTGTAACTCGATCCCGCGCCACCGGTGTTGTAAACGCCGGACGGCAGCGCGTAAATCGTCTGCCCCTTCGACGCGTCCGTGCCGTAGTCGCGATTCGCGGCCAAGGCGACGACTTCGTGCCTGTTCTTGCCGGGGCGGACGAGTGACAAAGTGTTCGCCACGTTCTTCTGCGTTTTGTCCACCTGCGTTTCCGCCGACACCTTGGCTTCGTGGTTCGCCTTCTGGTCCAAGGTCGTCTTGATGGTCAGGCCACCGGTGTAGAGCTGGTCGTGGGTCAGGCCCGACTTCAGCAGGTAATCCTCGGCGTACTGGCAGAAGAAACCGGCTTCGGGACCGGCGCCGACACAGTTCGCGGCCGGCTTGTTCGGGCCGACGTCGACGACACCGAGCGGCTCAGCCTTGAACTTCTCGGCGTCGACCTTGTCGAGCTTGAGGTTCTCGACCATGCGGTCCAGCACCAGGTTGCGCCGCTGGATCGCCTTGGTGGGGTTCTTCCACGGGTCGTACACCGCCGGGTTGTTCACCAGCCCCGCCAGCAGCGCCGCCTGCGGCACGGTCAGCTTCTCCGGCGTGGTGTTGAAGTACGCCTGCGAGGCCGCGCCGATGCCATAGATCTGCCGCGAGAATTCGACGATGTTCAGGTAACCGGTGAGGACCTGGTTCTTGGTCATCTTGGTTTCGAGCTGGATCGCGATCCGCGCTTCCTTGAGCTTTCGGGCGACCGACTGCTCCTGTGCCTTCGCCTGACCCGCTTTGTCCCCGCGGTAGACGATGTTGATCAGGTAGTTCTTCACGTACTGCTGGGTCAGCGTCGAGGCACCCTGGGTGTCGCCACCGGTGCCGTTGCTGACCGCCGCGCGCAGCGTGCCCTTCCAGTCCACGCCGTGGTGGTCGTAGAAGCGCTTGTCCTCGACCGAGACCAGCGCCCAGCGCATGGCGTCGTTGATCTGGCTCTCCACCACGGGGAGCCGATACTGTTCATAGAGGGTCGCGATCTGCGTGCCCGCGGAGTCGGTGATCTTGGTCACCAGGGGCGGTGGGATGTCCGCCAGGTCGGACGACGTCTGGTCGACCGTGTCACTGGCTTGGTTCGAGATGACCCCCACGGCACCCGCGACGGGGAACAACACGCCGGCGACGAGCACCCCCGCGAGTACACAGAGGCCTATGAGCTTGAGCAGACCGTCCGTTTTGCGCACGCGATCAGGGTACGCGGGCCCGGTATAGCCACCGTGACCTCCATTCGGTGATTACAAATGGAGCCCGGTGTGGTGACGATCGGTAACCGGCTGCATTCTTAGCTTGGCTGTGGGAACCGAGGGACCCTACAGTCCGTCAACGTCTTGAGAAGAAAAGCCCGAACGGCTGACCACTAAAGATCGTTCCAGCCGTTCGAAGGCACCGTCGCCGGGGAGGTGACGTCTTCGAAGACGTGAGCAGAGGGAGATTCGCTCGCGGGGGCAGGAGCGCACGCTTCGTCACCCCGTTGGTGTCTTCTTCCACACCAGGGAGGGAGCTGGGGGCTATGGAAACCAACCAGTCGAGCTGGCGGGTGAACGCGTCGTGCCGGGACACCGATCCCGATGGGCTGTTCGTTCGCGGTGCCGAGCAGAACCGCGCCAAGACCGTCTGCATGGGGTGCCCGGTCCGGGCTGAATGTCTTGCCGAAGCCCTGGACGGCCGGATCAATTTCGGTATCTGGGGCGGAATGACCGAGCGGGAGCGCCGCGCTTTGCTGCGCCGCCGCCCGGATGTCACCAATTGGCGTGAGCTGCTGGATTCCGCCAAGCGGGAAGCGGTCCGCGTCAGCTAGTCACGAACCGGCCAGCCGGTCACCGATATCCCGCAGGCCGCAGAGGTCGTGCACGTCGCTCGGCAGCGCGGGGACCTTCACCAGCGGCACCTCCGGGTGCGCGCGGGTGAACCGGGCGAGCAGGCGGGTTTCCCGCTCGGCCAGCGCGACGCGGTCCGCGTGCAGGCGCAGCACCGCGACGGCCAGTGGCGCGCTCTTTTCCAGCGAGTCCGCGGCCGCGAGCGCCTCGGGCGCCGAAAGCTTGGCCAGCACCGGGTGGGTCCGGTTCGCGACCAGCCCGGCCAGTGGCATGGATTCCTCCGAAAGCCGCTCGACGAAATAGCTGGCTTCGCGCAGCGCGTCCGGCTCAGGCGCGGCGATCACCAGGAACGAAGTGCCCTTCGAACGCAGCAGCTCGGCGGTTTTCCGCGCGCGTTCCCGGAAACCGCCGAACATGCTGTCGAAGGCCTGCATGAACGCCGACGCGTCGGCCAGCAATTGCCCGCCGATGATCGTCGAGACGGCTTTGGCGAACATCGAAAAACCCGCCGTGACGACTTTCCGCAAACCCCAGCCGCCCGCTTTCGCCGGCCCGGTCAGCAGGCGGATCATCCGGCCGTCGAGCGCGCTGGAAAGCCGGCTGGGCGCGTCGAGGAAGTCGAGCGCGGACCGGCTCGGCGGGGTGTCGACGATGATCAGGTCCCAGTCGTCGGTCGCCGCGAGCTGCCCCAGCTTCTCCATCGCCATGTACTCCTGCGTGCCGGAGAACGACGTGGAAATGGTCTGGTAGAAGGGATTCGACAGCAACGCCTCGGCGCGGTCCGGGCCGGCGTGCACCCGCACCATGTCGTCGAAGGTGCGCCGCATGTCGAGCATCATCGCCCAGAGTTCGCCCTTGGGCTCGAAACCCTCGACCTGAACCTGACGCGGATGGTTGCCGAGTTCCTTCAGCCCCAGCGCCTGCGCGAGCCGCCGCGCCGGGTCGATGGTGAGCACCACGGTCTGCCTGCCGCGCTCGGCGGCACGCAGGGCCAGCGCCGCGGCGGTGGTCGTCTTGCCGACCCCGCCGGAGCCGCAGCAGACGATCACGCGGCTTTTCGGGTCGTCCAGCAAAGCGTCTATGTCCAGCGTGTCCATCAGCGCACCCCCTGGTCGATCAAGGCCTCGGCCAGGTCGTAGAGCGCTGCCACGTCGACCCCGTCGGGCACGTCGGGCAGTTCGAGCGTCGGCAAATCGGCTTCGGAGAGCTGTTCTTTCGCGCGCTGTTCGGCGGCGACCCGGATGGCGTGCTCGACGGTCTCCTCGACGAGCGCGTCCAGCGCGCCGTCAGGCAGCTTCAGCCCGGCGGCTTCGAGTCCACTCCGGACTCTTGACGCGTCCACCCGGCCGTCGGCGGCGGCGAGGACGGACCGCGCGGGCAGCCGCGGCGGCCGGACCCGGTTCACCAGCACCGCGCCGGGCCGCAGGTCGGCACCGTCCAGCTCGGCCACGGCCTCGACGGTCTCGCGGACGGGCATCTCTTCGAGCAGGGTCACCAGGTGGATCGCGGTCGACCCGGAGTGCAGCAGCCGCACCACGCCGTCGGCCTGGCCACGGATCGGCCCGGTCTTCGCGAGGTCGGTCAACGCCTTGGTGACGTCGAGGAATTTCACGATCCGCCCGGTCGGCGGCGAGTCGACGACCACGGCGTCGTAGGTGTGCCGCCCGTCCGACTCGGTGCGGCCGACGCACTCCTTGATCTTCCCGGTGAGCAGGACGTCACGGAGGCCGGGCGCGAGCGTGGTCGCGAATTCGATCGCGCCCATCCGCCGCAGCGTCCGCCCGGCGAAGCCGAGGTTGTAGAACATCTCGAAGTACTCGAGCAGCGCGGCTTCGACGTCGATGTGCAGCGCCCGCAGTTCGCCCCCGCCCGGGACCGAAGCGATGCGCTGCTCGGCGTACGGCAGCGGCTCGGTGTCGAAAAGTTGCGCGATGCCCTGCCGCCCCTCGACCTCGATCAGCAGCACCCGGCGGCCACCGCTGGCCAGCGCGAGCGCGAGCGCGGCGGCGAGCGTCGTCTTGCCCGTCCCGCCCTTGCCGCTGACGAAATGAAGCCGCGCTCGGGCGAGCTCGCCTGTCCAGGCAGTCGGGGAGAGGGTCACCTCTTCACCCTAATTGAGGTCCTAGCTGGCCAGCAGCATGACGCTGGCCGCCGCGACCGCCACAACGACGATTCCCCAGGTCAGCAGCGCCGGGAGCACAGTGAGCATCAGCACACCGAGTAGCGCCAGTGCGGTGAAGGTCACCACTCCGGAGATCAAGACCTGGCCGGAACTGCTCGTGTGGTCACGCACTTTCGCCATGATGACCAGTACGAGCAGCACTCCGGCCACGGCCAGCAGGGCCGTCGCGATGATCCGCCAAGGTTCCACGCGACAACGCTAGCTGCCGAGCGGCCCCGCCGGGAGGCACGGCACGGGCTTCGGGTGGGCCGGGTCCAGTGCGTTGAGCACGTGGGCGGCGGCGTTGCGATCGGTGACGACACCGAGGTGCTCGGCGAAGTCCAGCAGGCACCGGTCCTGCAGCACGATGTTGTGCACGTTCGAACCGGTCCCGAGGCCGCTGGTGTACGGCGAGACGAGTTCGTCGTAGCGGGTCACGATGTTCGTGTAGGTGACTTCGGGAGCGAAGATCCCGTTGCCGCCGCGCAGCTTCGTCAGGAAGTCGGAGCCGTGGAGGAGTTCGGCGCACGAGCCGCAGATCGGGTTCAGCACGCCGTTGACGACCGGCTTGAGGCCGAGCCCGTCGATGAACTGGTACAGAGTGGACAGTCCCAGCAGGTTGGTCCCGTCCCAGAGCGGGGTCAGGCTCACGTACTTGCCCACTTTGGCCGCGCCGCCGAGGAACTTGACGTAGTAACTGGGCATCAGCGTGCCCTCGGAGTGGCCGAGGATGTCCACTTTGGACGCGCCGGTGCTCGCCAGCACCTTGTCGACAAAGGTCGAAAGCTCGGCCGCGCTCCGCTCCATCGGCGAGAGGCCGCCTGGCTGGTAGATCGGCGCCGGAGTGCCGGGGACGCCGTAGGTCAAGGTGTAGACGCAGTAACCGTTGTTGGCGAGTAGCGGGCTGAAGGTCTGCCAATTCACCGTCTGGTTCGCGCCGAGCCCGTGGGCGAGCACGACGGGCTCCGGATGGGCGGCGCTCGGGCGGCACGACCAGTCGTTCGCGCCCGGGGGCGGGGTGTCCGCCGCGGCCAGCTGCTGCACGAGCCCGGGGGCCAGGTTGTACGGCACGGGCAGCCTGGTGGCCGCCTGCGCTCCGGGTGCGACGGCCAGTGCCAGCGCTGCTGCGAGCGCGACGGTGACCAGGGACTTCATTGTCCGCATGCCCACTCCTATTTTGTTACCCGCCGGTTTACTCACCGGTAGGTGTGAAGTGAACCACAGGGATCCGGGCCGGGCCGGAAATTCACCGCCTTGGACTAGCGGGGCCCATCGGCACGCACGGGACGGGCTTTGCGTGGGCCGGGTCGAGCGCGT
>Ga0247768_1000157_pt1 | contig 24629 bp, 19 predicted proteins | sample UWRJL016104C6_FD_179944 | JGI IMG/M metagenome (GOLD analysis project Ga0247768, IMG submission 179944) | Plant litter microbial communities from Arlington Agricultural Research Station in Wisconsin, United States - UWRJ-L016-104C-6 | ecosystem: Environmental > Terrestrial > Plant litter >... | reverse complement strand
TCCTCAGGCAATGCGCTCCGCGCAAATCATCTCCGTCGCGAAGTGAAGACGGCGCTGGAGCTCGCGGTAGCCTCGATGAGCCCAACCGAGATAGTGGACAGATTAGCAGTAGCTGCGTCTAGCGCGGCGTGGAGACTACGAACGTCACGATACGCCTGAATCACGCGCTCTGCCGTGCTGGCGGATTGCCGCCGCGCGCCCCAGCGCCGCATGCAGGTCTTCCGCGGCGACCGGTTTCGTCAAGTGGACGTCAAACCCTGCCGCGAATGCTTTGCGCTTGTCTTCCGGTGTGCCCCAGCCCGTGAGCGCGATCAGGGAAGTGCCGGACAACCGCGGGTCCTCGCGCAGGCGCTCTGCCACTTCGTAACCGCTCATGCCCGGTAGGCCGATATCGAGGATCACAATTTGCGGCCTGAGGCGCTGCGCGGCCTCGATGGCCGTTGGCCCGTCGACCACCGCAGTGGTCTCGTACCCAGCCTGAACGAGCATCAAAGCGAGTAGGTCCGCGGCATCCGTGTTGTCGTCGACCACTAGAATCCTGTCGTGCTGCACCGCGGCGGGCGCACGCTCACTAAAGGGAGAGCGCGCGGCCGGCTCGCTCGGCGCAAGCGGTAGCCGAACGGTGAAGGTGCTCCCTCGATTTAGTCCGGCACTCTCCACTTCGACTCTGCCCCCATGCATCTCAACTAGAGTGCGCACCAAAGCGAGACCAATGCCAAGCCCGCCCTGAGCCCGATGCAGCGACTGATCGACTTGATTGAACATCTGGAAGACGTCATCCAAACAGTCGCTCGGGACACCAAGTCCGTTGTCGTGAACCGAGATAGCAACTGAGTCACCCTCGCGCCTCACGGAAAGCTCGATCTCGCCGCCGTTTGGGGTGTACTTGCTCGCGTTGTTCAGCAGATTACTGATGATCTGTGCGAGCCGTGTTTGGTCAGCATCCACGAACAAGGCTTCTTCGGCCAATTGCGTGCGCAACGTGTGATCGGCGCGCTGCACGGCTGGCAGGCTTGCTTCTATTGCCGCCTCGATCGCGCTCGCCAGCGGAATGCGATCGAGCTTCAGCTCGAGCTTGCCCTGCTTGATGCGCGCAACATCGAGCAGGTCATCAATCAGGCGCACCATATGCCCGACCTGGCGCTGCATGATGCTTAGCGCCTTGTGCGACACCTCTGGGTCCGGCGAGTCGCACACTAGAGAAAGCCCGGTACGGATCGGGGCCAGTGGATTTCTGAGCTCGTGCGCCAATGTGGCCAGGAACTGGTCTTTTAGCCGATCCGCAGCGCGTAGCTGCTCGGCCTGAGAGGCGAGCTCCGCCTGCGACTCAACGAGCGCGTCGTGAAGTCGCTTTCTTTCTGTCACGTCGAGCGACACGCCCGCCATCCGTGTGGGCCTACCGCTTGCGTCGTAAACTGCTCGCCCGCGGACCATGAGCCAATGGCTCTCGCCGTTCGGCCAGGTCACCCGGTATTCCAGATCATAGGGGGTATGGTTCGCGAGCGATTCCTCGAGCGCCGATTGCACTCGCACACGGTCAGCGGGGTCGATACTCGCCATGCACTCTTGGTACGTAAACGGCGCGTCGAGCGCGCGGCCGTAGTTGGCCTTGCAAATGTCCGAGCAATCGTAGAATTGCGTCTCGAGGTCGAGCTCCCACGAGCCCAATCGCCCTGCTGATAGCACGAAGCGCAACCGCTCCTCTTGCGCACTCAACTCGCGCGCTTGTTGCTCGCGTTCCAAAATAGCCGCGCGTATCTCGTACTGATTGCGACGCGCGCGTATGGCGGATCGCACCGCGCTCACGAGGGAACGCTTCCGCACCGGGCGCTCCAAGACGACCGTGTGGGTGTACCCACCAAGCACACCCCGTTCCGACCGTTCACTAGCGCCGTCTCTGGCGAGCAGAAGCACCGGCACCGCCGACCACGGCGACTGCTGAAGGAGCACTCGCTGGAACTGTTCGTCTAGACCGCCGGCGAGCATCTCGTCCGTCAGCAACACCGCCCCCGCTCCGCGTAGCAACTCACGACAGAGCTCGTCGAAGTCTGCACACGGGCCACACGCGAGCTGCGCTTCGGCCAGAAGCTGGACGGTGCGGTCCGTATCGCGCTGGCCGGGCATGAGGATGAGCACGCGCTCGTCCAGTGAGGTGACGCGGTCGACCATCACGTGTTAGGGGCCAGGCCCCGCTCAGCCAGCTCAGCTCGGTTCAAATCAGCGTCTCGGTATTGCGGGACGCCGGTCATGATCCCGCGAAACTGACGAAGGGGCTCGCCAACCGCGAACCCCGACTCGTCGATCGTGAGCCGACGAATGCTCCGTTCGTGCGGCCCCGTTCTCTTCTTGAAAACACTGACGGCCTGGTTCACCTCACCAGCAGCCTCATAATACCGAAACAGCAAGACGGTATCAGCCAGGTAGCTGACGTCTATCGCGCCGTCCCGTGCGCCAGCCGCCATCATGCCATGCTGAGCGACCACAACGATGGTCAACACGCCGCTCTGATTCAGGAACGCAAACAATTCGTGCAGATGGGTCGTGAGGAAACGCTCCTCAGGCATCGAATTCAAATAGCCGTTCAGGCTGTCGATGACGACCACACGCGCGCCATCTGTTACGGCTCGCCGTATCTCGTGCGCAAAGGCCCCGGGCGATTTCTCAGACGGGTCCACTTGCTGGATGTGAAGCAGCCCTTCTTGGACGAAGCCCTCGATGCCGCCCGGCTTACCCAGGCAGAGTTTTTCGACCCGTTCGATCAACGTTTGCCTCACTTCGTCGAACACGTAAACGGCGGCTTTCTGGCGGCGTTTCAGAGCCGAAACCACGAACTGCATAGCAGCGGTGGACTTGCCGGCGCCCGCTGGGCCCAGGAGCAGCGTGGTCGAGCCACTTGCGAGACCACCGTGCAGCATGGCATCGAGGTTTTTGACCCCACTCGACAAGAGCTCGGCCGTGAACGCTTCAGGATGCTCTCTGACCATCAATCGCGGATAGACGGTCACACCACCCGTGACGATCTCGTAGTCGTGAAAGCCCTCGAGGAAATCAGAGCCGCGAACCTTTGTTACGAACAGCCGCCGACGTTCTCGCCCATAAGTGGGCATGTATCGATCGAGGACTATATTGCCTCCCACCAAGCTTTCGGGTTGCGTGGAACCGAATGCGCCGCTTCGATCATCCAGCAAGAGTGCGGTGACGCCCTGACTCGCAAAGAGCTCTTTGAGCGATAGCAGCGTGCGCCGATACCGAAGCGGCTCACCCGCGAGCAGGCGGAGCTCCGACATCCCATCGAAGACGATGTGCTGCGGTCGCACCCGCTCGACCTCCTCTTTGACCGCCTTGATCAAATCGGACAGCTCCGTGTCTGCTGGGTGAAAAACAGAGACTTGACTTTGCAGCTCGAGATCGGAGCCCGAGCGCGTCAAATCGCGCAGTTCCAGCCCCTCGAGCGACCACCCGTGCGAGCGACAGGCGTTCTCGAGATCGGCGCGCGATTCGGTGAGCGAAACGTAAAGACACCGTTCTCCCGCCTGCAAACGCGCCTGCACGAACTGCAGGGCGAGCGTCGTTTTCCCAGAACCCGGGTCCCCTTGCAGCAAATAAAAGCCGGCACGCAAAAGGCCGCCGAGGAGTATGTCATCAAGCCCCTTCACCCCGGTGCTCACACGAATATTAGCGTCAGCGGCCATACAACTCCCGGCATTGCAAACGAGATGCCAACCTCCGCGCGACGAGCGGGCCGCTGCGCCCCGATCGCGGCCGTCTAAAGGCATTAATCCTCGCACCGCCTGCGGTGATTACGAGGGCGCGACCTGGCACCACGCAATAGGGTCACATCATGGCGGAAGGCGTGCGCCGGCTGAGGCACCTTGTCACAATCGCTTCGGGAGTTGGTCAGGCGGCGAACGCCCCCCGCTGGTGAGTAGTAGTGGCTCGCAAATGTTGCTGCGACTACGCGCGTCAGATCTCGCCGTCAGTTCGGCAAGTAGCCTTTGATGACGCCGTACCAGAGGTCCGCCATGTCCGCGTAGCCCTTGTCGGTAGGATGCACGTTTCCGCCACCGCGGATGTCCGAGCTCGGCAGCGTGCTCATGTCGACCAGGACGACGTGCTCGTTCTTGGAAGCGTGCGCCTTCACGAGGTCCGGGATCTTCGCGATGTACTGGTTGTAGTTCGTGTTGCTGTAACCGAGCGGCACGATTTTCGCGACGACGACGAGGGCGTCGGGCGCAGCCTGGACGAGGTTGGTCACCAGGGTGTCGAGCTGATTTGCCGTCGTCGTGGGATCGGCGTTGCTGGTCATGTCGTTCGTGCCGATGTGCAGCAGCACGACGTGTGGTGTGGACGAGAACGCTTTCTTGGGTGGAACGTAGCCGCTGAGGTCCGTGGCCGTGATGCCGTCGTGACCTTCGTGAGTCTTCGGGAACGTCTGAGCCGAGACTGTGGCCGGACCATTGCTCAGCGAGCCGATGAACGTCACCTTCTGGTTGGCCGCGACGGCGAGCTTGAACAACGCCGAGCGGTAGCCGGCGTCGTCGCCGGAGTTGAAACCGTGGGTGATCGAGTCACCGAGCGGCAGCACCACGCAGGGGCTGGCCTTGCACGGGTTGAACCCAGAGGTACCTCCGGTCGATGAAGTGCCAGCCGCGCCTCCCATTTGGCCTGCGAAGCCGCCGCCGGCTCTGCCGCCTGCGCCTCCCCGTCCCCCGGCGCCGCTCGTGCTGCCTCCCGAGCCAAGGCCTCCTTGCCCGGCGGCGATCGCTCCCGCGTCGCCGGCCCCACCGCCGCCGGCGCTCATGCCGCCCAGGGCCCCCGCTGTCCCCGAGCCGCCGCCGAGCGCGCCGCCACTACCCTGAACGCGACCGCCCGTGCCACCCGAGCCCGCGCCGCCGATGCTCACCGTCATCCCCCCAGCTCCCGAACGGCCGCTTCCAGTATCAGAAGTGGCGGTGTCCGAGGAGCAGGCATTGGCGCCAAGCGCGACGGATAGCAGGACGACTTGACCGAAGAAGGAGGTTCGATTCACGAAATTTCCAGGGGGAGTAAAGGAACCCGGCTGCGATCGCACCCGCGGGTTCCGGGCGACAGATTCTGCTCAACCGTCGAGGAGCAGTATAATGGTGGCCCGTCTCGTCGTCGACCCTGTGTCGAATTCGACGCCGTCCACGCCGACAGCACCGGGTTGAACGTGTGCGTCGTGAACCAGGCCCACGTCGCCGCCGTATCGATCGGTCACGCGACGGGTTCCGGCTCGGTCACGGCTTCGATTTGGGCGCGAGCCCCAGCAAAATACGCGCTGGGTGCGCAGCCGAGCGCGCGCTGAAAGACGCGATGGCACTGGGCATAGCTGCCGAAGTCGGCATCCGTCGCGGCCGCCGTCAGAGATAACCCCGAATCGACCAATTCGACGAAGCGCATGAGCCGGATGCGCGCGCGGAACTCGACCAGCGTGAGTCCGAGGTCGCGATGAAACTCGCGGCTGATACGCGACTGCGTGGTCCGGAGGCGAGCCCCGAGCTCCAAGCCGCGCACGCTCGGCGTCGCACGCAACTCCCCCACCGCGCGCCGGCTGATCACGTGCGAGTCGCGCGGGCGCGTGCCCAGCCGCGAAAACACGTCGCCGATGGCGCTTTCGACCGCGCTCGCATCGCGCACGTCGGCGAGAGCCAGCGCGCACTGCCAAAGCGGGTCGAGCTCGGGCTCAGTGAGCGCGATCTTTTCCGTGAAGACCAGCGGACGCCCGCCTTGCACGCGCGCGGCCAACCCCGGGCTGACGGCCATCACGACCATCTCGAGATCGGAGGTCGCGTCGAGCAGCACGTGGTCCTGGCCGGGCTCGAACGTCACGAGCTCGCCCGGTCCGAGAGTGACCACGCGCATGCCAACGCCCAGCCGCGCCGCGCCCTTCAGTACCACGTTGAGCTCCGACTCCGCATGAAAGTGACGCGGCCGGCGGTACGCAGGCTGATGCCGCCAGACCTGAGCCGCGCGCCCGGGCAGCATCGGAAAAGGTTGAAAGATTGCGGCGGGCATACGAGCCAGATTATGGCTCGCGCCGCCGCTCGGGTCGAGACTGCTCCCGCGTGGCGCCCGCGAGCTCAGGGCGAATAGTCGTAGACTTTGATCCAATCGATGTCGGCGCTGGTCGGTGCCGAGCTCTCGGTGAGCGGCCCAGCCCAGCTGGCTGCGCTCGACCCCCAGATGGTGAGCAAGATGTTCTGCGGAAGCTTGAGCCGATCGATGTGCGTGTTCCACGTGCGCAGCAGCGCGCCATCGGCAAAGTAGCGCACCCCGGCTGGCGTCCACTCGATATCGTACAGGTGGAAGTCCGCTTCGGCATCGAAGCCGAGGTTCGCCAAGAGCGGTTCTTGAGTCGGCGCGACGGAGGCCGTGCAGGCCGGGTTCGGCGTGCCAGAGAATATTTGCGCGTTCAGTTGGGAGACCGTGCTGGACTTGCCGAGGTGTTCGATGTCTATCTCGTTCCACTCGCAGTTCGGGTAAGGAGTGTAGAAGAGGACCAGGCCGGACACGACCCCAGAGCCCTTGGCGAAGCGCATGCGCGTCGAGACCTTGCCGTAGGTGAGCGTCTTCGTGGAACGCATTTCGACGCCGAGATAGGGTTTGGCCGCGCCGCTCGGCGCTAAAGTGAGGGCGATGGTTAGGATCCCGTTCGCCACGCTCGCGTTCTCTGTCGCGAACTGCGCCTGGTTGCCGTCGAAGCTAAAAGTCTGGAGCTGCCAGGCGGCGGCATCGAGCGAGCTGAAATCATCTTGCCAGGCGAGGGTGAAACCACCTCCGCCAGCGCCCGTTTGACCTGCGCCTGCCGTAAGCGCGCCGCCGCTGCCGCCGGCTCCGGGTCCACCGCTCGCTCCAGCGCCGCTTCCGCTCGCTCCGGCGCCGCTTCCGCTCGCTCCGGCGCCGCTTCCGCTCGCTCCGGCGCTGGGATTGCCGTTGCCTGCAACAGTCGAGTCTCCGCTGCCGGGCTTTCCGCCAGGGGAAGTGTCAGAGCGCGGATCGGACGAGTTCGAACAGGCGCTTGGCAGCGCGAGTAGCCCACAAACCAGGCACATGTCGATTTTTTTGGAACGCATGAGTCGGGCATGAAGCTACCGATCGCGCGCGAAAGCGCTTCGCGTTTTTTGCCATTTCAAAGAGCGGATTTTGGCAATTCGGTCACCGCGATGAACTCCTTTTGCAAAGACGAAGTCGTTCGGACAGTTCAAGGGCGTGCCGGCTCTCGCTTCACGCTTCCGTTCTGCCCGCTTGCGGGTGTCGTTTCCACAGAGTCCTGAACGGCGCTGCGCGGCCGTCGCACTCGCGGGCATCGTTTTGGCAATCGCCATCGGGTGCACCGGCGGGCCTGGTCAGCGCACCAGCGGCGGATCCGGATCGGGCGGAGCCAGCGGCGGACACCCTGGTTCGGGAGGCGTCACGAACACGGGCGGCGTCGACACCGGCCACGCGGCACAGGGGGGAGCTGGCGCGGGCACGACCGGGGTCCCCGGGGGATCAGCAAATGGAGGTTCTTCAGGCAATGGCGCTGTGCCAGGATCAGCTGGGGCCGGCGGCGCGAGCATGGGTGGTAGTGGAGGTGGGGGCACGCAAGGCGCACGCCTGGTTCAGAACTTCAACCAATCTTGGAAGTTCAAGCGGGCCGATGTTGCAGGAGCCGAGGTCGCAAGCTTCGACGATGCGTCCTGGGAAAGTGTCGGCGTTCCGCACTCATTCAGCCTGCCCTACTTCATGGCGTCGAAGTTCTATGTCGGCTACGGCTGGTACAGAAAGCACTTCGCGGTCCCGCAGTCTTGGGCTGGCAAGAGCGTATCTCTCGAATTCCAGGCAGCGTTCGACCAGGCCGAGATCTACCTCAACGGCAAGAAGGTGGGCGAGCACCTCGGCGGCTACAACGGGTTTTCGATCGACGTCACGGCCGCCGTGAACGCCGGCGACAATGTCGTGGCCGTTCGCCTCAATAACAAGTGGAACGCCAAGCTCCCACCGTTGACGGGCGATCACACCTTCCAAGGCGGTCTGTACCGAGACGTGTTCCTCGTCGTAAAAGATCCGCTGCACATCGCCTGGTACGGGACCTGGGTCACGACTCCCACTTTGGCGACGAACGCCGGAGCATCCAGCACGGTGGCCATCAAGACCGAGGTGCAGAACGACCGCACGATGGCCGTCAACGCCACACTGAAGACCGACATCGTCGACAAGGACGGCAAGGTCGTGGCCACCGTCTCGAGTCAGCAAGCGATCGAGGCAGGCAAGACGGTGACGTTCGAGCAAACCACGCCCGCCATCAGCGCCCCTGGCCTCTGGCATCCGGACCATCCGACCATGTATCGCGCGCTGTCTCACGTTTCCGAGGGCACGGCGACGGTCGATGAAGTCACGACGCCCTTCGGCTTCCGTTGGTTCAGCTGGTCCGCCTCGCAAGGGTTCTCGTTGAACGGCGCGCACTATTGGCTGCAAGGCGCGAACCTCCATCAGGACCACGCAGGCTGGGGCGCCGGAGCGACGGACGCGGCTCTTTATCGCGACGTCAAGCTGGTCAAGGACGCCGGGATGAACTTCATCCGCGGCTCGCACTATCCGAAGGCGCCGGCCTTTGCCGACGCCTGCGATGAGCTCGGCCTGTTGTTCTGGTCAGAGAACGCGTTCTGGGGTGGGTTCGGCGGTGCGGGAGGATGGCCTTACAACGGCGCGTATCCAAACACTCCGGCCGATTACGATGCCTTCGACGCGAACGTCCTGGCAAGCCTCACCGACATGATCCGCATCCATCGCAATCACCCGAGCATCATCGCCTGGAGCATGGGCAATGAGGACTTCTTCAGCGGCGGCCCCGGGGACCGAGTGATCGCCCTTCTCAAGAAGTCGGTCGCGCTCACTCACCAGCTCGACCCCGCGCCTGTGGGACGTCCAGCGGCCATTGGCGGGGCACAATCGAAGATCGGCAGCACGGAGCCCGGCACCCTCGGAGACATCGCCGGCTACAATGGTGATGGTGTGGGGTACGACAACCCCGGTATCCCCAACATGGTGTCCGAGTACGGCGCGGACGTGAGCTCGACTCGCCCGGGCACCTACGATCCGGGCTGGCACAACTTGACCGTCACGAACGGCATGGCTGCCCAACCTGCATGGCGCAGCGGCATCTCGCGCTGGTGCATGTTCGATTACGGCAGCAATATGGGCGGCCAATACACCAACTCCGGCATCGTCGACTACTTCCGAATCCCGAAGCGCTCGTATTACTGGTACCGGAACGCCTACGCCAAGGTGGCGCCGCCGACCTGGCCGGCCGCTGGCACGCCCGCCGGTTTGAAGCTCAGCTCGAGCACGACCACGCTCTCCGCGGTCGATGGCACGCAAGACGCCTGGCTCTTGGTGACGGTCGTCGATGCCAGTGGTCAGGCCATCAGCAACAACGTGCCCGTCACCCTCACGCTCAAGTCGGGGCCGGGCGAATTTCCCACCGGTCCAAGCATCACCTTCACGCCTCCAGGTGGCGGGACGGCGTCCGACATCTCCATCCGCGACGGCCAAGCAGCCATCGAGTTCCGCAGCTACTATGCCGGTACCTCCGTCATCGAAGCAACCTCGCCCGGACTGACGAGCTCGAGTGTCACCATCACATCCAGCGGTTCTCCGGCATGGGTCGAAGGGACGACGTCCAAGGTGGTCCCGCGTCCCTATCAGCCATGAACCTGTTCCGACACGCCATGGCTTGTCACCGCATGCCGCCGTGTTGCCGAAAGCGCCGCAGCCACGAAAGGGAGATCAGCAGCCTCGCGCTCGGTGTGACCTTCGTCGTCTTGCCACGCCGATTGTCGCGAAGATCAGGAGGGTGAGCCCCCCGGCAGAGTTGCGGCTGCCTTTAGCCGTGGTGCACGAGCACCCTGTACTCTCATCTTCGTTGGCGTCCGTCGGTGGAGACGAGCCGCCGTTGCCAGAGCCGCCCGCACTGGTCCCAGCGCTTCCCAGAGCTGGGCCGCCCGTGCCACCGAAGCTCGCCTGGCTACCGCCAGCGGAGGCGGTCGTGCCGCCGCCGATCCCAACCGATGCTCCTGCGCCGCCGCTCGCGCCGCCGGTGCTCATCATCGAGCCGCCGTGACCAACCGAATTCGCGCCTGCCAATCCGCCGCCCCCTCCGGTGCCGAGCGTCGCGCCGCCCATCCCACCCGCTCCGGGTCCTGTCGTCCCCCCCGCTCCGGCGTGACCCATGGTGCCACCACCGCCCGCAGTGCCGCCGCCGCCCGTCGGGTCGCCACCGGTCCAGGCATTCTGGAGCTGCGCCAAACCCGACGGGTTCGGAACAGAAAGTGCCGTATTGGAACCGGTTCCACTGCGCGTGGTCATGCTATACCAGTCTCCATCCTTGAGACCGGCCCAGTAGAAGCTTCCCATCTTCCAAGCGCGCAGCTGGCTGCTCATGCCGCGGATGTAGGCCTCGAAATAATTCGTCGGCGACTTGCTGTAGTCGAGGGCGCTGTAGTTGGTTCCGTTTTTGCTGCCGGGGCTCATCGGCCCGCCCCATTCGGTGCACACGGTTCGGTCCGCGTAATTGCCGACTTCGCCCTTGAAGTGGCTCACCCATTGGGACTCGCTAGTCCAAGTATCCGAGCCGAAAAAGCTGTAATCGTGCACGGCCAGAAGGCAGCCGCTCAGAGCGCTGGCCGAGGCAATACTGGGAACGTTCTGGGCATTCCCGGTGCCATCGAGCATGACCCTGCTCTTCGGAACGGTCGGAAATTGCGTGAGCCAGCTGGTGTACAGCGCGATGAGGTCATTCGTGCTGTACATGTTCGGTTCGTTGAAAATTTCGAAATAGGCGTTTTCGTTGGCCCCATACTTGGCAACTACCGTTTTCCACATGTTCCAAAAAGCGTTCATGTCCGGGGGCTTGTTGCTCTTGGCGCTGTCCCAGTAGCAAAGCACGACGCTGCCCTGGGAAAGCACGCCATCGATCGCGCCCGTGTAGGTGCTCCAGTAGCCTGAGACGGTTGCCTCGTTGATGGGCATTCGGACGGCGTTCGCGCCTACCTTCGAGACGAACTGGCTCATGACCCTCGTTCCCGTGGCCAACGCAGAGCTGTACGTGTCGGATGAAGAAAGACCCGAAACATAGACAACGCCAGACTGGAAGTTGTCCCTCGAATCAGCCCAGTTCACGCCTCGAAATTGACTGGTCGTCGCCCAGGCCGGCGTCGCGCCAAGCAAGATCGCGACAGACAGCAGGGCGCGCATTCTGAACATGCTTTATTCTCCAGTCCGGTATCTACACGCGGCCGCGCACCGCTCGAGCAGCGCGACGCGCAGGCAGACCTTCGCACTCACGGTACTTCTGCTCGATAGACCTTTCTTTTGCTACGAATTCTACCGGCGTCCCGCACGGCAACCACTCTCGTCTGCTTTTGAGACGACCAACAGGCCTGCTTTCGAGGTTGGGGTGATGGTCGTCTCGGAAGCTCGCCTGTGGCCCGCGCTGCGGGCGGGGCGGGTCGGCGTTTGCTTTCGCCGGCAAGCCAGTGAGCGGCAGAAACATCACGAGCCTTGTGATGCTTTCCTGCTACGAAGTCTTTCCGCACGAGGTTCTGGAACCTCGCTCCGCGTACGCACAAGCGTCGTCTTTCCAGTCGCCACTGCGAAAAAGCTCGAGGAAGAGCTTCACCTTCTCGCTCGGGAGCGCGACGCGGTCGTGGTCGCAGCGACGGTCTCACCGCGGAATAGGGGCGGCGCGTCGAGCTCGTCGAGCTCGGCCCGGAGCGCGTCCGCGCGTGCCGTTGCATCGGCGCGTTCGACTTCCAGTCGTCGAAGCCGCGCCTCCTCATTTGCCAGCGCCGTCGCGAGATTTGCGCGCTCCGGCGGCTCCGACTCGCTCACTGGCCTGTGTCCGATTTCTCGACCGGCGGGTGAAACGAGCCCTTTCCTGGCCACGTGAAATGCCGCGCGTAAAGCTTCTCGAGCCGCTCATGGCCGGTCTTCGTGAAGCGGAGCGGCGTGCGCGGCCCTTTTCCCCACTTTACGTACACGGTGTGAGACGGGACCAAGTTCAAGTCGTGACAGAGGAAGCCAAGGACGGGCAAGAGCCGGCTCAAACCTGCGAGGGTGCCGTGGATGACGCGCTCGAGGTAGGGAACGCGGCCGAAGCGCCAGTCCTCGAGATCCTGCGGCGCGAGGATGTCCATCCTCACGAGCACGTCGACGGGCGCGACGACCTTTCCGACGGTAAGGATCTCGAAGACCGCTCGCTCGATACGCGGAAACATCGGCTCGCGCCGAAAGTCGTGAACCGTCACGCGCTCGCTCACAACCGCTTCGCGTCTTTCTAGCGCTTCCGCGGCCGGGCCTTCTGCGCTCCGGCCAGGCGCTTCACCACGGGTCGTCGAGCGCGAAGACGTCGTCATGCGTCAGCGTCGTTTGGGAGCCTGTTCCGGGTCGGTCATCGGGGGCCGATCGTAGTCGGCCACTCGGTGCGGTCAACGCGGGTGTTGCCCAACCCTTCCGCTTTGTCCACGCGACCGCGGTCACTTGGTCGAACGCCTGCAACATTGTGAATTTTGGCGGGCAGGAAGGCTCGGGGGGCAGACTGAGGTCGCCGCTCTATCGCGTCGATTTCTGCGACGGGGTTGCTCTCCTCTCGATCTTCTCCAAGGGAAGTGAGATCGGTCGAAAGCCGTTCAGGCGCCATCGGGAAAATCGCGGCGGCCCGTCGGCTCGCGTGGAGATGCCTTGTGAGGCGGTTTGGCCGAGCCGCTCGCTCGACGGTACGGCGCGCTTGATGCAGACGCTAGTCCGATGGGTTGGCTAGTGTTGATGAGTTTGTTGACGCTGTTCGGCGCCGCCGGCGTGGTCGTGAACGTGAATCAGTTGCGCTGGCAGCGGCACGTTGCGCATGAAATGCGCTCTCTGGTGGCCATGACGCCGTCGCAAACGCCGCGCCCCGCGATGGTCGAGCTGCCCCCTCCTGCTGCTCGCTACCGCCAGCTGGCGGTGGGTGACCGACCGCCGGTGCACACGCTAGAATTGCGCCACGCCGGCACATTTTGCATGAGCCCCAGCTCGAAGCCCATGCCGATCCGGGGGACCCAGCTCTTCACTTCCGATCCACCAGGTTTCGTTTGGAGCGCGCGTATCCAAATGTTTCCAGGTCTGTGGGTGGATGCCCGTGACATGGCTGCCAAGGGCGAGGGCAGTATGCGGGTGCTGCTGGACTCGACCGTGAGCATCGCCGATGCGCACGGGCCGGAGCTCGATCAAGGCTCAGCACTCCGGCTGCTCGCCGAGATGGTATGGTACCCCACGGCTCTTTTCGATACGCGCTACGTGACGTGGGCTGCAATCGATGGGCACCACGCGACAGCGACCCTTCGCTTTGGCGAGCGCGAGGTCACCGGAACCTTCGAATTCGGCGACGATGGCTTGCCTATTGGCATGACCGCGGAGCGATCGATGGACAAGCACGGCCTCCGTCCCTGGGGTGGAACGTACCGCGACTGGCGGAACGTCTCGGGAATGCGTGTGCCGTTCGAAGCGATGGTCACTTGGCAGCTCGAGTCCGGACCTTTCACCTACGCTCACTGGTTGGTTGAAGCAATGGACTACGACGTAGCAGGGCCTTGATGACCGACGTCGATGCGGCAGTTGGCGAGGACACAGGCTTGGTGACGGGTGCCACGTGCACTCCGCGTGAAGGCTGTCGCCGAATCGCTTTTCCACCCGAGCGTCGCCTCGTGCTCGACACTCTGCGCCTCGGCGAGCGGAAGCACCTGATGCATGGTCTGCTCGAAGTGGATGTGACGCGAGCGCGCGGCCTGTTGCGGGAGCATCGAGAACGCACTGGTGAGTGCCTCTCGTTCACCGCGTTTGTTCTTGCTTGCCTCGGAAGGGCGGTCGCTGCCCACCCAGAGGTCCACGCTTTGCGCGATTGGCTGGGTCGCAGCGTGCTGTTCGACGACGTGGACGTGGCGACCATCGTCGAGGTTTCGATGCAGGGGCGACAATTCGCGCTTGCGCATGTGGCGCGCGCGGTCAACCGACGCGCGGTGCGCGACATTCACGACGAGATCCGAGCTGTTCAGGCTGAAGGAGCACGTTCAGTGCCACCCGGGCTTCGACTTGCGATGAGGGGGGTCTTGCTCATGCCCGGTCCATTGCGCCGACTCATGTTCCGCATTCTGCTGCGCTTCCCGTTCCTCGCCAAACGGCATACTGGCACTGTCTTGCTGACGGCTGTCGGGATGTTCTTCGAGCTCCAGCAGTCCGCCGGCTCAAGGTGCGGATGAAGTGAACGCAACGAACGTGCCCAGACGCGCGGAAGTCGCCTTCGTCGCGAGTTGTGGCGTTACTGCCGAGCTGTTGCGCGTTCGGTCCTTCGATCACATGTGGTACCGATAAGACGAAGTTTCACCGATCACAGGCAGAAAGGCTCTGGTCCCCATGAGCGCGCCAAACATCGTCCGCGGGGAACCTGAGCGCTTTGACTCCAAGCGGGCTGGTTCCATCGAGGTCGGTTCGACCACGAGCGGCTTGTCCATCGAAGAGGCGGCTCGACGCTTGGCTGCGACCGGCCCCAACCTTCTAAAACAGAGCAAACGGGTCAGTCCACTTCAGATCTTCCTCGCTCAGTTCAAGAGCCTCATCATTTGGATCCTGATCGTGGCGGGCGCGCTCTCCGGCTTTCTCGGCGAAGTGCTGGATGCGGTCGCCATCGTCGCCATCGTGGTGCTCAACGCTGCGATCGGCTTCTATCAGGAGTTCAGTGCGGAGAAGTCCATCGCCGCGCTTCAAAAGATGACCGCACCACAGGCGAAGGTGTTCCGCGGTGGGGAAGTCATCTTGATTCCCGCGTCGGGGATCGTGACTGGCGATGTGCTTGCTTTGGAAGCCGGCGACATCGTCGGCGCGGATGCCCGGCTTCTTTCGGCGAGCTCGCTCAAGTGCGTGGAGGCCGCGCTGACCGGCGAATCGCTCGCGGTGACGAAGCAACCCGCGCTCACAGAGCAGCTCAATCGTCCGCTCGGAGACCGCCACGGCATGGTGTTCATGGGTACGAGCGTTGCGGCCGGTACCGGTCAGGCTGTCGTGGTGGCCACCGCGATGAAGACCGAGCTTGGTCGGATCGCCGGCCTGATCGAGACTGCGGACGCTGAAACGGGCACGCCGCTGCAGCGCAAGCTCGATTCGTTTGGGCGAGTTCTGGTTTGGGCCGCGCTCGGCATCGTGGCTCTGTTGTTTGGTCTAGGGCTGCTCCGCGGCTACAAACCTCTGGAGTTGCTGCTGACCTCTGTCAGTCTCGCCGTGGCTGCCGTGCCGGAGGGATTGCCAGCGGTGGTGACCGTAGCCCTTTCATTGGGGGCCCTGCGTCTCGCTCGCCGGCGCGCGCTGATGCGCAAACTGGCGGCTGTCGAGACGCTCGGCTCGACTAGCGTTATTTGCACGGACAAGACCGGAACGTTGACGGTCGGCGAGATGACCGTGCGCGCTCTCTACGTTGCGGGTCGAGCCTACGAAGTCACGGGAGAAGGATACGGCCCGGTTGGCACGGTGCACTTCGACGGCAAGCCTGCTGGAGCGACGCACGCTGCAGCGCTGGTCGAGCTCGCTACCGTTCTGCTCGGTTGCAACAACGCTCATCTCGTCGACGAAGACGGTGTGTGGAAAACCGTCGGTGATCCGACAGAGGGTGCGTTGCTCGCGGCTGGTGCAAAGGCGGGCGGTGACCGAAAGGGCATCGAGCAGCAGCTGCCCAAGGAGTGTGAATTCCCGTTCGACTCCGACCGCAAGCGCAGCACCGTTGTCCGTCGAAACAGCGCCGAGAAATTGCGAGCTCTCAGCAATGGCGCACCGGGCGTGCTGCTGGAGCTTTGCACGAAGCTGTACACCAGCGCCGGCGTTCGCCCGCTGTCTGCGCAGGACCGCGAGCAGATCTTGGCGCAGACCTCGGCTATGGCCAAGAAAGGGCTGCGTGTGCTTGCCTCGGCTTTTCGTGATCTAGAAAGTGCCTCGCCCGAGTCGCTCACCGCGGATGCCGTGGAACGTGAGCTCGTGTTCGTCGGTCTGAGCGGTATGCATGATCCGCCACGCGCAGCGGCCAAAGAGGCGATCGCGAAGTGTCGCGCGGCGGGCATCCGCGTGGTGATGATCACGGGTGACCATCCTGATACGGCTCAGGCAATCGCGCACGAGCTCGGCATCGCCTCAGCGGACCAAGCCGTGGTCACAGGCGCAGAGTTGAACGAGATGTCCGACGCAGAGCTCGAGCGACGCGCGCCTCAGGTCGCGGTCTACGCGCGTGTCACTGCCGAACACAAGCTACGCATCGTTCGCGCCTTAAAGGCTGACGGCTCGGTCGTGGCGATGACGGGCGACGGCGTGAACGACGCACCGGCCATCAAAGGCGCAGACATCGGCATCGCGATGGGGAAATCCGGGACTGAGGTCACCAAGCAAGCCGCGGATATGATCATCACCGACGACAACTTCGCGACGATCGTTGCTGCCGTTGAGGAGGGCCGGGGCATCTACGACAACATTCGGAAAACCCTTCAATATTTGCTGGGGGGCAACACCGGCGAGCTGTTGCTGATGACGACCTGCGTGGTGGTCGGGCTTCCTACGCCGCTTCTGCCGATCCACCTCCTGTGGATCAATCTCGTGACGGACGGCCTGCCGGCCCTGTGTCTCGCCACTGACCCGATTGATCCAGACGTAATGACCCGAAAGCCACTGAGCCGGTCGGGTGGCATTACGGATCGCGCTTTTCTTCGCACCATCGCGTGCACCGGTTTACTCACCGCAGGCGTTGCGTTTGGCGTGTATTTCTATGGTTTGCGCTCCGGGACACCGAAAGCTGCGCGCACATCCGCGTTCGCCGTGCTGGTTTTTGCCGAGCTCCTGCGATCCTTCGGTGCACGCAACGCCACCAAGCCCGTCTGGCGTATGCCCCTGTTCGCAAACGTGAACCTGGTCCTCGTGGTCGCCGTCTCAATTGGGCTTCAGGTGTTGAGCCAATGCAACGCGATGCTCGGCCGCTTCCTCAAGGTATCGCCCATCCCGTTCGGCGACGGGTTGATTCTTCTTGCGGTGGGCGCCTTGCCGCTGCTGATCCTCGATCTGATGAAAGGGATGCGTCCCAAAGCGACGCGCCTACTGTAAACGCATTCTGGGCGCGTCGTTCGATGGGATGTTTTGCATGGTTGGGACGTGGACCTGGGGCCTGCAGGCACGTCCGGCGCCCGCGCCGGAAGCCGAAGACGCGGCACGAACCTTCACGCGCCTCCAGCGCTACCTAGCTCAATTCTTGGAGTAGCTTGGCCCAGCTCTCGCCATGGTCGATATGCAGCTCGCGCGCGATCTCCTCGAGCGCAACGTCCGCGCTGGCGGACACCGCCGCGGGCTGGTCCAGCGCTTTGGCCGTGCTTCGCGCGATCGCTTCGGCATAGGACAGAAGCGCCGGTAGCTCGCTGAAGTTCACTTCCAAATCATCGTCGGCGAGCGCTAGCGAGTAAATGTCATGGAGACCCTCGGCGATGTACGCGTGGGTCGGGCGCTTCGTCAGCCATTGCTCGAGCACCGCTATCCCGGCGGGGCTCAGATCGTACTGCCCGGCCGCGTAGTATTGAATGCGTTCCTTCTTCACGAACTCCATCTTGCCGTCGGCCCAGGCGACGTAAATCAGTGGCAGGAGCTTGAGCACGGAGTAGTCGTGGGGTGGGATTCCCAGGCGCGCGAGGGAGCGGCCCATGATGTCGTGTTCCATCTATTGCGTGCCTTTGATTTGAGCCAGGTGCGGCTTTGCCAGCGTGTACGCCGATCCGACATGCACCTTTCGCACCACGCTCGGAAACGGAGTGAGCGCCGTGACGTCGCCGTTTGGCGCACGCCCGCAATTGCGGCCCAAAGGCGAGTTCCGGCCGAGGATTGATTTCTTGAGTTTGAAAGCGCGAATCACGCAAGGCGCTATTCGCGGGTTGCGGGCAGCTTCCGGCGCCGAAAACAGAGGCGGATTGTCACGTGTTGAGGTAATTGGGCCGCGCAACAAAGGCTGGTTGTCTTCTCGGCCTGCTACGGCGCCATCACTAACTGCTAGCTCGGTCGTGCGGACCGTCGATACCGGCGCCGATCTTCTTGCATCTGGGGTTCCGCGTGGCAGGGGGCCGATCGAGGTGGGCGACCGAGGACTGCGGCTCGGCGCGCAGCGTGGAAACTCCAGCGGGATTCGGGGTGCGATGCTGGATTGAGATCGCCCACTCTCTAACCGCCCAGGGCCCTTCAGGCGATCCGTCTGCCGGTGATGATTCGAACCAGAATCGAAATGATCGCGATAACGAGCAGCAGGTGAATCAGGCCGCCCAGCGTGAAGTGGAGGGCAAAACCGAGTAGCCACAGCCTCGGCCGTGATGGTCTTGGGACTCGGGCGGTTCGGCGCATCGTTCACGCGCTCGGCATTGCTTGGCACGCATCGTGCGCCGCACGCCCACCGTACAGGCCGACCGTGCCGCCCTTCGCCCGCCGATTTCGAATAACTCCGCGGAAAACGCCCTAGCCGGCTCAGTTTGGGTAATGAGACCCGCGCTTTCGTAAACCGCAGGTCTCGAGTTCAAGTCTCGAAATCGGCTCCAAGGTTTTTCCCAAGACCAACGACAATCAGCGAATACAGCGCACCCGTTGTGGCTGGCGGTCGATGCCGATCGCCTGTGACGCACCGTCGCTGAAATCCAGCGTCCAAGCGGCTTGCCCGCTGTCGCCGTCGGGCGAGGATGACCAATACCCTTCACGGAGGGTATCCGAGAAGGCCTCGACATCGATAGTCGGCGAAGCGTCCGAATCATCGCTGAGATCGACGAGCGAAAACAGTTCGGCGATCTTCGGCAAACGCCAGCCGCGTCCGAGCAGGGACAGGCTGGCGCAGTACTCGCTGGCCTCGCTCCAGGAATATTTACCAGGCGCAGTTGCCTCTTGCCATTCGAACCCGCAGCACGACGAGGTGACTGCGCCGCTGCCGACGTACTTGTAGCTTGGCGCGGCGCAGTCGCCGTTCCCATCGCACGCCGGACACTTTTCGGTGGTGGACGGATCCCACGCGCACTCGCCCGACCCTGAACTTCCACCGCTCGTCACCGAGCCCCCGGTCGCAGGGGCACCACTGCCGCCGCTGGTACCTCCTGCGCCGCTTCCTGCGCTGCTCGTAGCAGGCTCGTCTCCGCTGCCTGCAGCGTCTCCGCTTGCACCGGCGCTCTCGTTGCCGCCGTGTCCGTTTTGACCTCGGTCCTCTCCGCCTTGGCCCCTTCCGCCTTGACCTCCGTTCTGTTCGCGTTGACCTCCACGCCCTCCGCTTTGACCCGCGGTGCCTTGAAATTCCGTGTCCCTGTCACTGCGGCCGCAAGCGCTGCACAGCAGAATTGCCAAAAATGAAGCGTGTGCCAGGGTGGAACGCGTGAAGATCAAAGGGGCTGCCTGTCGTGGGAAATGATCGGGCGGGTGTTCGCTAAATCGCCCTGAGGGTGCCAGAGCGGATTGGTCGAGATTGTTTCGCGAGCGCGTCAGCCAACACCCTGCCGTGCCGCGAGCTCGATGGTTGCGCGGCGCTGTCCAAGTTTTGTAAGGTCGTCGAGAGTTTTCAAGCACGCTTCGAGAGCCATCGGATGCGCGAGCTGCTGGAGGTGTCGCGCGGCGCGCGCCCGCACGCCGGCTTCCGCGCTGTCGAGATGGCGATCAGTTGAGCCTGTCGTTCGTGGGTGTCTCGGACATGACGGGGACCTTCGCCGCAACCAAAGAAGCGTGCGCGCCGGTGCCGCTGAATACGAGGACGAGCGCGCGGTAGCAAACGCGTCTCAGCACGATTTTACAGTAACTAGCACTCGATGGTAGCCTATGCCAGCCATGCAGTTCGCCGTTCGCGAAAATGGCCACGTAGGCTGCATGAGGTTCGTCTCCCTCGGGCATGATCGACTCTACGCATGGGCACCGCTTTCAAGAAGCTCAATCGAGACTGGAACGCTGAGCCGAATGCTCCGGACCCGAAGGCTAAGGTCGATGGCGCCGATGTCTTGCTCGAGTTTCTGGCGAATCCTTTTCAGTTCCGTCAGTTCGCCGAGGGCGATGTACTTAGGCTCCGCTTTCTGAGCGCGGTCCGCTTTCGTCTCGGTGCAACCAATGACGAGGGCTGGTATCGCGGTCAATGCCGTTTTTCGGGTTCTGCACCTGCCTGGGGTGAGTTTTACGAAGTTGCTGGCGATCTGAAACTCGGTGGCGTGATGGATTGGGTTCCGGTCGGCGGCGTCGTCGCTGGCCCTATGCGACATTTTCTCTTCTACTTCCGCGACGTCACCTTTGAGTGCACCGCGGCTGACTGGCGACTCGAGGAGTAACGCGCCGGCCGGCCCATGATATGCTCGAAGGCGATGACAGAAGCGGACGAAACCGAGCGCGCGGTGCTCGCCGCCAACGCGCGCTTCTATCGCGCCTTTAGCGAGGGCGACTTTGCTGCCATGAGCGAGCTTTGGGCGTCCCGCTCGCCGGTCGCGTGTCTCCATCCGGGTGACTCGCTGTTGGTTGGCCTGCAGCAAGTGCTACGTCGCTGGCGCGAGATTTTGGCGCCCGGACCGGCATTCGTGCTGCGCTGTGATAAACCGATCGTTCAAGCGTTTGGGACCATGGCCATCGTGTATTGCTATGAGGGCGTCAACGACGAGCCCGCCCACTTGGTCGCCACCAACGTGTTCGTGCGCGAAGGTGAGGGGTGGCACATGGCGCATCACCACGCAGGTCCCCTGGCGAATCCGCTGCCGGATCCGCGTGCGGCAAACCTCAACTGAGATGCGGAATCGCGTCTGGGCCTGATTCACTGCGGCAAGATCATTGAACGCTCCCTGTGCTGGCCCCGAGCGCCGGCAAATTTGCTTGGCAGGGGGGGCCGTCAATGGGACCGTTCACCAAAATGACCCCGTCGGCTGCGTATCGAAATCTCGCCTCCATTCCGCTTCTCGCGCTCGCGAGCGTTTCGTTGGTTCTCGCCTGTTCGAGCAGTGAGTCTGGGTCGGGTGCTCAAGCCGGCGCTCCAAGCAATTCTGCTGGCGCCGCGAGCCTCGGCGGGGCGGGGACGGGCGGAGCGGCGGCGGGCGCGGCGGCGACGCTGGGCGGTGCGGGCGGCGGCGGCGCGACCAGCGGTGGTGCCACTGGCTCAGCCGGCTCGACGAACGGCGGCAGCACGAACGGCGGGACCAGCGGTTCGGCCAGCGGTGGAGCGAGCGCCGGAACCGGCGTAGGCGGCGCGCCTGCGGGGCAGGGCGGCTCGAGCGTCGGCGGTGGCGCAGGCGCAGGCGGCGGCAGCAGCGTGCAGGGTTACACTTGCAATCTGGTGATCGGCATCGACAGCACCAGTGAGTGGTACACGAGCGGCTTCGAGAACCAGGTGCCGAACGATCGCTGGGAGATCATCTATCACCACCCCGCGTACATCGAGGATTGGGCGAAGGCCAGCGACGACGTTTACAAGCTGGCGCCGACTTCACCGTGCGCCATGAACGCCGATAATCCCGAGCGCGTCATCTTCAACATGTTCGCCGATACGTCGGACTCGGCCATCAACAACAAGGGCGCCTGGGTGACGGCGTTGACGCAGACAGTCGCGAACTTGAAGGCCAAATACTCGCGGCTCAAGCGCGTGGATTTGCTGACCATGACCCGCGCGCCAAACAACACGCCTTGCGACTCGGGCAACCAAAGTGGCAGCTCCGTGGCGCAATATGTCGATGACGCGGTCATGATGATGGTCACGAGTGGCCCGCCGGCCGTGGTCGCGTCACCGAAGTTTTTCGCCAAAGACTGCAGCGTGTTCACCAGCGGTGGTCCACACTTGACGGACACGGGCAAGCCCGTGATCGCCAAGCTGTATGGCGACTACTACTCTGCCGAGCACTGAGGCGGCTATTCGAGGTCGGCCGACAGGACCGCGCAGCTGTCGTCGAGGCGCGTGCCCCACACTTTGTGCGAGCCCTGATGTTCCGAGAGCGAAAATGAAAGCTGCGCGCCAAACCCCAGGTCCACGGCCTTGAACTGCTCCAGCGTGTCGACGAGCTTCTCGCTCGTGAGCGAGCTGCCAGCGCGCTGCAGCGCCTCGACGAAGGTCGCGCCGACGATGAAGCCTTCCAGCGATACGAAGCCCGGTTGCGCCTGGGGTTGATACTTCGCGAGCGCCTCGCGATAGCGGCGCACGCCGGTCGAGCCCGAAGCGAACGGGGGCACGACCTGGGTGACGTATACGTTCGAGCACAGGCTTGGACTCACGCTCTTCAAATCGTCGGCGAGCGCTTCCGTGCCCACGAAGGACACGTTGAAGAAGGTCGGCTTCCCTAGGCGCGGTATTTCTCGCAATTTTTGGATGAATTTGGAAGCCGCCCGATACGTGGCCACCATCACCACCGCCTTGACGGGGTGCTTGGCCACGTGAACGAGGTCCGCGCTGTAGGCGACACGTAGCGCTTCGGACTGATCGTTGTATTTGACGACCTGCGCCACGGCCGCGTCCACGTCTGCACTGTTTCGCTTGTAGCCCACGCGCAGCACGTCGTGGTTGGGACGACCGAGCAGGCGCACGGCTTTCGTTACTCCGTCGAAGCCAGCGTCGCCGAACGAGTCTTCCTGTGCGAAGACGACGATCTGCTCGATGGCGAGCTTTTGCACTTGCGTCAGGTAGCGGATGGTGGCGGCGGTTTCCTCGCGATAGCTCGCGCGGTAGTTGAAGACATAGCGATCGGGAGGATCTTGGCGCAGCACTGGAGCGCCCGTGAATGCGCCGAAGAACACGGTCTTTTGCTGCGAGGCGTAGGGCGCCGCCAGCGCGGAGGTCGGGGTGCCGACGTTGCCGATCACGGCGAACACCTGGCGCTGCTCGAGCAGTTCTTTCATGGTGCCGGGCACGCGTGAAGCTTCATAGCCGTCGTCGAGCGCGATCAGGTTCAGCTTCCGTCCATGGACACCGCCTGCTTGATTCGCCGACCAGAATGCCGTCTCCAGCCCGAGCTTCATGTTTTCGCCGAGCTGGCGGCTTGGACCAGAAAACACCGCACTCATCCCGAGCATGATCGCGTTCGGCGTTACCCCCTGCTGCGCGCGGGCTTGCGCGGCATGCTCTGCCAATGACCCCACGGCTGCCTGGGCGTCGACGCCCTGAGCCGAGCCCAGATCCGTCCGCGCGCGGCTGAAGCCGATGGCGAAGGTCGCGCTGGCCAGCACCAGCACGCCGAGTCCGAGGCCAGCGCGGCGTTTCGACTTGCTCGCGGGGGGCTCACTCGAGATCACGGGCAGTTGAGAAATCGAGGGCTGAACGGGAGACAGCGTGGGCGGGCCCGAGCCAAGGCGCAGCTGGTCGAGCGCGCTCGCAGCGGGCGAGAAGCTATTTTCGCCTTCACCTGCATTGCGTGAACTTTCGTGCGAAGCCCAAGGGGACGTGAGCGAGCCCTGTCCGTCGGGCGTCAGCTCGAGCTCGATCAGCTCGCGGATACGCGAGCGATCCGCACTGAACGCCTCCGCGATCACGCGGCCGAGCTCGCGATCGGGTTTGGCGGAGAAGTTCCGAAGCAAGAACTGCTCGAGGTCCTGGGAGAGAGCGGCGGCGGTGGGGTAACGGTCTTCTTTCCGCAGCGCGAGCGCCTTCAGACAAATTCGTTCGAGCACGGGCGAGACATTGGCGCCAATCTTACTTGGCGCCGGAACGCTGCCGGCGATCGTGCGCGAAAGGATCTCCGCTTGCGTGAGCCCCTGCCACAGGCGGCGACCGACGACGAGCTCCCACAAAATGATGCCCGCTGAGTAGATATCTGCCCGACGATCGACCTCACCCCCCTTGGCTTGCTCGGGCGCCATGTAGGCGGTTTTGCCTTTGAACACACCGATGCGCGTCTGATTGGTCGAGTCGCGAGCCTTGGCGATTCCGAAATCAGCCAATTTGATTTGGCCGTCATAACCCACCAAAATGTTTCCCGGCGAGATGTCGCGGTGGACCACCTGCAGCGGGCTCCCGTCGTAGTCGACGAGCTCGTGCGCGTAGTCTAGACCCGAGAGCGCTCGCACCAGCACGGTCAGTCGAAAATTGAGGTCGAAGGCGTTCAGGGCATCCGATGCCTTGATCAGGCGGTTGAGTGGCTGACCTTCGACGTATTCCATCGCCAAGAAATAGCGTCCCGCGTCTTGTCCGACCTCGAGCGTTTGCACGACGTGGGGGTGGCTCAAGCGAGCCGCGAGGCGGGCTTCGTCCAGGAACATCTCGATGAAGTCTGGTTCCGCGCTGAGCTCGGGCTTCAGCACTTTGAGCACCAATAGCTTCTGAAATCGCGCACTTTTCCCGCCAGAAACGGCGAGGTAAACGTCCGCCATGCCGCCGCTGCCCAGGTGGGCAATCAAACGGTAGCGACCGACACGATGGCTAGAGGCCGAGGGTCCCTCGAGCTCTTGCGAGGGATCTTCTTTGATTGAATGCGTCATGATGCGCTTCGTTGATTGGACGAACGGCTCAGAGCAAAAACCGTTCCGCCGAAGCGCCTCAGGGCGGCGGGCCCTTGCCGTGCTTGACCATCAACGCAGATCGGCTATGCGCATTGTGGTGAGGAGTATCGGGC
>Ga0247768_1000156_pt1 | contig 24644 bp, 24 predicted proteins | sample UWRJL016104C6_FD_179944 | JGI IMG/M metagenome (GOLD analysis project Ga0247768, IMG submission 179944) | Plant litter microbial communities from Arlington Agricultural Research Station in Wisconsin, United States - UWRJ-L016-104C-6 | ecosystem: Environmental > Terrestrial > Plant litter >... | reverse complement strand
CCGTCACTGTGGAAGGCGACCGGCACCGTCGGTTCGGGGGTCGCGGCGAGCCTGTCGACGTCGTAGCCGCGGTCGGAGACCACGAGCTTGGCCGAGTCGAGGTACTCGAGCAGGCGATCCTGCTCCTCGACCTCGAGATCGGGGCGGTTGATCACCGGGCGTCCGGCAGGGCCGACGGTGTCGAAGATCCGGGCGATCCGGAAGCGGGGCTGGCCGGGCTGCTCGGGCGCGAGCCCGGACATCCGGCGGATCAGCCACTCCGGCACGTTGTCCTCCGAACGGGGGAACATGCGGAGTTCGTCGGAGTACGCCTGCGGCGGCGGGATGAGGTCCCACTTCGGTTCGTCGCGGTTGTACTCGAGGTTGTAGCTCGAGGGGTGGTCGAGCTGATAGCGCGCGTTGAACCAGGTACCGCGTCCGTCGCGGTACATCCCGCCACGGAGCCTGCCGAACAGCGTCGCGATGTCGTGGGTCGCCACCCATTCCTGGGCGGTGCCATCTTCGTTGATGATCTCCCCGGTCATCTCGTGGTATCGGCCGACGGCTCGGTACTCCGCGGTGACCCGGCGCCAATCGCGCGGGGCAGCACGGAGTAGCGCGAGGCCGATCTGCTTGACCAGGGTGTCCTGCTCGGTCGCGTTCAGCTGGGTCGTCGGTTGTGCCACGTGAACATTTTGACTGCTTAATCGCCCGCGTGCACCCCGCATGTGAGTATTGCGGCTCCTAACCGGGTGAAAAGACCCCTGACCTCGGGCTACGGACGGTGTGAAAGGTCATAGACCACCGGTACGGGCACGTGTCGCATCATCGGCGGGTGCGACAATCGGAGCAATGGCTACCACGGGCACTGGCGAACCGGCACTCGGTGCTACCTCAAGATCACTCAAAGCCAGCAAACCGCTCGGTATCGCGCTTGCCGTAGTAGCCGGGCTCGCGGTCTCGGTGCAGGGCCGGATCAACGGGCAGCTCGGCGCCGAACTCGGCGATTCGATGCTCGCCGCGGTCATTTCGTTCTTCGGCGGGTCGATCATTCTGCTGGCCCTTTTGCCCTTTTTGCCCAAAATGCGAAAAGGGCTGCGTCTTGTCCGCGAGCGCGCCGGAAAGAGCGCCCTGCGGCGCTGGCACCTCCTCGCCGGTGTCGGCGGCGCGACGCTGGTGACCGGCCAGGCGATCACGGTGCCGGTGATCGGGGTGGCGCTGTTCACCGTCGGCGTCGTCGCGGGGCAGACGGTGAGCGGGCTGCTGGTCGACAAGGCGGGCATCGGCCCGTCCGGGCGCCAGTCGCTGACGGTGACCCGGGTGATCGGGGCGCTGCTGACCCTCGCCGCGGTGGGCGGTTCTCTCTTCGGGGGGCTCGGCGGTGGCGGTTCCCGCTACTGGCTGCTGGTGCTGCCGGTGGTCGGGGGCGTGCTCATCGCCATCCAGCAGGCGTTCAACGGCCAGGTGAAAGCCGCCGCGGAGAACGCGATGACGGCCACCCTGATCAACTTCGGGGCCGGGCTGGCCGCGCTCGTCCTCGGCTGGCTCGTGTCGCTGGCCTTGCGCGGCGGGCCGAAGGCGTTCCCGCCCGATCCCCTGCTTTACGCGGGCGGGCCGGTCGGGATCGTCTACATCGGACTGACCGCGCTGGTGGTCGCCTGGATCGGGGTGCTGCTGGTTTCGCTGGCGGTCGTCGCCGGGCAGCTGATCGGCGCGGTGCTGCTGGACGTCGTCGTGCCCGCCCACGGCGGTCACCTGGCCACGGCCACCCTGATCGGCTCGGCGATCGCGCTGGTGGCCGTCGCCATCGCCGCTGTGCCCGCCCGATCGGCGATGCGCGATAATCAAGCTCGTGACGGCGAAAGTTCTTGATGGCAAGGCCACGAAAGACGCGATCTTCGCGGAGCTCAAGCCGCGGGTCGCGGCACTCGCCGCGCGGGGGGTGACGCCGGGGCTGGGCACCGTTCTGGTCGGTGACGACCCCGGTTCGCACTCGTACGTGAAGATGAAGCACGCCGACAGCGCGAAGATCGGGGTCAACTCGATCCGCCGCGATCTGCCCGCCGACATCACGCAGGAGAAGCTCGAAGCCGTCGTCGACGAGCTGAACGCCGACCCCGAGTGCCACGGTTACATCGTCCAGCTCCCGCTGCCCAAGCACCTCGACGCCGGCCGGATCCTCGAACGCATCGCCCCGGCCAAGGACGCCGACGGGCTCGCGCCGGTCAGCCTGGGTCGCCTGGTGCTCGGCGAAACCGGGTTCCTGCCGTGCACCCCTTACGGGATCATCGAGCTGCTCAGGCGGCACGGCGTGGAGCTGAACGGCGCGGAGGTCACCGTGGTCGGCCGCGGGATCACCGTCGGCCGGACGCTGGGCCTGATGCTGACCCGCCGCAGTGAGAACTCGACGGTCACCCTGTGCCACACCGGAACCCGGGACCTCGCCGCCGAAGTGCGCCGCGCCGACATCGTCATCGCGGCCGCCGGGGTGCCGGGGATCGTCACCGCGGACATGGTCAAGCCGGGTGCCGCCGTACTCGACGTCGGTGTTTCGCACGTCGACGGCAAGCTGACCGGCGACGTCGCGCCCGGGGTCGAAGAGGTCGCGGGCTGGCTCTCCCCGAACCCGGGCGGTGTCGGGCCGATGACCAGGGCGATGCTGGTCAGCCAGGTCGTCGAGGCCGCCGAGCGCTCTCTCGCCGCCCGGTGAACGCGACGCACCCGCCGAAGGGCAAGTTCAGCCTGGCCCAGCTGCCTTTCCTGGTCGTGCTGGCCATCGCGGTGGTCGCCGCGGTGCTGATTTCCCAGTACCACTGGCGGCAGGGCACCGCCCTCATCGGCGGTGCCCTGCTTGTCGCGAGCCTGCTGCGAGCCGTGCTGCCCGGCGAACGCGCCGGGTTGCTGGCGATCCGCGGACGGCCTGTCGACGTCGTCAGCTACGCGGCGCTGGCCGCGCTGATCCTGTTCCTGTCCTTCACGATCACCGGCGGTCCGTTCGGCTAGCCGTCAGGACACCAGCGCCGGGGCGCGCCGTGCGGCCGCCTCGCGCCGGTCGATCCCGCCGGAGACGACGGCGATGCTGAGCCCGAGCACGGCCAGCATCGCGCCGACCCAGTTCGGCGCGAGCAGGCCGAGGCCGCCCGCGATGACCAGGCCGCCCAGGTAGGCGCCGATCGAGTTGGCGATGTTGAACGCCGACTGCACCGCGGCCGAGACCAGCGACGGCGTGCCGCCTGCCTTCTCCATGATCCGGGCCTGCATCATCGGGCCGATCATGAACCCGGCGAGGCCGACGAAGAAGATCGTGATCGCCGCCCCCACCTTGCCCTGCGCGGTGATGGTGAAGATGCCGAGCACCGCGGCCAGCGAAAGCAGCGCCGCGTAGAGACCCGGCATGAGTGCCTTGTCGGCGAGCCTGCCGCCGAGGTAGTTGCCGATCGTCATGCCGACACCGGCCAGCGACAGCAGCACCGTGACGTTGGTGGGCGAGTAGCCGGCCACGTCGGTGAGCATCGGCGTGATGTACGAGAGGCAGGCGAAGACGCCGCCCAGCCCGAACGTGACGATCGCCAGGGCGAGCCACACCTGAGGACGCCGGAAGGCGCCGAGTTCACCGCGCAGTGACGGCGCCACGGGCTTGCCTTGGTGCGGGACGAGCTTGGCGATGGCGGCGATCGCGACCAGCCCGATCACGGCGACCACGAGGAACGTCGCGCGCCAGCCGACCTGCTGGCCGAGCAGGGTGCCGAGCGGCACGCCGACGACGTTCGCCAGCGTCAGGCCCATGAACATCATGGACACCGCCTTCGCGCGGTTGCCCTTTTCGACCAGGCTGGACGCGACCACCGCGCCCGCGCCGAAGAACGCGCCGTGCGGAAGCCCGGCGATGAAGCGGAAGACCACGCCGAGCCCCTGGTTGGGCGACAGCGCGAACAGCACGTTGCCCAGCGTGAACAGGCCCATCATGGCCAGCAGCATGGTTTTGCGCGGCAGGCGCACGGCGGACGCGGTGAGCAGTGGCGCCCCGACGACCACGCCGAGCGCGTAACCGGTGATCAGGTAGCCGGCGGTCGGGATGGAGACCCCGAAGTCCGCGGCGGCCTGGGGCAGGACTCCCATCATGACGAACTCGGTGGTGCCGATGCCGAAGGCACCGATGGCGAGCGCGAGTAAAGCGATGGGCACGGCACTCCTTTCGAGGTACTGATTCGACGTACTGAATCGATCTAGACGACTTACATGAACAAGGACAGCCCACTTCGGCGGCAACCGCGTCGCTGAGCTGTCCCTCTAGGGTTCAACCGGGATCAGGGGGTCATTCGTTATCAACATCGAGAGTGAGTTGTGGCACTCGCTAGGCTGAGCGGCATGTCTAGTGAAATCGGAGGCTGCGCGCCTCTTCTCCGGTGAGCCCGTCCATCCGGGTCCGCACTCGTGCCGAGCTGCGGGCGACCCGGCGCCGAAGTGCCCACTCCTGCTGGGGACATCTGGTCGTGGCGCCCTTGTGGCCACTGCACGGCGCGAACCTCGGAACCCTGCTGCGGACCTGTGACGCCGTCGGCGCGTGCCTGGCCGTGCCGAGGTATCCGTGGGTGCCCGAGGCGCTGCGGCGAGGCAACACCCTGCGCCGTCCGGCCTGCGTGCACTGGGTCAACGACCCGCTCGGCTGGCTGGCCCGCGAACGTGAGGCGGGCACCGTCGTCGTCGGTGTCGAACTCGCCGAAGGTTCCGTGCGCCTGGCCGACCTGCCCGCCGCGCGCGGGCGGACCGTCGCCGTGCTGGGCCACGAACAGCAGGGCATCCCGGACGATGCCCTCGAGCTGCTCGACACGGCCGTCGAGATTCCCATGGTGGGCACGGGAGCCAGCCTGAACGTCGCCGTCGCGGGCAGTCTGGTGCTCTACAAGCTGGCGGGCCTGTTGTGAGGACGGCCTCGGCGAAAAACTAAAATGCCCGGATGACCGAAGTGCTCGACGAGGTGGACGGGGTGTGCGGCGAGCTTGTGCTTCGCCGGGTGGGGACCGACTTCGAGGTGATCGCCAACGGGGTTTTCCTGATGGACACCCGAAACGGCGAGTCGGAGCGGCTGCTGGTGTCGGTCGCGGCGGACATGGTGCCGGGCCGGGCGCGGATGCTGATCGGCGGCCTCGGGGTCGGCTATTCGCTGCGGGCGGCGCTGGATCACCCTGGCGTGGGCGAAATCGTGGTGGTGGAGCGCGAGCCGTCCGTCATCGACTGGAACCGTACCGGCCCCCTGCGCGACATCAACGGCAACGCGCTCGCCGACGCACGGGTCACCGTCGTGCAGACCGACCTCGTGGAGTGGATCGGGCAGACCGACGAACGCTTCGACGCCCTGTGTCTCGATATCGACAATGGTCCACTGTGGACTGTCACTGAGGGGAATGCCACGCTGTACAGCCCTTCCGGACTGATCAACCTCGCGAAGCGCCTGCGCCCTGGCGGCGTGCTCGCGGTGTGGAGCGCCGAAGCCAGCGCCGCGTTCACCCGACGGCTGCGGGCGCGGTTCAACGAGGTCCAGGTGATCGAGGTACCCGTGCCCCGCGGCGAACCCGACGTCGTGTGGGTCGCCCGGATGTGAGGGGCCCGGCCTCGTTCAGGGACTTGTGAGCGTTGCGGCCGGTTAGAACCGGCCGCAACGCTCACAAGGGTTGCTTACGAGCCTGCGGCTTTTGCCGCCTTGGCGGCCTTCTTGAAGGCGCGGACTTCGCCGAGTGTCTTGCTGTCGGTCACGTCGGCGATGGACCGCCGGGAGCCCCGGTCGCCGTACGCGCCCGCGACTTCGCGCCAGCCTTTCGGCTGGACGCCGCGCTGCTTGCCGAGCAGGGCGAGGAAGATCTTCGCCTTCTGTTCACCGAAGCCCGGCAGTGCCTTGAGTCGCTTGAAGACTTCGGCGCCGTCGGGTTTCGGGCGGCCGGAGGTCCAAATGCCGTCGGTCCGGCCGTCGTAGTTGTCGACGATGTGCTGCGCGAGCGCTTGGACGCGGCGGGCCATCGAAGCTCCGTAGCGATGGATGGCGGGCGGGGTCACGCAGAGTTCGACGAACTCCTGCGGGTCCGCGGCCGCGATCTTCGCGACGTCGAAACCGTCCATGCGGCTCGCGATCTTCATCGGCCCGGCGAACGCGTGTTCCATGGGGAACTGCTGGTCCAGCATCATGCCCGTGAGCAGGGCGAACGGGTCGTCGTTGAGCAACTTGTCGGCGGCCGGATCGCCGGTCAGGTGCAGTTCGCGCAGCATACGGACATCCTGACACAAGATGTCCGCCGTCACCTCAGGTGACCAAAGTGCAGGTCAGGGCAGGCGGCGACGTCCGGCGAAGCCGAGGTCCGTGCGGTGGTACCAGGTCAGCTCCCGGTCGCCTTCGAGCCAGCACAGCAGCACTGGCACGCCGTCGAGGTCGGCGGGGAAGTCGAGGAGCAGCGGAGCGAAGCCCTTGAGGTCGACGCCGGTCTCCTGGACGGTGGTCATCAGGTCGTCGAGTCTCGCCTGCGCGGCCTTGAACTCGGGCAGCCCGCCGAGGTCCGTCGGGCGTCCGCCCGGGGCGAGGGAGGCCGTCAGTTCGGCCGCGTCGGCCCGGAGGGACACCAGTTCGTCGAGGATCGGCAGGAGCCGGGTGAGTTCGGCCTTGGCTTCGTCAATCGTGAACAGTCCCATGCGCTTGAGGGTGCCAGTCCGCGCTTCCGGGGGTGGGCGAGTGGTCGCGGACGGCGCGCGGTGCCAAGCTGGCGGGTGGCGGAGGGCCGGGATCCCGCCCGGTGACTTCGGACACAACGGCCTGCTGAGAGACTTGATCCCGGCCACCTCTGGAAGCATTCAGCACCGCTTACCAGTACGCTTGTACCGTTACGAACAGACTTTTTTGCTTTGCGAGACAGACGCGAAGATCCGCGAGAGGAGCACCGCCGCTCATGGCCAAGATCAAGGTCCAGGGCACCGTCGTAGAGCTCGACGGTGATGAGATGACCCGCATCATCTGGCAGTTCATCAAGGACAAGCTGGTCCACCCGTACCTGGACGTGAACCTGGAGTACTACGACCTGGGCATCGAGGAGCGGGACCGCACCGACGACCAGGTCACGGTCGACTCGGCGAACGCCATCCTCAAGCACGGCGTCGGCGTCAAGTGCGCCACCATCACCCCCGACGAGGCCCGCGTCGAGGAGTTCGGCCTCAAGAAGATGTGGCTCTCGCCGAACGGCACGATCCGCAACATCCTCGGCGGCGTGATCTTCCGCGAGCCGATTGTCATCTCCAACATCCCGCGGCTGGTCCCGGGCTGGACGAAGCCGATCATCATCGGCCGCCACGCCCACGGCGACCAGTACAAGGCGACCAACTTCAAGGTCCCCGGCCCCGGCACCGCGACGATCACCTACACCCCGGACGACGGTTCGGCGCCGATGGAGTTCGAGGTCGCGAAGTTCCCCGAGGGCGGCGGCGTCCTGATGGGCATGTACAACTTCAAGAAGTCGATCGAGGACTTCGCGCGCGCATCGCTGCAGTACGGCCTCGACCGTGAGTACCCGGTGTACCTCTCCACGAAGAACACGATCCTCAAGGCCTACGACGGCATGTTCAAGGACGTCTTCGAGGAGATCTTCCAGGCCGAGTTCAAGGCCGACTTCGACGCCAAGGGCATCACCTACGAGCACCGCCTCATCGACGACATGGTCGCCGCGGCGATGAAGTGGGAGGGTGGCTACGTCTGGGCCGCCAAGAACTACGACGGTGACGTCCAGTCCGACACCGTCGCGCAGGGCTTCGGCTCGCTGGGCCTGATGACCTCGGTGCTGCGCACCCCGGACGGCAAGATCGTCGAGTCCGAGGCGGCGCACGGCACGGTCACCCGGCACTACCGCCAGCACCAGCAGGGCAAGCCGACCTCGACCAACCCGATCGCGTCCATCTACGCGTGGACCCGGGGCCTCGAGCACCGCGGCAAGCTGGACTCGAACCCGGAACTGATCGGGTTCGCGAACAAGCTGGAGCAGGTCGTCGTCGAGACCGTCGAGAGCGGCAAGATGACCAAGGACCTGGCGCTGCTGATCAGCAAGGACCAGCCGTACCAGACGACCGAGGAGTTCCTCGCGTCGCTGGACGACAACCTCGCGAAGAAGATCGCGCAAGGCTGAGCAAGGCACCAGGAAAGGCGCGTCCCGAGCTATCCGGGGCGCGCCTTTCCTGGTGTCACCATTCGTGACGCACCGTGGTCAACGGGTGACATGGTTGGCGCCTACGGGTGGTTGGCGGCGGCGCACCTGTCGTTCGCCCAACCGTGTGTCTACCCTGGTGCAGGACAAGTTCCGGTCCTGAGGAGCGCACGTGATCCTGGGTATCCCGAAACGCATCGTCATCATCATCGCGGTGGTGGTGGGCATCGTGCTGATCTACGTCTCGGGCTCGGACAAGCAGTCCGCCGGCGCCACCAGCTCCCCCACGGGGTGCAAGGTGGCCGTGGTCGCGGACGTCCTCAACGTGCGTTCGGCACCTGACCCCGCGGCGGGCATCGTCGGCAAGTACAACAAGGACGCGCAGGTCGACGCCCAGCCGGTGGTGCAGGGCGGGTTCCGCAAGATCGCCGAGGGCAAGTGGGCCAAGACGGAGTTCATGCAGCCCGTCGCCGGGTCCAAGTGCGGCTGATCGGATACCGGCTTCCCGATCGGCACCGCGCGGAGCGGTGAGCCGTACGCCGACGTCCAGGACCACGCGGTAACCGTTGTGGGACAACAGCTATCCCGCGCAGGCGCGACTGCCGAGCACGGTCGGTTCGCGCATGCCGCGAGTCTCCCGTAACAGGCGCCAGGCCGCGCCGACTCCTACAGTTACCGGTCGAGACACCTGGAGGCATCGGATGAAGCAGGTCCAAACGCGGGTCGTCACGCCGAAATCGGCCGAGGAGGTCTACGCCTACCTCGTCGACTTCGCGAACCAGGCCGAATGGCGTTTCGACGTGCTCTCGTCCGAACTCGTGACCGGTGAGACCGGGGAGGTCGGCGCCAAGTACCGGCAGCGCGTGAAGCCCGGCCGCAAGGAGCAGCTGAGCGACGTCCAACTCGTCGAGGCCACCCGGCCCGGCGAAGTCGCCTTCCGCACGCTCGACGAAGGCCCGGTGACGGTCTCCGGCGCTTGGCACATCCGGCCGAGCACCGAGGGCTCCGAGGGCACCGAGGTGATCTGCGACGTCGCCATCGAGACGCGCGGAGTGCTGCGGCTGTTCGAGCCGACGATGGGTCCACAGCTGCGGAAGATCGCCGCGAAGTACGAGCGTGCCCTGTCCGACAAGCTGAACCGGACAAACTGAACCGAGTCCTCCGGCGGGCGCTCACGGGATTGTCGGTCCTCCCCGGTAGCGTGCCGCACGTGCTGACCGTCTCCACTGTGAATGTCAACGGCCTCCGGGCCGCCGCCAAAAAAGGCTTTGTCGAGTGGCTCGCCGCCAGTGAGGCGGATGTCGTCGCCTGTCAGGAGGTGCGCGCCGAAACGGCCGAGCTGCCCGCCGAGGTGGCCGCGCCCGAGGGCTGGCACAGCTTCCACGCGCCTTCGGCCGTCAAGGGCCGCAACGGCGTCTCGGTGTATAGCCGGATCGAGCCCGAGGCCGTGCGGGTCGGCTTCGGCGAGCCGGAGTTCGAAGGCAGCGGCCGGTATCTGGAGGTGCAGCTGCCCGGGTTGATCGTGGCGAGCCTGTACCTGCCGAGCGGCGAAGCCGGCACGGAGCGTCAGGAGGAGAAGGAGCGCTTCATGGCGGCCTTCCTGCCGTACCTGGTCGAGCTGCGCGCCAAGGCCGCGGCGTCCGGGCGCGAGGTGGTCGTGGTGGGGGACTGGAACATCGCGCACGCCGAGATCGACCTGAAGAGCTGGAAGACCAACCAGAAAAAGTCCGGTTTCCTGCCCGAGGAGCGCGCGTGGCTCGGCCGGGTCTTCGACGAGGCCGGGTATGTCGACGTCCAGCGCAAGCTCGACCCGGAAGGCCCCGGCCCGTACACCTGGTGGTCCTATCGCGGCAAGGCGTTCGACAACGACGCGGGCTGGCGGATCGACCTGGTCTGTACCACTCCGGGTCTCGCCGGGACGGTGGGTTCAGTGGTCGTGGAGCGCGCGGAAACCTATGCGGGGCGCTGGTCTGATCACGCCCCGGTCACGGCTAGCTTCGATTGGTCGTTCCCGGCCTAGGTTTCTGCCGGTCTCCCAGGGCAGACTGGCCGCATGACGTCTTGGGCCGCACCGCTCGCCGCGCTGGCCGAGCGGCACCTTCCCGCCGATGTGGCCGCCCGGTGGATCGGCTTGTTCCGGCCCGCCGCGCGGCTTTTCGCCGCCGTGGACGGCAAGCCGTCGGCCGGGCAGCTCGGCGGGAATCCGGTGCTGCCGCCCGAAATCGACTGGCCGACGTGGCCGGGCCACGGCCCGCTCGCCTTCGTCGCGTCGGTGAACTGCGCCGAACTGCCCGAACTGGACATCCCGCTGCCCGAAGACGGCACGCTGCTGTTCTTCTACTTCGACGGCCAGCTCGACGACGGGCACGCGCTGGTCCACTGCGAAGACGCGGAGTCGATGGCCGGCGCGCGGGTGATCTACGTGCCCGCCGGGACACCCGCGCAGGAGCGGGCCACGCCCGGCGGGCTGACGGCGTACCCGAAGATCGGGCTGTCCGTCGAGGTGGTGGCGACGGCTCCGCACGGCGAACACGCGTTGCTGAGCAAGACACTCCTGCCCGGCAACGTCTCGCTGGAGGACTCGCCGAGCGCGCACGTCTTCGGTGATGTCGTCGAGATGGTGGCGAAGGGGCCACTGCACCAGATCGGCGGGTTCGCGTACCCGATCCAGGGGCCGGTCGAGAACGAGGTCGCGCAGGCCGCGCTCGGCGGCAGCGTCCCGTGGCACGACCCCCGCCACGCGGCCGAGGCCTCCCGCTGGGTCCTGCTCGCGCAGATCGACAGCGACGGCGAAATGATGTGGGGCGACGTCGGCGCGCTGTACTGGCTCATCCGGCCGGACGACCTGGCGAACCGCCGGTTCGACGCGGCCCTGTTCACCTGGCAGTGTGGCTGAACTCCGGGGCTGAACTTCGGGGGCTGAACTTCGGCTGGCCACCAACGTGAAACGGGGTGGAGCGCCTTCCGGCACCCCACCCCGTTCACTGGCGAACAACGCGTGTCAGCAGCTCAGGTTGCCGCCCGCGGTCGTGCCCAGGATCTGCACGAACCGGTTGTAGGCGTCGACCCGGCTCTGCACCTGGGCGGGGTTTCCGCCGTTGCATTCGATGCTGCCGTTGATGCTGCGGATCGTCTCGCCGAAGCCGCGGCTGTTGACCATCGCGTCGTGCGGGGTCATGGTTCCGGGGCCGGACTGGGTGTTCCAGTACCAGAGACCGGTCTTCCAGGCGACGGCCGAATCGGTCTGCACCAGGTTCGGGTTGTGGAGCAGGTCGATGCCGAGTGAGTCGCCCGCGGCCTTGTAGTTGAAGTTCCAGCTCAGCTGGATCGGGCCACGGCCGTAGTACGCCGCGGTGCCCGCGGGGCAGCCGTAAGACTGGCTGGTGTCGCAGTAGTGCGGGTAGTTCGCGGTGTTCTGCTCCACGATGTAGACCAGGCCACCGGTTTCGTGGTTGACGTTCGCGAGGAACGCGGCCGCTTCCTGCTTCTTGATGGTGTCACTGCCGGTGTTCGCGAAACCGGGGTACGCGCTCAGCGCGGCGGTCAGGCCGGCGTAGGTGTAGAACGAGTTCCGGCTCGGGAACATCTGGTTGAACTGCGCTTCGCTGACGACGAAGCCGCCCTGGGTCGGCGGGTTCGTGCCACCGTCACACGCGAACGGCTCCCAGAACCAGGTGCTGATGGTCGGGTCGTAGCCGGGGTTGTCGTGTGTCGCGCGGTAGTACTGGCCGTTGGTGTACTTGACGATGTTGCCGACGACGTAGTTCTGGCCCTGGGCCCAGTTGGGGTAGGAGCAGGTGCCGGGGGTGTTCCCGCCCCCGCCGCTGCACGCGCCCTGGTCGGCCCAGACGTCGGTGGTGCCGGGGGTTTCGCCCTGGGTCCACCACTTGGCGGACCAGTTGTGGCTGTTGTAGGAGGCGACGTTGCCGCCGGTGTAGACGGTGGAAGAACCCCACGCGCTCGCGCAGGCGGCGTCGGCGGTGGAGACGGAAGCGGAGGCGGCGGACGCCGGGATGAGTACCGCCATGGCGCCCGCGGCGGCTATCGCCAGCAGCGATGCCATCATGCGTTGTATCGACACTGATTACTCCTCGTGAGGCGCAGAACGTCGGCGGGGACACCGAGGTGCGGAATCGATTGGTCTATACCAGTCAGGTATAGACCAATTCAACCAAGAAGCCAAGGGGTTCGAAGATTGCTGGCCGGTTTTGTCGGGGGTGACCGGCATACCGCTGGGCACGAAAGGAACGCAAAGTGGTTGACGCGGCGATTAAAGTAGGGCCTATGACCTGGCGACATTGACCTTCCGACAGACCTCGGCCCGTGGCTGCCGCGTCGCGCGCGAAGCGCTTGGCGGCCACGCTCTACGGGTACTCGTTCTTCGACGATTTTGTGCTGCTGTACCCCGTGTACGCGGTGCTGTTCACCGGTTCCGGCCTGTCCGTGCCCCAGATTTCGTCGCTCTACGTGATCTGGTCGGCCGTCGGCATCGTGCTGGAAGTGCCTTCCGGCGCTTGGGCCGACGCCGTTTCGCGGCGGCTGCTCGTCGCGGGCGGCCCGCTGCTCAGTGCCGTGGGTTTCGCGCTGTGGGTGTTCGTCGGCGGCTATTGGGCTTTCGCGGCCGGATTTGTGCTGTGGGGCGCCAAAGGGGCGTTGCAGTCGGGCTCGCTGGAAGCGCTGGTGTTCGACGAGCTCGAACGGCTGGGCGCGGGTGACCGCTATGTCAAGGTCATGGGCCGTGCCCGGGCCGCGGGGTTCTTCGGGGTGATGCTGGCGCTCGCCGCCGCGGGCCCGGTGTTCGCCGCGGGCGGCTATCGGGCCGTGGGCGTGGCCAGCGTGGTGACCTGCGTGCTGACGGCCGCCGCCGGGCTGATGCTCACCGAGCACCGCGAATCCGCGTCGGAGACCGACGAGGTGTCGCCGGGCTACCTCGCGACACTGCGAGCGGGCCTCGCCGAGGCGCGGGGGTCGCGGCCCGTCCGGCGCCTGTTGCTGATCGTTCCGGCGTTGGCCGCGATCTGGGGCGGGCTTGAGGAGTACGACTCGTTGCTGGCCGTGGACACCGGTGTCGCCGTGGAGTACGTGCCGTGGCTGATGTTGCTGCTCTGGGCGGGTGTCACCGCGGGTGGCTTCGCCGCGCCGGCGGGGGAACGGTTGTCCAGCAAGGCGTTCGCCAGGATTCTCATGTTCGCCGCGGTGGCGCTGGCGGCCGGGGCGCTCAGCGGGCGGGCCGAAGGGTTCTTGCTCATCTCCGTGGCGTTCGGCGCTTTCCAGATGGCGAGCGTGGTCGTCGACGCGCGGCTCCAGGAGAGCATCACCGGCCCGGCCCGCGCGACCGTGACCTCGATAGCGGGCCTGGGCACGGACGTGGCGGGCATCCTCGTCTACGGCGCGTACGCCGCGGGTTCGGCTCTGTCACTGGCGAACAGCACGATCTTCGCGTTGTTCGCGGTGCCCTACGTCCTGATCGCGCTCTGGCTGGCACGAGACTCGTGAGCGTTGCGGCCGGTTAGAACCGGCCGCAACGCTCACGAGCCCGTGGCTAAGTGACGGTGGCGCGGATCGCGAACCGCGGGTCGCGCCAGCTTTCGGTGGCTAGGACGTCGTGCAGGGTCTCGACGGCGTCCCAGACGTCGGTGTAGCGCGTGTAGAGCGGCGTGAAGCCGAAGCGCATCATGTCGGGCGCGCGGAAGTCGCCGATGACCTCGCGGTCGATGAGCGCGCGCATGATCGCGTAACTTTCCTTGTGACGCACGGAAACCTGGCTTCCGCGGGAATCGGGGTCACGCGGCGAGGCGACTTCGACGCCGAATTCACCGCAGCGCTCCGCCACCAATTCCATGAACAAATCAGTCAATTCGAGGCTTTTCGCACGGATTGCGCCGAGATCGACCTTTTCCCAAATATCGAGGCTCGCTTCGAGAGGTACGTAAGACAGGATCGGCGGGGTGCCGGTGCCGAACCGGCGGATGCCTTCGGAAGGTGCGTAGCCGGTGACGAACGTGAACGGCTCGGCGTGGCCGAACCAGCCGGAGAGCGGTTGCCGGGCCTGCTCCTGGTGGCGCTTCGCGGCGTAGAGGAACGCGGGTGAGCCGGGGCCGCCGTTGAGGTACTTGTAGGTGCAGCCGACGGCGAAGTCCGCGCCGCATTCGTTGAGCCGCACTGGCAGCGCGCCGGCGCTGTGGCAGAGGTCCCAGACCGTGAGGACGCCGTGACGGTGAGCTGCCTCGGTCAGCCCGGCCATGTCCTGAAGGCGTCCGAGGCGGTAGTCGACGTGGTTGACGAGCACCACGGCGACGTTGTCGTCCAGCGCCTCGCGCAGGTCGGATTCGCTGTCGACCAGCCGTCGTTCATAGCCGCCGAGCAGGTCAGCGAGGCCTTCGAGCATGTAGAGGTCGGTCGGGAAGCTGCTGGTCTCCGCCACGATCGCCGTGCGCCCGGGGCGCAGGGCCAGTGCCGCCGCGAGCGTCTTGAACAGATTGATCGACGTCGAGTCCGTGGCGAGCACTTCGCCCGCGTCGGCGCCGACGAGCCTGGCCAGGCGGTCGCCGACGACGGTGGGCTTGTCGAACCAGCCCGCCCGGTTCCAGCTGCCGACCAGGCCCTGCCCCCATTCGACCTCGACGGTGGCCCGCACGCGCCCGGCCGCGTGGCGGGGGAGCGCGCCAAGCGAGTTGCCGCCGAGGTAGACGACGCCCTCGGGGAGCACGAACTCCGCGCGAGCCCCGGCGAGAACGTCGTCGCCGTCGAGTCGCTCTAGGTGAGCACGGGTGATGGGGGTCACACCACGACCTTTCTTTAGCGGAGAGCGTTTCGAATCTAGCCGCCGGGGGCACCTCCGGGTGTTGCGCGGCGCTGACCTCCGATTACGCCCGGGGCTCGACGCCGCCCGCTTGACTTACCCGGACGGCCGCTATTCTGTTCACCCATGTTGGTTGAAGGCCCCAAGTCTTGACACGCTCGGTAGCTTTTTCCTCATCAACACGAAAGCGAACCCTCAATCGGGTGAATGGTTTCGTGCAGGGCAATAACGGCGCGGGAGGCACTCCGGTGCGCAACCCAGTAAGTTTCCTGGTGCGGTCCACCATGCGCGTGGTGCGTACCTCGGTTTTGACCGTCGCGGTACCGGCAGGTCTGCTCGTCCTGGGCGCCGGTGTCGCATCGGCACAGGAAGCGGCGGGCACCACCGTGCGCGCCGAGCCGTCGGCGGTCACCTTCGGCCTGCTCGGGCCGGTCGGACTCGTCGCCGTCGCACTGGGCATCGTCGGCATGACAGCCGGTGTCGTCCGGCAGCGCCGCAAGGCCCGCGCCGCCGCCATCGCGGAGACGCCCACCGCCCCCATCACGACGCTGGCCGAGACCGCTTTTGCCAGCGAACCAGCCCGCCCCACCCTCACCCCCCAGCGCCATCCCTGAGCTGCGTTTAGCGGGCTAACCGCGACCGGTTGGCCAGTGGGTGAATTTATTCCCACGTGGAGGGGCCGGGGGCGAGTAATCCCTCACAGCGAAAACGCGCGACCGGCCGACCTGAGCGGCCGTAGGCTCTGCTCATGGCTGACCGTGTGCTGATCACCCCACCCGAGCCGAAGCCCACCCCCTCCGCGTTGCGCAGGGCCCTGCGCCGTGCCGCGGACGGCGTGGCCTTGGACGTCACCGAAGCCGCTGTGCTGCTGCACGCCCGCGGCGACGATCTGGACCAACTCCTCGCCTCGGCCGCCAAGGTCCGCGACGCGCACCTGGCCGACCAAGGCCGCACCGGCATCGTGACCTACAGCCGCAAGGTGTTCATCCCGCTGACCCGGCTCTGCCGCGACCGCTGTCATTACTGCACGTTCGTGACCGTGCCCGGCAAGCTGCACTCCCTCTACCTCGAACGCGACGAGGTGCTCGAGATCGCCCGCGCCGGCGCCGCCCAGGGCTGCAAGGAAGCGCTGTTCACCCTCGGGGACCGCCCCGAGGACCGCTGGCCCGAAGCCCGTGAGTGGCTCGACGCGCGCGGGTACGACTCCACTTTGGATTACGTCCGCGCCTGCGCGATCGCGGTGCTCGAAGAGACCGGCCTGCTGCCGCACCTCAACCCCGGCGTGATGACCTGGGAGGAGATGCAGCGCCTCAAGCCCGTCGCGCCGAGCATGGGCATGATGCTGGAGACCACCGCCACGCGCCTCTGGTCGGAGAAGGGCGGCCCGCACTACGGCAGCCCCGACAAGGAACCGGCGGTCCGCCTGCGCGTGCTCGACGACGCCGGCCGCGTCGGCATCCCGTTCACCACCGGCATCCTGGTCGGGATCGGCGAGACGCTCACCGAGCGCGCCGAGTCGCTGCACGCCATCCGCTCGCGCGCCCGGCAGTTCCGCACCATCCAGGAGATCATCGTCCAGAACTTCCGCGCGAAGCCGGACACCGCGATGCGCGGCACGCCGGACGCGGACCTGCAGGACCTCGCCGCGACGGTCGCCGTCGCGCGGCTGCTGATGCCGCCGGGCGTGAGCGTCCAGGCACCGCCGAACCTCGTCGGCGACGAGCACGCGCTGCTGCTGCGCGCCGGGATCGACGACTGGGGCGGCGTTTCGCCGGTCACCCCGGACCACGTGAACCCCGAGATGCCGTGGCCGCAGATCGACGCGCTCGCCGGGTGGACGGCCGAGGCCGGGTTCACCCTGCGCGAGCGGCTGACGGTCTACCCGAAGTACATCAAGGCCGCCGAGAAGTGGATCGACATCCGGCTGCACCCGCACGTCACCGCGCTGGCGATCAACGACGGCCCGGAAGCCGGGCTGGCGGACGAGCAGGCGGTCGTCGAGGGCCACGGCTGGCAGGAGCCCGACGGCGGCGCCAAGACCATCGGCCGCGCCGACCTCAACCTCACGATCGACACCGAAGGCCGCACCTCCGACCGCCGCGGTGACTTCGACAGCGTCTACGGCGACTGGGACATGCTGAAGGACCAGGTGCCCGACGGCGGCCGCGCGGGGGCCACCGCGCCCGAGCGGCTCGACAGCGACGTCCGCGAGGGCCTGCGGCTCGCGGCCGACGACCCGGCGGCGCTGCTGCACGAGTCCAACGCCGCCGCCGCGCTGGCGTTGATCACCGCCGACGGCGAAGCGCTGGAGACGATGACCCGGCTTGCCGACGAACTGCGCAAGAGCGTGGTCGGCGACGACATCACCTACGTCGTCAACCGGAACATCAACTTCTCCAACGTCTGTTACGTCGGCTGCCGGTTCTGCGCGTTCGCACAGCGGGAGAAGGACGCCGACGCGTTCCGGCTTTCGGTCGAGGAGGTCACCGCCCGCGCCGTCGAAGCCGCGGCGGCCGGTGCGACCGAGGTCTGCATGCAGGGCGGCATCGACCCGAAGCTGCCGGTCAGCTACTACGCCGACATCGTGCGGGCCATCAAGGCCGCCGTGCCGGACATGCACGTCCACGCGTTCTCGCCGATGGAGATCGTCTCCGCCGCGTCGAAGGCGGGCGTCAGCGTCGAGGAGTGGCTCACCGAGCTTCGCGACGCCGGGCTCGGCTCCATCCCGGGCACCGCGGCGGAGATCCTCGACGACGAGGTGCGCTGGGTCCTCACCAAGGGCAAGTTGCCCGCCCAGACCTGGATCGACGTCGTGTCGACCGCGCACCGGCTCGGCATCCAGTCGTCGAGCACGATGATGTACGGCCATGTCGACCACCCCGGGCACTGGGTCGGCCACTTCCGGGTGCTGGCGAGGATCGCCGAGGACACCGGCGGGTTCACCGAGTTCGTCGGGCTGCCGTTCATCCACAACAACGCGCCGATCTATCTCGCGGGTGTCGCGCGCCCCGGGCCGTCCGTCCGGGACAACCGCGCCGTGCACGCCTTCGCGCGGCTCTCGCTGCACGGCCGGATCGACAACGTCCAGTGCTCGTGGGTGAAGCTCGGCGACGAGGGCACCGCGCAGGTGCTGCGCGGCGGCGTCAACGACATCGGCGGCACGCTGATGGAGGAGACGATCTCGCGGATGGCCGGTTCCGAGCACGGTTCCTCGCGGACCACCGCGGAACTCGACCACCTCGCCTCGCTGGCGGGCCGTCCGTCGCGGCAGCGGACCACGACCTACGGCCGGTCGCTGGCGCCCACGCTCTGATGGCTTTTCGCGGGATACCGGCATCGTGAATTCGCGGTGTCGGTATTTCGCGGAAAAGGGGCGGGGTGGGAAAAAGGCAAAGCGCTCGGGCGGGAATTTGCCAAACAACAAATAACGGTTTAACAATACCGTCCCGCGCTATGTCCACTTCGAGGTAACTTCCTGCGCTATGTCGACTAATCCTGGCCCTGAAAACTGGGCCCAGCAGCCCCCGCCGCAGGGAGGCGGGTACCCGCCGCCGCCACCACCGGCGCTGCAGTACCAGCCCTCCCAATCCCGCGGAGTCCTGCCGAAGTCGCTGGATCTGTCCGTGAAACTGTGGATCGCGGCCGCCGCGATCTCGCTGATCCACAGCATCCTGACGATCGTGAACACCAACGCGCTCATCGACGAGTACTCCGCCCGCCTGGGGGTCAGCCTCGACGCCGCCCGCGGCAGCGTGTCCGGCATCGGGTCGGTCATCTTCCAGGTCATCCTGGTCGCCGTCTGGCTGTTCTTCGTGTGGCAGATGCGTGAGGGCCAGAACTGGGCCCGGATCGTGCTCACCGTCATCGGCGCGATCAGCCTGCTCATCGGGGTCATCGCGCTGTTCACTTTGGGCGTGCTTTTCGCCATCGGCGGGCTCGGAATCCTTGAATTCCTCTTCTCGCTCGCCAGCTTGGCCGTGGTCGCCGCGGCAATCTGGTTCCAGTTCCGGCCCGACGCGAACCCGTACTTCGTGGGCCGCTGACCTTTCGGTACGCCTTTTCGACCTCAACAGCGTGGATCACCCGCGAAACGTGGCCGGTGTGGGCGGAGGACTTGCCCGCACCGGCCACGTTCACGTCCGCCGGTGACCTCGCCGCGCACGCCGCGGGCCGAGCCTGAAAGAATCGCGGTGTGTCCGAAGAAGCAGCGCAAGCAGGCGCCACCCGGTTACGCGTGCTGTCCGGTATTCAGCCGACGGCCGACTCATTCCACCTGGGCAACTACCTCGGCGCGCTGCGCCAGTGGGTGAAGCTTCAGGACACCCACGAGACGTTCTATTGCGTGGTCGACCTGCACGCGATCACCGTCGAGCAGGACCCGAAGGTGCTGCGTGAGCGCACCCGCCGCTCGGCCGCCCAGTTACTGGCGCTCGGCGTCGACCCGGCTCGCAGCGCTCTCTTCGTGCAGAGCCACGTGCCCGAGCACGCCCAGCTCGGCTGGGTCCTCGAATGCCAGACAGGCTTCGGCGAAGCCAGCCGGATGACCCAGTTCAAGGACAAGGCCAGCAAGCAGGGCACCGACAGGGCGAGCGTCGGGCTGTTCACCTACCCGGTGCTGCAGGCCGCGGACATCCTGCTCTACCAGGCCAACGCGGTCCCGGTCGGCGAGGACCAGCGGCAGCACCTGGAGCTCTCCCGCAACCTGGCGCAGCGCTTCAACAACCGGTTCGGCAAGACGTTCACCGTGCCGGAGCCGCACATCGTCAAGGACACCGCGAAGATCTACGACCTCCAGGATCCGACGTCGAAGATGAGCAAGTCGGCTTCCGTGGCGAACGGCCTCATCGAGCTGATGGAGGAGCCGAAGCGTTCGGCGAAAAAGATCCGCTCCGCGGTGACCGACACCGGCCGCGAGGTCGTGTTCGACGCGGAGAACAAAGCGGGCGTCGCCAACCTCCTCACGATTTACTCGGCGCTGGCCGGGAAATCGATCCCGGAGCTGGAAACCGCTTACGAGGGCAAGGGTTACGGCGATCTGAAGGTCGATCTCGCCGAGGTGCTCGTCCAGTTCGTCATCCCGTTCCAGGAGCGTGTCAAGTCCTATATGGACGACCTGACGGAGCTCGACAAGGTGCTCGCGCAGGGCTCCGAGCGAGCCCGTGAAGTCGCTTCGCGCACCCTCGCCCAGGTCTACGACCGCGTCGGCTTCCTGCCGCCGACCCGCTGACATGGCCATCAGGGACTTCGAGGCGTGGCGCGCCGAACTGCTCGAAGCCGGCGACCTGCCCCAGGACGTGCCGGACGATCCCGAAGCCGAGGAAGAAGTCGAAGAGCAGGCCGAGCGCTACCGGGAACTCGTCAAGGAGGTCACCGGGCGTGAAGACGTCGAAGTGGTGATCGCGCTGATCGCCTCGATGCGGGCCGAAGAGGACGAAGGCGCGTACGACGACACTATCGAGACCCTTGAGATCTTTCCCGATCTCGTGCTCGGCCGGGGCGCGGGGCTGGCGTGGGAGACGCTCCTGTCGATCCCCAAGAAGTTCAGTGGCCAGGTGCTGTACGAGTGCTGCCACCGCGGTGCGGAGTCGATAGGCGCGTTCAACGAGGTCTACGCCTCGCTGCAGCCGGAGGCCCAGCGCCTGCTCGGCGCGTTGATCAACCACCACGAGACCAGCACTTGGCTCTCCGGCCCCGAATGCGGTCTGCTCCGGCCGGTTCGTGACGCTTTCGAGGCGTTTTTCGACTCGCTGTGAGCGTACGGTAAGCGCTGCTCGCGCTGCGGAATCAGCGCTGGCTGGTTAACGTTTGCGGGTGGCGACGGACGACGTGAAGGCCCCCGAAAAAGAGAAACTGCTGCCGAAGCTGCGGCGGAAGTATCCCTGGCTGGATCATGTGATCCGGGCGAACGAAGCGTTCACCGAGCGCTACGGCAACCATTACGCGGCCGCGATCACCTACTTCAGCGTGCTCTCGCTGTTCCCGCTGCTGATGGTCGGCTTCTCCATCACCGGGCTGGTCCTGCAGGGCAATACCGCGGTGCTGAACCAGATCAAGGACGGCATCACCGGCTCCGCGCCCGCGGGCCTCGGCGACTTCCTGAACCAGATCGTCACGGCCGCTTTGAGCGCCGGTGCCGGTACGGGGATCTTCGGCCTGGTACTGGCGCTGTACTCCGGGATCGGCTGGATGACAAACCTCCGCGACGCCCTGACCGCGCAGTGGGGCCAGGAAAAGCAGTCGCTGCCGCTGGTTTCGACCACCCTCAAGGACCTGCTCCGGCTTGTCGGCCTCGGGCTCGCGCTGGCCGTGTCGTTCGGGTTGACCGCGGCGGGCAGCGGGGTCGGGCATCTCCTGCTCGAACTGGTCGGCCTGGAGAACCAGGGCTGGGCCGTGTTCCTGCTGCGGCTGGCGACCATCGTGCTCGGGCTGTTCGCGAACATGCTGGTGTTCCTGTGGGTCATCGCGCGGCTGCCGCGGGAAAAGGTCAACGTGCGCAGCGCGGTCAAGGGCGCGATCATCGCGTCGATCGGGTTCGAGATCCTGAAGCAGGTGACCACGGTCTACCTCGGGTTCGTCACCGGCTCGCCCAGCACCGTGCTGTTCGGCCCGATCCTCGGGCTGCTGTTCTTCTCGAACCTGGTTTCGCGGTTCCTGCTCTTCGTGACCGCGTGGACGGCCACCGCGAAGGAGAACATGACCACCGTCGTCCAGCCACCACCGCCCGTGGTGATCCGGCCGCGCGTCTCCGTCGAGCGTGGCTGGGGCATCGGGGCGACAGCCGGGGCGTTCAGCGCCGGGGCGCTTTTGGCTTGGCTGGGTCGAAGGCGGCCCTAGGCCGTCATCCGCGCTTTCTTGCGCTGGTGGCCGATCACAAACCCGGCGATGACCACCAGCGCGACCACCAGGGTGATGATCCAGCCCGTGGTCCCGAACGGGTCTTCGGTGGGCTTGGTGGCCGTGGTGCTCGTGGGCGCGTCGGCCACCGGGGCCGAATTCGCCTTGGTCGCCGCGGGCGCGTAGTTGATCAAGCCCACGGGCTGGGCCCTGGCGGCTTCGAGCCCGAAGCCGTAGTCGAGCAGCTTCGAGGCCTGGTTGACCACCAGCGTCGGGCGCTGCTCGGCGCGCAGCATCACCACGGCTATCCGCCTGCCGTCGCGGGTCGCGGCGGCGACGTAGGTGTGCCGCGCGTCGTTGGTGAACCCGGTCTTCCCGCCGAGGTAACCCGCGTAGGTGCCGAGCAGCTTGTTGTCGTTGAAGATGGAGAACGCGGGCTTGCCGGGCTCCGCGGGGAACTCGAACACCTTGGTGCTGGAGGCTGTCGCGAACGCCGGCTGCTTCATCGCGTAGTGGAAGATCACGCTCAGGTCGTAGGCCGAGGTCGACATGCCGGGGCCGTCCAGCCCGGACGGGGTCGCGGCCCGCGTGTCCATCGCGCCGATCTTCGCCGCCATCACGTTCATCTTGCTGACCGCGGCGTCCACCCCGCCGAGAGCGGTGGCGAAAGCGTGCGCGACGTCGTTGCCCGAGTGCATCAGCAGGCCGTGCAGCAGCTGGTCGACGGTGTACTGGCCGCCCTCGACGATGCCGACGCAGGTGCACTCCTGGCTGGCGTCCTCCTTCGTCGGGACGATGACCTGCTCGGGCTTGAGCTCCTCCATCACCACGAGCGAGAGCAGCGTCTTGATCAGCGACGCAGGCCGCTCGCGGGCGTGCGGGTCCTTGGCGGCGAGCACGGCGCCGGTGTCGAGGTCCTGCAGCACCCAGGAGGCCGCGGTGTTGCCGTCCGGCACGTTGGGCGCGTTCGCGGGCACGATGACCCCGCACTCGCCCATGCGGGCGCCGCCGATCGGCTCGGCGGGCACCGGCAGCGGCGGCGGGACCTGCACACCCGGCGCGGGCCGCTCCGAGGTGTCCACCGGCGGCGGGGGCGCCTGCCGGTCGGGACAGCCTGCGGCCGGGGGTGCGTTCGGAGTGGTCAACGGCTGGTTCGCCGCGGCGGCCGGGATCGCCCCGAAGGCGACACAACCGGACAGCACGACAGGAACCAGAACTCGGAGCGACCGGCGGATAGCGCTGTGCACCCAGTGAGGCTAGCTATTCACCGCAAGTCGCATACTCGGGGCATGCGGATGTCTCGTCGTACTTCGTTGTTCCTGCTCGCCTTCGGTGCCTGGTCCTGGATCATCTGGGTGACTTTCGCCAAGAACCTTTGGGAGAGCGACAATGCCTGGGCGCCGGACGGCTCGCCCACCGCGTATTTCGTGGTGCACGCGGTGCTGACGGTGGTCTCCTTCGTGCTCGGAACCGTCATCGGCGTGCTCGGCTGGCGGGGGTTGCGCGCCGGGAAAACGGCGTCGAATTCACCGGTTCGGACGAATGCCCCGCCCGAGGTGTCGATCAACGAATAAGGACTATTACCCCATATGGGGGACGCCGGGAAGGCAGTTGACTCCCTAACGTTCACCTTCACAAGGTTTTCCTGGGCTGTGCCACCGCGCGCTGATCGCTCGTGGCGGCACAGCCCGCTCTTTGGAGGTGGAATGTCCCGGATCCGACGATGGCTGGCCCCGACGGTCGCCGCAGTGGCGGCGACCGCGGCCGGTGTGCTGACCGCCCCGGCGGCCGGCGCCGCACCCGTGCAAGCGGTGTGTGACACGACCAGCGACGTGTACAGCTACGTGGTGCTCTACGACCCGAACACCGCGCAGTCCGTGGTGGACAAGGAACTGCGGGCGAAGTGCGGCACCAAGGTGGCGTACTACCAGGAGATCGGCGTCGCCGTCGCCACCTCGCGCAACGCCGACTTCGCGAGCCTGATCGGTGTCTACCGCGCCTACTCCGGCGACCGCGAAGTCGCGATCCCGCCGACCGCGTCGAGCCGCAGCGCCGTTGTCGCGCAGCGCCAGCTGGAGGAGACCACCAGCGTCGCCGCCGCGGACGACCTCAGCGCCCAGCAGTGGGACATGCGCGCCATCCACGCGCCCGAGGCGAACAAGATCAACCAGGGCAGCAAGGCCGTCACCGTCGGCGTGCTCGACTCGGGCATCGACGCGACGCACCCCGCGCTCACCGCGGCCGTCGACACGAAGGCGTCCGCCGGCTGCCTCACCGGCGCCCCGGACACGAGCCCGGCCGCGTGGATCCCGACGACCTCCGACCACGGCACCCACGTCGCGGGCACCATCGCGGGCAAGGACCCCGCCCGCGGCTTCACCGGCATCGCCCCCGGCGTGAAACTCGCGTCGGTGAAGGTCGTCAGCGACGCGGGCTACATTTTCCCGGAGGCGGCCGTCTGCGGGTTCATGTGGGCGGGCAAGCACGGCTTCGAGGTCACGAACAACAGCTACTACATCGACCCGGGCATGTTCTACTGCTCGAAGCAGCCCGGTGACGCGGCCGCCTACGAAGCCGTCCGGCGCGCCGTCGCCTACTCGACCCGCCACGGCGTCCTCAACGTCGCCGCCGCCGGCAACAGCGGCTTCGACGTCCCCGCGCAGACCACCGACCCGAACCGCCCGCACGCCGTCGACTCCAGCTGCGCGATCCTGCCCAAGGGCCTCGACGGTGTTGTCACCGTCTCCGCCGTCGGCTACGCGGGCACCAAGGCGTACTACAGCAACTACGGCCGCGGCGACATCGAGGTGACCGCCCCCGGCGGCGACAGCACCCAGCCGCCGCCCGCCGGTCAA
>Ga0247768_1000155_pt1 | contig 24645 bp, 22 predicted proteins | sample UWRJL016104C6_FD_179944 | JGI IMG/M metagenome (GOLD analysis project Ga0247768, IMG submission 179944) | Plant litter microbial communities from Arlington Agricultural Research Station in Wisconsin, United States - UWRJ-L016-104C-6 | ecosystem: Environmental > Terrestrial > Plant litter >... | reverse complement strand
GTCCTCCGCGGGAATGTCGCGAAGCCGCAACATGCAATCTGTCTATTGCCCGCCATAGGCGGGCAGCATGTTCGGGAGTTGGCCCGACATAGGGCCGCGACAAATTCACGCGGAGGACGACCGGACCCCTATACACGGGTGCTTGGTCCTGAGCTACTCCTTGATCGGCCCCCTCGGGTCGGTCTCGCCCTCGGGGAGCTTGCCGTCGCGGCCGACGTAGCCGTCCTTGCCGCCGATGCAGACGTAGATCGCGTCTTCGTCGGGGCTGAGGTTCTTGAGGCTGCGGACCACCTTGCCCTCGACCCAGGCGAAGCCGCCCGGACCTAGTTGCTGCTTGGTGCCGTCCAGGTCGATCTCCATCTGGCCCTGGTGGACGAAGTAGAGCTCCTCCTGCTCCTCGTGGTAGTGCTTGCCGGACTCGTAGTTCGGGGGCATGACGATCGTGTTGACGCCGAAGGCGGTCACTCCCAGCTCCTTGCGGACCTTGCGGAAGCCCCAGCCGTCGCCGAGGTCGTCGAGGCCCGCGACCGCCCAGCCCTCGCCTTTGGTGACGGCGCTCATGACGCCACCGGGAGCGGCTCGGTGCCGGGGTCGGCGTCGGTCGGGCCGCCGGCTTTCTCGGCGCCGATCGGCGGGTACTCGTCGGTGAGGAAGGCGACGTAGCCGTAGAGGCGGGCGTAGAAGCCGTTGACGAAGGTCAGGGCGGTGTTGATCCCCTCCGGCTGGTAGCCGCGGAAGACGATCGTCGCCCAGGCGACCACCGCCACCCATAGGTGCATGTAGTTGACCGCATAGGAGAGGAGCAGCATCGGCAGCGCCAGGATCAGCCGGAAGAGCGCCTTGAGGCGGCTCTGGCTCTCCGGTCGCGGGGCGATCTCGACCCGGATCGGGTAGCTCGGATCGTCGGCAAGGCCGAACGGCGGCCATTCGTCGGTCTGCAGGTAGAGCCAGGCACCGAAGCGGACCCCGAAGCGGACGACCCCCGAGTTGAACTCGTAAAGCCATTCGGGGTAGCGCCCGAGGACGATGATCGAGATCCAGGCGAAGAAGTGGGTGAAGACGAACAGCAGCCCCCAGAAGAGGGCGACGATCAGCCACGGGATCGCCAGGATCGGCCTGAAGAAGGTGGTCCAACGGTTCGGAGCGGGGTTGAAGTCCGCTTCGTAGATGACTGGATACATCGCTCTCCCCTCGTGGTAATCGTGCGTCAAACCGCGCTGTTGAGCCTATCCCGAGCCCCGGCGTCGCCCAAGCCGTTTGGTCAATAACCTGTCTCGCTCGGATGGCGCCTGAGACGACCCTGCAAATTCCCGCCGAGATCAAGCCCGCTGACGGGCGTTTCGGCTGCGGCCCCTCGAAGGTCCGCCCGGAGGCGCTCGCGCGCCTGGCCGAGCGCTCGGACCTGATGGGCACTTCGCATCGTCAGGCGCCGGTCCGCGACCTGGTGCGGGAGGTGCGGACCGGCCTCGGCGAGCTGTTCTCGCTGCCCGACGGCTACGAGATCGCCCTCGGCAACGGCGGCACCACCGCCTTCTGGGAGGCGGCAACGGCCTGGCTCGTGCGTGAGCGCGCCCTGCACCTCACCTACGGCGAGTTCTCGAGCAAGTTCGCCAAGTCGACCGCAGCGGCGCCGTTCCTGGAGGACCCGATCGTCGTCGAGGCCGATCCGGGCGACGCGCCCGCGCCGCGTGCCGACTCCGGCGCCGACGTCATCGCCTGGGCCCACAACGAGACCTCGACCGGGGTGATGGTCCCGGTGCAGCGGCCCGAAGGGGCGGCCGAGGCGCTGGTCCTCATCGACGCCACCTCCGGCGCCGGCGGCCTTCCGCTCGACCTCACCCAGTGCGACGCCTACTACTTCGCCCCGCAGAAGGGCTTCGCGTCTGACGGCGGCCTCTGGCTCGCCGCCCTCAGCCCGGCCGCGATCGCCAGGATCGAGGAGCTCGACGGCGCCGGCGACCGCTGGCAGCCCGCCTTCCTCTCGCTGCAGACCGCGCTCGACAACTCGCGCAAGGAGCAGACTTACAACACGCCGGCTCTGGCGACCCTGCTGCTGCTGAACGACCAGGTCCAGTGGATGCTCGAGCTCGGAGGCCTCTCTGGCTGCGTCGAGCGCACCTCTGACTCCTCCGGCCGCCTCTACGGCTGGGCCGACCGCAGCGACTACGCCAGCCCCTTCGTCGCCGACCCGGCCAAACGCTCGCTGGTCGTCGGCACGATCGACTTCGACGACTCGATCGACGCCGCCGCCCTGGCCAAGGCTCTGCGCGCGAACGGGATCGTCGACGTTGAGCCCTACCGCAAGCTCGGTCGCAACCAGCTGCGGATCGGGATGTTCCCGGCGGTCGACCCAGCCGACGTCGAGGCACTGACCGCCTGCATCGACTGGGTGGTCGAGAACGTCGATGGGGTGCGCGCCTCGTGAAGGTCCTGGTCAAGGAGAAGATCGCCGACACCGGCGTCGACCTACTGCGCTCGCAGTTCGACGTTGACCTCGGGCTGGAGATGTCCGACGAGGAGCTGCGCTCACGAATCGCCCAGTACGACGCGATCCTGATCCGCTCGGCGACGAAGATGACGCCGGAGCTGATCGAGCTCGCCGACAACCTCAAGGTGATCGGCCGCGCCGGCACCGGCGTCGACAACGTCGACATCCCGGCCGCCACCCGCCGCGGGATCATCGTCGCCAACGCGCCGGAATCGAACTCGGTCGCCGCCGCTGAGCACACCCTGGCGCTGGCGCTGGCCCTCTTCCGCAACGTCCCGCAGGCGCACGAATCGCTGGTCGCCGGCCGCTGGGACCGGGCCAAGTTCAAGGGCTCCGAGCTCTACGGCAAGACGCTCGGCGTGATCGGTTTCGGCCGCATCGGTCAGCTCGTCGCCCGGCGCGCCCAGAGCTTCGACATGGAGGTCGTCGCCTTCGACAAGTTCGTCTCGGCCGAGCGCTTCCGCGAGCTCGGCGCCGAGGGGGCCGACTCGATCGAGGAGGTGCTCGGCCGCGCCGACCTCGTCACCCTGCACACGCCGAAGACGCCGGAGACGATCAAGATGATCAACGCCGAGACGATCGCGGCGATGAAGGATGGCGCCCGCCTCGTCAACTGCGCCCGCGGGGAGCTGGTCGACCTTGACGCCCTGGTCGACGGCCTCGAGTCCGGCAAGCTCGGCGGCGCCGCCCTCGACGTCTTCCCGGAGGAGCCGTTCACCGAGCACCCGGTCTTTTCCCGCGGCGACGTCGTCGTCACCCCGCACCTCGGCGCCTCGACCGCCGAGGCCCAGGATCGCGCCGGCGTCGTCACCGCCGAGCAGGTGACCGCGGCGCTGACCGGCGGCGTCGTCACCAACGCCGTCAACATCGCCGCGGTGCGGCCCGAGGTGATGGAAGCGCTGGCCCCCTTCGTGCCGCTCTGCGAAAAGCTCGGCCGCCTCGCCCAGGGCCTCGGCACCGGCTCGGTCGAGCGCGTGAGCGCCGAATTCCGCGGCCGCATCGCCTCCCACGACACCCGCCTGCTCGGGATCGCCGTCCTCGCCGGAATCCTCTCCGGTCACACCGAGGAGCCGGTCAACCTCGTCAACGCCCCGCAGATGGCCGAGGAGCGGGGGATCGAGCTTTCCGAGACCACCGACGCGAGCGCCGAGGACTTCACCGAGCTGGTTCGCGTCCGCGTCATCACCGCCGACGGCGAGGTCGAGGTGGCCGGGACTAGCGTCGCAACGAGCCCTACCTGGTCTCCGCCTGGGGCGAGAGCTTCTACCTGCCCTTCGCCGAGCACATCACCGTCTTCCGCTATGCCGACCAGCCGGGTATGATCGGCCGCGTCGGCACCCTGCTCGGCGAAGAGGGCGTCAACATCGTCTCCGCCGCCGTCGGTGCCGAAAGCGGGGGGGAGCACGCAGTGATGGCGCTGACCACCGACGCGCCGGTCCGTGGCGAGACGATCGAGAAGATCCTCGCGCTCGAAGGCTTCTCCAACGGCCGCTCGGTCGATCTCTGAGCTGTAGACAGCCGCTCGGGTAGGCCGCAACGTCTGGCGACTCCCCTTGTTCCTATGGGAGGGTCGATGCCGACCCGCCAGGGATTTCTCCATGAAGAAGCCGATCCTCATCGTCCTGACGCTGCTCGCGGGCCTGTTCGCGCCGGTCGCCCACGCCGAATCCGGCCCACTGACCCTGCTCCTCTCCGGCAACGGCGCCGACAACGTCTTCCGCATCAGCCTCAGCCCCGACGGGCGGGAATACATGATCTCGTCAGACGCGATGCTGGAAGCCGGCGGCGACCTCTGCCGCCACCCGGAAGAACGGATGGCCGAGCTGGCCTGCGACGCCCCGGCGATCGCCGGCTTCGAAGTCAACGTCGCGGGTGGCGACGACACGGTCGTCCTCAGCTCGGACATCCCGGTCCCCGCGACCCTGCGGGGCGGGCCCGGGCGCGACCGCCTCACCGGCGGCAGCGTCGCCGACAAGATCATCGGCGGGCCCGGCGCCGACGTTCTCATGGGGCGGCGCGGCGACGACCTGCTGCTCGGCGGGCCCGGCGACGATCACTTGATCGGCGGTCAGGGCAACGACCAACTCCGCGGCGGCCCCGGCACTGACCTCCTCGTCGGCGGTCCGGGCAAGAACTCGCTACTGCAGTAGAAGGCCGCTCAGGCCGCTTCGCGCGCCGGCTCGCTGCCGCCGACTATCCGCCCGCCGACGAAGGCGATCGCGATCAGCAGGCCGACCACGGCCAGGGCCGCGTCAAGTCGCATCGCCGCCTGGATGCCGTCGACGAACGGCGGGATCGCCGAGGAGAAGACGGTCGTCGTCAGTCCGAGCCCGATCGAGCCGCCGGCGATCTGGAACATGTAGACGATGCCGCCGGCGAGGCTGGTCTGGGATTCATCGACCGAGGTGACCCCGGCCGTCGTCGCGGTGGGGACGAAGCTGCCGGCGCCGATGCCAAGAACGACCATCCCCGGGACCAGGGCGCCGTAGCCGGAGCCTTCGTCGAGCAGCGAGAAGAGGATCGGCCCGAGGGTGATCAGGGCGGCGCCGATCACCGCCAGCTTCTTGGCGCCGAGGCGGTCGTAGAGCGGCCCGGCGGCGAAGGAAGAGAGGGCGAAGACGGCGAGGAAGGGCAGCATCCCGACGCCCGCTTCGAGGGCCGAGTAGCCGAGCTGTTTCTGCATGAACTGGGGGAGGTAGAGCAGGGCGGCGAAGAAGGTCGCGGCCATGAAGAGGACGGCGACGCAGGCGGCGGTGAAGTTCTCGTTGCGGATCACCTGGCGCGGGATCAGCGCGTGGTCGCCCGCCCGCCGCTCGATCGGGATGAAAGCAGCGAGGCCGATCGCCGCGATCGCGAACATCGCAATCACCCGCGGGTCGCCCCAGCCCCAATCGTCGACCTGGTCGAGAGCGATCAGCAGCGAGACCAGCCCGACGGTGAGCGCGGCGATCCCCGGGTAGTCGATGTGCCGGTCCTTGCTCTCCGGCTCCTTCACGTGCACCAGCAGGTAGGTGACCCCGACCGCGAAGATGGCGATCGGGACGTTGAGGAAGAAGATCCAGCGCCAGCTCAGCTCCTGGGTGAGGACCCCGCCCAGCAGCGGCCCGACCGCGTTGCCGATCCCGGCGGCGCCGATGATGATCCCCCCGGCCAGCCCCGCCTTCTCTTCCGGGAGGATCTCGTAGGTCATTCCGAGGATCGCCGGCCACATCAGGGCGCCGCCGATCCCCATCAGGACCCGCGCCCCGATCAGCAGGGTCTCGTTGGGCGCGGCGCCGCCCAGCGCCGACATCGTTGCGAAGATCGCGCTGCCGAGGAAGAAGGCGTTGCGGCGGCCGAACATGTCGGCGAGGCGGCCGCCGGTGACGATCATCACCCCGAAGGTCAGGGCGTAGGCGTTGATCACCCACTGGATCGTGTTGATGTTGGTGTGGAAGTCGTTCTCTATCGTCGGCAGGGCGACGTTTACCGCGGTGAAATCGTTGGCGATCACGACCACCGCGGCGCCCATCGCGAAGAGCGCCAGCCAGTTCGTCCGCTGCGAATCGGTGCCTGCCGGGGTTGCGATTCGCGCAGCCTACGCTAAGGTTCGGAGCCGAATGGGCACCCGGCTCAACAGCCTCGCGCTACTCCTTCTCCTCCCCCCTCGGGGGGAATAGCGCTGGGCGGCGCGATAGCCGCGGGAGACATAAAAGGCCATTCGATTCACAGAGAGAAGGAGAGGTCCGATGGGACCCACTGACGTAGATAAACCCGACGCCAACCGCGTCCACATCTTTGACACCACCCTGCGAGACGGCGAGCAGTCGCCCGGGATTTCGCTGAACACTGCCGAGAAGGTCGAGATTGCCCAGCAGCTCGCCCGCCTGGGGGTCGACGTGATCGAGGCCGGCTTCCCGATCACCTCGCCCGGCGACTTCGAGGCCGTGCAGGAAATCTCCCGCAAGGTCGAGGGGCCGGTGATCTGCGGCCTCGCCCGCACCCACAAGGCCGACATCGACGCGGCCTGGGGGGCGGTGAAGGAGGCGGCGCGACCGCGCATCCACACCTTCATCTCAACCTCCGACATCCACATCGAGCACCAGCTGAAAACCGACCGCGAGGACGTCAAGGGCCAAGCCCGGGCGGCGGTCTCGCTGGCCAAGAGCTACTGCGATGACGTCGAGTTCTCGCCGATGGACGCGACCCGCGCCGACATCGAGTTCACCGCCGAAGTCTGCGTGATCGCCGTCGAAGAGGGCGCGACCACGATCAACATCCCCGACACCGTCGGCTACACGACCCCGGAGGAGTACGCGGACTACTTCCGGCGCCTGTACGAGCTGGTCCCGGGCTTGCGCGAGGTCGAGACCTCGGTCCACTGCCACGACGACCTGGGGATGGCGGTCGCCAACTCCTACGCCGGGGTGCTGGCGGGGGCGCGACAGGTCGAGTGCGCCGTCAACGGGATCGGCGAGCGGGCCGGCAACTGCTCGCTGGAGGAGATCGCGATGCTGATCGGCGTCCGCGAGGACGTGCACGGGCTATGGACTCAGATCAACACCCGTGAGATCGCCCGCACCAGCCGCATGGTCAGCCGCCTGACCGGCTACCCGGTGCAGCCGAACAAGGCCGTGGTCGGGCGCAACGCCTTCGCCCACGAGTCCGGGATCCACCAGGACGGCGTTTTGAAGGAGCGCAGCACCTACGAGATCATGGACGCGACCGAGGTCGGCCTGGAGTCGAATTCGATCGTCCTGGGCAAGCACTCCGGCCGCCATGCGTTGAAAGACGCGCTGGAGCAGCTGGGCTTCAAGGTCGAAGGCCAGGCGCTGAACAACGCCTTCAAGGCCTTCAAGGAGGTCGCCGATCGCAAGAAGCAGGTGACCGCTCTGGACCTGGAGGCGATTGTCTCCGACGAGATGCGCGAGCGGTCCGACGCCCACGATCTGGCCTGGTTCGAAGTCGAAGCCGGGACCCGCAAGCCGCCGGTGGCGAAAGTAGCCGTCACCAAGCCCTCAGGTGAGGAGTCGGTCGGCGAAGCCAGCGGCGACGGCCCCGTCGACGCGATCTTCCACGCGATCCAGGACGCCGTCGACACCGACTGCGAGCTGGTCGAGTACAAGGTCGAGGCGGTGACCGGGGGAGAGGACGCCCTCGGCGAAGTAGCGGTGCAGCTGCGGGCCGCGGGGCGGTTGGCGACGGGCCAAGGCGTGGCGACGGACATCCTCGAGGCCTCTGCCCGCGCCTACGTAAGAGCGATCTCGAATGCGCTGGAAGGCGCGGCGACCCGCGAGGCCGAGGCGGCGACTGCGGAAGCCGCAGTAGAGCGGACGCCCGGGCCGTAGGTTCGGAGGGGGGAGGGCTCGAAAAGACCCCCCCAAACGGTTAGAGGGCGCGGGTGACCCTCCCCCAGAGACCGTCGCGCAGCTGAGCGGGGTGGGGGGCGCGATTGTGGTCCCTTGAGCCTCTGTGGGAGGGTCACCCGCGCCCTCTTCACGGGTTCGTGCGTATGCGGTTCCACAAACGGCACGATCTGCGCGCCACTCGTGCGCTTTTCCTCGCCAGGCTCCAGGCATGCCCCGCGAGTCCGTGAAAAGTGGTGTAGAGCACGCTTTTTCACGGACTCGCGGAGATGACCGATTGCTATCGGAGTTGGCGGGACAGCAGCTTGGGGTGGTGAGTCGGGAGCAGCTGCTGACCGCGGGCTGGAGCAGGGATGAGATCAACTGGAGGATCAGGGCAGGGCGGTTGCACCAGGTTTATGCCGGCGTCTATTCCCTCGCCCCACGGCAGTTGCTCTCACGCCAGGGGTGGTGGATGGCAGCCGTACTCGCCTCAGGTCCCGATGCGCTCCTGAGCCATAACACTGCCGCGGCGCTCTGGGGTATCCGCGGCTACTCGGGCGGGGCGATCCACGTGACTGTCCCGCACAAGAGCACCTCGACGAACCGGATCCGCAGGCACTTCTCGGTTGTCCCGGAGGACGAGCGGGCGGTGGAAGAAGAGGTCCCGACCACCTCGGTGCACCGGACGATCTTCGACCTCGCGGCCGCGGTTTCGGTCGATGACGTAGTGGCGATGATCAAGGAGGCCGAACACCTGAACCGCTGGGATCGGCTCTCGCTTCCGGACCTCCTGGAGCGATATCCGGGGAAACGGGGCTCCAAGAAGATTCAGTTCGCGCTTCAGCGCATCACCGAAGAGCCCCCAGGGCGCAAGCGCTCCAGGCTCGAGACCCGCTTCGCGCCCTTCCTGCGCCGACACCACCTGCCCCTACCCCGCTTTAACGACTGGATCCTCCTCGACGCCAAGCGCTACCGAGCAGATTGCCACTGGCCGCACGTACACCTCATAGTCGAGCTCGACGGCTGGCAGGGCCACTCCACCCGCTCGGCCTTCCAGGACGACCGCGCCAGAGACCGGGCGCTTCACGCGAACGGCTTCTCCGTGGTCCACCTCACTTGGGCCCAGCTGGACGTCGAAGCGGAAGAGGTTGCCTCTGATCTTCGAAGGATGCTTCAGAGATAGATAGAGAAAAGAAGAAAAGACAACATCCACCGGGGCCGCACCCACCTCTACCTGCCGTAGGGGAGGTGGGTGCGGCCCCGCCTAAATCGTTCCGGATCATCTTCCAATTACAAATGTCTGTGATAACATACAACCAATGGCCCCCACGATGACCAAGCCTTCCGCGCCCACCGACTCTCCCTCCGGCGCCCCTAAAGATCCCGCAGCCTCCGTCGGCCCACGCATCCGCGCGCTGCGCGACGCGATGGGCTACTCCCTCCGCGACCTCGCGGAGCGATCGGGCGTCTCGGCCCCGATGCTCTCGCAGGTTGAGCGGGGGGAGACCTCGCCGACCCTCGCGGTCGCCGGCAAGATCGCCGCGGGGCTCGAGCTGACGCTCTCGCAGCTGCTGCGCCTCGACGAGGGCCAGCATGTGGTCGTCAGCCGGGCCGCCGGGCGCCGGCGCTCCGAGCGGGGCGGCCACAGCGTCGAGGAGTTGACGCCACCGCTGCCGGGACAGCGGGCTGACGTCTCGCTGCACGTCCTCGACCCGGGCGCCACCACCGGCGGTCGCTCCGATCCGCCGATGCACGAGCCGGGCAGTCGCGAGACCGCGGTCGTCCTCGCCGGCACCCTGGTGCTGATCGTCGACGGCACCCGCCACGAGCTTCAAGAGGGGGACAGCGTCACCTTTGACGCCGACCTGCCACACCACTTCGAGAACGAAGGCGCGGAGGCAACCCGCTTCCTAGCCGTGATCGCCGCTGGCTTGAGGAGGAGCTGACGCAATGCCGAAAACGATGTTCGACAAGATCTGGGAGCAGCACGAGGTTTCACCGGGGCTGATCTACATCGACCTGCACCTGGTCCACGAGGTCACCTCGCCGCAGGCCTTCGACGGCCTCCGGTTGGCAGGCCGCCCGGTTCGCCGCCCGGACAAGACCCTTGCCACCGCCGACCACAACACCCCGACCGACGGGACGATGGCCGCGCGCCTGATCGCCGACCAGCTCTCGCGCGTCCAGGTCGAAACGCTGGAGAAAAACTGCGCCGAGTTCGGTGTCCCGGTCTACTCGCTGGGCTCCGACCGCCAGGGCATTGTCCACGTGATCGGCCCGGAGCTGGGCGTCACCCAGCCGGGGATGACGATCGTCTGCGGCGACAGCCACACCTCCACCCACGGCGCCTTCGGCGCCCTCGCCTTCGGGATCGGCACCTCCGAGGTCGAGCACGTGCTGGCGACCCAGTGCCTGGTCCAGAAGCGGCCGAAGACGATGCGGATCAACTACTCCGGCGAGCTGCGCTCTGGCGTCACCCCGAAGGACCTGATCCTGGCGACGATCGGCCGCCTCGGCACCGGCGGCATGACCGGCTACGCGGTCGAGTACGCGGGCCCCGCGATCGAGGCGCTCTCGATGCCCGGCCGGATGACGATCTGCAACATGACGATCGAGGGCGGCGGCCGCGCTGGGATGATCGCCCCCGACGAGACCACCTTCGAGTGGGTTAAGGGCCGCCCGGCCGCTCCTGCTGACTTCGAGGCGGCGATGGCCCGCTGGCGCGAGCTGCCGACCGAGCCCGGCGCCAGCTTCGACAACGAGGTCGAGATCGACGCCTCGAGCATCTCGCCGATGGTCACCTGGGGCACCAACCCCGGCCAGGTCGTCGAGGTCACCGACCGCGTCCCCGACCCGGCCGAGCTCGACTCGCCCGCCGACCGCGAGGCCGCCGAGCGCGCTCTCGCCTACATGGGTCTGGCGGCCGGCACGCCGATGACCGAGATCGCTCCGGAACGGATCTTCATCGGCTCCTGCACCAACTCGCGGATCGAGGATCTGCGCGAGGCCGCGGCGATTGTCGAGGGCCGAAAGGTCGCCAGCGGCATCAACGCGATGGTCGTCCCCGGCTCCCAGCAGGTGAAAAAGGCGGCCGAGGAAGAGGGCCTCGACGAGGTCTTCAAGAGCGCCGGCTTCGACTGGCGCGTCGCCGGCTGCTCGATGTGCCTGGGGATGAACCCGGACACGCTCGATGAAGGCGAGCGCTGTGCCTCGACCTCGAACCGCAACTTCGAGGGGCGCCAGGGCAAGGGCGGCCGCACCCACCTCGTCAGCCCGAAAATGGCCGCCGCCGCGGCCGTCGAGGGCCACTTCGTCGACATCAGGGATTGGAGCTGAAGATGCGACCCGTAGACAAGATCGAAGGAAAAGTGTCGGTGCTCGATCGCAGTGATGTGGACACCGACCAGATCATCCCCAAGCAGTTCCTCAAGCGGGTCGAGCGGACCGGCTTCGGCGAGTTCCTCTTCTACGACTGGATCCGCGATGGCGAGATCGAGCTGGAGCCGAACCCGATCCTCGTCACCGGAGCCAACTTCGGCTGCGGCAGCTCCCGCGAGCATGCTCCCTGGGCGCTCGAGGACTTCGGCTTCAAGGCGATCCTGGCGCCGTCCTTCGCCGACATCTTCTACTCGAACTGCACCAAGATCGGGCTGCTGCCGGCGATCCTCGACGAGGAGCACTGCCGGGCCGTCGCCGAGGCGGGGGAGGCCCGGATCGACCTCGACGACGAGACCGTCAACTGCGCCGCCGGCGTCTTCCAGTTCCAGATCGAGCACGACGTCAAACACCGGCTCCTGAACGGGCTCGACGACATCGGGATCACGCTCGAAAACGCCGGCGCGATCGACCAGTTCGAGACCGGCGCGGCGGCCTCCGTGGGGCCGGTCACCACCAGCCTGTAGAGCGACGAGGAGGGCCGCGATGGCCGACGAGTTCAAGCAGCCGATGAACACCGGCGCCCGCGAGTGGGACGCCAAGACCTACGACGAGGTCTCCGATCCCCAGTTCGAATGGGGGATGGAGGTGCTGGAGCGGCTCGAGCTGCGCGGCGACGAGACCGTCGTCGATGCCGGGGCCGGCTCCGGCCGCGTCACCGAGCAGCTGCTCGAGCGCCTGCCGGAGGGCCGTGTGATCGCCGTCGACGGTTCCGAGGCGATGATCGAGCAGGCGAAGGAGCGGCTCGGCGACCGCGCCGACTACCTGGTCAGCGACCTGGTCGAGCTCGAACTGCCCGGGCCGGTCGACATGGTCTTTTCGACCGCGACCTTCCACTGGATCGGCGACCACGACCGCCTTTTTCGTCAGATCCGTCGCGTCCTGCGGCCCGGCGGGCGCCTGATCGCCCAGTGCGGCGGCAAGGGCAACGTCGCCCGCCACGCCGAAGCGATCGCCGCCGTCGCCGCCGACCCCGAGTACGGACAGCACCTGGGCGGGGCGAAAGGCCTCTGGAACTTCGCCTCCCCGGAGGAGACCGAGCCGCGCCTCGACAACGCCGGCTTCACCGGTGTCCGCTGCTGGCTGCAGCCGAAGCCGGTCCAGCCCGCGCGCCCGCTCGAGTTCATCTCCACGGTGACCCTCGGCCCGGTCCTCGACCAGCTGCCGGAGGAGAAGCGCCAACCCTTCGCCGAAGCCGTCCTCGCCGAGCACGAGCAGCCCTTCACCCTCGACTACGTGCGCCTCAACATCGAGGCCGACGCGGCCCAGGACTGACGGCCGTCGCCCGGCCTCGATGCGTAGAGTGCCCAGCTCGTGAACGGCACTCCGCGCATAGTCGTCCTGCCCGGCGACGGGATCGGCCCCGAGATCGTCGCCGCGGCCCGCCAGGTCCTCGACTCCCTCGGCGAGTTCTCCTACGACGAGCGACTGATGGGCGGCTGTTCGATCGACGAGCACGGGACCGCCCTTACCGGCGAGGTCCTCGACGCATGCAAGGGCGCCGATGCGGTGCTCCTCGGCGCCGTCGGCGGCCCCAAGTGGGACACCACCGACCCCAACGCACCCCGCCCCGAGCAAGGGCTGCTGGGCCTTCGCAAGGGGATGGGCCTATACGCCAACCTGCGCCCGGTCCGGCCCAGCCCGGCCCTGGTCAGCGCCAGCCCGCTGCGCGAAGAGCGGATCTCCGGCACCGACCTGCTGGTCGTCCGCGAGCTCACCGGCGGCATCTACTTCGGCGACTCCGGCCGCAACGGCGACGTCGCCCACGACGTTTGCGAGTACTCGGTCGAGGAGATCGACCGGATCGCCCGGACTGCCTTCGACGCCGCCCGCCGCCGCGCCGGCGGCTCCGCCCGCAAGTCCAAGGTGACCTCGGTCGACAAGGCAAACGTGCTTGAGACCTCCCGCCTCTGGCGCGAGGTGGTCGGCAACGTCGCCCCCGAGTACGAGGACGTCGAGCTCGAACACCTGCTGGTCGACAACGCGGCGATGCAGCTGGTCTCCCGGCCCGCCGACTTCGACGTCGTCCTCACCGAGAACCTCTTCGGCGACATTCTCAGCGACGAGGCGGCGATGCTGACCGGCTCGCTGGGGATGCTGCCCAGCGCCAGCCTCGGCGCCGAGGGCCAGCCCGGTCTCTTCGAGCCCGTCCACGGCTCCGCCCCCGACATCGCCGGTCAGGGCGTCGCCAACCCGCTGGCGACCTTCCTCTCGGCGGCGATGATGCTGCGCCACGGCCTCGGCCGCGGCGAGGAGGCGGACCGGATCGAGGCCGCGGTCGACGCCGTCCTCGAGCGCGGCCTCCGTACCCCCGATCTCGCCTCCGGGACGATGGCCCAAGCTCCGACCGGCGAGAGCCCGTCGCCGGTTAGCGAAGTCGGGACCGCGGAGATGACCGCGGCGGTCCTGGAGGAGCTCTCCTAGAACCGCCGCGGCCGCGTCGCTACGGCGCGGTCACCGCCCACTGCCCGTAGGCGTAGTAGCTGCCGGTGGCGAGCGCCTTCGCCTGCAGGCCGAACCCGAGCCGGGTGTTGTTCTCCACCGTCAGCGCCGGGATGTCGAGGTTGGTCGATTCGGTTACGTAGATGCAGAGGTTGCCGGCGGCAGCCTGCGGCGTCTGGTTGTTACCGCCGCCGAGGCCGGCGCAGTTGGCGGTCGTTTCGCCCGCTTTGCTGAGGACGGTGACCGCCGGTGCGTTCTGCAGCGGGAACTGGAACGTCACCGCGCCGCGGGTCGTGTCGCCGATCGCCGCCGCAGACGAGCCGAGATCGAAGACGCCGCGCAGCGTCTCGCCGCTCTTCAGGGTGCTGAGCAGCTGCCCGATCACGCCCGGGGAAAGCTTGGCCGGCGTCACCGCGCCGTCGGCGAGCTTGCCGCTGGTGACGGCGCTATCGCCGAGTTTGCCGGTGTTCACCGCGCCGTTGGTCAGCTTGTTGGTGGTGATGACTCCGTTTTTGATCTTGCTGGCGATCACGGCGCCGTCGGAGATCTTTTCGGTACTGATGATCCCGGCGCCGAGGTTGCCGGGCAGGACGGCGTTGGCGCCTAGTTTGCCGGCGGTGACGCCCTTCGGCGCGATCTTGCCGCTGGTGATGGCGCCACGCTTGATCTTGGCGGCCGTCACCGCGCCGCGCTTGATCTGGTTCGTGCCGACGCTGTTCTTCGGCAGCCCGGCGGCGACGGCGGCGCCGCCGAGGGCGACGAACAGGGCAATCGTCGCGATCACGTTCGCGTAGTTCAGCTTGGGACGGGGGATTCGCATCTTTTCTCTCCTTGAATCGGTTCCGGACCTTCATTCGAGGCGGCTGCCCTGAACACCTTTGACCCATCGGGCATACTTCCCCAACATGGATCAGGTCGAGTTGATTTGGCGAAACGGCGAGTTCGTCCCTTGGGAGGACGCCCAGACCCACGTGCTCAGCCACGGGCTGCACTACGGGACCGGCGTTTTCGAGGGGATCCGCTGCTATGAGACCGAGCGCGGCCCGGCGGTCTTCCGCCACCACGACCACCTTGACCGCCTGCACAAGTCGGCCGAGCTCTACTACCTGGAGCTTCCGTACTCGATCGAGGAGATCCGCCAGGCGACGCACGAGCTACTGCGCCGCAACGACCTGCGCTCCGCTTACATCCGGCCGCTTGCCTACCGCGGCTACGGCAGTCTCGGTCTCTACGCCAAAGACGCCCCGATCGACCTGATCATCGCCGCCTTCCCCTGGGGTGCCTACCTCGGCGAGGAGAGCAAGAACGGCGGTATCCGGGCCAAGGTCTCGAGCTGGCGCCGGATCAGCCCCGGCGGCTCGATCCCGCACGCCAAGGCCTCGGGCTCCTATCTCAACTCGATCCTCGCCAAGACCGAGTCGCACAACGCCGGCTACGACGAGGCGATCCTGCTCGACGAACGCGGCTTCGTCTGCGAGGGCTCGGGCGAGAACATCTTCGTCGTCCGCGACGACCAGATCCTGACTCCGCCGCACGTCGCCTCGATCCTCGACGGGATCAACCGCAAGTCGGTGATCCAGATTGCCCGCGACCTCGGCTACACGGTGGTCGAGCGCGACATCGCCCGCGCCGAGCTCTACCTGGCCGAGGAGGTCTTCCTCACCGGCACGGCGGCCGAGCTGGTGCCGGTGCGCGAGATCGACGACCACCCACTCGGCGCACCGGGCGAGGTCACCCGCCAGGTCCAGGCGAAGTTCGAAGACGCCCTCTACGGCCGGGCGGAGGAGTACCTGGAGTGGCTCGACTTCGTCGAGACTCCCGCGAGCAACGGCTCCAACGGCTCCACCGAGGCTTCCGGCTCAGAGTCGATCGGGCGAATTACCCCCGCCGCATAAGCGGCCGGCGCGGCACGACCGCGCACGCCGGGCCACCGGGCCCACCCGATCTTCTTCAGAGACTCGAAAGGCAGTAATCATGGAACAGCCGATGGAACAGGTGAAGCTCTACGACACGACCTTGCGCGACGGGATGGGCGGCCGCGGCATGTCCCTCTCGGTCGGCGAGAAGCTGAAGGTGGCGCAAGCGCTCGACGCGCTTGGGGTCCACTTCATCGAGGCCGGCTTTCCCAGCAGCAACCCGAAGGAAGCCGAGTTCTTCGCCCGGCTCGGGGAGGTCGAACTCGCTAACGCAACGGTCGTCGCCTTCGGGATGACCCGCCGCCGCGACCGTACTGCCGCCGAGGACGAGGCCCTCGGGGTGCTGACCTCGTCCTTCGCGCCCGCAATCTGTCTGGTCGGCAAGAGCTCGCCGCTCCACGTCGACAAGGTGATCCGGGTGACCCGCGAGGAGAACCTGGCGATGATCGCCGACTCGATCGCCTACTGTCGCGAGCAGGGCAAGCGCCCCTTCTTCGACGCCGAGCACTTCTTCGACGGCTACCGGGAAGACAGCACCTACGCGCTCGAATGCGTCGTCGCGGCGGCCGAGGCCGGAGCCGAGAACGTCACCCTCTGCGATACCAACGGCGGCAGCCTGCCGAGCTTCGTCGCCGCGACGACCGCAGCGGTCGTGGAGACGTTGGGCGATGCGGTCGAAATCGGCATCCACACCCACGACGACTCCGGCTGCGGGGTGGCGAACTCGCTGGCGGCCGTCGAAGCCGGGGCCCGCCTCGTCCAGGGCTGCGTCAACGGCTACGGGGAGCGCTGCGGCAACGCCAACCTCGCTTCGATCCTGCCGGCGCTGCAGCTGAAGATGGGGTTCGAGGTCGTCTCGCCCGAGCAGCTGGCGACCCTCGCTTCGACCGCTCATTACCTGGACGAGCTCTGCAATCTCTCCTCCGACCCCGACCGTCCCTACGTCGGGCGCAACGCCTTCGCTCACAAGGCTGGCATGCATGCCGCCGGAGTCGAGGCCGACGCCAGCACCTTCGAGCACCTCGATCCGGCCGCGGTCGGCAACGAGCGTGACATCGTCGCCTCCGAGCTGGCCGGCAAGGCGACGATCCGCAGCCAAGCCGAGCGCGCCGGGATCGAGCTTGACGACGAGGCGGCGACCCGAGCCGTGCAGCGGCTGAAGGAGCAGGAGCACCGCGGCTACCACTACGAGGCGGCGCCGGCCTCCTTCGAGCTGCTGCTGCGGCACGAGGCCGGCACATACAAACCCCTGTTCCGGCTCGAGAGCTTCCGGGTCGTGGTCGAGAAACATGCCGACGGCGAGGTGGTCACCGAGGCGACGGTCAAAGTCGAGGTCGACGGCGAGCGCTACTTCGAGGCGGCCGAGGGCAACGGGCCGGTCAACGCCCTCGATAAGGCCCTGCGGACGGCGATCGCCGGCAAGTACCCGCACCTCGCCGACGTTGAGCTGACCAACTACAAGGTGCGGATCCTCGACGAAGCCCACGGCACCGGCGCGGTCACCCGGGTGATCCTCGACTCTCACGACAACGAGCGCGAGTGGGGGACCACCGGCGTCTCCGAGAACATCATCGAGGCCTCCTGGGAGGCCCTGGTCGACTCGCTGGAGTACGCCTTCCAGTGAGTTCTCAGAATCAACAGGACCACCAACAGACTCCTCTCGCCAAGCCGGATCTAGGGACTCGCGAGGAGGAGCTGGTGCTCGAGGTACTGCGCTCGGGCTGGCTCTCGCTGGGCCCGATGGGGGAACGCTTCGAGCGCGAGTTCGCCGCCTGGCTCGGGGTCGAGGACGCGGTGATGGTTTCCAGCGGCACCACGGCGCTCCATCTCGGGGTGCGGATGCTGGGTTGGGGCGAGGGGGGCGAGGTCGTGACCAGCCCGTTCAGCTTCGTCGCCTCCGCCAACTGCCTGCTGTACGAGGGAGCGAAGCCGGTCTTCGTCGACATCGAGGAGGAGACGCTCGACCTCGATCCTGCCGCGGCGGCCGACGCGGTCGGGGAGCGCACGCTCGGCCTGCTCCCGGTCCACATCTTCGGCTTCCCGGCGGCGATGGCTGAGCTGGAGGCGCTGGCGCAACGTCACGGTCTCGGCATCCTCGAGGACGCCTGCGAGGCGCTCGGCGCCGTCGACTCCGAGGGCCGCAAGGTCGGCGCCCGCGGCAACCTCGCCACCTTCGCCTTCTACGCCAACAAGCAGATGACGACGGGGGAGGGGGGCATGATCGTCCCCCGCGACACCGAGGAGGCCGCGCGGCTGCGTTCGGAGCGCAACCAGGGTCGCGCCGTCGATATGGGCTGGCTCGACCACGATCGTCTCGGCTTCAACTACCGCCTCTCCGACCTCGCCGCCGCCCTCGGCGTCGCCCAGGTCGAGAAGCTGGACGGCTTGCTCGAGCGCCGCGCCGCAGTGGCGCGGATGTACGAGGAGCGGCTCGCCGGGATCGAAGGGCTGCGCACGCCGATTGCCGCCCGCGGCGCCGAGACCCGCAGCTGGTTCGTCTACACGGTACGGCTGCCGCAGGGAGCCGACCGCGACGCGACGATCGCCCGGCTCAGCGAGCGCGGCGTCGCCTCCAAGGCCTACCTCCCCTGCATCCACCTCTTTCCGCACCTGCGTGAGCTCGGCTACCGCGAGGGCCAGTTCCCGATCGCCGAAGCCGCTTCGGCCGACTCGCTGGCGCTGCCGTTCTTCCCGGCGATGAGCGAAGCGCAGGTGGACCGCGTCTGCCAGGAGCTGGCCGCAGCCCTCGGACAGGCGCAGCTCCCGGCATAATCGCCGGCCCGATGGGACGTTTCCGTAAAGACCCGGACCCGCGCTTCTGGCGACTCAATCGCTCGCTGGCCTTTGACTCTTGGTTGGCGCCCTACGACATTGACCAGTCGAAAGCCCACGCGCGCGGCCTCTGCGGGATCGGCGTCCTCTCCGAGGACGAGCTGGCCCAGATCGAGGCAGGCCTCGACCGAGTCCGTGCCCGCATGGCCGAGCACGGCTTCGAGTTCGAGCCCGCCGACGAGGACATCCACATGGCGATCGAGCGCCTGCTCGGCGAGGAGATCGGCCCGCTGGCGGGCAAGCTCCACACCGGCCGCTCGCGCAACGATCAGGTCGCGACCGACGTGGCGATGGTCGTCCAGGCGCACTCCCTTCGCGCTATCGAGCTCTGCGGCGCCGCGATGCAGCGCCTGCTCGACCTCGCCGAGACGCACAAGGACTGGACGATGCCCGGCTACACCCACCTGCAGCGGGCCCAGCCGGTCTACCTCGGCCACCACCTGCTCGCTTACTTCTGGATGCTCGCCCGCGACGTCCTCCGCTTCCAGTTCGCCCTCGACAGCGCCTCGGTGATGCCGCTCGGCTCCGGCGCCCTCGCCGGCGTCAACTGGGAGATCGACCGCGAGTCGGTCGCCGCCGACCTCGGCTTCGCCCATGTCTCCCACAACTCGATCGACGGCTCCTCCAACCGCGATTTCGTCCTCGACTACCTAAACGCCGCCTCGACCTGCGCGATGCACCTCTCGCGCTTCGGCTCGGAACTTGTCATCTGGAGCTCCTCGGAGTTCGGCTTCTGCGAGCTTGATGAGACCTTCTCCTCGGGCTCTTCGATCATGCCGCAGAAGAAGAACCCGGACTCGGCCGAGCTATTGCGGGCGAAGAGCCCTCGGGTCGCGGCCTCTCTGCAGACCCTGCTTGGGGTGATGCACGCGCTGCCGCTCACCTACGGCAAGGACATGCAGGAGGACAAGGAGCCGCTTTTCGATGCGATCGACACCCTCGAGGCCTGCCTCGACGCCACCGCCGGGATGCTCGACGGGATCGAGTTCCGCCGTGAGCGGATGGAGGAGGCCTCGGGCGACGAGATGCTGGCGGCAACTGAGGTTGCCGATCTGCTGGTCCGCCGCGGGGTGCCCTTCCGCGAGGCGCACGGGATCGTCGGCGGCCTCGTCCGCGACGCGGTCGAGCGCGGCAAATCCCTCTCCGAGCTGACCCCGGAGGAGCTGCAACAGCGCTCCGAGCAGCTCGACGACTCCTACTACGAGGTGCTGCAGCGCAGCAGCTGGCTGGAGTCGAAGCGGATCGCCGGCGGCACCGGCTCGGCTCCATTGGCGAAGCAGCTGGAGGAGGCGGGGGAGACCCTCACCGCGATCCAGGCGCGGGTCGCCCGCGGGTGACGAAAGGACCCTCAGGGTCGCGAGGCCGGGCCCAACGGCTCGGAGAGCCGTTGGGGGCTGACTTCTTCGACCGCTCGGTCCATCAGGTCGCTCGGGACCTGATTGGCTGCACGCTTCTCCACGAGGGTTGCGGCGGCGTCATCGTCGAGACCGAGAGCTACGAGGCTGACGATCCCGCCTGCCACGCCTACGTCGGGCTGACCGAGCGGACCAAGGTTCTCTTCGGGCCGCCCGGCTACGCCTACGTCTACCTCTCCTACGGGATCCACAGCCTGATCAACGCCGTCGCCGAACCGGAGGGGGAGGCGGCCGCGGTACTGATCCGGGCGCTGGAACCGACCGACGGGATCGAGGCGATGCGCGGGCGTCGCGGCCCGAAGCCCGACCACGAGCTCTGCTCGGGCCCGGGCAAGCTGACCGAGGCACTAGGGATCGACCTAAGCGACAACGAGCGCGATCTCAGTAAGGAGCCGTTCCTGTTGCTGGCGCCTGAAGGCGAGCGTCCCGAGATCCTCACCGGCTCGCGCATCGGCATCACCAAAGCGGTCGAGAACCCGTGGCGCTTTTGCGCCGCCGGCAACCGCAACGTCTCGCGCCCGCGTCCCACCTGAGATCGCGAGACCGCAAAGACCCGTATATGTCGGGTCCCTTGCGGTTTCGCGCTAGCCCGCGGTGACGCCGCCGCCGGTTTCCGGCGCGGCTTCTTCGGGGGCGGCTTCAGGAGTCGCTTCTTCGGGCGCGGCTTCTTCGGGTTCCGGCGTTTCGACCGGACCCGATTCGGTTTCGCCGCCCGCTTCCGGTTCGACCGGTGCTTCGTATTCGGCTTCCGGCGCTTCGTATTCGTATTCGGACGATTCGCCGGCTTCGCCGCCTTCGTCTTCGCCCCGTGCCGCCTTTCGGGCCGCTTTTTCGGCTGCGTGTTCGGCCTGGATGTCGCGCCAGGCGGAGATCACGCTCGCCCAGATCAGGGCCGGGAAGGTGCCGCCCATCACCGGGCCGCCGTTATAGAGCGTCGTCATCGGCGTCGTCGTGTCGGGGTAACCGACCCATACGCAGGCCGTGACTTCGTCGCCGACGCCGCCGCAGAACCAGGCGTCGCCGTTGTTCTCGGTCGTTCCCGTCTTGCCCCACTGGCCTTCGACGCCGATCTGGGCGTTGGTGCCGGTGCCGCCGGAGACGACGGTTTCGAGGATGCTCTTCGCGGTCTTGATGTTTTCTTCGTCAAAGACCTGGGTGTGGATCGAGTCGTTGTCGCCGCCCTTAATCAGATCGCCGTCGCTGTTGGTCACTTCGGTGTAGGCGACGGGGCTGTCGCCGGGGCGCGGCGCCAGGGTGCCGCTTACGCGGTCGCCGTTGTTGCCGATCGTGCTGTACGCGTAGGCCCAGCCGAGCGGGGTCGCGCCTTCCTTGAGGCCTCCGAGGACCATCGCCGGGTTGGTCGAGATCGGGTCGTCGTAGCCGGCCTTGTGGACCGTCGAGGCGATTGAGCGGGTGCGCTGCTGCACCGTCTTCCCCTTCAGCCCTTCAAGGCCGAGCGCGGCGTAGATCGAGTTGTCTGAGTAGGTCGTCGCGCAGACGATGTCGCAGGAGCCGAGGTAGGAGTCCTCGTCGTTTGAGACTTCGAAGACTTCCTTGCCCTTTTTGCCGAAGTGGAAGGTCCGCTGTTCGGAGGGGTAGACGGTGTAAGGCGAGATCCCCTCTTCCAGGGCGGTGATCAGGGTGAAGGGCTTGATCGAGGAGCCCGGCTGGCGGTGCCCCTGGGTCGCCAGGTTGAACGGCTTCGTCGCGAAATCGGGACCGCCGACCATCGCCTTGATCCCGGCATTGTGGTTATCGATAACCACCACCGAGGCGGTCGCCGGCGAGTAGCCGAGGTAGCTGTTGACCGCTTCTTCGGCCTTTTCCTGCAGTTGCATGTCGAGCGTCGACTTGACTTTGAGGCCACCGAAGAAGGCTTTGGAGGCGCCGTAGCGTTCGACCAGCTGCTGGCGCAAGTAGGCGGTGAAGTAGGGGGCGCGTGAGTCGAGGGTCGGCGGCTCGATGCTGCTCGGCGAGGGCAGTGCCTGTTCCTGGCCTTCCCGCATCTGTTCCTCGGTGATGTAGCCCTGTTCGGCCATTTTTTCGAGCACCAGGTTGCGGCGTTCGAGCGAGTTTTCGGGGTAGACCTTGGGGTCGTAAGCCGAGGGGGAGGAGATGATCGCCGCCAGGGTTGCCGCCTCCCAGGGCTCGAGGACCGAGGCGCAGGGTTCGGTCGGGGTGCCGCAGCCGGGGTGGGCAGCGCCGAAATAGGTCCGCGCCGCCGCCTCGATCCCGTAGGCGCCCTCGCCGAAGTAGATCGTGTTCAGGTACTGGGTGAGGATCTTGTCCTTGCTCCAGTGGCGCTCCAGCCGGTAGGCGAGCGCCGCCTCGCGGAACTTCTCCAGGACGGTGCGGCTGCCTTCGGCTTCAAGCGCGTTCTTGACGAACTGCTCGGTGATCGTCGAGGCGCCCTGCGCCGCGCTCTGGCTGAGGATGTCTTTGACCAGTGCCCGCCCGATCCCCTGGAAGTCGACGCCGTTGTGCTCATAGAAGCGGGCGTCCTCGATCGAGACCACCGCGTTCTTGATGTTGGGGGAGATCTGCGAGGAGCTGAGGAGGATTTTGTTCTGGTCGCTGGTCAACGTCCCGATCGGTTCGCCGTTGGAGTCGAGGACCTCGCTGTTCTTCGACGCCTTGTACTGGGCGAAGTTGTAGATCGCCGGCAGGTCGGTCGAGACCGCGGCCATCATCCCGAAGATCATCGAGACGACGGCGAGGACGCCGAGGCCGAGCAGGACGAAAAGGATGCGCAGCTTCTTCAGCCGCGGTTTCGATTTCTGGGGAGGCGAGGGCGGCCCCGGCGCGGTGGCAGAGATCGGGGGCGGAGGGGGAGGCGGGGTCTCGCCGCCGCCGTTGCTCCGGCGTTTGAGTCCTAGGACAGCCATCTAAAGAGGCGCTACGAAAAAGGCTCGACGTCCTGAAGAGGCGCCGAGCGAAGGCGGCAGTCTAGCATTGCCGCCTTGTCCGACCTGACGCGAAACGCCGTCGACGTGCTGCCCGAGGGGCGGCTCGCCGAGCAGTTGCAGAGCGGAAAACCGCTGCGGGTGAAGCTCGGGATCGATCCCACCACGGCTGACATCCACCTCGGCCACACCGTCGTCCTCGAGAAGCTGGCCGAGTTCCAGCGGGCTGGCCACACCGTCGTCCTGATCATCGGCGACTTCACCGCCCAGGTCGGCGACCCGAGCGGCCGCTCTGCCACCCGGCCGGTGCCGACGGCGGCCGAGATCGAGGAGAACGCGGCCACCTACCAGGAGCAGGCGTTCAAGATCCTCGACCGCGAGCGAACCGAGGTCCGCCGCAACAGCGAGTGGTTGCGGATGGAGCCGGAGGCGCTGCTGGGTCTGCTGGCGCAAACGACGGTGGCGCGGCTGCTCGAGCGCGATGACTTCCAGAAGCGGATGGCCGAGAGCCGGCCAATCGCGGCGCTGGAGCTGCTCTACCCGCTGCTACAGGGCTACGACTCGGTCGCAGTCGAGGCCGACGTCGAGCTTGGCGGCACCGACCAGAAGTTCAACCTGCTCTTCGGGCGCGACGTCCAGGGCGCCTACGGGCAGACGCCGCAGTCGATCATGACCCTGCCGATCCTGGTCGGCACTGACGGCGAGCGGAAGATGAGCAAGTCGCTCGGCAACTACGTCGGCGTCACCGACGCGCCGGAGGAGATGTTCGGCAAGCTGATGAGCATCCCCGACGAGGCGATGGCCGAGTACTACCGGCTGCTGTTGGGGATGGAGCAGCCCGAGGGCCCGCCGAACGAGGCCAAGCGGGAGCTGGGGCGGCGGCTGGTCGACCGTTTCCACGGCGAGGGCGCCGGCAAGGGCGCCGAGGAGCACTTCAACCGGGTCTTCGTGCAGCGGGCGCCGCCGGAGGAGATGCCCGAGGTCGAGCTCGGCGCCTACCGCGCCGACGGCAACGGGCTCGTCCACCTGCCGCGGCTGATCGCCGGCGCCTTCGGCCTCAGCAGCAGCGAGGGGCGGCGCCTGCTCCAGCAGGGCGGGGTCAAGCTCGACGGCGAGCCGATGGCCGCAGAGCCTCTTGATCTCGAGGTCGATAGTCTTGACGGGCACGTGCTGCAGGTGGGGAAGCGACGCTTCTGCCGCCTGAAGGCCACCCCCTAGGCAAGCAGCCTCAGCAGTGCTATATTTCTTTGCCCTCTTGAGGCTGCCACCCGCGGCCTCAGGCGTCGAGAGCGACGAGACCCGTCGCGGAAGCGCAGCGGTCTTTGAAAACTGAGCAGCGTGCATCTCCGCGGACCCGCAACGGTCTGCGGAATGTTCAGCCCGACCCATTCGGTGCGCCAGCGTGCCGGATGGTCTTGATTTACCTCGTCATGTCGGTCGTCGTACTTGTGTACTCGACGGCCAACTGAGATATGACAGGCTCTCTGTAGAAGTACATTTCACGGAGAGTTTGATCCTGGCTCAGGACGAACGCTGGCGGCGTGCTTAACACATGCAAGTGGTGCGACGAACCAGGGCTTGCCCTGGGGCAAAGCCGCGAACGGGTGAGTAACACGTGAGTAACCTGCCCCGATGACCGGGACAACCCGAGGAAACTCGGGCTAATACCGGATGTGGCGCACAGACCCAAGTCTGTTCGCTAAAGGAAGCTTCGGCCTCCGCATTGGGAGGGGCTCGCGGCCCATTAGCTTGTTGGTGGGGTAACGGCCTACCAAGGCAACGATGGGTAGCTGGTCTGAGAGGACGATCAGCCACACTGGGACTGAGACACGGCCCAGACTCCTACGGGAGGCAGCAGTGGGGAATCTTGCGCAATGCGCGAAAGCG
>Ga0247768_1000149_pt1 | contig 24786 bp, 37 predicted proteins | sample UWRJL016104C6_FD_179944 | JGI IMG/M metagenome (GOLD analysis project Ga0247768, IMG submission 179944) | Plant litter microbial communities from Arlington Agricultural Research Station in Wisconsin, United States - UWRJ-L016-104C-6 | ecosystem: Environmental > Terrestrial > Plant litter >... | reverse complement strand
AAGCCGAAGAGATTAGAAAGTTCTTCGGCTATTCTATTGAGGATGAAGACCATGAAGATCTAAAATAAAAGAGGGCGATCGGTTAATTCCGATCGCCCTCTTTTATTGTGTTCAAAGCTTCAGACATGAGTTTGATTCTTGAAAAAACATTTACTGACTGGAGGAGAACCAAATTTGCCACGAGGCTAATCAATCGACTTTCGGTGCGACTGGATATCCCAATTGACAGGCAAAATTTAGGTACGCATAAACTCGTACCTAACCTAACCCCTCTCATAGACTACGTTCCAGGGCGTGGCCAAAAGGTATGGGTTCATCCTGCCCTAGCCATGTCCTACGCAATGTCCAATCCAGAATTTCAGGCTGATATCAATGTTTGGATTTGGGAGATGATGAACTTAGGCACGGTAAATCCACACGTTCTAAAGTGGACACAAGAAGAGATTGAGCGTGGAATACAGTTCAACCGCGACGATCTTAAGGAATTATATGGAGACACGGAATAGCTAGAACGAAGACCCAAAACAAAAGAGGGCGATCGGTTAAAGTCGATCGCCCTCTTTTAAACAAGTAATTTAGATATTTAATCTACTCGTTGTGCGTCTGGGTTGTGCTTTTCAATTGTTGTAGAAGACACTGAGACGACTCCTACATTTGGAACATAAATTAAATACCTGTCAATCGAATTTCGTCTAGGATCTATTCTAGATAATTCCTTGGTCGGATATTTTGACAGATCTAGTGTTTCTGAAATTGCGGTTCCTTTCGGACAAAATGCTAATACTGTCCCAGTATACGCTTTACTGAGCTGACGCTGCCAAGAAACCAATTCTCCCGATCTGATCTGAGGCATATATTTATTCTGATTGCTATAATGTTATACATTATTCTACACTACCTGTACTATGACAACAGAATTCGATCGCCAACTATACGCCAACCTCTTATCAGAAGTCGCACCCCGACTAATTGAATCCGAAGAAGAGTACGATCGCCTGCTTCCGATCGTAGAACGACTGCACTTCAACAAAAATCTGACACCAGAAGAACGAGTGCTGTACAGATTGCTGGTTTTCCTCGTTGAAAAGTATGAAGCCGAAAAGTATCCGATAAAGTCAGAGCCTTACAAAATACTCCAGCACATTATGGAATCGAGCGGTACGCGCCAAAAGGATCTAGTCGGAACTGTTGGTTCCAGCGGAGTTGTTTCCGAAATCGTCAGCGGTAAAAGAGAGATAAGCAAGCGTCAAGCTAAATTACTGGGCGATCGGTTCGGAGTAGCGACAGAACTGTTTATTTAGAGATTTCACGTAAAAAGCCCGATCCTATTAAGAGTCGGGCTTTTTGTTTGGTTTTAGGCGCAAGCTAGTCTCTGTTAGTCCAGTCAATACCGTCATAGGAATTTAACTTGGCTTGCATATCTTCTTCGTAAGAGGTGTCAGGATCGCAATAATCTACATACACCTCTATCTGGTTTGCAGTTTGCCAGAATAAATCCCATATATCGTGGTAGCAACTATTTAGATAGCCTTCGTATCTTTCTTGTGTTGTCGATGAAGTGCGCCAAGTGTCCGCTCGTTCGCGAACGCTCTCAAAGATCTGTCGTAGCTTTTCCACTAATTCTCTATCGGACAATTTCGGAGTTAACGTAATTTAGATAATACCTCCATGACATGGGATCGACATTCCTTCGCACTCTTTTATTACGTCAGGGTGAAAGCTTTCGAGAAACTCTATTAGCTTACACTGAAATTCCGATACATTTTGCTCTCTTAGGGTGCTTACCATTTTAGTCCACCTCGTTTTGTGTAATATTTTTTACTCAACTGATTTGGCCAACTCTGGCATAGTTTCGTCAGGATCGCGGAAATTTTCATTTTTGTCGAGGAAAACTGTCGAAGTTGATCGATGCCCGTGGATACGCATTATTACCAAATCTAAAGTTTCTGGAACTGCTGCCTCTAGCGAAAGAAGCTTTAGATCCAACTCTTCCATCCTCTGTCCTATTTCTGGATATACGCTCTTGACGGTAACGGCATCACTGATATTGTTGACTAACCAGTCTTTGTCATAAACTGTCACTTTGTCGCCAATCTTGATCGCCATATTATATATTCTCGCAAAACGACTACATATTTATAGTACACCAATATCTTAAGTTAGCAAAGGCGTTAAAGGTTGAGGTTTTAAACTTAAAACAAATTTAAAACCGATTTTATCTTTGGGGTGTACGTTGAGCGGGATGGTGTATGTCTTGCTTTCGACAATCTCGTGTCCGACGAACAAAGATATCGATCGGATGTGGGTAAACCTGCCGACGATGAACACAAATTCGAGGTTTAACTGGCGATCGAGTTCGATCGCCAGCGAACGTTCTCCATCCTTTTCTGTAAAAATTACCAGCGGTTCTACCAGCATCAGTTCTTCATCGGTTTCGACCGAGAGAGTCCAGCTCTGTTGCTTGGCAGCCTGTTGCAGCAGCGGATAAGTTTTCTCGATCGCCCGTTCGGAATCTGGTAGCGGGTCCGTCACTTCGCGGCGGTTTTCGATTTTGCTCAGCGTGAAGTTATCGACAACGTTGCACAAGTTGTATCGCTGAGTGACAACTTCGATTTTAGAAGCCGCCTCGGTTTTTTCACCGTAAGCGTACCACTGAAGACCGTTACCGTAGGCGTCGAAATATTGGAAACATAGTTGTGGTTCGTCGATGCGGAATCCTCCGACACTGGTAACAACTGTTTCCACGGGGTGTTTTCCTGGGTGCTGCCACCAGTCATCAGAGGTGAAATCCTGATTTTCGCCTGCAAATAAGTCATAAGCTATGTTGGTTTCAAGAGTTTCAGGGGCGATCGGTGCAAAGTCGCTGACGTTTAGCGGCGCAATACCTTCTAAGGATATTGGTGCGAGATCGAAAGAAATTGATTGGGGAATTCCAAAGCCGAAGTAGGGGGTTTGAAAGTCAACGCCGACGCTTCCAGTAAATCCTGGTTCCACAACTGTCGTTTGAGAGCTGGGAACGACGCTTCCCCAAAGACTCGGCGGGAATCCTGGTTCGGCTGGAACAATTACTTCTTGCTGTTCCTCTAAAACATCCGCTAACAATCCTGCCCAACAGCTTTGAACTCCCGGAATTTCAATTTCAACTTCCTCTTCCCATTCTCGGTAATTGGCGTACCACAGGTGAGTTGTTGCAGGTTCGGTAAATTCGGGAACTCCGGGTATAAGTTCTTCTACTGTTTCAACCCACGCACCTCTGGCGATCGTCCAAGGAGTTCCTGCACCAGACCGTCCTGGAGTTTCGACGCCGGTTGTTTCAATAATTTGGATTTCCGCAGACCACACTTCGTTGAAGCAATCTTGAAACGTAGCTCCTGGCAAGTAACGGGAAACAGTCGATACGGTTTGGGATGAAGCGCCAGGAACTTCCCAAGCATAAGTATCCGTGTACTGAGCTCCATAAAAGCCGAGAACTTCAACGGTTTCGACAGTTTCGATTTCTTCGCCTGCGGGCGATCGGAAATTAGTGACCTGCCACAGTTCCGCAGGCTGTCCCGATCCGCTACCAGGAGTAACGGTGACAGTTTCGATTTCGGTGTAGCGATCTGGAGCGAACCACTGGTTTGCCGGCACGATCGCCGTGTAAGTATCTGGAAATTCTTGGAAGATAGTCTGCTGAGAGTAGGGAACGCTCCACAGCTCCGCAGGTATTGAGAAATTGGTAGATTCTTGCTGCCCGGAAACAACCTCAACTCTGTACTGCCAAACTTCGTCGTAGGCTGTCAGGTAATCTGCACCGACATTCGACTGAATCTCGGTTGTGTATGTAAAAGTTGTTGAAGTGCCAGCAGCAAAAAACAAATCTTCGTAACTCGAACCGATCGCCGCCAATGTCGAAATAGTTTGCGGTTCTGGCGATCGCCCGACCGCTACCCCACCTCCTCCAAAACTGTCGAGGTAATCTGAAAACCATTCGACCGCCGGCGAGAAAACGAGATCCGTTCTCGCCTCAACTATCGGCTCTGAATTCGGAGGAAAACTGTAAACCGACTGAAAGTCTGCACCGACAACGACTGTCCGATCGCCTGCAAGCTCCACTTCAATTTCCGCAGTTGCCAGACCGAGTTCGTTCGATATCGAAATTGCAGTCGGGATTAAAATCTGTTCCGCAGGTACGCCCGGAACAAAAACTTTTTTAACGATCTCCGCCAAAAAGGTATAGGCCGTCCAGTAAGGAGAAAACCGCTGCACTTCGATCGATCTGTACCTGTCGGAATGCGGTACTAATTCTCCTCCGGTTCCTCCCCAGCAGTCGTCGAACTGGAAGTAAGGATCCGGCTGCCAAGCTCTCTGCACAATTTCGATATCGATTCTGGGAGGCTGGTCGGCAGGCCACGGGAATATATCGCCAAACTGAAAGCCGTCGATGCTGTAGAGAATTTTTGTAGTGGCGATCGGGAATTCTGGATCTTCAACCAGTTTTAAATCCGCTTCCAGGTCTTGCCACAAAAATACTTGAGGTCTAGCAAGAGAATGCCAAGTTTCTGGATTCAACTTGTGGATGTCGGGCGCGACTTTGTTCCATTCGGTTTCGTCGAGGTGAAAGTGCATCCACACGTTTCTAGGACCCAAACCGGATCGCGAGTTGTCGATCTCTGGAGGTTTATCGAGTACGAGCAGGCGATCGTCCCACACGGTTTCAAAATCCCACTGCCACGTATCTTGGCGCAGCGTCCGAGCTTCCGATTGATACTGCTGCGGGTAATCACCGCCGCCCCAAAACTGAAATTCGGTATAGTGCTGCGTAGTGTGCGCGCCGTAGGGAGTTGCAAACGACCACCACTGCGTCGGCTCAGATGTCGGGCGATCGCCAAACGGCCTGCGAAATTCTAAATAAATTGGATTCTGCGCTTTTTCCCAATCGAGCCAAAAGTCGATCGCCCAGCGAATCGAAGATTGAGTACCCTTAGTGTTCCAGTAATTCCAGCCTTCGAGCAAAAAACGCCGCATCCGCTCGACTGGCCAATCCGGGTGCAGTCCAATTCCGAGCCAATTTTCGCGAGTGCCGGCACCGCCAACTTTCTGTTGAGCCCAGTACGCCCAACTTTTCGGTACGGTATCGGGATTCTCTATCAGTTCGATCAGCCCTTTGGCGTCAGACCACTTGTCGAGCTGAGTTTGCGTCGGATCTGTAAGGTGCTTGAGCATCCCCGACCCTTGCTCGTCGAGCATCCGCAAATAGTAGGGCAGATTGTTGTAGAGACTTCTGGAGATCGGGATCATTATTTATTTTTTAAAATATCGGTAATTTAATCTTAAGCCGTGTTATGCTGAAAACACGATTGATTGGATCTGAGATCGACTACCTCACAAAGCCCTGAACGCACCTCTTCAAAGATTAGCGTTTGGGGTTTTGTGGGTTTTATTTGTAGATCGAATCACAAGCAAAACCCCCACAACCTTAAAGGAATAGGGGGTTTTGCTGTGTTAATATAGAATGATTGGCCGATCGGGATACGCGAAATATCCCGCTTAACATCGGCGATCCACCTACACGACTAGGCGAACCATGAATAATTTAGCACGTTTTGACGAAGACGGGATCGAGCTATTGATCGATACCGAAACTGGTGAAGTTTACGCTTCTCAGGCTGGTTATGCTCGGATGAGTGGTGCTAACTACACAACAGTTAAGAAGCGAGTTGAGCGACTAAAAGGTGGTGACATTTTAGCCTTCAAAACGGCTGAAATACTTACCTCCAAAGGATTACAGACTGCGACACTGATCCCTTTAAGTCGTTGTATCGACTGGACTTTAGCTGATTACAACCAGACACCTACGCAAGCTCTTTTTGATAGACTCAAGGGATTCTACCGTGCCACTGGCAAACCTTTGGATGGTCTGATCGCTCTACACGAGCTAAACAAAGGTACTACGTCTAAGCTTACGGGAGCAAAGAGAGAAAAACAAATACAACTTGCGTATCACGAGAAATACGGCGGAGCGATGGAAGTCCCTGTACAGTTTGGACGCATTGATTTGCTTACAGACAGCACAATTTATGAATTTAAGTTTTACCCTGAGTACAAAAACTGCTTAGGTCAGTTGCTGGCATACGATGACTGTTTTAAAGATAGGCGGACGTTAGTAGCGGTACTTTTTGGTGTTCCAAAATCTTTAAATTTCGATGGAACTGAGTGTACTCGTGTAGCTGCACTTTTTGCCAAGCACGAAATTCGGGTTAAGTTTTTGCGTTAACCATTTGATTTCCATCAATCGATAGACGCAAAGAAAGCTACCGTCTATATGCACTAACTAGCAACGCGATCGCCCCAGAACCGCAACAGATGCAGCTCCCTCCGGCTGATGTCCGGGTGTCGAACTTAATCAACGCTTTAGACCGAATCGGGTTCGATATGCAGAATCCAAGATTCAATCAAGGAATCAAAGATATCACCGGTGATATCCTCGGTCTTGGACAGCCAACCCTAAAATCGGCAAATAGTGAAGAAGTTTGGTGCGGCGTCGTAGAACGTGCAGAACAATTAGGTTATCCCGTTGGAGAAGTATCTCGCAAGCGCAGCCTATTAGGGAAATGGGTCGCTCAGAGCGGTCTAATCAAGAAGCAAGAGCTGCGATTGTGCAACGGTACACAGCGATCGGTCAATCTGTACCTAGTTGGCGAAGAATTAGATGCTTGCATAGACGGATTTTTTGCAGAATCTTAGTCTTCGTTACGGATGAAAAAATAAAGATCTATCGGATAATTACCTGGCCGATCTTTTATTTATTCATTCATACGTTTCTCGATTTATACTGAGAACGATATCTGTCAAGTTTAACCTAATTAGTTGAGACTGATTCGCTCCTTGAACGATTAGATTGTAACCTTTGGGAGCAGACAAATGTTGGCACGAATCTCTTTCAATTTGCAAGCAAGCCCTTTCCAAATTTGAGGCGATCGCAAAAGAGCAAATTTGCCCTTGACTGTCCAAAAGATTTGTAGCCTGAATCTCTCGAAACATTCTCGCAAAGGAAATATTAATTTCCAGCGGAAATTCGTCCCAACCTTCTAGCGACGGCACGATGAAGTCGGACAATACAGCTAAACTAAAAGCTTTGCGAGATTTATCAGATAGTTGGAGCTTGAATTGCAGTAAAATCTCAGGAGCTCCGAACATCCGCGACCTAATTCCTGTAGTAAGCGGAGGAATGCAAACGTCGCTGACGTAAAAATAGTCTGCACGAGTCAACCCTTCTAGGGCAACCGCCAACTCAAAAGCCGGTTGCTCTTTGAGGAAATTAGAGAAAATCAACCGATCGCCATCTCGATCGACACGGTACAAATGTTGTCGGACCTTCTCGGCGGTGTCAGTGTTTTTAAATTTGACAATTTTTTCCATAAATATTATTGGTCAAACATTCTCTTTAGTATAATAGATTAAAACCTATACAATGTCCGCATGGGAAATAATTTACTGCCAAAACTGGAAGCTTTTATCGTGCTAATAGCCTCACTCCTTGAAGATATAACACTGCCAAAGCATGAAAGGCTAGAACATTTGAAATTACACCAATTTTTAGAAAATTTTACGCTTGTAGCGAAAGGTGTAACAACTTCAGAAGAAAGTCCTCTTAATTTAGCCCGATCGCTCTTCGTTCAAATTTATCGGATGTCGCTGAGTAGGGGCAGGCGAGCTATCTTTCTTGAAAGGGCAGACGCGATCGAGCGAGAAGCAAGTCAAATCCCTTACACTGCTGCCCTGTGTCTCGACAAAGATGAATTGCAGGCGATCTCCGATCCAGTCCAGCCGGAAATGTTTACACGCTACCGTTACGGATTGCAAGACGAAGATAAGTATTTAGAAAGTGCCTACAAAAAACTGAAACACCTAATTCACAAGTTAAATGATTCGTGATTCGGTAGGCGGGCGATCGGCACAAAAAAGCCTCGCAGATCGACTCGATCTGCGAGGCTTTTTTATACATTTTTTACAGTCGCGTTCAATGCTCTTTTCGCGTACACTCTTCAATTAAGTAAGCTTTAACGGCATTGAAAACTTCCCAGGATTCTTCCCACAGAGCATCCTCTATGCACTCCAGCAGCGTCGGCTTATTCCCGTTTGCTTGTTGTGATAAAAGTGCTTTGCCAACAAACTCCAAGTTTTTTCCATCGGAGGTGAACCACTTCCACAAATCAATGCGATTCCATTCTAGGCGAGGTGGCTCATCCCATGCACGAAAAAATCTTAAGTCATCAAAAGAATATTCTAATGGGATACTTGAAATGCCATCTAAAGTGGCATTAATCGCAGCAGTACGATACTTGTCAGTCATTAATCGAGTTAGCCGATCGCCCGATTGCAATCCTTCTTTACGTGCTTTTTGCGCCAATTCTTGAATTGTCATAATGGGTTGATTTTTTGACTGCATCATGATTGTATCATCTGTCGATATTGAAGCAATCGAAAATGCTGGCGATCGGCAAAACAAAAGTCCCGCTAGGTAATTACCTAGCGGGACTTTATTATTTATTCTCCGTCTTCGTCACAATCGCTTTCCTCTTCCTCCTCGTCAGGTTGAGCCTCCCACTCTTCTACTAGGTAGAGCTTGACGGCTTCAAAAACCATTCGCCATTCATCCCACACAGCGTATTGAATACACTTGTCTAAATTGGGTTCTACACCGCTTTTGTGACATTCAAATATGTGTTCTTGTACTTGCTGTAGATGACTTGAATCAGAAGTCAACCATTCCCACAAAGGCTTGAAAGTCCATTCTGGAAAGTCAGGTTCCGACCAATCGCTAGAAAGACGCATATCATCAGGAGTGGAATCTCCCCATCCGTTGATATCACCAATGTCGTATAGTGATAACTCAAGAAATGTGCGTAAGTATTTATCTCCCGCAAAATTAGCAACGTTCCAAAATACTTCTGAGCGATTTTCTTGGGTCGCGGTATTTCTGTCATGGACAGAAAATTTTTTAAAGTATTGTACTGAATCTTTGGCAATTTCTTGAATAGATTTTTTCACTGATTTGACCTACTTGTGTAACTACATAAAAATTATAACATTCCTTGTAGTTAACGCAAATAAAAGGGTGGCGATCGACAAGATATCGATCGCCACCTTTTTGTTTGCTATCCTCTATAAACCTCAAGAATGTAATCTTTTGCTGCTTGACAGATTGCGTCCAGCTCTTTTTGAAGAGCAAGCGTTATAAACCGCGACAACTTGAAACTAAATTGTGCCAAGTCTTCTGGTGTTGCGTTTGACTCGATCGCCCGATTGGTAAAGCAGACAGCATCTGGATGGGAGTAAAACCATTTCCACGAACTGTGCCAATCGGCTCTCATTCTGTATGTAGCGAATTCAGTCTCTGTAGGCGAGTGAGGCAAGTCCTCGATCTGCAAACAGAATTCTATTAGAGTTTCGCGGTAAACAGCACAACCACCACAAAGAGCGAGAATTCTTTGGATTCTTTCGTCTTCGATCTTACCCCAATGAGATTTATCTTCAGTAACAGCAGTACAAATATTGCCTAGTGCTCGTGCGATTTCTCGAATTTCTTGAGTAAATTTCATAAGATCCAGTGTTGAACTACAAGAATATTATACACCTATTTAACATTAAATTTCAAAAAATAGCCTAACAATCCTTGTATAAAATAATGCAATCAGATAGTATAAAAATGTAGTAAATATCTCGAATCAATGAATCACAAGAATTACGATTTTGTAATTATTTCGTTTTGCGGAAAGGATTCTTTAGCGTGTTTGTTGCACTGCTTGGAATTGGGTTTTCCGCCAGAAAAAATTGAATTGTGGCATCACCTTGTTGATGGTGAAGAGCCGTTTATTGATTGGCCTTGTTCTGGAGCATATGCTCAGGCGATCGCCAAAGCTTTCGAGATTCAAGTTTATTTTTCTGGTAGATTCGGAGGATTTAAAGCAGAACTGCTTCGGGAAAACCGCAAAAGCAGCGCCTACTATTTCGAGACACCTAATGGTCTAGTAGAGAAAGGCGGTGGACTGGGAAAAGTCTTGACCCGCCGCCAATACCCGCACGTCGGCAAAATTGAATCCGGTCGCTGGTGTTCGGCTTTACAAAAAATAGATGTCGGACGCAGCGCACTTAACAACCAGATCAGGTTTATCGGCAACCGCACGTTGTTCATTTCTGGAGAACGGGCAGAGGAATCTAAACAGCGGGCAAACTACAAAGACTTCGAGTCTCATGTTTGCAGTGCAAAACACCGACAAATCGATCACTGGCGTCCCGTTCATAAATGGACGACTCAGGAAGTATGGCAGGCGATCGCCCGTCACAAAGTAAATCCCCATCCTTGCTACCGAGCTGGTTGGGGTCGCTGCTCCTGTGCTGGCTGCATCTTCTCGGACTGCGATCAAATTGCGTCGTTTCGAGCGGTACTGCCAGAGCAGTTTGCAGAAATGGCGGCTCTGGAACAAGAGTTCAACAAAAGCATCCACTTCAAATCAAGGAAGCGGAATGGCGAAGTTGAAATCGAACACCTCTGGATGGGCGATCGGGCAGATGCCGGAACGCCGTTCGCAGGAATTACGCCAGAGCTGATTTCGGAACTGCGAGATACCGATTGGGATTACCCAATTTTCAACGCTCGCTGGGAAATGCCTTTAGGGGCGATCGCTAGTCAAAACGGACCTAGTTAAATAAAAAACCCGCACACTCAATTGAATGTGCGGGTTTTTTGGGTTTACACTTTGGCGAAACCGAGTCCCTTGGTCGGTTCTTTTAAACTGGCGATCGCTACTTCCCAATCGGTAAGAATTAAACTCGATACCGCTACATTGGCGATCGCGCTCGAATGAAACGGAGGATCGCTCATTTCACTATAGTCAACAATAGCAAGCTGAATTACCTTCCGGAAACTAGCGGATGCTGTTTCTGTTGGAAGCCATTCGATAACTTCCGATAATATTTTGTGCCTCAATACCGAAAACTTGATGTCTTTAAAGTAATTTAAAGAGTTTTGCGCTGTCTTTACAATGTCTTTTTGTTCGGCAAAGTCCAATCGATCTAGTCCAACACGGTTCAACATTGAAATTAATTGGGGACCACCATATTCTGCTGTTTTAACAATAGCCTCTATCCTGTCAGGAACAATTTTCATGATAGCGGGAATGTCCCATCTATCTTTGCAATGTTTTACCAGTAAATTGAGCATTTTTTCGTCAAACACTCGACCCGCTGCTTTGTCTAAAGGAGGAATGTCTTTTTCGTACTTGTATATGTCCCAAAAACGACGGTTAAACAACTTTAAACGCTGTCCGCGAGCTTCTGGCTGTAATTGTCTCAAAATCTCCTTTCCTTGATTTGTTAGAGCTCTTTCTTCACAAAACACAGATTGTTCCGAAACTCGATAGTGTTTCCAAGATGCGCGGACGGCACTGTTTTTGCGCGTGTGTTCTCGCGTCAGGAACACAGATTCTTTGCAGAAAGGACAAATCATGCCCAACTCTCGACTAGAATCGTAATCTGCTTCGGAAGCTTCTAATAATTCTCCACCTTTGTACAACGAAGATGCTAATTTCATGGATTCAGTAAAAAACTACACAATAATTTTATTATTTATCCTCAAAATAGTCAACTTAATACATATTTTGACTTAAAAGCCACTTTAAAACGCCTAAATTTGACATTATTTGTTTTTAATGAGATAATAACAATGTAGTCGAGATATAGGCATTTTTAATGCAAATTAATAACTCCGATCGCCCAAGCGCGATCGCACTGCTGCTAGTGGTTTTTCCACTGGCAGCTTCTGCATGGGAACTTCTAGATCCTATGATAGAAGTTTTCCACGGACTAGAAATCCGTGGAACGATTATCCATCTCCCAGGAATGGGAATAGTCAATCTTTTATTGGCGATCGTATTGACACTTGGTCAATACAAGGTCGCCGATACGATTGCTCGAAAGAAAGGGTGGTCGAACCACACTGTGAATACAGTAATAGAGGTAGCATTGCTAGCTTACACGATGTTCACTTAACAAAAACCCCGCCAGGTATGTTTACTTGACGGGGTTTTTTGTTTGCTCTTGTCAAAATTTGATCGTACAATAATCATGTAGTTAAAACAAAGATCACTGTATATGCTTGGCTTGAAAACGATTTGCGTTATCCGAGAAGAGTATCCTGGGTTAGCGCCTATTTCTAGAAAGCATTTTAGAGCTAAAGACGCTTATTACGCGCTAAGACATGACATTCGCAGACTGAGGCGCGCTCATCCAGACCATATGGACGTAGCGTGGTTTGCTGAATCACTAGGATTGAAAGAATGGAACGATCGCCCGATACGTCGGCATTTCGACAAGTTAGGGCGAACAATCCTATCAACGACAATAATTGCGCCAGCGCACAAAATACCTTAAAAAAAGGGGTATAAAAAAGGGACAGAAAGATTAATTTCTTTCTGTCCCTTTTTTATACCCCTTTGACGCGACAAATCAAATAATAGATTTGTACTTTTTGCTTCTGAAGTTCAATCCAATGGATTGAGCTGCGAGTTATTGCCGCAGCAATCAAGCCACAGCAAGTCCCTTCTGCAAATCCTCGGCAGTAAGCCAAGAATTGCAAAATCGGACTTACGAGCTTTAGAATCCAAACTTGGGACTCTAAGTCCCACACCTGGAATTGTAGCGGTAGTCCGATTAGGATTACCATAAACCAAAGTATGCTGGTAATTAGTCGGATGTCTAACCTCAATCTGTGCACCCTGTTTATCAGGGCTTTTTTCATATCTTCTGGAATCGATAAGCGAGCTTTTTCCAGTCCCTTGAGGACGAGAAACTCTGCAAATTTGTATTCAACATTGAAGATACCAAGAATTGCTTGAACTAACATATATTTCTTTACTTTGTTGTTTATACTTTAATTATATTACAAAAAGAATATTAAGTCAACTACTTGTGTTTTTAGATGAAAATATCAGCCAACTATGGTAAAATTAAAGCATCTGTATCTACTTTCAGCCATGAATTATCATTTAATTGGAACGATCGCAGGTTTTTGTTTCGGAGTTTGGCTGTTTTGGGTGCACATTGCTGCTACGGCAGAAAAATAGTTTAATTTTTATTCGAGGCACAAAAATATTTGAATCTATTTGTTTGTAATGGTAATATAATTAAGTACATTACAAACAAAGCAGATGTTATCACGGCAGTATACCGATCGCGTTAAGATTTTTACACGCAGCGAGGTAATGGCAAAAGTTGTTCGAGGAGCAATATTAAAGGATTTTCCTCGATTGACAGTAGAAACTGGGAAGGAATCTCCAAAAGAGAATCCTAGCCTGACGGATGTTGTCGTTATAAGTGGATTCTACAATTCCTGTGTAGAGCCTGCCACAGACTTGATAGTCTCTCTTGCGATAAAAGCTAAAGCGGTACTATATGTACTCTTTGACAAGGATCGAGTAGGGAACACACACTCCCCATACGATTGGAGTCGAGACTGATAGAGTAAGATAAAAAGGAACTGAGAGATTCAATTCTCTCAGTTCCTTTTTTTATTAACTTAAATCTAGAGGTCTTGTGTATCAATACAGAAAATACTGGCTCTGTCGCGGCTGCACTCAAATAGATTTGGTTCGCAAGCTTTTCGACGGGGATCGCCTGCGATCGACTCGAACTCTCTGGGCAAACTCGCTATGCAAGCTCGTTAGGAAAAACGAACGCTCTTTGTACAGAGAAACGGCACATGGAATCCTGGTGCCGATCGCCGATGCGGAAACTATCGCAGAATTCGATCGCCTGCAAGTGATATATCCACATTTGGTACTCTCGCAGTCAGTTCAGTTCGAGGAGCGTCAAGAAGCAGACGAAGTTGAAAATTGGTAGCTGCGGGCGATCCTATTTGGCAGCAGAGTCTAGAGCGAACAAGGTGTAGCGCAAGTGATCCAGATCTTGTCTGGCGATCCGATGTGCTCGCTGAAATGATGACAAGTTTTCTAGCCCAGTAGACACAACCTCTGTTGCGACTTCTTTGCTGCCTCCAAACTTATAAGTTTTTCCAGTGTACAGATCTAAGAAATCGGTAAAATTGTGCCGCTCGTTGTCTATGATTACAGAGAAAGCATTGTTGCTGCGAGCTTTTATGTAATCGACCGAGGTGTCAACAAGCTTGGTGATATCCTCAATAATATGTCCAGTTTCGTGAAATGCTAAATAGCGAGGATCGTGTAAAAGACCCACCCCTATGTATTTATCTTCTCCTGCGGTCGTAGTAAAACCTCTAATTGGATCGTAACCCTTTCCCTCAATATGTCCGATATAAATGTTGCCAAGATCGACATTAGACATCCTAGCTGCTTCACCTGAAGCTTTCCTGACATCTTTCAAGCGCTCTTCGATCTCAAACGAATATCCCTTGTATTTCCTCTTCCCTTTGGTGATAAGGCTCGCACCATTTAATGCTCCAATCATATCTGAAGTCGATTCAATTATATTGGCACTTCCCTTTTTACTCGCCTTGACTGCCGACAGAAAATCTTGATAAATACCTTCTGTGCTTGGCGCAAAAACATCCTTAATTTCTACGGAATGAATTTTGTCGATCGCCTCTCCGTATTTCAATTCCGCTTCTACGATACCTCTGCGCCAATCAACTCCGACTCCGGTTTTCTTGGTCAGGGAAAGCTCCACGTACTCGTTCAATCTCTTTGAAAAAGAGTGAGGCGATCGCATTCCCGGATCGAGCCTCTTTTCTTGTTCGACTTCTCGACGTAGAGCATCGAGAACTTTCTGAGAATCGATACCTTCTTTGTCGAGTACCGCAGCAGTTCGGTAGGGATTCTTGATTTTAAATCTAATTCCTGGCACCGCTGTCGCTTGCTCAATAAAGTCTTTGGCGGTTTCGCTTAATTTTCCGAATTTCAATGCGGAAGCTCTTGCTACTTTGGTGACGATGCCGCCAGTTGCAACACCCGCTGCCAAATGAAGCCCTGCTCTGACGATCGGATTTTCAATTTTTGCCAGATCCAAACTTTTATCGACGCCGACAGATACTCCCAAGCCGATCGCCGAGCCAACCAACAGCTCGCCAACAGTTTGTCCCAGGAATAGTCCGATCGCCACCTCAGTACCGACAGTCAGCGAAACCGCAACAGCCAGCGGGATAGAAGCTTTAATTAAATCTTCGAGCAAATCTTTCTGCTTTGCCGGTTTAGCTTTCGGGATTTGGGCTTCGATTAATCCGTATTTTGCAGCAGCTTCCCGCAGTTTGTCTGCAAATGTTTGTTCGGGATTGACGATCTTCTCCGAAGGTTTCGTTAACAGATCGGGTGCTATTCCGTACTGCACCGCGATATCGCTTAATATTTGGTTAGCAACTCGCCCAACTTTTGCTTCTAAATCTTTCCTTTGAGGAGAGTCTTTTCTAGCGACTTGATAACACCGCCCATCAATGATTTTGATTCAAACCCTTCCTCTTTTTTCGGAGGTACGCTTCCAGATTTCTTCCCTGTAGCGAATTGGCCACCTACGTTAACGCCGTCAACCACTGTTCCGGGTGGATACCGTAAATACTCTCGTTCCGCCAAAGCCAAGGTTAACTCGATTGCCCGACACTGCATTTGAAATAAAATGTAGCTCATCAGTAAATAGTTTCGTTATCGGGCGGGATAAAAGGATCGCGCTTCGGGCGATCGCTCACTTCTACTCGCCAAGGCTTGGGAAAGTTTGTCAGGATTTTCTCTAGGTTATCGAAGTCGCTCATGCCCCATACTGGAGGATTTATCGCCAGGGCGTCTCCCATGCACTTGCCAAAAGAGCCTGGAGTCGTGCACCAGTAATAGCGAAATTCGTTAATCAACTCTTTGCTGTCAGTCAAGAATTTTGTCTCAATCGGAACAATATCTTGTGAACTTTCGATATCGGAAAGGGCGATCGAGCAAACCTTGGTTTTGTCGTGGGAAACTTCAAACATTGCAACTGTGAAGCGAGATACACCAATATTTTGGCACGGTTCGGGCTGGCGATCGAATATCCTTGAACTAGGAAGAAAGAATATAGAAGTACCAACCCTAATCGGAGGTGGAGCGAAAAAGAACGCTCGACCTCTTTTTTTTATGCCAGCAAGCACTCGCGGTAAAGTAATACTCTTACGACCGAACATCCACAACCCGCGCCCGCACTATCCCGAAATCGATCCGGCGTTTGAGTTTCAAAAATCAGTACGACTGCGAGCTCGCCCTCCCTACGAACTGTTGCGGATGGCAACCCGCGTCGGACCTGTAGCTAAGTGCATTCAGCGGATTCAGCGCGGTTTGTCACTTATGCCTTGGTATATCAATCCGCCCAAAGAAGATCGGGAAAAGCCGGGGGCGATTCAACGCGCTGAAGAAATTCGGGGCAGTTTAGCGCGACCGAATTACGAATTAGCTCAAAATACCTACACGAAATTTACTAACGCAGTCGTCAAAGACTTGCTGACGCTCAACTACGCGGCGATCCAGCGGATGCACGGCAACGACGATCTGCTCGCAAAAGATCGCATCCGCAGGTTTTTTGCATTCTGCATAGATGCCGCCAAGATAGAATTCAATCCAGCTTGGCAGGACGATCCGGAAGAAGCGCGCTACCTTTACCGCAAAGATTTTGACAACAGGGAGCTTCTGGCGGATGAGGATATGTACATCATCCAAATTGACAGCGCATCTTACGAGCTGATGCCTCCGTCGCCGGTGGAGGTAGCGTTTCCCTACATTCTTTCTTGGCTCGCCCTCAATAATTTCCAACACAGCTCGACTTCTAAGGTTTCGGCGAAGTACATCCTCGACATCGGAGACGTAAGTCAAGCGGAACTCGACGCATTTCGAGAATACTGGAATACAAAAGTAGAGATCGACGGACAGACGCCGATCGCCGGAGGAAAAGGTTTGATCAAAGTTGTCACGCTGGGCGCGTCGAGCGACTCAGAGCTGTACCTCGGCTGGACTGAATTACTGCTGCGACTGATCTGTATGCCGTTCGGTCTGACTCCTAAAGATTTGGGACACGAGCAGTTCACCTACGCCACCGCCGGCGTGTCTGCCGACGCATCCTACCAAGAAGGTGTCGTCCCGATCGCCAACATCATCAACGAACACGAGAATCTAGAACTCATACAGTATTACGAACCGGGATTCACCAAGGAATACGCCGACCTAGAAAAGCGGACAGAAGAGCAGGAAGCGACCAGGGCAACGATGCTGTTCGAGAAAAACCTGGCAACAAGAAACGAAATGCGACTCGCAACTGGATTGCAGCCGATCGGACCCGCAGGTGACAAATTCATGGACGGCACCGGACTCGAAGGCGAAGCTCCTCAACAAGCTGCGCTACCTCCTGGACCGGAAAAACCACCGAAAGACGAGAAAGCAATTCCCGAAGAAGAGGAGGAAGAAGTGGTCGAGGAGGCAGTCGTCGAAAAAGGTTCCAAGGCGATCGGCTCGAAGACTAACATTCCCGGAAAAACTTCATCCGCCAAGACCGTTCCCGCCAAAGCTAGAGTCACCACTAAGGGGAAACTCTAAAAATTCGCACAAAAAAACCGCGTACAAATTATGTACGCGGGTTTTTTTGATCCTAGGAAAAACCAAAAGGATTTAAATTGGCTGTGTCAGCTAAGCGAAGATTGCAACCCAATCTGAACTCGTGATACTTTTTGCTGTAGTATTCACCCAAGGCATTAGAATCAGTGTTTAACAGAAGATTCTTCAGTAGCTCGCTATAAAAGCTATAGCGATTCATCCTCGATTCTTCTTCCCCTGTCAAAAGCTCTAAAGGACCTTTTTCGATACTGGCTTTAATTTGGTCTTCAAGGAGATAGCCACGATTCAAGCTTTTTTCCAGCCAGTTATAGATTTCCGTTCCTAAAGCTTTAGGATCTCCATCGGAGCGTTGAGCCAATATCATTGTATACGATACTATTTCAGGACACTGATTGAGGGCAGCGATAATATATTTGCTGGTGTCAATTTGATTTTCCACGACTGTTGACTAGATTTACTACACTACAATAATATCATTTTAGTGGCAAAATAACAACAGAAAAACATGAGCATTAACGATCGCCAAATCAAACCAGTCACTCCAGGTGAAGTCCTCAAAAACGTACTCGAAGACACCGAAACAACTCTTGAAAGATTTGCGGAGCTTACAGAAATTCCACTCGACGATCTAAAAGCGATTGTTGACAATAAAAAACCGATCGCCCAAGATACGGCAGAGGCGATCGGTAAAGCACTATTCACAAGGGCTCAATTGTGGCTAGACTTGCAAGCCAAGATTGATAGGTGGGACAAGGATGAGCGGGCGATCGTTTATAATACAACAGACGTAACTGATAAAATACAACAATGAAACCATCAAGACAGGCGGTACTAGACAATTTCAAACGCGAATGCCCTGTTGGATTACGTGAGACTTACACTGACGAAGGTTTAAATATAATACTGGACGACATAGAGAAGGAGGAACGCGAAAACAACGAAGAAGCTGAGATCGATACACAGTACATATGCAGTACGTACTGCGAGGAATCGTATGCTCAGTGTATCGAAACCTTCAAAATAAAAGTGGATCTTGCACAAGCGCAAACCGAGTCAGAGCAGTGGGCGTTGATGCAAAATGCAATCAAAAAGTATTTAGAAGATCGCCGTGCACTCATAGGTTTTACGAGTACGCATCGAGTTGTAGCTGACTTGGAGGTGGCGGAAGAAACAATCGAGGAGTTTATGTCCCTGTTCCGTTGATCCAATACCAATAAATAGCACTGTACTGACAGGCGATCGGAATTATTTAGCCGATCGCCTGTTTTTTGGCTTTTTCTAGTTGCTGGCGAATCTGTTTAGAAGTTAAACCTTTTTGCTCAAAAAGTCCGTCGCGAAACTCTTGGCGATCGTGCTTCAACTACCTCGATCGTATTTCGCTGTCTCCCACGATCTCCCTACAATATCTAGCGGAGTGTGACTATACAGCCAATAGTTCACCCTAAACTTAAACCTTCCCAAATGCCAAAAATAACGATTATTAGCCCAGTTTCCTCGATAATGACTCATATCCTTCAATCTGTTTATTACATCTCTATTGTAAGCGTAAAAATAACAAACTCCTGGCGATCGAGTTATCGAATATTGAACAATACTTTATATCATAAATGGCTTGCAAGAAACCGATTTGAATTTGATGAATAAAACAAGCCAATTTTAGTTTTACTCCATCGAAGCGAAGTTTTATGTTTTCGGAGCGGAGAGCTTGCAACTGCTTGTCCTTCATCGCTATGTTTTGCTCCAATACACGAAACTGCTGCTCAGCCTTGTCTATCTCTTGACGCAGATCCTCTTCTGTCATGTTCGACAACTCTTCTTTAGTTACGCCCAGAACTTCAGACATAGTTTCTAAATCTTGTTCGGTTATTTTTGTCACAATAAACCTCTAAATTTTTCAAAACGGTAGTACCGTATCCCAGACCCACGCCGGTGCAATTTGCGACAACCAGAGTTCGGAATTTTCAATTTTTTCTTTCCACCAAGCGATCGCCCGCTCGGTTTTATCGATCGCCCACACTGGTACTGACAATACCTTCTCCTTTTTGACATACTTCTGGACAGGAACTCTCATGCAGCACTGAATCAAAGAGCTGGCGATCGATATTCGTTTCGGAACGGCGTCGCGGGCGATCACCACTTTGGTTTTGCGGAAGTTTTCTCTACCCGTGCGATCGACAAAAATTGACACCGCTTCGCAGACTGATTCGATCGCCACTGGTTCCACAAACTCTGCCGTCTCAGTTTCACCGTTCTCAAGTGCCTCCAAAGCGCAGTGGAACCGATCGCCCGCTGCCAGTGCTAAGTAGCGAGTTTCGATCCATTCCACTATTGACTGATTAAAATTGTCGGACTTGTCGAATTTGGGTTCTTTTCGGCAGTAGGAGACTCCTGTACCGGCGAACACCATGTCGTGCAGTCTTTTGAGGGTGTACCACTTGTGTTCTGGCAGTGACATCTCTTCGTTGCGAACCGTCGGGTAGTTGCCGTTGCCTATGCTTTCATTCCAGTCGAGTTCGAGTTCCTCTAATTTGTAGTGCTGTTTCAGAATTTCTTCACACTGTTCCGCCAACAGCAAAGCACCGGGAATGTCAAAGTGTCCGCAAGGGTTCGGGACGGGACGGCGATTCTTCGGGTTTCCCCAATCTAGTCGGTCTTCAAGGGTAAACAACTGGAACCGATCGCACAGCAAAGCGCGTATCCGAAGAATCTGGCGACGGTCAGTGTGGGTGTAGGGAGCCCAATGCTTTTCTAGATAATCGGAAATGAACTTGATGCCACAAATAATCGTCCGACCTGCGAGCAGTGGATCTATATTAGAACGGTGAAAAAGTAGTTTGCGATTCTTGTCGCGAGTAATTGTCCGAGCATTGACTCCACCGCAGTAAACTAGCGCGTTCAAGACTCCCAGGATTGTAGCGACCTCCTTGAGGGGTAGGTCTTGGAGTTGATTTTGAAAATCTTTGGCGATCGAGTTGATCTTTACGCAAATCGTTGTTATCATGGTTGTGTATTTAAAACGATATCTGACTGCCCATCCTTCTTGAACAAGGGGTGGGCTATTTTTTTTGAGAACGGATGCCTAATCCAATGGGCATAAACGAAAACCTGTACCGATTCTGCCTGCACTCATGATAATGCAGAGTGTTCCCCTTTTCAAGGGAGACGCTGAAATTGAGTCAGGAGGCGGGCGATCGGTGCTAGACTCGCAATGTAGTCTCAGATATCCACAAAGCAAAAGAAATGAACATACTGAACGAAAATGGAAAGTTACTGAACGGACTTCGGTTGGCGCAAGTAACCGACGGTAAAGATCCGCACGGAACAGGCAAAATTCGTATTTGTGACAAACTAACAAAGGATTCTTTTTGGGCTTTCGTAGTGGAAGGTATTAAGCCGACAGAAGGCGACGATGTAGCCTACGCATTTCATTACCAAATACCGCGCCGAGTACCATATCCAGCAGAACGTCGAAGCTGATAAGGTTAGCAGTTGAGGCAAGGACGGCACCGCTGGTCGAACAGCTAGAACAGCAAGCAGAGGCGATCGCACGACTGACAGCTAAACTGGAAAGATTAGAAGGTCTAGAGGAGTAGTAAATCCTCGTACCCTCTAGAAATGCTGGCACAGCTCAAGGCTTACAGTGTATGAGACTTGAGCTGTGAAATCAAAAATTGCTGGCACAGTTAAATCTAAACTTCTTTAAAACAAATGTCTGAGCTTATTATCGCCAATAGATACGCGTTCTTCATTGCCTACAAAGTCCTGTTTCTAGTCTGGGGTAATTTAGTTTTTTCTAAATATTTTGGAGAATATTCCGTGATTGAATACAAAAAAGAATGGAACGAATGGTTCCCCCATCTGTCGCTCCTCGTGGTCGTTTATGGCTATTTTGTCGATTTCTTTTATAGCTTCTGATGTCGGGGAAATCCAATAGCTAGCGCATAACAAACTACCTCAGATCTGAGGTAGTTTAAGTCGATCGCCCGCACGGCATCGCAACACTATCGCTTCACGCTTTCTTTCCGCCGAGCACGGCTGCCGTTGACAACCACTTCTGAAACGCTGAGTCGCCGCCCAATACCGCATCTGTACGTTGAGGCTGCGGATTGAGGGCTGCAAGTTCTTCCGCTGGAATTGACTTGACGCGAGGTTTCAAATACTTGGCGCAGAGTTGGGCATAGGCGATCGAGCCGTCTCCTTTGTTCCACCAGTCCATCAATCGAGGCGCGTAGGTTTTACTGTCGGAACAAGCAATAATTTGGAATTTCCCTTGTACGCTCGCTACGTTTCCAGATGAATATATGCTGATTCTATTCTCCTCAAACTGTTCGCTCGCCGAGCAAATCCAAAATTCTACCGAACGCGGATAGTAGTGATACTCAGCGCGGTACACGCTAAAAGTTGCCGATTCTGGCAGATCCCATTCTCCGCTCCAGTCAAAGCTCTCAAGAGAATGAGTGCGAACGTAAAAGTAGCTTCCGCTCGTCGCCCTACTGTTTCGGTCGTGTTCTTGAGCGTAAATTATTTTTACCATCTTTATCCGAGTCCCGCGATCGCCCGCTATTTAACTGAAAAGCCCCCAGTCCAATATTAAGACTAAGGGCTTTTCCTATGAAACCGCTCTATCTAACGGGTAAGCCTGCTTTGCAGATCGTAAAATACAGATTCGCCGTCAGTGATTTGACCGTTTGCGATTTGCTGCGCGCCGATCGCGATCTGTTCTCGCATCCTTTTAATCTGAAATAACGAAATCATCTCCGCGATTACCGCTTCTGCATTGCTATACTTCCCGCTAGCGATCGCAGAACGTACAATTTCTGTCTGGATTTGATTCAATTCAATATTCATGTGTGATTGTGCTCCACGACTACATTTCTTCTTATGGTAACACATTTCTTCTTATGGTAACACGCATCGGCGATCGAAACCCTTAATACTCTAATAGTCGAGCTTGTTTCATAAATCGGGTTCGCTTAATATGTATAAATACTCAAGATCACTAAAACCTCTCAAGGGCGATCGAACCTTCTTTTCTTTAGAGAAGTTTTTTAAGAAGGGAGGAGCCGCAGGTTTGTCCATCTTGAGAGTCTCAAGAAATATTTTCTAAAGAAAATGTCAGACTGAGAAATATCAAAGGCGTTTTAGTGATCCGCTTTGATTTTTCGTCATTTCAGCCCTGAGTAGAAATATGTACGACGAGCATTTTGAATTGATGCGCCGCCTCGAAACAGAGGCAAACTTAATTGAGGCAGGCAAGCTTTGGGACTACGATCCAGGCCAGCAGCTCGCAAATTACGTCAATGAACTGGCGCAACCGCTGCCGAGCGGCGAACCGTCTCCGTTTTCTTCGATGGCTCCCGGCTCCGGTCACGTTATCTTGGCGTCTGCCACGATCGCCCAGATGACGTATTTAGCTTACGAACTAAATCTCAAGCCCGATTGGGAGTGGGTTCAAATGTTCAGGATGCTAGGTGTCGAAAGGCAGCTAGCGGAATATCCGGTGATCAATTTAGTGTTCAGGCGATCGTCCGACGCGATACGTTCCGGCTTGGCTGTCGATATTCCGTACAACCTAGAAGTGAGGAGCTCCCGCGACAGCGCGCTGGCAGCGTACACGATCAAAGAAGACAGGATATTCGGTTCCGATGAATTCAAGGTCGTGCCGGCACGGATCAACCGCTTGGGTAAAATTCCCGGCTTGATTCCCGGCGAGTTTTCCCTCATGCCGAGATTGCTGGCAAACGTGTCGGGAGTGGCAAACGACGGAACGGCTGTTTCGGAAGGGCGTGATCGCGAAACTTTGATCGACATGATGGTGCGAGCTCGCAACCGATTCCGCCGGGGAAACGCGCCGAACCTTACTTCGATTCAAATTGGTCGCGTCGTCACCCAAGCCGATTACTATTTGGCGGCTCAAGAATTCGGCAGTCAAAAAACCCTGGTACTGTCTTCGCAGTACGGAACCGTCGGGCACTGGACGGATTTGGTGACGGTTGCAGTTTGGCCGGAACCGCAGGTAGCGATCGTAGAGGAAAAAATGCGACCGCTGGCGATGGAATCGCAACCGCTAGAGTTCCGGGCGGCTGAAATTGTACCGATCGACGGCAAGGTAACGGTCGGCTTCGTTCGAGACTTGACCCAGCAGCAGCGGTTCAACCTTGTAGCTCAAATGATCGTCGATGCAATCAATCCTCCTTTCGGAATTTGGGGCGATCTCGAATTTCACAAAACCCTCGCCAGTGAACTAGAAAAAGCTGAAGGAATTTATTCAGTGCCGAAAATGGAATTGAAAAATTCGGCAACAGGTCAATTGCTTTCAGAAATCGAAGTTAATCCCTGGACATTGTTTGAGGTACAATCGAGCTTAGAGGTTGTGGCTGCCTGAAAAATATGCGATCGATAATTGACGAATTGCGAAAACAACCTGCCGACGATCGACCGCTAAGCACGGAAGCTGTCGCGCACGTATCGATGATGAATATGCTGTATCGAAATCGATTAATTACTTACAACCAATTATGCCTAGGACTAGGCGGGCAGAGTGTTGGATCTTCGGGCGATCGGTACTGAGATAAAGAAATTCAATCCGATCGCCCGCAATTAATTTGATACCGCTATATACTGCAATTTACTTTGTATTTTCTTCATATTTTGATATGATTATCATGTAGTCGCAGATTAATTGATTATGTCGCCAAAAGAAGAAATGCAAGCGAGAGTGGCAGTACGCACTGAAGAAACTCTTACACTAATGAAGGTTTTAATTTCAAAGAAAGTAGAGCAGTACCTAGAGATGGGTATAGGCTCGGAGTTAGATCTCCCGTTAGACGAACAAAGTTGGTGGCTGTTTAAAGCAGCGCTGTATTCGATTCAGCTAGAAAACTCGTATCTTTTTGTCCCAACTAAAGCAGACAAAAGAGAGTTTGAGAGGCTCCATCAAGTTACACCGTCTGTGAGTGCCTAACGGCTCATTTTTTAGCCCGTCCTCGATCGAGGACGGGCTATTTTTATCTAGATATCCGCCGATCGCCCGCAATTAATTTGAGGCTTTTCAGTCCAAAGGAGTTTGGGCGATCGCCGGCTTCTACCCTATAATTAAGGCACAATCTATCGAAAGATATTCCCAAAAGGAGTCGCCGCGCATTTTTAGCGCAGCGGCTCCTTTTTGTTGCCACCTACAGAATTTGGATAAACCTATGCCGGAAGAGCAAAA
>Ga0247768_1000148_pt1 | contig 25102 bp, 25 predicted proteins | sample UWRJL016104C6_FD_179944 | JGI IMG/M metagenome (GOLD analysis project Ga0247768, IMG submission 179944) | Plant litter microbial communities from Arlington Agricultural Research Station in Wisconsin, United States - UWRJ-L016-104C-6 | ecosystem: Environmental > Terrestrial > Plant litter >... | reverse complement strand
CGGGGGTCAGTCCAAAGTGGCCACGAAGCGGCTCACGGCCTCCATGGTGAAGCGCTGCGCGAGCTTTCCGGCCGGGGCGGCCGAGGCGAGCCGGTGCAGCGGCCTGTCCGCCGCGCCGTCACCGCGGGCCTCGCTCTTGAGCTGCGCGACCAGTAACTCGGCGAAGACGATCCCGTTGGCCTCGGTGTTGTTCATCAGCGCGTTCGCCAGCTTGCGCAGCTGGAGGATGCCGAGTTCACGCCCGCCCGTGCCCGAATAGACCGCGAGGTCGATCTTCACGGCCTTGCCGCGCACACCCGCGTTGATGAGCAGCCCGACCGAGCGGACACCGCGGACGTCGGTGACCACGACGTCGATCCGCTCCGCGCTCACCAGGTCCACCCGGCGGATCCGCCACGTGCGCACGAGCAGGGTGCTGCCCTCCAGCCACAACCGGCGCCGGGCGGTGAACAACACCACGTACAGCAGCGGCAGCGCGATGACCACGGCCACCACCAGCCCGGCCACCTGCCCGCCGATCAGGCCGGCGATCCCGCCGAACGCGGCCGCGAGGATCACCGCCCCGACCACCCCGGACCACGCGCGGCGGCGGGTCAGTGCCGGGTCTTCCTGGTACAACGGCAGCCGTTCCGGCTCGCCCGTCGGTTCGGTCATCTCAGTTCACACCCGGGAGATTCGCTCGTGGCCGAGGCGTTCCCGGCCGATGGTCGTACTCGGCCCGTGCCCTGGCAGGACTACGGCCTCGTCGGAAAGGGTCAGTACTTTGCGCAGGGAGCGCGCGAGGTCCTCGCCGTCGCCGCCCGGCCTGTCGGTCCGGCCGACGGACCCGGCGAACAGCGTGTCCCCGGTCAGCACGAGACGGCCGCCCTCCGGGGTTTCCAGCCGGAACAGCACGGAACCGGGGGTGTGCCCCGGAACACGCTCGACGGTGATCTCCAGCCCGGCCAGTTCGAGCGTCCCCGCGTCGAGCGGCTCGACGGGGAACCCGGCCAGAGCGTGATCCGCGGTGTGCAGCCGCAAACCGACGCCGTACTCCTCGGCCACCGGCGCCGCCCCGGCCACATGGTCGAAATGACCGTGCGTGGCCAGCGCCGCGACCGGGGTGAGCCCGTGTTCGCGCACCGCTTCGGTGATCCGCGCGGCGCCGCCCTCACCGGGATCGACGATCACGCACTCGGCGCCCGCCGCCGTCGCCAGCAGGTAGCAGTTGGCCTGCAGCGTGCCGGTCGGAAACCCGACGACGAGCACGAAATCCACCTCCCGCACCGCGCGGGCGACCCCGCGTCCACTCCCCGGCCGGCCGATCCGATCGCGATTCGGCAAGCCTAGCCGCCCCTGTACAGAGTCCTCACAGGCTGTGCCAATACACTGCCGTAACCCAGGCGTGTGACGCCTATGTGGAATTCGGGAGGACGCGGGTGGCGACCAACCAGCAACGCCGTGAGGCCGCTAAGCGCAAGTTGGAACGACAGCTTGTGCACAGGGCGGAACGGGCGAAGCGGCGCAAGATCGTCGGTGCGGGCGTAGTCGTCGGCGCTGTGGTGGTCGTCGTAGGCATCGTCCTGGCGGTGGTGCTCTCCGATGGCAGTAGCAGCACGGACGCCGCCGCCACCGACCCGTCGGCGAACCCGGCCCCGCCCACCACCGGCCCGGTCCAGATCCCGACCGAGCGCGCGCCGATGCCGAAGCGCACGACGCCGCTGGCGAACCCGGTCAGCTGTGAGTACCCGGCCTCGGCGGGCCAGCCCGCGTCGAAGCCCGTCAAGGCACCGGCCAACGGCCAGATCTCGTCGTCCGGCACGGTCAACATCACCATGAAGTCCACCGCGGGCGACATCCCGATCACCCTCGACCGGGCGCTCGCGCCGTGCACGGTCAACAGCTTCATCGAGCTGTCGAAGCAGGGTTTCTTCACCGACACCTCGTGCCACCGCCTCGGCACCGACGGCCTGCAGATGCTGCAGTGCGGCGACCCGACCGGCTCCGGCACCGGCGGCCCCGGCTACTCCTTCAAGGACGAGGTCTTCCCGGAGCTGAAGTACGGCCGCGGCATCCTCGCGATGGCCAACTCGGGCCCGGACACCAACGGCAGCCAGTTCTTCATGGTCTACGGGACCGCGGAGCTGCCCGCCAGCTACACCGTCTTCGGCAGCATCTCCGATGACGGCCTGAAGGTCCTCGACAAGGTCGCCAGGGACGGCGTCGACCCCGCGGCCGCCGCGCAGAGCCAGGACGGCACCGGTGCGCCGAAGACCCCGGTGAAGTTCACCGCCGTCGCCGTCGCCAGCTGACCCGTTTTCCCGTGAGGGCCTCCTTCACAGCGTCTGACGCTGTGAAGGAGGCCCTCACGCTTTTTCCGGCCAAGACACCTGCGTACGTGCGACGCCAGCAAAGACCTTGTGAGCGTTGCGGCCGGTTCTAACCGGCCGCAACGCTCACAAGGTCGGTGGCGGCGGGGTCAGCGGTGGGTGAACGTCGGGGGGCGGCGGTTCAGGAAGGCGTCGACGCCTTCGGCGTAGTCTTCGCCGTGCAGGGCCGCGAGGCGGATCTCCTCGACCTCGGTGTCGCTTTCCTCTTGTCCCGCAAGGATTTTCTCGATGATCCGGTTCATCCCGCGGATCGAGGCCTGCGAGCGTGAGCACAGGGTCGCGACGAAGGCGTTGGTCGACTCCTCCAGCGCGTCGGGGGCGAAGACGTCGTTCAGCAGCCCGATTTCACGGGCGCGGTCCGAGGTGATCAGCTCGCCCGAGAGCAGGAAGTACCGCGCGTGCGCGGGGCCGACGAGCGACACGAGTTGCCGGGTCGAAAGAAAGTCGTAGACGATGCCGAGTTTCGCCGGGGTGATCCCGAACCGGGAGCCCGACGCGGCGAACCGGAAGTCGCAGGCGACCGAAATCTGGCAGCCGCCGCCGATGCAGTTGCCGCGGATCATCGCCACTGTCGGCTTCCGCAGGCCGGTCAACGCGCTCACCGCGCCTTCGACGGCCTTGTCGTAGGCCGCGGCGCCTTCGGCCGACGACCGCAGCGTGCCGAACTCACTGATGTCGGCGCCCGCCGAGAAGTCCTGGCCCGCCCCGGTGAGCAGTAGCACCTTCACCGCCGGGTCCCGCTCGGCCTCCGCCACGATCCCCGGGATCGCCGACCACATGCCGTAGGCGATCGCGTTCTTCTTCTCCGGCCTGGCGAACGTCAGCCGCGCGACTTCACCGTCGCGGACGAATTCGAGCCCATCAGTCATGACCGGAACCCTAAGCGCAAAGCGCGTGGCTCAAGACGCGGAGGTGACCCGGTACACGTCGTAAACGCCTTCGACGTTGCGCACGATCTTCAGCACGTGGCCGAGGTGCTTCGGGTCGCCCATCTCGAAGGTGAACCGGCTCACCGCGACCCGGTCCCGCGAAGTGGTGACCGACGCCGACAGGATGTTGACCTTCTCGTCGGCCAGTTCCTTCGTGATGTCGGAGAGCAGGCGGTGCCTGTCGAGCGCCTCCACCTGGATGGCGACCAGGGACACCGACGACGCCGACGGCGCCCACTCGACCTCGACGAGCCGCTCGGGTTGGGCCTGCAAGTCGCCCGCATTGGTGCAATCTGTGCGGTGCACGCTGACACCGCCACCGCGGGTGACAAAACCGAGGATCTCGTCGCCGGGGACCGGCGTGCAGCACCTGGCCAGCTTCGCCCAGACGTCGCTCGCGCCCTTGACGACCACGCCGACGTCGTTCGACCCGCGCCGCCGCGTCACGGTGGACGGGGTCGCCCGCGCGGCAAGCTCCTCCTCGGCCTCGTCGACGCCGCCGATCAGCGCGACGAGCCTGCTGACGACGTGCTTGGCGCTCGTGTGGCCCTCGCCGACCGCGGCGTAGAGCGAGCTGATGTCCGCGTGCCGCAGCTCGGTCGCGACCGAGCCCATCGACTCCGCGGAGACGAGGCGCTGGATCGGCAGGCCGACCTTGCGGACCTCTTTGGTGATCGCGTCCTTGCCGCCCTCGATGGCTTCCTCGCGACGTTCCTTCGCGAACCACTGGCGGATCTTCGCGCGGGCCTTCGGGGAGGCCGCGAACTGCAGCCAATCCCGGCTCGGCCCGGCGTTCTCGGCCTTCGAGGTGAAGATCTCGACGACCTCACCGTTCTCCAGCTTCCGCTCCAGCGCGACGAGCCTGCCGTTGACCCGCGCGCCGATGCAGCGGTGCCCGACCTCGGTGTGGACGGCGTAACCGAAGTCGACCGGCGTCGAGTCCACCGGAAGGGTGATGACGTCACCCTTCGGGGTGAAGACGAAGATCTCCCGCGCGGCGAGCTCGTAGCGCAGCGACTCCAGGAAGTCACCCGGGTCCGCGGCCTCACGCTGCCAGTCGAGCAGCTGGCGCATCCACGCCATCTCGTCGACCTCGACGGCGTTCGCGTTGCCGTTGTGCGTGCCCTTGGTCTCCTTGTAGCGCCAGTGCGCCGCGATGCCGTACTCGGCCGTCTGGTGCATCTCGTAGGTCCGGATCTGGACCTCGAGGGGCTTGCCGTCCGGCCCGATCACCGTGGTGTGCAGCGACTGATAGACACCGAAGCGCGGCTGCGCGATGTAGTCCTTGAAGCGACCCGGCACCGGCTGCCAACCGGCGTGCACGACGCCCATGGCGGCGTAGCAGTCTCGGACGTCCTCGACCAGGATTCGCACGCCGACCAGGTCGTGGATGTCGTCGAGGTCGCGGCCGCGCACGATCATCTTCTGGTGGATCGAGTAGTAGTGCTTCGGCCTGCCCTCGACCTTGGCGGTGATCCGCGAGCCGACGAGGTTGGCCGTCAGGTCGGTGATGACCTTACGAAGGTAGGTGTCGCGCGAAGGGGCCCTGTCGGCCACGAGCCGCACGATCTCGTCGTACTTCTTCGGCTGCAGGATGGCGAACGCCAGGTCCTCCAGCTCCCATTTGACCGTCGCCATGCCCAGGCGGTGCGCGAGCGGCGCGAGGACCTCAAGGGTCTCGCGCGCCTTGCGCGCCTGCTTCTCGGGCGGCAGGAACCGCATGGTCCGCATGTTGTGCAGCCGGTCAGCGAGCTTGATGACCAGCACTCGCGGGTCGCGGGCCATCGCGATGACCATCTTGCGGATGGTCTCGGCCTCGGCCGAGGTACCCAGCTTGACCTTGTCCAGCTTGGTGACGCCGTCGACGAGCTCGCCGACCTTCTCGCCGAACTCCTCCTTCAGCGTCTCCACCGCGTAGCCAGTGTCCTCGACGGTGTCGTGCAGCAGCGCGGCGACCAGCGTGGTGGTGTCCATCCCGAGGTCGGCGAGGATCGTCGCGACGGCGAGGGGGTGGGTGATGTACGGGTCGCCGGACTTGCGCCGCTGATCGCGGTGCAGCTCTTCGGCGACGTCGTAGGCCCGCTGAAGCAGGGCCAGATCGGCGTTCGGGTGCAGTTCACGGTGCACCACGGCCAAGGGTTCGAGGACCTGCTTGACCGAGGTGGCCCGCTGGGCGGTGATGCGCCGCGCCAGCCTGGCGCGCACCCGCCGCGTCGCGGACGGCGCCGGAGCGGCCCCGTTCGGCTTGGCCGGCGGGACGGCCGCCGCCGCCGGGCGTGGCTCGGGCTTGTCCTTTGCGGGCACGACGGAATCGAGTTCCTGGCTCACCCGCACCTCCTGCTGCTCGCCCCGTCCGACTGGAACTTCAAGGGTAACTCTCCGCCGTACGGACCTTTCGCTGACGCCCTTCGGCTCAGCAGACCTGGAGCGTATGCAGCTTTCGCCCGGAAAGCACGGAGCGCGCGCCGAGCGCCTCCAATTCGAGCACGACGAGCACGCTGTCGACCTCGGCGCCCGCACCCTCGATCAGCTGGCAGGCGGCGGCGACCGTGCCCCCGGTGGCCAGCACGTCGTCAAGCACGGCGACCCGCTGACCCGGCCGTACGGCACCGGCGGGCAGCTCAAGGCTCGCCGTGCCGTACTCCAAGGCGTAGTCGACGCGCCCGGCCACCGCGGGCAGCTTGCCGGGCTTGCGGACCGGCACGACACCGATCCCCTTGGCGTAGCCGACTGCGGCGGCGAGCAGGAAACCGCGGGCCTCCACGGCGGCGAGCAGCTCGACCCCGGGGTCGAGCCTGTCCGCCAGGCCGTCCACAACTGCGGCGAAGCCCTCGGGGCTCACGAACAACGGCGTGAGATCCCGGAAAAGCACGCCGGGCTCCGGGAAGTCCGGCACCTCGGTGATCAGCCCGAGGGCTTCGTCCAGTTGCATGGTTATCGCTTGCGCTTCCCGCTCGGCTTGCCGGTGGGCTTCCCCTGGGGCCGGGCCTTCTGCGTGCGGGCGGGCACACTGGCCGCCGCCGCGTAGGCCTTCTCCCGGCGAAGCTCCGCGTCCAGCGCGTCGTCGTCGGAGGCGTCGAAATCGCCTTCGCCGTTCGCCGACTTGTCCGCGGCGCGGCGCTGCTGGTTCGCCCGGCGGTTCTTGACCCGGAGCGCCTGCTGCTGGAACTGCGGCTCCCGCATCTTCAGGTCCACCAGGAGCGGCGTGGCCAGCGCGATGGACGAGAAGACCCCGACCAGCGTTCCGGTCAGCTGGATGAGCGCCAGGTCCTGCAGCGTGCCGGAGCCGAGCAGGATGTAGCCGACGACCAGCAGGCCGAGGATCGGCAGCAGCGCGATGACCGCGGTGTTGATCGACCGCATCAGCGTCTGGTTCAGCGCCAGGTTGGCCGCCTCGGCGTAGGTCCGCCTGCTCAGGCCCAGCAGGCCGCGGGTGTTCTCCTTGACCTTGTCGAACACCACCACCGTGTCGTAGAGCGAGAACCCGAGGATGGTGAGCAGGCCGACCACCGTCGCCGGGGTCACCTCGAAGCCGACGAGCGAGTAGATCCCGGCCGTCACCACGATGTCGTGCAGCAGCGAGATCAGCGCCGCGCCCGCCATCCGCAGGTCGAAGTAGATCGCCAGGAAGATGGTGACCGCGACCAGGAAGACGATCAGGGCGAGCAGCGCCTTCTGGGAGATCTCACCGCCCCAGGACGCGCTGACCGCGCTGTCGCTGATCACCCGCTGGCTCGACTGGCCGTCCGAGCCGATCGGGCCGAGGTCCTCGAACAGGCCCTTCTTGACCTTGAAGACGTCCGCCGCGTCGAGGGTGTCCGAGCGGATCTGGACCGTCGCCGAGCTGCCGGCGCCGACCCGCTGGGCCTCCGCGGCGTCACGGCCGAGCGCCTTCTTGAAGGAGTCCTTGGCCGCCTGCTCGGTGATGTCACCGTGGATGCCCTTGGCGGGCATCTGGATCTGGGTGCCGCCTTCGAAGTCGATCCCGAAGTTGAAGCCCTTGATCCCCATCGACGCGACGCAGACCAGCACCAGCGCGCCGAAGAAGATGTACCATTTCTTGCGCGCGCCGACGATGTCGAACACGCCGGAGCCCACGTAGAGGCGCCGGAAGAAGCTTTCCCTCTTGACCGGCTTGACCGGGGTCTTGCCGGACTCAGTGTCCGTTCCGAGTTCCTCGACTCCCATGTCAGGCCTCCTTCACGGTCGCGCCGCCGCTGACCTTGGCGGATTTGCGGGACGAACTGAGCTGCTGCACCGCGCCGAGACCGAGGTACTTCGGGTTGGACAGGATCTTCGACTTGGACCGCGACACGATCGCGACCAGCGGGTGCGTCACGAGGTAGACGACCACGAGGTCGAGCACGGTCGACATGCCGAGGGTGAACGCGAAGCCCTTGACGTCACCGACGGCCAGCCAGAACAGGATGGCCGCGGCCAGGAAGCTGACCCCGTCGGAGGCGAGGATGGTGCGCCGCGCCCGTACCCAGCCGCGCGGGACCGCCGAGCGGAACGATCTGCCCTCGCGGATCTCGTCCTTGAGCCGTTCGAAGTAGATGACAAACGAGTCGGCCGTGATCCCGATCGCGATGATCAGGCCCGCGACGCCGGAGAGGTCGAGGGTGTACCCGATCCCGCGGCCGATCAGCACCAGCACGGCGTAGACCAGCGCGCCGGACAGCCCGAGCGACAGGATCGTCAGCAGGCCCAGCAGGCGGTAGTAGAACAGGCAGTAGACGAAGACCACGAGCAGCCCGATCGCGCCCGCGATCAGCCCGGCCTCAAGGGAGGCGAGCCCGAGGGTCGCCGACACGGTCGTCGCGTCCGAGGACGTGAACGACAGCGGCAGCGAGCCGTACTTCAGGATGTCGGCGAGGTTCTTCGCGTCGCTCTGGGTGAAGCTGCCGCTGATCTGGGTGTTGCCGCCCAGGATCGCGGTCTGGATGTTCGGCGCGGAGACCACCTCGGTGTCCAGCACGAACGCGGCGCGCTGGTTCACGTTGGCGGTGGTGAAATCGCCCCAGATCTTGCTGCCGGCGCTGTTGAACGTCAGGTTGATGACAAAGCCGCCGCGCTGCGTGTCGTAGGTCGACGTCGCGTCGCTGATGTCCGTGCCCGGCATGAACTCCGGCTCGAGCAGGAACTTCTCGGTGCCCTTGGTGTCGCAGGTGACCAGCGGCTTCGCCGGGTCGTCGTTGCCGACCAGCGGGTCGACCGCGCCGGGCCGGCAGCTGATGGAGTCCATCGCCTGCTGCACGAGCTGCTGCGCGGTCGCGGCGGCGGCCTGGTCGCTCGCGTTCGCCGGGATCAGCGCCGGGTTCTGCCGGATCGCCTGGGCGGCCTGGATCTCCTTGGCGGCCTGCTCGTCGATCGAGCCGTCGGACGGCGCGCCCGAGGAAGGCGGCGGCGTGGCCGAACTGCTCGGCGCGGCCGGGGAACTCGGCGGCGGCGTGGTCGTCGGGGCCTGGGCCGGTGCGGCGCCGGGAGCGCCTCCACCGCCCGCGGGCGTCGACGAGGCCGGGGCGCTCGGAGACGTCGTCGGGGCGCCGGAGCTGGGGGTACCGGACGGCGGGGCCGCACCGGTCGACGGGGTGCCCGAGGCGGGCGGCGTCGCCGCAGGCGCGACCGGGGTGACCGGCTGCGCCGTCACCACCTTGCGGAAGCCGAGCTTCGCGGTCCGGCCGAGGTTCTTGGCCTGGTCGCCCTGGTCGCCGGGGACGGTGATGACAACGTTGTTGCCGTCGAGGACGACCTTGGTGCCGCTGACCCCGATCCCGTTGACCCGGGTCTCGATGATCTGGCGTGCTTGGTCGAGGGACTCTCGCGTCGGGGTTCCGCCGTCCGGGGTACGCGCGGTCAAAGTGACCCGGGTACCACCTTGGAGATCGATACCCAGTTTGGGTTTCGGCTGGCCGTCGCCGGTGAAGAACACCAACGCGTACAGCGCGACGACGATCGCGGCGAACAAGGCGAGATAGCGTCCCGGGCGGAGATGCCCGGCCGGTGATGCCACGGTGCTTCGGTCTCCTCGGACTGGGGAATCCCCATGTGGGCTTCTTTTTGACGGAGCTGTGCGAGTGGATCCGCCGCGGTGAGCTACTTTCCGCGCGCACGGCTATGACGACGGACACACACACAGCACCGAGACACTACTCGGTGCTGCGTGAGCCCGGCGTTACCCCCATACCGACCTGGTTCGAGTGACTAACCTGGCCGGTGGTGTGACTTACAGCTATCTCGCGGACTCGCGTCGCGGCTCCCGGCCGACCACTGAGCGCGCTGTGGCCGGAGGCCCGCTATCGCGGCGGCAGGGCGCCTGGCGGCGGAATCGACTTCCGCTGGAAGGCACGCCCTGGCGACGCGATCGCGTGGCGCGCAACCCGCGAAAAGCTCAGTTACTTCTTGCCGTGCTCAAGCGGCGGCGCGACCTGGGCCGTGGACTTCTCGGTCTCGGCCTCGTGCGCCGGGATGCCGTGCGATTCCGTGATGGAGCTCGCGTCGTCCTCGACGACCTCGTCGGAGGTGTCGAAGGTGTCCACCGAGTCCTCTTCGACCTCGGGCTGGACCTTCTCGCGAACCGCGGCGCGCAGCCAGGTGGTAACGACACCGGGGGCGATTTCGACGTCGATCGTCGTCTCGCTGCTGGTGTCCGCGACGGTGCCGTAAAGACCGGACGTGGTCATCACGCGGTCACCCTCGCTCAGCCCTGCCTGGAGTTCCTGCGCCGCCGCCGCCGCTCGCTTCTGCTTGCGCGTACCCATGATGAGCGGCACCGCCACGACGAGCATGAGGAGCAGGGGCAGCAATAACTGCTGGTTCATAGTTCTCCATTCGACGGACGCCGCGGGCTTGGCGGTATGTCCGGTTTTATGTAGGTCTGCTTTGTCGAGTGTGCCAGGTGCCAGCGGAAACGCCAGCACCGGCCGTGTCTCAGTCGGCCGGGCTTGGCTCGATCATGCCGAAAAGACCCGCATCAGAGATGGAACCGGCCGGAGCCTGCAAGCCGAGATGTTCCCATGCCGCCCCAGTCGCCACCCGGCCGCGTGGGGTGCGGGCGAGCATACCGGCGCGCACCAGGTACGGCTCGCAGACTTCTTCCACGGTAGCCGGTTCCTCCCCCACCGCAACCGCCAGCGTGGAAACGCCGACCGGGCCGCCGCCGAACGAGCGCACGAGAGCCGAAAGGACGGCCCTGTCGAGCCTGTCGAGCCCGAGTTCGTCGACGTCGTAGACCTTGAGAGCGGCCCTGACCACGCCTTTTGTCGCCAGGCCGTCCGCGCGGACCTCGGCGTAGTCGCGTACGCGGCGAAGCAGCCTGTTGGCGATCCGAGGCGTGCCCCGCGACCGGCGCGCGATCTCGGCGCAGCCGTCGTCCTCGATCCGGATGCCCAGGATCGCCGACGCGCGCCGCACGACGAGTTCGAGTTCGGCGTCGGTGTAGAACTCCATCTGGCCGGTGAAGCCGAACCTGTCGCGCAGCGGGCCGGTCAGCGCTCCCGACCGCGTGGTGGCCCCGACCAGCGTGAACGGCGCGATCTCCAGCGGGATGCTGGTCGCGCCCGGTCCCTTGCCGACCACGACGTCGACCCGGAAGTCCTCCATCGCGAGGTAGAGCATCTCCTCGGCGGGCCGGGCTATCCGGTGGATCTCGTCGATGAACAGGACGTCGCCGGGCGCCAGGTTCGACAGCATCGCGGCGAGGTCACCGGCGCGTTCCAGCGCCGGGCCCGAGGTGATGCGGAGCGACGCGCCCAGCTCGGCCGCGATGATCATCGCCATGCTCGTCTTGCCGAGCCCGGGCGGCCCGGACAGCAGCACGTGATCGGGCGGCACCCCTCTGCGGCGGGCACTCTCCAGCACCAGTTCCAGCTGCTCACGCACCCTGGGCTGGCCTACGAAGTCCACCAGCTTCTGCGGGCGCAACGTCGTTTCGACGTCGGCCTCGCCGGTCTGGACCAGCGCCGAGAGCGTTTCGTCGTCGGTCTCGAAATCCACCTGCTCATACTCCACGCCGGAGCCTTAACGCTTGCGGCCGAGGGTGGCGAGCGCCGCGCGCAGCACAGTCGCCGTCGTCGCCGCGTCGTCGTTCGCGAGCACTTGGTCGACAGCCTGTTCCGCCTGCTTCGCCGGGAAACCGAGCCCGGCCAGCGCCTCGACGACCTCGGCACGGATCGCGCCCGCGCCGGTGACCGCGGCGACGCCGTCGGCCGCGCCGGGCACGGCCGTGACCTTGTCGCGAAGTTCGAGGGTGAGCCGCTCCGCGCCCTTGCGGCCGATGCCGGGGACCTGCGTCAGCACGGTGATGTTGCCCTCGACCAGCGCGAGGCGCAGCTTGTCCGGGTCCAGCACGGCGAGGGTGGCCAGCGCGATCCGCGGCCCGATCCCGGAGACGGTCAGCAGCAGCCCGAACAGCTCACGGGCGTCGGGGTCGCCGAAGCCGAACAGGGTCAGCGAGTCCTCGCGGACGATCAACGCGGTGTGCAGCCGGGCTTCCGTGCCCCGGCGCAGGGTGGCGAGCGTGGACGGCGTCGTCTGCACGGCCAGCCCCACACCGCCGACCTCGACCACGACATGGTCGAGCCCGATCGACAGGACTTCACCACGGACGGACGAGATCATCGGACTGTCCCCTTTTTCATGATCGGTTTCGCCACGGCGGGCCGGTTCGCGGCCGCTTCCTTCGCGGCGGCGGCCAGGCGGGCCTTGTGCTTGCGGACGAGCTCCGCGCCCCTGGCTTCGGCCTCGGCCAGCCTGGCACGCATCGGCTCCCGCCAAAGATGGCAGATGGCCAGCGCGAGCGCGTCGGCGGCGTCCGCGGGCTTGAGCCGCACCTCCAGCCCGAGCAGGCGCATCACCATGGTGGTGACCTGGTCCTTGTCCGCCCGGCCCGACCCGGTGACCGCGGCCTTGACCTCGCTGGGGGTGTGGAAGACGACCGGCAGCCCGCGCCGGGCCGCGGCCAGCGCGACCACCCCGCCCGCCTGCGCGGTGCCCATCGCCGTGCTCACGTTGTGCTGGGCGAAGACCCGCTCGACCGCGATGGCTTCGGGCTGGTAGCGGTCCATCCACGCCTCGGCGGCGTCGGAGATGCCGAGAAGGCGCATCGACAGGTCGGCGTCGGCGGGGGTCCTGATCACGTCGACCGCGACGCAGGAGACCGAGCGGCCCGTCCCGCCGTCGACGACGCCGAAACCGCACCTGGTCAGACCGGGGTCCACCCCGAATACCCGCACACGTCCTCCTCGCACACCAGTTCGAGGAGTGAGGCTACCGGCCGCGGGACCACTGAAGCGCCCGACGCGCCGAGCCCGGCAAGATGAAGGAATGTCCACCCCACAGGAGATTTCGGCGTTGCTCGGCCTCGAACCGCTGCCGATCGAAGGCGGCCTGTTCACCCAGAGCTGGCGCGACGACACCGTGTCCGCCATCTACTACCTGGTGGCCGACCCGGATTTCTCGGCACTGCACCGGCTCGACCGCGTGGAGATCTTCACCTACCACGCGGGCTCCCCCGCGGAAATGCTGTTGCTGCACCCCGATGGCCGGATCACCCGGCCCGTCCTCGGCACCGACCTCGCCGGTGGCCAGCGCCCGCAGGTCGTCGTCCCCGCCGGCACCTGGCAAACCACCTTCACCCTCGGCGAGTGGTCCCTGCTGGGCACCATCGTCGTCCCGCCCTACACCGACGACTCCGTCGAGTTCGGCGACGCCGAAACCCTCAGCGCCCTCTTCCCCGACGCCGCAACCGAAATCCGCGCCCGTGTGCAGTCTGCGCGCACCTGAGTGCAATCCGCGCACACCCGCGTGCACCCGGCGTCCAGATAACCGGGGACGACCAGGGTGACCGGGGACGACGAGGGTAACCGGGGACGACTAGGGCCCGTCGACGCCGGGGGTCCAGTTCTCCGGGTCACCGCTCGCGGTGAGGACCGGCTGCCACTGCGCGAAGCCCTCCGGCGCGTCGGCGGACCACGGCCAGTGGCCGTCCGGGGTGGCGACGATCAGCTGCACCGCGGGGAAATCGCCTTCCGGGTAGACCAGGAAGGCGCTGCCGAAGTACTCCAGGTAATGCCCCTTGGCGACGCGCTCGAAGACCACCGGAGCGCCCTCGAAGAAATCGTCGTACTGCTTGCCGATTTCGAAGACGAACCCGGCGGCCGCACGATCCACATAGGCGTCGAGCAGGACCGGCCCCATGTGCGCGGGCAGCCCGACGACAACGGCTTCCGGCACTCCGTGCAGCGCCCACGCGCACGCCGTGAAGCAGTAGCCGGCACCGTTGTCGTCGTCGGAGACCGAAATGACCGCGTTCCCTCTGGCTTGGGCCTGCGCTTCGATCCACGCGATCAGCTGCTGGTCCTCGTCGGTGATCACTTCGGTTTCGGTCGTCACCGCCGCCATTCTGCCGTACCGCGGCGCCCCCGCCCAGACTCGGCCGGACCTTTTTCCGAACGGACTAGTCGACTTCCGCGAGAACCTCGTCCGAAACGTCGAAGTTCGCGTAGACGTTCTGGACGTCATCGCAGTCTTCGAGCGCGTCGATCAGCTTGAAAATCTTGCGCGCGCCGTCCGCGTCCAGGGGGACACTGACGGACGGGACGAAGCTCGCCTCGGCGGAGTCGTACTCGAAACCGGCTTCCTGCAAGGCTTTCCGCACCGCGACCAGATCCGTCGGCTCGGAGACGATCTCGTAGCTGTCGCCGGCGTCGTTGACCTCTTCGGCGCCCGCGTCGAGCACGGCCATCAGCACGTCGTCCTCGCTGATGTCGTTCTTCGGCAGGAGCACGACACCCTTGCGGTCGAACATGTACGCGACCGAGTTCGGGTCGGCCAGCGAGCCGTTGTTCCGGGTGAGCGCCGTCCGCACCTCCATCGCGGCGCGGTTCTTGTTGTCGGTGAGGCATTCGATCAGCACGGCGACACCGTTCGGGCCGTAACCCTCGTAGGTGATGGTCTGCCAGTCGGCACCGCCGGCCTCTTCGCCGCCACCGCGCTTGCGGGCGCGCTCGATGTTGTCGGCGGGCACCGAGTTGCGCTTCGCCTTCTGGATGGCGTCGTAGAGCGTCGGGTTGCCCTCCGGGTCACCACCACCCGTGCCGGTGCGCGCCGCCACCTCGATGTTCTTGATCAACCTCGCGAAGAGCTTGCCGCGCTTCGCGTCGAGGTTGGCCTTCTTGTGCTTCGTGGTGGCCCACTTGGAGTGGCCGCTCATCTCTCCTCCATCGTTTTTCGACCGGCTTCGCGCACGATTCCCACGAACAGCCGATGCACGCGTTCGTCCCCCGTCAGCTCCGGATGGAACGCGGTGGCGAGCACTGCCCCCTGCCGAACGGCGACGATCCTATCGGCCGCGTCCGGGCTTTCCGTATTCTCCGGCACCCTCGCGAGCACCTCGACCCCGTCGCCCGCCTTCTCGACCCACGGCGCGCGGATGAACACCGCGTGCAGCGGGCCGCCTTCGAGCCCGGTGAAGTCGAGGTTCTCCTCGAAGGAGTCCACCTGCCTGCCGAACGCGTTGCGCCGCACGACGATGTCGAGCCCGCCGAGCTGCTGCTGGTCCGGCCTGCCGTCGAGCGCCTGCCTGGCCAGCAGGATCATCCCGGCGCACGAACCGAACGCGGGCATGCCGCCGGCGATGCGCGCACGCAGGGGTTCGAGCAGTTCGAAGGTCTCGAGGAGGCGGGACATGGTCGTCGACTCGCCGCCCGGCAGCACCAGACCGTCCACTTCGGACAACTCGCCGGTGCGCCGCACCGGGACGGCACGGGCGCCCGCGCGCTCCAGCATCGCGACGTGCTCCCGCACGTCACCCTGCAGCGCGAGCACACCGACCACTGGCCGCACGACCGTCAACCCGACCTCCCGAAAGCCCTTCGGTACAGCTTATGCGGCGGGGCCGGTCACCGGCCGTCAGGGCACGCCAACGACGCGCAACAACGCGGCGGTGGCCGCCGCGGCCACCACGACGAGCACGAACGGGGCCTTGCGCCAGGCCAGCACGCCGCCGACGAGCACCCCCGCGGGCCGGGCGATCCCCGCGAAACCGTGACCCTCCGTCAATGCAGACACGGCCACGAGCGCGGCCAGCAGTACGACGGCGGCGGTGGTCATGAGCCGCTGGCTGCGCGGCGAGATCTCGACGCGGGCCCGCAGCGCGGGACCGGCGAACCGGAAGGCGAAGGTGCCCGCGCCCAGCACGGCGGCCGCGATAACAAGAGTGAGCGGTTCCATCAGGAGGCCACCTCTTCCTCTTCACGTTCGGGTTCGGGGTCCTTCATGGCCACCCAGGCGGCCATGCCCGCGAGCGCCAGCAGCACCGGCAGCCCGGCGGGCAGGAACGGGGTGGCGGCCAGCGCGACGGCGACGCCGATCGCCACCGGCACGCGGGTCGCCTTGTCCCGCAGGGACGGGAGGACGAGGGCGAGCAGCACCGCGGGGAAGGCCGCGTCGAGACCGAAGGCGTCGGTGTCGGTGATGGCCGTGCCGGCGAAGGCGCCGATCACGACGCCGACGTTCCAGCAGACGAACAGGCCGATCCCGCACACCCAGTACGCCGCGCGACGGCGGCCCGGGTCACGCTGCGCCAGCGCGAACGCGACGCTTTCGTCGATCATCAGGTGGCTGCCGACGAGCCTGCTCGCCCACTTTTCGCCCAGGACGTCGCCGAGCGCGAAGCCGAAGGGCAGGTGACGGGCGTTGACCAGCAGCCCGGCCACCACCGCGGCGACGGGATTGCCCCCGGCCGCGATGATCCCGACGAACATGAACTGGGACGCGCCCGCGAAGACGACCACCGAGAGCAGCATCGGGGCCCAGATCGGGAAGCCGGAGCCGACCGCGATGGCGCCGTAGGAGACGCCGACGAGACAATCCGCCAGGCAGACGAGACCGATGTCGCGGGTCAGGCGTTTGTCGAGTGTTCGCCAAATCGAACGCATGGCTACTATAGTGAACACGATCGTGGACGTTCGTCAAGCCGAACAAAACGACTTCTGGAGCGAACGATGGTTTCTGAGCAAGCCCGGAGCGGTGCCCCGCTGGACGTGATCGCGAGCTCACTCCGCCGAGAACGCGCCCGCACGGGCCTCTCCTTGACCGAGGTGGCCCGCCGCGCCGGCATCGCCAAGTCCACGCTGTCGCAGCTGGAATCCGGCACCGGGAACCCGAGCGTGGAGACGCTGTGGGCGTTGAGCGTCACCCTGGACGTGCCGTTCGCGCGGCTCGTCGAGCCGCAACGCCCCCGCGTCCAGGTCATCCGCTCCGGCGAAGGCCCCACGGTGTTCTCCGAGCGCGCGCACTACACCGCCACCGTGCTCAGCTCCTGCCCGCCGGACGCGCGCCGCGACCTCTACCTGATCACCGCCGAACCCGGCAACGCGCGCAGCTCCGAACCCCACATGGCGGGCGTCGTCGAGCACATCGTCATCTGCCAGGGCCGCGCGCTGGTCGGGGTGACCGAGGAACCGGTCGAACTCCTGCCCGGCGACTACATCTCCTACCCCGGCGACGTCCCGCACATTTTCGAGGCCCTCGAACCCGGCACCCGCGCGGTGGAGATCTCCGAGCACACGTGAGTGCCATGAACGGACCGTTCCTCGCGAAAAACGCCATGAACGGTCCGTTCATGGCGTTCGAATCGGGTGCGCGAGATCGTCGCGGAACCGGGTCTGCCACCGGTACCCTGAGATCACCGATCGTCACGGTCAGCGCGGACCCGAGGGAGCCATCGACGTGGTCGAGACGCACGACATCGTTCGCCCGCCCGCCGAATTGAGCGCGGCACTGGCCGCCATCGGCAGCGCGACAGCCAGTGGTGAGCTCAACCGCATGGGCATTCGCAGCGCGTCCATCCGCGGCCCGGTCTCGGTGACCCCCGGCGTGCGCGTGGCGGGCCCGGCGCTGACCTTGCAGTTCCTGCCGAAGCGCGAGGACCTCTACCCCGTCGACGAATACGCCGAGCCGGAAAAACAACTGCACCGGCACGTCATGTACCACGCCCAGCCCGGCGACATGATCGTCGTCGACGCGCGCGGCGACATGGGCAGCGGCGTGTTCGGCGAGATGATGCTGACCTACTTCAAGGGCCGCGGTGGCGCCGGGGTCGTGGTCGACGGGTGCCTGCGTGACACGGCCGAGGCCAAGAAGCTCGGCCTCGGGCTGTGGATCCGTGGTGCCACACCGAATTTCCACACCCAGACCGACATCGTCCCGGTCGCGGTCAACGTGCCGGTGGCGTGCGGGGGCACGCTCGTCGAGCCGGGCGACATCGTCGTCGCCGACGACGACGGGGCGGTCGTGGTGCCGATCAAGCTCGCCCCCGCCCTGGTGGCCCACGCCCAGGAACACGCGGAATGGGAGGAGTTCTCCCGCATCCGGCTGGCCGAGGGCGGCGACCTGCGGCTGTACTACCCGCTGTCGGACGAGGCCCGGCCCGAGTACGAGCGGTGGCGTGCCGAACAGGGCCGCGCCTAGTGTTGCGTGATCCTGTTTCCTTACAAGCGTAAGACGAACAGGATCACGCGACACACTAGCTCCACAGCCGGTCGTGGCTCGACTCCGTATCCCAGTGTGTCGTTTCGGCGAAGAACACCGGATCGCGCGGGTCGAGGTGACGGCTTAGCACCTCCTCGTCGAGGTCGCCGAACCCCAAGCCCGGTGTGTCCGGCACCGTGATGTGGCCGTCCTGGATCAGCGGGCGGGGCAAGTCGGTGACGAGGTCGTTCCAGAACTCCACGTCGGCCGCGTGGTGTTCGAGCGCGAGGAAGTTCTCCGTGGCGGCGGCCAGGTGCACACACGCCATCGTCGCGATCGGCGACGCCGCCAGGTGCAGCGCCATCGCGATCCCGCGCTCCTGCGCGTAGTCGCCGAGCCGCTTGGTCTCCGCGATCCCGCCCGCCGTCGCCGGGTCGGGGTGCACGACGCGGATGGCACCGGCGTCCAGCAGCGGCCGGAAGCCGTCGAGCAGGTAGATGTCCTCCCCCGTGCACGTCGGGACGGCGACGGCCGCGGTGAGCTGACGCCACTGGTCGGTCAGTTGCCACGGGATCAGGTCCTCGATCCACGCCAGGGTGAACGGCTCCAGCGCGCGACCGATCCGGATGCAGGAGTCGAGGGCGATGTGGCCGAAGTGGTCGGCGGCGAGCGCGACGTCCGGGCCGACGACGGAACGCACGACGTCCACATAGGACGCCAGGTGGTCGACGCCCTTCGCGGTGACCTGGATGCCGGTGAACGGATGCATCGTCGTGAAGTCCGCGCGGGCCCCCGGGGGCGCGATCAGCGCCCCCGGGATGTCCCACAGCAGGTTGACGCCCACATCCATCTTCAGCATCGTGAAGCCGCGCCGCTTGCGTTCCAGCAGCCGGGCGCCCATCGCGTGGGGGTCCGGCAGCGACGGAGTGTCGGCGTAGCAACGGATCTCGTCGCGGAACCGGCCCCCGATCAACGCGTACGCGGGCACACCGTACGCCTTGCCCGCCAGGTCCATCAACGCCATCTCCACGCCGGAGACCCCGCCGCCCTGGCGGCCGTGGAACCCGAACTGCTTGATCTTGCGGAAGATCTTGTCGACGTTGCAAGGGTTTTCCCCGACGAGCCTGCTCTTGAGCATGAGCGCGTAGGTGGCACTCGCGCCGTCCCGCACCTCGCCGTAACCCACCAGCCCCTGGTTGGTGTCGATCCGGATGATCGACGACCGGAACGGCACCCCGGCCAGGTTGGCCACCCGCAGGTCGGTGATGCGCAGGTCGCTCGGCCGGGACGCGGTGGCGACGTACTCCTCGGTGATCTCGCTCATCCCTTCACGGCCCCCGCGGTGAGGCCCTCGGTCAGGAACCGCTGCCCGAAGCCGTACATGAGCACGACCGGGATGCTGACCAGCAGCGAAGCCGCGGCCAGCTGGCCCTGCGGCACGACGTCGCCGAAGATCATCGACTGCATGCCGACGGGCAACGTCTTGTAGTCGTCCTTGGTGATGAACACGAAGGCGAACAGGAACTCGTTCCACGCGTTGGTGAGCGTGAACAGCGCGACCGCGAGCAGGCCCGGCTTGGCCAGCGGCAGCACGATCCGGAGGAACGCGCCGAACCGCGTGCAGCCGTCGACCAGCGCGGCCTCTTCGAGGTCGGCCGGGATCGACTTGAAGTAGCCGACGAGCAACCACGTCGCGAACGGCAGGGTGAACGTCGGGTAGGCGAGCACGAGCGCCCACAACGAGTCGTTGAGCCCGATCCCGCTCATCATCTGATACAGCGGGATGAACAGCAGCGCGCCCGGCATCACGTAGGTGAGCAGGATCGTCACCGTGAAGCTCTCCGAACCCCGGAACTTCAACCGCGCCAGCGCGTAGCCCGCCAGCGCCGCGCAGACCAGCGCGATCACGGTGGACGCCACCGACACCAGGATCGTATTGAGGTACCAGGTGCCGAAAGCCCTGCCCGAGAACAGGTTGGTGAACTGCTGAGTGGTCCACGGGGTCGGCCAAAGGTCGTCGGTGCGGGCGACGATCTGGTCGTCGGACTTGAAGGCCGTGACCGTCATCCAGTAGAGCGGGGCGAGCACGAAGCCCAGCAGGCCCACGAGCGCGACCCCGGTGCCCGCCCCGCCGACCAGGCGGGCGGCCAGCCGGTTGCCCCGCACGGCGAGTGTGGAGACGATCCGCCCGACGATGGCCGCGAGCACCACGAACACGCCCAGCACGAGCGCGGCCTTCCACACTATGTGCGGCGACGCCCAGACCAGCACGAGCACCGCGGCCACGACGATCACCCACGGCAGTGCCCGGCGCTGGGCGGGAGTCAGCCGTCTTCGTCCCAGGTCGCCCGCGCCCGGCTGGTCGCTGCGCCGCATCATCCGCACGAGGATCATCACGAGGATGGCGATGATCGGCAGCATCACCAGCGTGACCGCGGCGCCCGCGCCGAGTTGTAGCTGCTGGATGGCCTTCGAGTAGGCCACCATCACGTACGGCGCGGTGGCGTCCCCCGGCCCGCCCTGGGTCATCAGCCAGATCAGGTCGAAGTTGTTGAACGTCCAGATCGACGACAGCAGCGTCGTGACGATCATGACGCTGCGCAGCCCCGGCAGCGTGATGTGCACGAAGCGCTGCCACGCCGAGGCGCCGTCCACCATCGCCGCCTCGTGCAGATTGCTGTCGATGGCCTTGAGCCCGGCGAGGAAGGTCACCGTGAAGAACGGGATGCCCTTCCAGACGTTGACCAGGATGACCGCCGGCAGCGCGAGCGCGGGATCGGACAGCCATTCCGCGGGCCACTTGTCGACGAGCCCGATCGCGGCGAGGGCGGGCCCGATGCCCGAGTCGGTGAGCAAAACGTTGACACTGCCGAAGATCGGGTCGAGCAGCGACCGCCAGGTGAAGGCCGTGACGACCGTCGGTATCACCCACGGCAGCAGGATCACCCCGGCGATGATCGCCCGGCCGCGCCGCATGTGGTGCAGCATCAACGCCGCGATGAGCCCGAAGGTCACCTTGAAGATCTCGGCGTAGGCGGTGTAGACGAACGAGTTGAGCACGCCTTTGTGGAACACGGCGTCGCCGGCGAGAGCGGTGTAGTTGTCCAGCCCGACGAAAACCGTCTCCGCGCCGTGGCGTTCGGTGGTGCTGGTGACGGCCGAACTGATGATCGGATACAGGATCAGGCCCGCGACCAGCACCAGGGTCGGCCCGATGAACACCGCGGCGAGGCGCCAGTCGCGCCCGAGCAGCCGCTGGGACGGGGTGAGCGAGGAAGAGGAACCCGGCGCCGGGCGGACCGGCGCCGGTTGTGTCCTCCCAGGACGCAGGATTGTCACTGCTTGTAGCCCTGCTGCTCGAAGATCTGGACGATGCGGGCGTGCGTCGAGGCGACGGCGTCAGCGGGCTTGGTGCCCTGGATGACCGACTGCATCATGTCGGTCAGCAGGTAGGCGGCGATGGCGGCCTGCTCGCCAGGGCTCGGGGCCTGGGGGAAGGCGAAACCGGTCGTGGTCTTCACCGGGAGCACCGCGCGGGTCTGCTCCCGTAGCGCGGGGAAGGCCGGGTCGCCGGTGGTGTAGTACGGGTCGGAGTCCCACACCTTGTCCCACGAGGGATTGACCAGGCACGGTGCTTCCTTCGCGACGCCGAGCAAGGCGCTCCCGCTGACCATGAACTTCGCCACCAGCTTGGCGAGATCGGGATTCTTCGCACCCTTGAACACGACGAACGAGTTGGACTCGCCGAACGCGAGCGGCCGGTCGAGCGCCGGTCCGCTCGCACCGTTGAACACGTGCGTGTTGGCGTAGACCGGGTTCTTCTTGGTCTTCGAGTCGGCGTAGACGCTGAACTGGTTCAACGTGAGCCCCAGGATCTGGGCCAGCCAGTTCTCGTTGTTGCTCGAGTCGGTCCAGCTGCCGACCCCGGGGGGCAGCATCGGCGCGTACTTCGGGTTCGTGTAGATGTCGCCGATGAACGCGACGGCTTCGACGGTCTCCGGCGAGTTGAACGTCACCTTCGTGCCGGTGTTGTCCGCGATCGCCCCGCCGTAGGTGTCGATGACGTTCTGGATGAAACCGTTGGCGTCACCGGAGCGGTTCACCGTGAGCCCCCAGCCGAAGCGCCGCTTCGCCGGGTCGGAGACCGCCAACGCGTTGTCGCGCAACTCTTCCCACGAGTAATACGGCTTGAGCGGGAGACCCTTTTCCTGGTACCAGTCCTTGCGCAGGTACATCCCGGTCGCGATGAAGTGGTAGGGGATCGCGAACCAGCGCCCGTCGAACACGCAGTAGTTGTTCGCCTCCGTCGCGGGTTCCCCGTAAAGCGCTTTCATCTCCATGACCACGTCGGTGACGTCGGTGAGGGCGCCGAGGTTGTGGAGCTGGCCGACGAACCGCCGGTCGCTCATGAAGGCCAGGTCGCGGTTGGTGCCCGCCTTCACCTCGGCGTCCATCTTCGCGACCATGTCACCGGCGTCGCCGGAGACCAGGTCGTTGTGGATCGTGGTGCCGGTGGCCTGCGCGAACACCTGCAGCGACTTGTCCAGCGCCTTGTTGGCCGCGTCCGAGTACAGCTTCTGCGAGAGCATCCCCACCGAGCCGCCGCGAAGCGCGGCCGCCTGGTCCAGCAGCGTCTTGGGCACCTGCACGTCGACTTGCGGCGCGGCGGTGGGGCTGCCCCCGCACGCGGCGAGGCTGAGCACCCCCAGCGCGCTCATCCCGAGGAACGCGCGTCTCGACACGTCCGTTTTCTCTTCGATCACTTTTTCTTCCATGACCACTCCTCTCGCGCCCATCGAGCGGACACGTACCGACGGGGCGACGTTGCAACCGGCGGGCAGCGAGGCGAGTGCCGCGCTGCGGGTTTGTTCATGCGGCGAAGGACGCCGTACTGCTGACGCGTTGTCCTGGAAGCCCGTCGAAGAGCCCGGTCGAGCCACGGGGCCGCCATAGCGGTACCGGGCCCGCGCCGGGCACGGGGTCGAGTGCCAGTACGGCGGCTCGTTCCGCGGAGTCGAGCGCCCGCTGGACGACCATCGTGTTGGCCACGCTCTGGGCAACGCTGCCGACCGGCGCCACGCCGAACTGCACGGCGTCGGCGAAGTCGACGAATTCCGCGCGGTAGCCGTTGTCGCTGCCGCGGAAGACTGTGGTGTGGGTGGTGGCGTCCGGACCACTGCGGGTCACCCGGCGCTCCGACTCGGATCCGGCGAGCACGAGCACGCCTTCCGTGCCGTACAGCCGCATGTCGTTGGGTTCGGGCGGTACCGGGATTTCGGGGTAGGACGCGGTGTAGTTGCCGATGGCGCCTCCGGTGAAGACGAGATTGAGTGTGAGGTCCGACGGTGCGTCGATCGTGCTGTTGGCCGCCTGCACGGCACCGTGCACCCGCGCGATGTCGCCGCAGAGCAGCCGGATCTGGGCGACGTCGTGCACGCCGACGTCCAGGTGCACACCGCCGCGGTACTGCGGCCACTGCCGCCACGGCGTGCCGCTGAACCCGCCCTCGCGGGGCACCAGCCTGCCGGTGTGCCGCCACGCCATCAGGTGCGGGCGGCCGATCGCGCCGCTGTCGAGCAGTTCGCGGGCGTAGCGCAGGTCGTCGCGATAGAAGATGTTCTCCCCCACCATGAAAGTCCGGTCCGGGTGGGCGCCCGCCAGTGCCAGGAAGGCCGCGGCCTGCTCCGCGTCGACGCCCGCGGGCTTCTCGCAGAGCACGTCCTTGCCCGCCGCGAGCGCGTCGCGCGCCACCTCGTACAGGTGCGGGATCGGCACCGAGATCAGCACGGCGTCGACGTCGTCGCGGGCCAGCAACTCGGCGGTGCCGGTGGTGGCCAGGGCCGGATCGGCGCCGCTGTAACCGGCGAACCGCCCGCGCTGCCCGGCGGACCGGTCGGTGAACGCGGTGACGACGTAGCGGTCGGCGAGCGCGCGCAACACCGGCCAGTGCAGCTTTTCGACCGCGAGCCCGGTCCCGATCAGCCCTAGCCGGATCGGCGGGATTGCAGGTGCCGCCATGCCTAGTCCGTCCTCGTCATCGGTTCCGGATGTCGGTTGTGCAGTGCGCTAGCGCCGCCGGGCGGCCCTCTTGTTCCGTTTCTCCTTCTCCGCGAGGAGGTAGGAGTTGTTGCTCAAATGCTTGCGCATGGCCGCGCGGGCACGTTCCGGTTCGCGGGCCACGAGCGCCTTGTAGATCGCGGTGTGGTCGATGGTGGCGCGGCGCAGCGCGGCCGGCCCCTCGTTGGTGATGCGCCGGCTGGCCGTGCCGAGCCAGCGGGCGGAGTACATGATCCGGTCGAGGATGCGATTGTCCGCCGCCCGGCAGATCTCCATGTGGAATTCGTGGTCGACCGCGAGGTAGGCGTCCGGGTCCGCCTCGAGCTCCGACATGCGGGCGACCTTTTCCCCGAGCTGGTCCAGTGTCTCGTCGGTGACACTGGTCGCGGCCATCGCGGCGAGTTCGGGTTCGAGCAGCACGCGCATCTGGTGCAGCTCCTGCAGCAGCTCGCCGACGAACTCCTCAGGCAGCCACTCGACCAGCAACGGGCTCAGGTAGTCCCATTCCGCGCGGGGGCGCACGACCACCCGGCGGCCCTGCGCGACATCGACGATGTCAAGCGAGGCAAGGATCTTGAGCGTTTCCCGCGCCACCACGCGGGACACCCCGAACTCCTGGGCGATGTCGAGCTCCGACGGCGCCCGGCCGTCCTCGATGTCCCCGCTCACGATGCGCCGGGTCAGGTGGGCCGCCACCTGCACCGGAAGGGTCCGGACCTTGACAGCGTCCGGAGACTCTTGTCTCCTTTGCATGTCATCAGCTTATAGGACAAGTTGGACCTCGCGACAGACCATTCACAAGCTTGAACCGGCGGCGGGAGAGTTATGCGGATCGTGAACGTCACGACGGCCGTGGTGGCTTACCACGGCCAGGCCACGCTGGTGCGGATCGACACCGACGAGGGCCTCAGCGGGTTCGGCGAAGCCAACCCCGATGCCGGCGCGGGCGCCGTCGTCGGGATGATCGGCTTCCTGGCGCCCCTCCTGATCGGCGAGGACCCCCGCAACGTCGAGCGATGCTGGGAGAAACTGCGCCGCAGCAAGGTTTTCGCGGGCACCCAGGGCGGGGTGTCCGTGATCGCCCTGTCCGGGATCGAGATCGCGCTGTGGGACCTCGCGGGCAAGGCGGCTGGCCAGCCGGTCTACCGGCTGCTCGGCGGGAAGTTCCGCGACCGGATCCGCCTCTACGCCGACTGCGGCGACGGTGACGACCCGGCGGGCTCGATCGCCGGGTGCGTCGACCGCGCCCAGCGGATGGTCGCCGAAGGCTTCACC
>Ga0247768_1000144_pt1 | contig 25592 bp, 18 predicted proteins | sample UWRJL016104C6_FD_179944 | JGI IMG/M metagenome (GOLD analysis project Ga0247768, IMG submission 179944) | Plant litter microbial communities from Arlington Agricultural Research Station in Wisconsin, United States - UWRJ-L016-104C-6 | ecosystem: Environmental > Terrestrial > Plant litter >... | reverse complement strand
GTCCAGTCATTTCGGCGGTCGCGTGAGACGAACGGCACGCGCCAAGCGTCGTCCGCCTGCGCTTGGCTGGGCACGCTGAATGCAGCGGCCGCAATGAGCTTGTCGGAATCAGCAACGTTCTCGCAATTTTCGCCACCGAGTAAGATCTCGACCGCGCACGCCGCCGGCGCTCTGCACTCCCCGCGCGACCACTCGTCGAGACCGAGCGGGCTGGGAACTGCTTCACTCGCCGCGTAGAGTAGGAATTGTTCCGGAGTTTCGAGCGCGGCATACAGCGCTTCGACCCCCCTCCCCGAGTCTTCCTCGATTGCTAGCGCGACGACCAAGATGCGCTCGGCGACGGCAAAGCGCGCGTCGTAGCGCAACTCACGCCCGACGAACTGGACCTTGCAGGGGAGCTCGCCGTTCAACGGCGCGCGCAACAACAGCCGTCCCACGAGGGACGCGGGCAGTGGGCCGTTCGTGCGGTAGAGCGCGACGAGCAACGCGGGTTCGGGCTTGCCGCGCAGCAAACCGTCATGACCCCGCGCAATCTCCAGCGCTTCGAGGGTCAGGCGAGCGGTGCGCCGCGGCGTGTCGTGGTCACCCGCAGTGGGGGCTCTGGGGCGCCGCTTCTTTTTCGTGCGGGGCTGTTTGGACACGCTGCCCACGACGCTAGTCGGAACTCGAACGAGAATCAGCCGCCTCCCGGGTGGCGACCCTGCTCGTTCGACCTTTCGAGCGTCGGACCCGAGCGGCGGTAGCCGCCACGCTGCCATTGAACATTTCTACCGAATTTTGACTTCGAGCGGCGCGGCGAGGTCCGGCTACCCGAGCGCTGAGGGTGCCAATGCTCGGCGAGGTGCTGAGCGCGCAAAATTGAAAAGAAGACATAGAGACTTCTCACTCGAGTGCTGAAAGGCTCATGGATCCTTGTGTGTCGCCGTGCCACAACCAAGCATCTGCCATGCGCAAATCGCACCGTCTTATTGCCCGCCTCGGGTCAGGGCTGCTGTTCGGATTTTTGGTCGCGGCCTGTAGCTCCACCGAGAGCCCGCAGGACCATCGCCGTCTCGTCGATGAAGGGGGTTCGGGCAGTTCGCCTATAAAGCCAGGCGGAGGCCCAATCACGGGTTCGGGCGGCATGGGCGCCCTGATCGTGAACGACAAGCCCCCAGATGAGCCCGCTCCTGCTGGCTGCGGTGACGGCACGCTGACCTCGGACGAGGCATGCGACGACGGCAACAAGGAGTCCGGGGATGGCTGCTACGCAAACTGTCTGATCGTCGAGCGCGGGTTCAGCTGCCCGAATCCGGGCAAGCCGTGTCGGGCGATCGCGCGCTGCGGCGACGGAGTGGTTGCTGCCAGTGAACAGTGTGACGACGGCAACGTGACTCCGGGCGATGGCTGCTCGGAGCGCTGCCGCGTCGAGCTCGGCAAGAAGTGTGATGGCGCGCCGAGCGTGTGCACGGACGCCAAGTGCGGCGACGGCAAGAAGGAGGGCGCCGAGAGCTGCGATGACGGCAACACGGCCCCGTTCGATGGCTGCTCGGCCCTGTGTTTGCGCGAGCCCAATTGCTCCGGGGAGTCCTGCACGTCCGGCTGCGGTGACGGCCTGCTGATCAACGAAGAATGCGACGACGGCAACACGACCGACGGCGACGGCTGCTCTTCGACGTGCAAGACGGAAACCGGGTTCACCTGCAAGCAGGTCGCCCAGTGCGAGAAGATCAACGGCGCGTGCGTGCTGCGCGTGCCCGCCATCTTCCGCGATTTCTCCGGCACTGATCCGGACTTCAATCGGCCCCCCTATCCCGATGTATCGTGCGGCATCACCGAGGGTGACCCCATAGTGAAGGGCATCGCGAAAGACCTGCTCGATGCCGAAGGGCGTCCGGTACTGGGCGTTGCACCCGCCAAAGCGTGCATCGCATCGGCCGCATCGTTTGGACGTTGGTTTCGCGACAACACGGGGACGGCCAAGGTCATCGGCGACCTGGTGCTGTTCGACAATGGCATGGGCGGCTACGTGAACCGTTTCGGCGCGAACGGCGAAAAGCTCGTCACGACCCAGAAGCCAGCGGTGGGCATGGGCACGGAGCAGCAAGTCAACAAAGCAACCAGCAAAGCAACGTGTACGCCGGGTTGCACCGAGCGCGTGCGCAGCTCGGTCCAGTGCGACAACCTTTGCCGCCCGCAGCACGACAAGGTGATGTCGTCCACCCAGACGCTCACGCAGCAAACGGCACAGCTGGCGCAGCTAAACGCCGCAGCGACCCCGGACGCGGCGGCGATTGCCGCGCTCGAAGCGACCATCGCCACCCTTCAAACGACCATCGACGGACTCACCGCGACGGCAACCAAGTGCGACACCGACTGCCAGACGAACTTCGACACGCAGGTCGCTGCCTGCGTTGCCGATTGCAAACCCTGCAGCTACGACCCGGCCCAGTATTGCACGGGCGGTAAAATCGTGGAGTACGACGGGACTCCGTTGTACTTCCCGGTCGACGGCGTGACCGGTGCCACCGCAGACTTGGACTACGCGCAGCTTCCTCTGCAGTACGGGTACACCGGTTGGCCTCTCGAAAGTACGGCCTTCCCCGGCGCCAAGAAGCACAACTTCTCGTTCACGAGCGAAGTTCAATACTGGTTCCGCTACGACACGGGCACCAGCGCGCGGCTCGACTTCTCGGGCGATGACGACGTGTTCGTGTTCGTCAACGGTCACCTCGCGGTGGACCTCGGCGGCATCCACGTGCCGATGGATGGCACGGTGACGATCAACGCCGCGTCCGCTGCCAAGTTCGATCTGAAGATCGGCAACGTGTACAAGATCGTGGTGTTCCAGGCCGAGCGCAAGCGCTGGGGCTCCTCGTTCAAGTTGACGCTGTCTGGCTTCGAAGCAACGCCCAGTGACTGCAGCGCAGTTTGCGGCGACGGCGTGTTGAGCTTCGGCGAAGAATGCGACGACGGCATGAACGATGGCGGCTACGGCGAGTGCGACACCGGGTGCAAGCTCGGACCGTTCTGCGGTGACGGGGTGATCCAAGGGCCCGAGCAGTGCGACAACGGCCCTGGTGGCGGAGCCGGCTGCCCGGGCTGCCGCCTGCTCGAAGTCCCGAAGTGAGCGATCGCTGAGACGCGCGGATCCGACACGTTTTGCCGGATCCGCGCGACGACCGCCGTGCTGAAGTACTGAATCTAGCCGCCACTGTCCGGCGGTAAGAACAGCCCTGCTTTGGCTTTGTCCAGCAAGGTGAGCACCTTGGCCATGGCCGCCGGGCGGTCCTTGTCTTTGACGCTCACGGCGCTCTTCAGTGCTGCCTCGGCATTGCCGAGCAGCTTCTGAACGCTCGGGTTCAGCTCCTTGTCGGAGAGCACGACGCGGGCATCGCGCGTGTCGGCAATGGCGAGCGTCAGAAGCTCGGAGTTCCCTGGCGAGCGCACGTTCTGGATGTACTGAACGCGCTTGCGAACTTGGGCGATGTTGAACTGAGAATTGATGACGCGCAGGAACGCCGCCACGTCCCGCTGCTGGTCGGTCGACAGCGCCTCTCTGATCAAGAAGGACGACGAGGACGCTTGGAAAATGGGCGTGAAATAGAAGGCCACGGCCTCTTCGATCGTGTCGACGGCGTTGTTGTGAAAAAAGGGCGGTGTATCCGCCGCCTCTACCAGGGGCGGGACGTTGAAGGTGTGGTCGCCCGGGGCTCCGAAACCGTCGTCCTCTGGTAGACCTGGCGTGAGGCTGGCAACGCCGGTGTCGACCAAGATGTCGTTGTTTGGGCCAAACATATCGCTGTGACAACTGACGCAGCCGCTGCTGTTGAACAGCTTTTGCCCGTTCTGCGCGTGCGGGTCGGTCGCCAAAGTGGGCACGAGGTTTTCCGCCTTCTGTCTGCCGCTGAACAGCTGAAACGCCTCGAGCGCATCGAGCTCTTCTTGAGTTGGAATGCGAAAATCGACGCCGGGCTTGCGATTGAGCGTCTTGGGGAAGTGCTGAATCACAGCGCCGAACGTGAAATCATGCAGGACCCCGCGCCCCGGACCGCCGTCACCCGACCAACCGAAGCGTAGATCGGGCGGACCGCTCGAAGAGAAGAAGCTCCCGATGCCATTGGTGAGCCCGAGAGAGAAGGTATGCGGCACGCCGCGCATCACGAACTCATGCGTCGGGTCCTCGAAGCCGTCTACGTTCTCTCGGATCAGCGCGCGGCTGCGCAAGAGGGTGGGATCTTCGAGCTTGGCAAGCGCAGGGTTGTTTTCAGCCACGAACAACGGATCGTTTTGCGGTAGCTTGGCGATGAATGCCGGATCGATCGTCAGGTTGTTCTCGGCTCGGTGGCAAGTCCCGCAGGTGCGGCCGTTGCCGCCGAAGGTCTCGTTGAAGAACAGCTGGGCGCCTCGCGCCACGAGTGGATCGGTCGTCTCGACGTTGTTCGCCAGGGTGCCGACGACGGGATCGAGGGTCTGGCGCTGGCGGAACCGAAACGCACGTTTCTCGAACAAACTGCGATCGCCAACCGCGATCCGTGACTCGCTCGGTTTCTTGCCCGCCCGCGTGACGACGACCAGATCGAGATCGAACATGACGTCGTAGCCGATCATCACGTCGAGCGTGCGGCTCGAGCCACCGCTCGAAAATTTGCCGACCTTCAGCAGTTGGTCGGTGGCTTCGGGCGCCATCGTGCCGCCCACTACGTTCTTCACCAGCCAGAGCTCGAAATTGCCGCCCGCGGGCACGTTGTCCAGAGTGGCGGTGACATGGCCGCTGTTCATGTCCAGCTGGGCCTGACCGCGAGCGATCGCGCCATCTGGACCAGTCAGCCTTTCCGTGGACAGCCCTGGGTGAAAGCCGAAGCTGATCGGATACTGGGCGGAACTACTCACGAACTGGTCGACGAAATTCCGATAGGCATCGGCGAGGCCGTCTTCGGCTTGTGTGCCCGGCAACTCCTCACTATTGCTGGAGGCAACTAGCGGCGTGTCATCGGAGCCGTCGGCTGCGGCGCCACAGCCGAACGAGAACGCCGCCAGCACAAGCACACACTGACTTCGTCGAACGAAGCCCAGTTCACGTCTTACAATCGCTTTCATGTCTATCTCCCACGGATGTGCGGAGAAGAAGGCAGATCCCCCCTTCTCACCAGCTCGGCCCGCCTTGGTTCGCGATTAATCCGGCGGGGAGCGGCGCGAGATCACGAAATCGACAATCGGCGCTCTTGCTGTGCGTGCGCGGTCGAAAATGTTATCTCGCCGAAGCTCCCATGACGACTGGCTTGGTGTTCGCTCCGACAGCTGATCCGCGCGTGTTTCTGGCCCCCGATGGCTCGCGCCACGCGCCGCCCCCCGGCTGGATATGCTTGCCGCCCGGGGATGCGGGGCTAACGCGGCGCGTGAAGAGCCTGGGGCCGTCATGGGCGATCATCGAGAAGAAGGGGCGCAAGGCCTTCTCCAAAGGTCTATGGGCACCGAGCGAGAACATCGCGACCGCGAAGTCAGCGCTCGAAGCCGAGCGCAGCACGCCCGCCTACGCGAAGAAGCGCGCCGCCGCGGGCGCGCGGCGCGAACACGAGCAAGCGGCGTATGTCGTCTCGTTCGAAGTCGAAGTGCTCGGGTTCCTACGCTTTGCTCCGCGCTTCGAGGCCTTGGCGCGCAACATCGCTCGCCGAGTCACTGCCCACGCCACGCCCGTCGGCAGTGGCACGGTAGCGCGCACGGAGCGCATCTCCATCGATCGCCGCGCCGAGTCCGCGGTCATCGCTTGGATGCGCCACCAGACGACCGCCTACGACCGCATGGCGATCCCGCGCGTCGCGGGCAAGCGCCGCGAGGTGCGGCGCGAGCTCGCTACCGTGTCCCGCGCGATCCTCGATTTACATCGCCGCGATGTCGCCCACGCGGCTCCAGCTTGCCCGCTGTGTTCAGCAGTACGCGAGGGCTGAGAGCTATAGGCAGGTATCGCTGGTGATCTCGGCGCCGTCGCCGCAAATGTCTTCCGGGCCGTGGCCCACGTTGGCATCGTAAAAGCTGCGAAACGCGCTGGCATCGAAGCAATCGGCCGCCAGTGAGCGGCCCCAAGCCACTGCCGCCCAGCGCGATGGCAGCGTCGGATCCGGTGACAGGATCGTCTGGTGTTTCACTTCGACGGTGCAGCGAAGGTCCATGGGTAGCGCGTCCAAAAATGCCTGAGCAGCGGCAACTTCATCCGCGCAGCCCTGGGGGCAGTTGTAGAGCAGCTCCACCGCGCCATGCTCTAAGTTGTGAACCAGGAAGCCGAGGGGCACCGGGAACGAGTAGCTCTTGTACGCGGCCCACACCGGATAGTGATCGCCGTATACGGGCGGGTTCATCGGCCAAGTAATGGCTGAGCACACCGTGACGTGCTGCGCACTCGGGCTCGAGAACGTGAGCAGCGTCTCCTCGCACACGCCACTGCCAGCCGTGCCCTGCGAGGTGCCACCTGCCCCGGCGGCGGCACCGCCCGCGCCCGCGGCGGGTTGACCCGCCCCGCCAGCAGAACCCAAGCCACCCGCGGCGCCTGCACTCGCCCCGCCTGCACCCGCCCCGCCCGCACCGCCGCTGCCTGCTGCGCCAGCTCTGCCGTCAGCCGGCGCACCGCCGCTATCGACTGCGCCGCCGAGTGCGCCAGCGGCGCCGCTGCCCGCCGAAGCGCCTGCTGCGCCGGAATGGGCGCCACCGTCACTACTGGTGCTTCCACAGTGAGTCAGTAGCAGCGGCGCCGCCAAGCCGCAGAGCGCGACGAGCAAACGCGGAGATCGTCTTTCCTCGGACATTTGCCTTGTTCTACACCATGCGGGCGGCAACGCATGCCGATAGCGCGTGCGGCGCGTGTTCGAGCAACATCATCGGGGTGGCAGGACCGCATGGTCATGCGATAGCCGCCCCTTCTGAGCCCTGTACCTTGGAACGATGAGGGTTGGATCATTCATGCTGGGCTTGTTCCTGATTTGCTCGACGAACGTGGGCGCGCAGGCAGCCCCTGATTTGGCCACTCCGCTCGAGTCCAAAGAGCAGCCGAAGCTCAGCGACGCACGGATCAAAAAAATCCTGATCGAGGAATCGGTTGCAGCCTACTCCGGCAACTGTCCCTGTCCGTATCATCGGGCTCGAAACGGCTCGAGTTGTGGTCGACGCAGCGCATACAGCCGCGCGGGCGGCGCCGAGGTGCTGTGTTATGCGAAGGACGTGTCGGCCGAGATGGTCGAAGCATACCGGACTGCGCACACGGAAAATTGAAACTCACGCGGCGAGCGAGCGGGTTTTGCGACTACGGAATGCACGTATATGCACAGTGGCCGGCAAGCTCCTGGCAGGTATCGAGCACACAGAAGCCGTTGCACTCGGCCGAGCTACGACAAGTCCGCCGCGCACACCAGCCCTCATGGCAGCGGAAGTTCGCGCTACAGTCGGCATCTGCAGAGCAAACCCGCGGCACGCAGTGGTGCTTGTCACAGTCGTGCGAGGCTTCGCAATCGGCGGCGGACAGACAGCCCATGATGCAGACCTCGTTGGCGCACGGCGCCTTTGAACAGATGACGTTCTCGTTTCCGCAGTCGGCGTCGGAAATACAGTTCGCGGGTGGCGGCACTGGCCCACCGCACGCTTGCTCTCCGTGCAACAAGCACTGCACGCAATCCGTATCCGCGCTTCCGGGACACGTGCGTTCCGCGGAGCACTCTCCGGCGAAGGTCGAGCCGGAACTTCCAGCGCTCGCCCCCGAATGGCCCCCGCTGTCGCCGCTCGCCCCCGAAACGCCTGCGCCACCACCGCCCGCGCCCGAACCGCCTCTGCTCTCGCCGCTGCTCGCCCCCGAACCGCCCGTGCCGCCCACGCTGGCACTAGCCGCAGCCGCGCCCTTCCCGATGTTCCCCCCGTTGGCCGTGTGATCGTCGTCTTGGACGCGCCCGCACGACAGCGCCAAAGCGACTGTCAACCAAAGCGCCACCCACCATCGGCCCGAAGCCACAAAGGCAGGCTAGCAGGGGCCGAGCCGCGAGCGTGACGCGAATCGAGAAACAAGGCGCCGTGCGCTGAAAATTCCAAGCTTGCTGGGCGGCAAGCGCCGTGCTCGAAGTACCCCCGTGGAGCGACCCGATGTTCCGCTAGCAGCGCGCGACGGAAACGATGCGCGACCCTTCGCGCTCAAGCTCATCATCGCTTACAAGTTCGTGAAGGCGCCGCTGGTATTGGTGCTCGCCGTGTTGCTCACGGTAAGCCCACTCGGCGCCGAGCACGCAGCCCGCGTACTCGCGAGGGAACTGAGTGAAGGGGGCGCACTGTTGGCGAAGATCGGTGCGTGGCTCGGTCTGCATACGACCGGCAAAGACGTTCATCACGCCGCGCTCTTGGCGTGGGGCGATGGGTTCGCCACTTTGCTGGAGGGCGTACTCTTGCAGCGTGGGCACGCCTGGGGTGAATGGATCGTAGTAGCGACGCTCGCCGCGCTGATCCCGTTCGAAGCGGTCTCGCTCGAGCGCCACCCCGGACCGCTAAAAGTCGTCGTTCTGACGCTGAATGTCGCGATCGTGATCTACCTCGCGGCCCGCCGCTGGCAACAACGCGGTCGACACGGCCGCTGAGCGGAGCTAGCGCACGCGGGGGCTCCGCAAGTTGCGCCAGCCCCGTTGCACCAGCTCGTTTTCGTATGGTTCAGCTCACTTGTACGAGGCCAAAACGGAGAGCCGACTCCAAGTCATGTCCGTGCCAGCTCTGCAGGCGGGGTTGCTGGGATCAGGGACATTCACGCCGCCGCTGACGTCACGTGCTTGATAGCCTACTCGCGGTTTGCCATCTGCGGTCAGCGCAAGCGACGGGCTATGCAAGAACCAAGCGCCCACGGTGCAGTTCTGCCACAGAAAGATCTCGTCGGGCGGAATGTCGCCGCCGAGCTCCACCTTGGTCAAATCCCAGTTCGAAGTGGGACCACCGCACGGCTCGCTGTCGCAATACGCGAGACCGATGTTGTAGTTGAGTGTGTATACGAGGCGCGGATGATCTTGCGCGTCGAGCGCGAGATCGAGGCCCGCATCTATCTTGTCGTGGTTGCTGACCACCGCACCTTGCCAGTGATCGTTGGTGCAATCTTGGTCACACTGAAAGTACACGATCTCCTTCTTCGCGCTGTTGTCCAACCCCAACACCGCGACGCGCGGCGTGCCGGCCTTCGTGAGCGCGAGCGAGACCGTAGGATGCACGCTGACGGCTTCAATCTGACTCTCCCACGGCTTGATGAAGCCGATCCCGTTCCAATCGTCTTTGTCGGTGCAGGCGCCCTTGCATTCGAGGTATGCAGACAGCTTTTGTCCGGCTTGTTCGCCCTCGTTCATCTCGATCACGGTCGCGATGTGCGCACCACCGCTTCGATCGAAACGAAGCGAGGTGCCCTCCCAAATTTCCTGAGCGATCTCCGAGTAGGTCCAGCTCGTGGCTTGACCGCAGTTTACGTCGCACGCAGCGTAGAACGTCTTCGGCGGCTTTTGGCCGATGCCGAGAAACGCGCGATACGTGTGCATCAGAAAGCGCGGATGGCCATCGGGATCGAGCGCGAGCGCCTCTCCCGACACCTCGCGGTCACCTTCGTGGTCGAGGATTTCGTCGATTGCCCAGCCGCTCACGCCGGTGCAACCAGCGTCACAACTGCCGTAGTACAGCTTCTGAAACGCCGACAGCAGCACCCGCGGATGCCCATCCTTGTCGAGCGCGAGCATCGCATTCGCAACCGTGCCGTCGGTCTTGAACGCGACCACTTTCACGTCCGATTGACCACGACAATTCGCGGAACAATAGGCGTAGTAGGCATCGCCACCCGCGTAGGCCGGATAGAGCGCGTGAATGCCACCCTGCGCGTCAATCTCGATGCTCGGTGCTGCGGTGTTGTCGACTTCGCCGGTGGGCAAGAAAAAGCGCATCGCCGCAACACCTCCGCCATTCGCCGTGCCTCCATTGGCACTGCCAGCGCCGACATCGCCGCCGTCCCCAGCGTCGCCCGCGCTCGCGTCGTTCCCCAGGCCGGCCTCGCCACCTCGATCGCCCGAGCCTTGGTCGCCATCACCCGGCGAGTGACTCGAGCCAGCGGCCCCCGAGGCGTTGCCAGAGCCCGAATGGTTGCCGGCCGAGCCGCCAGCCGCTTCGTTGCCGCTACCGCCCGCATCGCTGCAAGCCAAGCTGAATTGAGTGAGAGCTACGAGAATAAACCCTAGTTGATGCGTCTTCATTGCACGCGGAACATGTGGAATCTGGCCGCCCACCGTTGCTAAATCATTGCTCACCAGATCTTAAGAGATCGCTAACCCAGCCTCGCCCTCTGATTTGGGGTTGCCCCCCGGCGCAAGGCGGCGCGGGCGGCCTGCGCAGCACATCCTCAAGACAACGGTCGACACGAGCGAATGCACCGCACGCTGAAGGCCGAAGCTACCCGTCCTGCACGAGACGACTTGCTGCAGCAACAAGAGCGATTCGACGATTTCGTCGAGGAGTTCAATACCCAGCGCCCCCACGAAGCCCTCGACATGAAGCGCCCTGCCGAAGTGTATGTGCCGTCCACCAAGCCGCACCCGGTTTTCCTGCCCGATCCTGACTACTCGACCCACGACGACGTACTGCGCGTCGGCAACATCGGCCTCATTCACCTGCCGGGACGTCGTCAGGTCTACCTAACCACCGCACTCGCCAATCAGCTCGTGGGGATTCGTGAAGAAACCGATGACCGTTGGCTGGTTTCCTTCATGGATCTCGACCTCGGATACATCGAACCTCGCTGCCATCACTTCACTGCCATCACCCCAGCCAGCCCTCCGGCCGCTCATTGAACCTGTCACCCATGTGCCCGGTCAGAAACGTCACCTATCTTCCCGGTTGCACACGGGCGTCCAGATCGACCGCTGCCTGCTAGCCCTGCTCCCGGTCTGCACTCAAGTGAGACCGCAGAAGCGCTTGAGTCGTGGACGGAGCGTGCCCCACTCGCGTTGCGACCCCAATCCTTCTTGCTCTTTCTTTTGGCGTTTTTGGCGGTTCAACTCTGGGAGCCGTCAACGCGTGAACACCACGCACCGTGAGCTGCGTTGCTGGATCGCGAGCGCCCACTCTCGAAAATGTGAAGCGTCCGAGCTTTGGGCGGTACCCGAACTCAGCCGCCGATGATGCCGAGCGCGGCGAGCGCGGCGGCGGCGAACTGACCGATGGGCAGCGCTGGGCGCGCTTCCGCTTGGCGGAACAGGCCCTTGACGAAATCGAGCGCGACATCGACCTGATCGACCTGGCAGAGCAGGAGATCGCCCGGTTCGAGCGCGGAGATGGCAGCCGCGATCGCCGGCAGCTCACCGGATTTTTGGAGAATGCGGCGCGGTTGGCGCTTCGCGCGCTGCATGCCTTCGCGCATCAGGCGGATGATTTCACCATCGGCGCGGCCGCGCGTGCACTGGTCTTCGTAGATGTACACGTCGTCGAAGAAGCCACCGATGATTTCAGCTTGACGATGGATGTCTTCGTCGCGGCGATCGCCAGCCGCGGTGTAGACGACCTTGCGGCGACGATGCGGCATCTTGCTGATGGCTTCGTTCAGCGCCAAAAGCGCGGAGGCATTGTGGCCGTAGTCCAAGATCACGGTGGCATCGCGGTGCACGAGCACGTTGAAGCGCCCGGGCGTCGTGCCCACGTCACTGGAGAAGGTCTGCACACCGAAACGCAGCGCATCGATCGATAGCCCGAGCCAAAACCCGGCCGCCACCGAAGCGAGCAGATTCTCGACCTGGAAGCCGATGCGGCCGCCGTGGGTGAGCGGTAGCAGATCCACCTGGGCAACGCGGCGTTCGTCTTTGCCGGAGCAGATCACGATGTAGCCATCGCGCACGGTGACGGCTTTGCCGCCGGCAGCGCGGTGGCTGACGATGCGCGGCGATTCCGCGTTGCGACTGAAGAAGATGACGCGGCCACGGCACAGGCTGGCCATATTGGCGACCAGCGGATCATCGGCGTTGAGCACGGCGGCGCCGCGCTCGGAGACGCGCCGCACGGGAATGGCTTTGACGCGCGCGAGCTCGGCCGCGGTGTGAATGCCGCCCATGCCGAGGTGATCGCCCTCGCCGACGTTGGTCACGACGGCGACGTCACACCAATCGAAGCCGAGGCCTTCGCGCAGCATGCCGCCACGCGCGGTTTCGAGCACTGCCGCATCCACACGCGGGTGAGCGAGCACCGCGCGTGCGCTCTTCGGGCCCGCGCAATCACCGGTATCGATACGACGGCCTTCCACGTAGATGCCGTCAGTGCAGGTCATACCGACGCGCAGGCCGCGCTGCTGCAAGAGGTGCGCGATGCAGCGGGTGGTCGTGGTCTTGCCGTTGGTGCCGGTGACCGCGACGATTGGGATGCGCGCGTCGTCGCCGGGGGCGAACATGGAGTCGACGATGGCTTTGCCCACGGGCCGACCCACGCCGCTCGACGGTTCGACGTGCATGCGCAAGCCGGGAGCCGCGTTCACTTCCACGATCGCGCCGCCGCTCTGCTCGAGCGGTTCGGTGACGTTGGCGGCGACGATGTCGACGCCCGCGACATCGAGGCCGACCATGCGCGCTGCTTCGACCGCGCATTGAGCGACGCTCGGATGCACCGTGTCGGTGACGTCTGCAGCGGTGCCGCCGGTGCTCAGGTTCGCGTTGCGGCGCAAGGTGACGACGGCGCCGAGAGCCGGCACGCTGTCGACGGTGAGCGACTGCTCGGCCAGGATTTCGCGGCCGATCTCGTCCAGCAGGAGCTTGCTCAGCGAAGTGGAGTGGTCATCCCCGCGGCGCGGATCGAGGTTCTCGCGAGCCACGAGTTGAGTGATCGTGCTTCGACCATCGCCGATGACCTGCGGCGGTTCGCGACGCGCGGCTGCGACCAAGCGACCGCCGATCACCAACATGCGAAAATCCGCGCCCTCGATGTGGCGCTCGACGATCACTTCGCCATCGGCGGCGAAGGCGATTTCGAATGCGGAGACCACGGACTCACGGGTGTGGAGACGGACCGAGACGCCCCGCCCCTGATTGCCGCTGCGCGGCTTCACCACCACCGGCAAGCCGATGTCTTGGGCGGCGGCCCAAGCGGCCTCTGCGGTCGACGCGGGCACACCTTTGGGCACCGGGATGCCCACGGCGTCGAGCAGCGACTTGGTGAGCTCTTTGTCTTGTGCGATCGACTCGGCGACGGCGCTCGTGCGATCGGTCTCGGCAGCCCAGATGCGACGCTGGCGCGAGCCTTGGCCGAACTGCACCAAGCTGCCGGTCAAACGGCGCACCGGAATCTTTCGGTCTTGGGCGGCGCGCACGATGCAGCCAGTGCTCGGCCCGAGACGCGTGTCTTCGTTCAACTTGCGCAGGGCGAGCAGCCGCGGCTCGAGCTCGAAGGGCTGCCCATCACGAGCGGCGTGAACGAGCGAAAGCGCGAGCGAAAGCGCGAGACGCGCGGTTGGCTCCTCGGCGTATTCGGCAGCGATGCGATACTCGACGCCCTGCTTCAGGGGCCGTGACATCCAAAACCCGACTTTGCAGCCGGCGGCCGCTTGTAGACCCACGACCAACCGGCCGAACAGGGCCGCCCAAGAAGCGGGGGCATCAGCCGCTACGAAATCTCGGCGGAGAGCAGCGCCCAAGTCCGCGGGTAGCAAAGCGCACAGACGGCTGAGCTCCGCAGGACCGAAGCCCGCTTGATCGACGACGACCACGGCTTCGAGGACCGATTGGTCCGACCAAAGGTTTGGGCCAGAAAGGGCGCGAATCGACTCGATGTTCATCGGGAATGTCTTACGGAGGCAAGGCCAGCGGTGATCCCGCGGCTCAGACCTTTTGTTTCGAGATGACGCAGCACACTCAGAAAACCCGCGGCATTCGCGGGGCAGACGCATACCAGATCGGCGTTGAGGGAACCCTCGAGCAATTGATCCAGGCAGGCCATGAGGTCGGATGACAGGCCTTGTGGCCGGCTATTCAGCCCCGGGCGCGCCATCTCGCCAGCTTCGACGAAAGACCGTGCATCAGAATTCAACGCGATCGTAATGCCTGAGAAACATTGACTAAGTTGCAGCCACAGCGGCTCCGCATCAGCAACCCGCCAATCATTCGGCGGGTCGACCAGCACATGGGCTCGCCGGCCGGCGAATTGCTCCTGCAGATGCCGCCCCCATGCCTCCAGCGCAGATGAATTGCGCGCAGGGGTGACGATCATCAGCCCACCGTTCGGACGAGCTGCCGTCCTGGGCAGCTCGAACGTGGCGATGCCACCTTGGCCGAGGCAGCCGGCGATGCCGGCCTGAATTTGCTCGGCGCCCGCGCCGAGCGCGATCGCCGCCGCAACCGCGGCCAGCAAATCATCGACCAAGAACGCGGGTAAGCCGAGGATCGGGCAGCGGAGCGCAGAAAGTTCGAGCACAGGAATGCGACGTGCACCGTGCTGGAGCACGATTTGCTCACCATCACGGAATACGGCTCGGCCGTCGTTCTTCAAATGCTCGAGCACAGCGGGTGTGTTCGCGGCGCGAGAGAAGAGCAAGATCTTGCCCTTGGTGTGCGACGCCATCTCGAGCACACCGGGGTCGTCAGCACAGAGCACGGCGTGGCCGTCGGGAAGCACGATATCGACCGGCGCACGCACGGCCTTGGCGATGGTGATCAGCTCATCCACGTACTTCTTGCCCAGGTGATCACCAGAGCCGAGGTTGGTCACGACCGCGACCTCGCAGCGATCGAAGATCACGCCTTCGTCGAGCACGTTCGGCTCGGAGGTCTCGAACACGAACGCGTCGGCGTATGGGTTCATCAACGCACGCCGCATGCTGTCTGCGTTGCAGCGATCGCCCGAAGCCAGCACGCGCTCCCCCACGCTCAGCCCTTCGGAGCTCACGCGACCCACGTTGCGCCCGGACACGCGCAAGATTTCCGCAATCAACGCGGCGACGACGGTCTTACCATTGGTGCCAGAGACGGCGCACAGAGGCACACGGCCGGTCTGCCCGGGCCCGAACAATTGCCCGATGATGGCGTCACCGACTGGCCGGGGGGAGCCGACCAACGGCTTCAAGTGCATGATCAAACCCGGGCTCGAGTTGACCTCGATCACCGCGCCGCCTTGCGCCTCGAGCGGTAGCGAGATGTCCTCCGCGATCAAGTCGATGCCCGCGATGTCGAGGCCAATGGCGCGCGCGGCCAGCACGCACTGTTCGGCGGTCTCCGGGTGAAGACGATCGGTCTCGTCGATCGTCAAGTCACCGTTGTGGCGAAGTACGGCGGAAGCGCCGATCGGAAGCACGGACCGTTCGCTCAGGCCCTGGCGCTTGAGCAAATCGAGCGCGATGCCGTCGAGCACGAGCGGCGCGAGCGGCTGCGCTGCGTCTTCACCGCGCAGCGGGTCCTGATTGCCGATCGCCGCCAGCTCGAGGATGGTGTGCACGCCATCGCCCTGCAGCGTTTGCGGTTGACCACCGCTGGTCGCGACCGCCTTGTCTCCAACGACCAACACGCGGTGCTGTCGGCCCGGAATGCAGCGCTCGACCACGACTTCAGCAGGCAGCACGGCCTTCTCGGCGATCGCGAAAGCGCTCAGCACGGCATCGCGATCCGACAGCTGAATCGAGACGCCGATGCCCTTGTTCCCGCGTTGCGGCTTGACCACCACGGGTAACCCGATGTCCTCTGCCGCCGCCCAGGCATCCTCGGCGCTCGTGACCAGTCGCCCCGCGGGCACGGGCACGCCCACGGAGGTGAGCAATTGACGCGTCAGCTCCTTGTCGTGCGCGATGCTCTCGGCGACCGCGCTCGTGCTGTCGGTCTCCGCCGTCCAGATCCGGCGCTGGGCTTTGCCGTAGCCGAGTTGCACCAGATTGCCGTCGGTCAGCCGCAAACTGGGGATGGCGCGCTTGTTCGCGCCGTCCACGATCGCTTGCGTGCTCGGGCCGTAGCAATAGTCGTCGGCGAGCTGACGCAACCGACGCAGTGACGCGGGCAGATCGTAGTCTCGGCCTTCTGCGGCAGCCATGACCATCTCGTGCGCTACGTTCAGGCAGGCTTCACCGAAGCGAAAATCCAGAACCTCGATCGCGACCTTGTACACACCACGCTCGCTCGTCTCTCGCGCGCGACCGAAGCCAACCGGCGCATGCGCCAGCGATTGGATCTCGAGGGTGACGTGTTCGAGCACGTGCCCGAGCCAAGTACCGGTCGATAGGCGCTGAAAAAAGCCGCCGCGATCGCCGATCGTGCAACGGTGTTCGACCATCGTTGGCAACCAGCGCATCAGCTTTTCGTTGAAGCCGGGCAGCGTGTTGGACGGGAAATCCTCGTACTTTCCAAGGTCCACCCAGGCCTCGATGACCGGGTAGTTCGCCCAAATGCTGGGACCGACGAGGCGTTTCAGTGCGCTAATCTGCATGGCGATCTGGACCCAAACGGGCTAACAGCGGCGCCATCCTTAGCGGGACCTGCGATTTCGCGCTAGTTACCCCCATAAACCAGCAGCGAGGCCGATTTCTTTAACGCCTATCTATTCCGTAGCTCGGTGCTCACTGGCAGCCCTGCCCGGGACAAGGCCAGGAGCCGATGCTGCCGCAGGTCCAGACCCCCGCCTCCGAGCACACGCAGTAGCCGGGCTTTTGGGCACCGGTGGAGTCCTGATATTGCGGGGCCTGAACGCTACCGCCAAAGCAAACGGTACATTCGACGACCTGGCACGCGCTGCCACCGCGCGGGATGCCCGAAGGGCACGCACCGGGCAAACTCGGCGGAACCTTGTAACAAGTGTAGTCCTGCCCCGAGGGGAACGTGCAGCCGGATTGCAGCTCGTCGTAAGCGCCGTTGACGCAGGTCTCGCGCTTGTACCCGACGTTGTCGGGGCCGCAGCTCTTGTAGCAAGATTGCGCGCTCGCCGCGCTGCAGGGGCTGCCTTTGGTGACGCCATCCTTGCACGCGGGCTGTGGCAGGTTGCTCGACATACCTGCGCTGCCGGCACCACCTGCGGTGCCACCGGTTAGCGCGTCTCCGCCGGTGCCTCCCGCTCCAGCGGTGCCTCCCGCTCCACCGGCACTGGCGCCCGCGCCAGCACCGGCACTGCCTGCGTCGTCGGTGCTGCCCGCGTCATCGGTACTGCCTGCATCGGTGCTGCCGCTGCCCGCGTCGCTGCTGCTACTACTGCCATTGCCGCCCGATGGCTCGCCGCATTGCGCGTCGCCGCCCGCGTCGGGGCGACTCCCTGCAGTTGCAGAAGTGCCGGCCACGCTGAGCTCGGACCCGCCACCTGACGTGACCAACTGCCCCGCCCCCGCCGACGCACCTTGAATGAAGTAGTTGTCAGTCAGAGGGCACCCGGGCAGCAGCGTGCAAAGCGCCAGCGTTGCCCAGGTGGACCAGCGAAGCTCGAAGGGTCGAGTTGAGTTGATCAATTGGTGTGTTTCCAACGCTCCGGTGCCGAGCGCTCTCGCTCAAGAGTGGCGTCATTGGAATCCAAGGACCACGTGCAAAAAAAAACATCCCTTGGAGGGCACTCGACGCGCTGCCTCGACCCAAAAGAAACGCTGCGTTGCGAACGAGGGATCTGGAAAAATCCAGCATAGCGTGACTCTCAGGGGCCGAGTGCTCCGTCGAGCAGGCGGCGCACCACGCTAGGTTGCGCGGCCGGCGCCCGCTTGCTGCACGATGAAGTCGATCATGGCACGCACCGCCGGTGTCGGTTTGACCGGCTTCGGATACACCAGGCAAAACGATCGACTCGGCCCGCGTAAGTGCGGCAAGACTTCGAGTAGAGTGCCTCGTTGCACGTGTTCCTCGACCAAGAAGTCGAACACTTGCACCAAGCCGAGCCCCGCGCGCGCCAAACTGATCACGCCCAGCACGTCCTCCGTGCAACGGTAACGCGCGGACGGCGCGATCGACCGGCCGCCAGCAAACACCCAAGGCAATGCGCGCCCCGAGCTGGGCATGACGAAGGTCACGCACTCGTGGCGCGCGAGATCGTCCACGGTCTTCGGCGTGCCAGCGCGCGCCAGGTAAGCGCTGCTCGCGTACACGCCGAGCGTAAAATCGCCCAGCTTGCGCGCGACCAGCGTCTGGTCGCGGATCGTCCCGCGCCGAATCGCCAAGTCGAAGCCATCTCGCACCAGATCTACATTCTGATTGGATACGCCTACATCGACTTTGATCTTCGGGTAGCGTTCGGCAAAGCTCGCCAGAGCGGGCAAGAGCCGGTAGTGCCCGTACGTCGTTGGCACGCTGATCCGCACCTGGCCTTCGGCAACGCCACCGCGCTTCGATAGCTGCCGCTCGCCATCCGAGAGCAGCGCCAGCGCGCGTGCACAACGCTCGTAGTACTCGCGTGCCGCGGGTGTGGGGGCGAGGCTGCGCGTCGTGCGCCGAAACAGCGTCACCCCGAGCGCTTGCTCCAGACGCGCCACGCTGCGGCTCGTCGCCTGCGGCGTCACGCCACTGATCTGCGCCGCCTTGGTGAAGCTGCCCGTCTCGAAGGTCGCGCAAAAGGCTTCCAAATTGGGCAACGTACCCGCGAGCGCGACCGCAGTCATTTGTACCCCTATAGTACAAATGTTTCACCGCGCCCACGCCTACTCCGCGCCGTGCCTAGGGCGCATGCTGCGAGTCATGAACATCGCTCAGTTGGCGCTGACCGCGCTCGCAGCCACATTCGCTTGCAACGGTGCACCCGCGAAAGTCGCTCCGGCGACGAGCAGTGCGAGAGCCCACGAGGAGATCCCGATGAAAAGAGTCTTGATTGCGCTCACCAGCCACGACAAAAAAGGTACCACCTCCGGCGAACCCACCGGCGCTTATCTGCCGGAGATCGCTCACCCGCACGCGGTGTTCAGCGCCGCAGGCTACGACGTGGACTTGGTGTCGACGCTCGGCGGCGCCGTGCCCCTCGACGGCGTCGACCGCGCCGACGCCGTGAGCTCGGCATTCCTCGACGATCCGCAAGTCGCTCGACAGCTGCGCGAAAGCCCTGCGTCGACGAACGTCGATCCCAAGCGCTACGCGGCGATCTTCTTCGCGGGTGGCCACGGCGCCATGTGGGACTTCCCGGACGCCCGCGCCTTCAGCGACGCCGCCCGCGCGATCTACGAGGCAGGCGGCGTAGTCGGTGCCGTGTGCCATGGGCCTGCCGGCCTCGTGAACGTGCGCTTGTCGAATGGCAGGTATCTGCTGGACGGCAAGACCGTCAGTGCATTCACCAATGACGAAGAACGCGCGGTCAAGCTGGACGCGATCGTGCCCTTCCTGCTCGAATCCCGGCTCGTCGAACGCGGTGCACACTTCGAAGGCGCGGCCAACTGGCAGGAGAAAGTGGTCGTCTCGGAGCGCCTGGTCACTGGACAGAACCCAGCCTCCGCGAGCGGTGTAGCAAAAGCCATGGTCACACTGCTCGACGCGCCCTGAGAACATTGGGGCTAAGCCTCACCCGTGCCCGTGCCCGTGCCCGTCTGATGATTCCGCGGCCGGATGTACGCGAGCAGATTCCCCGGTTGCCGGCGCCTGGTCAGGTGAGTGTCGAGGCCGTTTCGCAACCGTCGCCACCGCCTCCGGAAACCGCTGGCTTTGCTACAAATTCCGCGCTGCCAAGCGTCCCGGCTCGGGCTCTCGGCGCACCCTCTCGTCCGCGTGGGCGCGAACTAGAGCCCTCTTTCCGCGGCCCGTTTTGGCGTGCATTTCACTGCCGACGCCGAGCTACGCGAGTTGATTGATCGCGCTCGCGCGCTCGCCAGTCACCGGATCCCAAACGGGGATCTCCTGGCCTAGGCAGCCAACAAATGCGCGGCGGCGGGAGCGAGGACTTCGTTGATCCCTTGTTCCGCGGCGACGGCGAGGCGCTGCACGTCGACATTGCTGCGGAGACTGAGCTCTTGAACGTCCACGCGGGGCCACGGGGCGGCGAAGGCGGCGTGAATGCTGGCGGTGACTTCGGGGGCGCGGCTGCTCAGCGCCCAGGCCACGATTCGGAACGAGAGCACGGCGTGGCGGGCCTCTTCCTCGGCCATGCTCAGTAGGGCGGCACGCACGGCTGGCTCGGGGGCGTGTTCCGCGGCCACACTCAGCACGTACGCCCCGAGTGTTTCGGCCAGGCAACCTTCGCGCACCGCGGCGGCGGCGAGCTCGGCCAAGCCGAGGTGCGTCGACGGCGAGCTCTGGAATGGAAACGGGCCAGGCGTGATTTCAGCGCCGCCGAAGAGGCGCGCAAACTCCCAGCATTGCTCGGCGTGCTTGACCTCATCCAGAGCCGCTTGATGTACGTCGCGCAGTAGCGCACTCGGGGCGCCGAGCGACATGAGTTGCAGCGACAGCCGCGCGAAGGCGGCCACGGACGCGTGTTCGCCGGAGCCAGCGAGGGCCCACGCCGCCGCTCGCACGGGGTCGCTGGCGCAGGAAACCGAGGCCGATGCGAGAATCGGCGCTTGGCGCTGTACGCCACCATCCCAGTACGGACGGCCGACGACACAGCCGCTGTCAGTGTCGGTGACTTCTGCCGGGTAACAGCAAGCCTCTGTTGGCGCATCGCCCGCCAGCTGGCGTTTCCCTTCACCCTTCAGGGCCACGACTTCCGAACCACAGCTCTCGGGCGAGAACAAGTCCGAGACTTTCAAGGAATTTGCGGCTGGACAGCTGGTTTGTTCGGCCGGCACGGCCAGGCAAGCCTTGCCGTCGTGCGTCCCCTCGCAAGCCGTCAGCGCGCCCAAAATAGAAATAAGCAAAGCACTTCTCATGAATAGCCCTCCACCGAACGTGGCAAAATAGCAGAGTCTTTGCGCGGCGCCACCGCGAGCGCTTGCTTCTCGACCATTCGGGCTAGAGTCCCGCGCGATACGTCATGACCGCCCCTGCAGCACTGCTGCCTGCGCCAATTCCTGGGCTCGAGTTGTTGCCGAACGAGCGAATTTCGCACACCTTTCGACCGGACGTCGACGAAGCACTGCAGTTTTCGGCCGGGCTCGTGTTGCTCAGCGATACGCGTGTGTTGGCGCGCGAGACTGACGGCAGCTTTCGCGCGATCCCGCTGACGAGTTCGCTCGAGCTCGTCAGAACCGAACACGTCGGGCTGACCGAGCTCACGCTTTCGGAGCGCGGGCAACGCTTGCTCCGCATTCGCTACACGTTGGCGCTCGCGGCCGCCGGCAATGACTTCGTGCGCGCGGTCGAGGAGGCGCGCGGTCGCCCGAGCGATGGAGACATCGCGCCCGAGGCCGAACCGGAGAGCGAATTCGCGCTGCCCGAAAGCGCGCCGGTCGGGCATCCCCTTTTGCGGCTGCTCAGTTTCGCGCGGCCACGCTTCGCCAAAATCGCGATCGGCCTGGGGCTGACGGTGGCGACCACGGCGGTTGGCTTGATCCCGCCGTACCTCACGCTACCGCTCGTCGACCGCGTGCTCGTGCCTTGGCAAGAGTCGCGAGGCGCGGGGCTCGAGGCCGCGTATCGCGATCTTTGGATCTATTTCGGCGGGTTGGCCGGGGCAGCGGTGGTGGCGTGGATGCTCGCCTGGGCCCAAGGCGCCGTGTTGGCCTGGGTCAGCGAGCTGATCAGTGCGGACCTGCGCAACCGCGCATTTTCGCATTTGCAGCGCTTGAGCTTGCAGTACTTCGGCGGCAAGCGCACAGGCGACTTGATCAGCCGCATCAGCTCCGAGACGGATCGGCTGTGCTCGTTCTTGTCCGACACGTTGATTGATTTCATCAACGACGTGCTGATGGTGCTCGGGACTTCGATCGTACTGTTCGTGCTCGATCCCTTGTTGGCGGTGGCCGCGCTCGCGTCTTTCCCGCCCATTGCCTGGTTCATGATGCGCGTGCGCGGCGCACTGACGCAGGGCTTCTTGCGCGGCAACCGCGCCTGGGCGCAGATGACCAACATCTTGTCCGATACCATCCCGGGCATCCGCGTGGTCAAGGCGTTCTCCCAAGAGCGCCGCGAAATCGCGCGTTTTGCCCGCGCCAATCAGGCTATCGTGGCCAACAACAACAAGGTCAACACGCTCTGGACTTCGTTCTGGCCGTTGGTTGCCTTGTTCAATCAGCTGGGTTTGCTGGTGGTTTGGGCGGTTGGCGCCTGGCAGATTTTGCACCATCAGATCACGGTCGGCGTGCTGACCGCATTCATCGCCTACATCAGCCGCTTCTACACGCGCGTGGAAAGCATGAGCCGCGTGCTCACCGTGACCCAGCGCGCCGCCGCCGCCGCGCAGCGCCTGTTCGACATTTTGGATCGCGTGCCGAGCGTGATCGACGCCAAAGATCCGGTGCCGCTGCCGAAGATCGAGGGCGAAATCTCGTTCGACCAAGTATCGTTCCGTTACGGCAGCCGGCTGGTGCTGAACGACGTCAGCTTCAGCGTGAAGCCGGGTCAGATGGTCGGCATCGTGGGCCACACGGGCTCGGGCAAGAGCACCGTCTCCAACTTGATCTGCCGCTTCTACGACGCTTCGGCGGGAGCCGTGCGCGTGGATGGCATCGACGTTCGGCGCATCGGCTTGGACGATTACCGACGTCACATCGGGATCGTGCTTCAAGATCCGTTCCTGTTCTTCGGCACGATCGGGGAGAACGTGGCCTACGGCGCCCCCGAGGCCGGTCCGGCACGCGTGATTCATGCAGCGCGCGCGGCGCGCGCCCACGAATTCGTGCTGAAGTTGCCGGAGGCGTATGACTCCTTGGTCGGCGAACGCGGCCAGTCTCTGTCCGGCGGCGAGCGCCAACGCATCGCCATCGCGCGGGCAATCTTGGTCGACCCCAAGATCCTGATCTTGGACGAAGCCACCTCCGCCGTCGATGTCCAAACCGAGCGCGAGATCCAGGCCGCGCTCGACAATGTGGTGCAAGGTCGAACCACGATCGCGATTGCCCATCGCTTGAGTACGCTACGCAAAGCAGACCTGCTGATCGTGCTCAAGAACGGCCGCGTTGCGGAGATGGGCAGCGCGAGCGAGCTCTTGGCCAAAGACGGCGAGTACGCGCAACTGTGGCGTGCACAGAGCTCGACCCAATCGACCGAAACGAGCTCGCGGCCACTCGACGCGGGCGACAATGAGACGACTCATGAGCCGCTTCCCTTGTTCGATCCCAGCACGCTCGAGCTCACGCTCGACGATGACGGGCAGCTCTGGGCGCTCACGGAAGGGTCGGCGCGGCTCGCAGTGTCTGCGCGTCGCGCCTTCCCGCTCAGTGCGCCCGATAGCTACGTGTCCCTCGTGGACGAACATCACTTCGAACGCGCCTGCTTCGTCACGCTCGACGTGCTCCCGGCCCGCGCTCGCGAAGTCCTGAAGCGGGCCTTGGAAAGGGCGGAATTTCTGCCGCAAATCCGTCAGATTCAGACGATAGTTCAAGAAGCGACGCTATCGCGCTGGCAAGTGGACACCGACCGCGGACCGCGGCAATTCATCGTCGATCAGGAGGACCATGTGCGGCCGCTCGAGGACGGCCGGCACTTGATCAGCGACTCACACGGCATGCGCTACTTGGTGCCCGTACCGAGCGCACTCGACCTAGTGAGTCGCAAACTGCTCGCTCGCTTCTCCTAGCCTGGGCCGGCGGGGAACAGCGCGCGCGGGGAGGTGCGATGCAGGAACGCGAGCGCTCAAAACTTGTAGCTGGCGTCCAGGTACATGCCGTGCAGGTGGATCGAGTAGTCGTCTTTGCCGGCGTAGCTGCAAAACGCGCAGGCGATGTTGTCGGGGTTCGTGACCGCGCCGCTGCCGAAGCGGTAGGCATACGCCACGTTCGCTTGCCACTTGCCGCCGTTGTAACCGGTGCCGAGGGTGACCACTTGCGTGGGCCCGGGCGGGGTGCCGAACGCGGTGGGATAGGTCGCGTTTGCGGTCTGAGAGTCGTACACGTAGCCGACCCGCAACGGCACGCGATCGAGCTGGGCGTTCGCGTCGTGAAGGATGCGGTACTCTGCGCCCACGCGGTAGGTCTGCGAGTTCTTCCACTCGAACAAGTTGGGCACCGAGGTGGCGCCACCGGAGCCGGGCGCAGGCGTACCTTCCAGCGGATCGCCGGTGTTTTGGCTGTTGAATGCGTATTCGAAATCCACCGTCAGCGAGGCCGGCACGTGAAAGCGGTCGAAATCCGCGCGGGTGCCGAAGCCGAGCTTGGCGGGGAGCGTGAAACGGGTCGAGATGTCCGTGTAGTCGGTGAGCAGCGCGATGCCGTGCGAGTTGCTGACCTTGGTCGTCACCTTGTTGCGGTACACCACGCCGAACTCGAGCCACGAGAGCGGGCTCCATTGCACGCCGGCACGGAGGCCGGTGAAATTTTGGCCGGACATCTTGAAGTCGATGTTCGGCGTCGAGCCCGAGTCCGGATCGCCCTGATAGCGAGAGAGGTGCACGTAGGTGATGCGGTAGCCCATGCCGAAGCGCAAATTCGGCAACGGGTTGACGGCGATCGCCGGCGAGGTCTCCAAGAAAAAGAGCTCGGTACTGTCTTGAAAATTGCCGGTGCCATACTTGTACGTCGCCCCCGCGGAGGCGATGGGAAACACGCCCACGCCCAGCGTGATCAGCGGGTGGATACGGTACGCGCCGCCGACGAGGAAAAACGGCGCAACCGTAGTCTGCGAATCGATGTCCCGGCCCGAAGCCGCCGCGCTCGGACTGCCGTGAATGCCGCCGACCAACAACGAGAAATCGCCGAGCACTTCGCCGCGCTCGACGTGGCCGAGCCCGGCGGGATTGTGAAATAGGGCCGACGGATCTTTGACGTAGCCGATAGCCGTTCCGCCCATGCCCATGTGCCGCGCGCTATACAGCATCGGCGTGTCGTAGCCGCCGGCGCGTGCAGCGCGCGGCGCCGCGAGCGATACGCCGAGCGCCAATAGGCCGGTCAGGGCTTGCTTGATAGGACTCATCATCGATCTAACCCGCGCCCGCTGCCGCGCTCATTCAGTATCAACCTCCGCCGGGTTCAGGCAGGCCGCTACACTCGTAGAACGCATCGACACAGCCCTTGTCCGTGCGACAAGTGAAACAGGCTTCACTGCTTGGATTCAAACCGCACGGGGCGAGGCAATTGTCGCGTGCGCACCCGACATCCTCCACGTAGCAGGTCAGGCACCCGACACTGAGGGGCTCGGAGTGCGCCATGGTCAAGGCATCTTGGATGCACTCTGCGACGCAGGTCCCTTCATTGTCCATGCCCAGGCAGCCTTTGCCGCATGTACCACCGACCACCGGCATATTGTTGGCGCATACGGTGGTGACGTCACTCGCTTCTGAACAGGCCTTGCCATCCTGCGTTTGAGCGACAAACTCGGCGTGAGTAAACTCCGCGTTGTTGCCAACACATTGCGTGACCGAGCTGCCACCCGCGGCGCCACTCGAGCCCCCGTTGTTGGAGCTAGCATCGCTATCGCTGCCACAGCCCAGTAACGAGAGCGCAGGCACCGTCACCGCAACCACGAGCATGAACAAACGTCGCATTCGTCACCTCCTCAATCGAACAGCCTAGTCCGTTGCCACTGCACTCGCTAGAAAAAGCGAAAGCGCGGGACGGGGCGTTTTTGCGAGGAAAGTCGGCGGCGAAAGCCGACTGTAAGGTCTCTCAGCGAGCTCGCGTTTCTCCTGCG
>Ga0247768_1000143_pt1 | contig 25701 bp, 15 predicted proteins | sample UWRJL016104C6_FD_179944 | JGI IMG/M metagenome (GOLD analysis project Ga0247768, IMG submission 179944) | Plant litter microbial communities from Arlington Agricultural Research Station in Wisconsin, United States - UWRJ-L016-104C-6 | ecosystem: Environmental > Terrestrial > Plant litter >... | reverse complement strand
TTTAAATAATATACTCCTCCTACTACACTAGTTAATATAGCTATTATAGATAAAAATATCATTCCTTTATCTAAAGCAGCACTAAGTACCATTTGTTTACCAAAAAATCCTATTAAAGGAGGAATACCCATAAAAGAAAATATTGTAATAGCTAAACTTATTGCTAATATAGGATTTATTTCTATATATCCTTTTAGTTGATTTATTAATTGAATAGGTGAATTATTTTTGTCTATTAATTCTTGATATTCTTTATTTTCACTTGTATAACAGTAAAAAGAAAATCCTATGGCAACTAAAATAATAAAAGCATTTAAATTACTAATAGAATATTGAGTTAAATAAAATATAAAAGCTTGAGTAGACTCTATACTTGAAATACTTAATGCTAATAGTATAAAACCTACATGAGAAATAGTACTATAGGCAAATAATCTTTTTATTCTAAATTGAGTTAAACCTACAATTGTTCCTATTATTAATGATAATAGTGAACTAATTAGTAAACTATATGTTCAATTTATATCTTGTAAATTATAAGAAAATGAAAAATTATTATTTGTGTAATAAACTAATTCTAATAAAAAAATAAATATAGATATTTTAGCTATTATAGCTACAAATGTAGTTACTATTGTAGGTATAGCATCATATACATCAGGTGATCAAAAATGGAAAGGAGCTGCACTAACTTTAAATAAAAATCCTATACTAAATATTAATAATGATAAATTAATATAAGATGATTTATATCAAGAATTTAAAACATCATTATTAATGCTATTTATTATATACAATCCATCTAAATTAGTTGTACCAGAATTAGAATAAAGCAAAGCTGTACCTAATAAAATAAAACATGAGCTAAGTCCACCTAATAAAAAGTAAGTTAAACCTCCTGTAGTTGATAACTCTGAATTTCTATAAATTGTACTTAGTAAATATAAACCATAACTTTGTAATTCTATAGATAAAAATATAGAAATTAAATCATTAGTAGACATTAAAAATATAGCTCCGGTTATAATAAATAATAATATTATAGGGTATTCAATTATTTTTAAATGTTCTCCCATTTTATTTATTATTTTTGTTCTATAATAAATAATATTATTAAATAATAAATTATTTAAAGATGAAAACTCATTAGTTCAAACTTTTCTAGGATAAAAACTTGTTAATTGTATTATTAATATTGAAATAATAAAAATAAATATATGAAATATTTGTGTAGTATAATTTATATGAAGTAAACCTCCATGTAATCCTATACCTTTATTTATAACATATAAACTTAATGAATCTTGTAAAATACAATAAGTTAAGCTTAAAATAGCTATTCTATTAAAAATAATAGATATATCTCGTCTTAAAGTGACAGCATTAGAAAGTAATATAAATAATATAGATAAAATTATCATAAAAACCTGAGGAGAAATTTGAATTCTCATTATTAACGCATGAAATTAAAGTTTTAACCTATTAAACTACTCAGATAGGGTAAATACTTGGAGTCGAACCAAGAACAAATTGAGCCACATACAATCACTCTACCTATTGAGTTATATTTACCGAAATTTTGTTAGAATTGTTTTTTTTTATTCTGAAGGAGTGATTCGAACACTCACACTAAATATCAAAAATTCATGATCTACCGGTTAATCAACTTCAGATAATTAAAATTAAAAATTTTAATTAGAAAATGTCTAAATTATATATAACACTTATATTAAGAGTTCTATTAACAGTTTTATACTTTTTCATAAAATTATTTTATTTTTAAAAATGAACTTTTTTATATTATTCATATATATTGATTATAAAGTCAAAAAAGAATCATATCATTCTAAGGTAAATAGACAAATTAGTTGCCTATCTTATAGGCGATAGGACTTGAACCTACACAGTATATACTAACTCGTCCTAAGCGAGCCCTGTCTCCCTATTTCAGCACGCCTATTATAATAAAAATAACTCAAATAAAAAAAAATATAATTATATAAGTATTAGAAAAATCTAGTTAACTAAGTATAAAAAATTATTATCTACAAAAATTTTTTACTTTGTTTTTAATAAATTGCTAATATATACACGAGAATTAAATAAATTAAGAATTCTGGGTAATATGTATTTAGATAATACATATAAAAGAATACCTAAAAGTGAAAAACTAAATAATATTTCATTAACGAAATAAAAAGGAACTAATTGTGGCATATTATAAATTGTAAAAAATAACATTAGGATTTGATATTAAGTCTATTTTAAGACTATAGGTATTATCCGAGAAACGACTTGAACGTTTATGAAATCTCATCAGTATTGTTTAAGAATACCCTGTCTACCTATTCCAGCACTCGGATTTATAAATCTATTAATAGATTTATATTTTTATAATTAATTTATTTTTTATTCTCTATTTATTTAAATATTCTAGTATTATATTATAAATATGAGAGTGGAGAAATCAGGAATTGAACCTAAATTTATAACGTGCAAAATTATTGTGTTACCAATTACACCATTACCCCTAATTATATACCATAAACAACAAAAGTTACATAATAAACAATATTATTTAATATAATAGAAGGATATATTCCTAATATTATAGTTAATATAACCATAACAAATAATAATATAAATTCTCTTTTGTTTATATCAAATATATTTTCTTCCAAGAATCTAGTTAAAGATCCTCCAAAGGATATTCTATTGAACATGAAAATAGTATAAGCGGCTGATAAAATTATTGAAGAGCAAGCAAAGAAACCTAATATAGGTAATTTTTCAACTATTCCGTATAAAGACATAAATTCTCCTATAAAATTCAAAGTTAAAGGGGCTCCGCAATTACCTAGAGCTAAAATAAAGAATAATATAGAAAATAAAGGCATAACTTGAGTTATTCCTCTATAAAAATAAATTAATCTAGTACCAAATCTTTCATATAAAATACCTCCAGCTGCAATAAATAAACCGCTTGAAACAAATCCATGAGCAATACCTAATAATATACTACCTTCTATACCTTGTATAGTATTACTAAAAGCTCCTATTAAATATACAGCAGCATGACAAACAGAACTATAAGCAATAAGTTCTTTAATATCTGTAGTTCTTAATGTACTAAAGCTAGCATATAATATAGTAATTACACCTACAGTATAAATAATAAAAGTAAAATCTACACTAGCCTTTGGTAATATAGGTAATATCAATCTAAGTATACCATATAAACTTAATTTTAAGACAATGGCTGCTAATATAATACTTCCACCTAAAGGAGATTCTACATGAGCTTTTAATAATCAATTGTTCAAAAATATTGTAGGAGTTTTTACAGCAAATGCTATAAATATACCCGAAAAGATAATTAATTGTAATTTATAATCAAAATCAGCTTTAAATAAACCATCAAAATCTGTAGTACCCATTATAGAATACATACTTAAAATTGATAATAATAAAAATAAAGATCCTCATAATGTATATAAGAAAAAATAATAACTTGCTCTTACTTTATATTTAGATCCAAATAAACCAATTAATATAAATAAAGGTGGTAATATACTTTCAAAAAAAATATAGAAAAATAGTATATCTAGTACTAAAAAGACTGCTAATAATAATGTTTCTAATAATAATATTATTATCAAATATGATTTAATATTTTCTTTTATAGAATTTCAATTAGATAATAAAGCAATAGGAATAATTATTGTTGTAAGTAGTATAAAGTATATAGATATACCATCTATACCTAAATATAAATTAAATAACTTAACATTATAATGTTCTTGTACAAATTGGAATTGATTATTACTAGAATTAAATAAAATAAAAATTACAAATGATACAATTAAATTTATAATAGATGTATTTAAAGCTATATATTGATAATATTTATCATTTTTAACTTTTAATTCAAAGAAAGTAAAACTAGCTATTAGTGTTATACCTAGTAAAGGTATAGTTAGTAATGAATATATTAACATAAATTATTTATCAATTACTGATCATTAATACATCCCCATAGTGAATAAATCACTTCATTAATTAAAGCTATTTTTTTGCCCATGATAAGATTCGAACTTACAATATAAACTTCTTCAGAGTTTCGCTCTGCCAATTGAGCCACACGAGCTAATTATAAGGCTAAAGTGAGTTGAACACTTATAGTTACTGTCATGAGCAGTACACTTTACCAATTAAGTTATAGCCTCAATGCGGATAAAGGATTTGCACCTCTTTTTTTTGGTCATGAGCCAAATATGTTACTATTACATCAATCCGCGAGCTAGACTAGACAGGGATCGAACCTGTGATTATAACTTTGAAAGGGTTACGTCGTACCACTTGACTACTAATCCTTAAAGCCCAATGTAAGTATCGCACTTACTTCTATTGATTACAAAACAATTGCATTTCTTTTATGCTAATTAGGCAAAATTTATGTATGATATATATATATTTAGTTGTGTAAAAATTAGTACTTTATACCTAAAAACTTCATAATTCTTACAGATAAAGCCTATTAATTTCGTTATGTTATATAACGTTTATTTAAGAAATATCTTAAGGTAAGCTTCATGCCTATATGCTTTCAGCATTTATCTTTAACTAACTTAGCTTTCCTGCCGTGCTTAAAGTATATATTAATTAAGTAAAATTAAGAATAAATACTTTAAACAACAGGTAAACCATAGGTTAATAATATCAATTCGACGATTTTAAGCGTCAAATGTTAACTGTTCCTTTCGTACAAATATTATTCCTTATTATATTCTAATTTCCTTTAGAAGATAGAAACCATACTGTCTCACGACGTATTTAACCCAGCTCATGTAACTTTTTAAACGACGAACAGTCGTACCCTACATAGTTGTTGCATCCACGAGGATAAGTTAAGCCGACATCGAGGTGCCAAACCGCGCACTCATTTTGTACACTCTTGCGCAAATTAGCCTGTTCTACTTGTTATCATAATATTTTATTTCCATTTTTTACAAAATGGTTCAGACTATGTCTTCATCTTTATTTTTTTATACTTACATTAATTTTTTAAGTTAAATTATTTACCACTAATTCATCCTTTTACAGCAAAGGCTCCTATACGACGTTTATCTCTTGATATTGAATATAGAACATTTGCTTTTGAATTTCCTCTAAACGTTGCAGCTGGTAGTTTATTAAAAGAAGAATATTGATTTTTTAATCCTCCCTTTCATAATAATTTATATATAGATCTATCAGCTCTATATCGTTTAGTTAATCTTCCTTTTATTTCTAATCTTATACCGCTTATATATTGGTATTTTATATTATTAAAAATTATGTTAAATAAGTTATTATAGTTTTTAATATAATTTTTTTTTTTTAACAAAGAATTTGAATAATAGATATTTGTTAATAATTTATTTAAATTTATATCCTTTAATAAAGAAATTAAACTTGAATCTTTAAATTTATTATCTATTAAATTTCTGTCTATTATTTTAGGTACTACCTGTCTTTCTATTTTATTAAAAATATCTATTTTATTTCTATTAATAATATTAGTCATACTTTTTATTACATTAAATTTATCTTTCTTTAATTTTAAAGATAAAGATTTAGTAAAAAATTCTGGATTATATGTGTGATATTTAATATTAATAATATTAAATTCTAATTTTGTTTTTAATAATCTTGAGAGTATTTTTTTTAATTTTAATATAAAATAACTATTATTATTTAATTTTATTAAATTAATTATATTTAATTGATTATATTTTCAAATTGTTCCTAAAAATTTTGAGTATTGTTGTCTTATTTCTTTAAGTCTTAATTTGATCATATCCAAATAAAATAATTCTAAATTTTTATTGTAAGTTTGTAAGTTTAATTTAATAATATCATTTAAATTATTAAATTGAGTTTTATTTATGTTTTTATTTATAAATTTAGATTGAATACGTTTAATAAAATTAGGTCTAATAAATTGTTTCATTATAGAAAAAGGTCATTGTTTTATAGTTATACTTTTTTTTACTCAACGAGATTTTTTTTTACTATAAGATTTTTTCTTTCAATCTCAATAAACTTTACCTGGAATAAACACACGTATTGATTTTTCAATTTTTTCTTTTTTTAGTATTATATAGTTTAGATATTCTTCATATTTTTTAAATATATAATTCAAATTATTCATAGTATGTATAGTAATTATTCCTATAGAATTTGTATATTTTATTTCTGCTTTACTGATATATATATTTTTTAAAAAACGATTTCTTCTTTTAGTCGAAATTTTTTTTAATTTTAAATTAGTATACATTAAATTAATATAAGTTTTTATTAATTTATTTATTATAATATTAATAATAGGTAATTTTTTAATCGAATTTTTATTATAAAAATATATAGTGTTTTTTCATTCTTTAAAAAAAGGAGGTAAATATTTAGGTTTACCCGTATCATTAATTGTTTTTAATCCTAATAAGTTTTTAAATTTATTGTTCAAGCTTTTTTCAAATAAATTAAAATAGTTTTTCATAGTTAAAAATAATTAATCTGAATTTTATAAAAAAAGAAGTATATAGATAAAGATGTTGGGTGTTGATAAGGATTATTGATAGCATTTCTCACCTTATAGTCGTTGAACGGCTTTGTTTTTATGATATGCTAAAACAAATTTCGCTTCAAATTTTCTTACAAAAGAAATCCTTGAAATTTACCCAATAATTACTTAATATTATTATAATATTAAGAGGACAAACATCCCTAGCGTAGCTTTTCCAATAATCCAGGATCTTTCCTTATTGCATCCTGTGATCTTATGCCCTGCTTACGCAACTGTAAGATTTGTTGTTAATCAAACAGTAAGGCAAGATTTAGCCGTTAAGCTTTATAAGTATTTCATTTCTATTTTTAAATAAATAAAAAATATTAGAATAATTCATAATATTTTTTTATACTTCTAGTTTCAGTCTAGCTTAATACTTACCTTGTTTTATTTATACATAATTACGATGTATAATTAATTATATAAGATGATATATAATGATATTATATAAAAAAACAAACATTTTTATGTTAATTTTTTAATAGATACACCCATTTACTCTTTATGGGGTCTGTGCCCCACATAAACTGTCTCTTAATCATATATAAAATAAAATATTTTATTAATATTTTATACTTAATTTAAATAATTAAAAAAATAAAGGATTTCCATTTAAATTTTTCAAATTTACCTTATAATTAATAAGTTTTAAATTAGATAATTAATAACAGTAAAGCTGCATAGGGTCTTCTCGTCTATCTAAAGGTAAACTGTATCTGCACAGTTATTCCAATTTCACTGAGCCAATTATAGAGACAGCTGTTGTATCGTTACATCATTCATGCAAGACCGCATTTAACGGCCAAGGCATTTCGCTACCTTAGGACCCTCACGTTAAGGCCGCCATTAACCGGGGTTTCTGTCAAAATTAAATTTACTAAATTCAATTTAATCTATCTTATAGTATCCCGACATTGGGCAGACATCACACTCAATACTTAGATTTATTATCTTTTGCAGAGTGCTTTGTTTTAATTAAACAGTCGTACAACACTATTTTATGATTCTTCCTTTTTTTATCGATGGATAAAAAAATGAGACCTCTTTATTCCGAAGTTACAGTAGTTAATTTGCCGAGTTCCTTTATAATTGTTAGCTCATTATACGCCTTCGTATACTCAACTAGCTTACTTGATTCAGTTTCTAGGAACGGTTATTATAATTATACTATTTTTTCCTGTACATTTATTACTATTAAATGTAGTTATTTAGTAAAAAGATTTTCTCATCATTTAAACTTTTAAGTTTTAAACTTAGAGGCCGTTACTTATTTTCATCCATAAGCTTAAGGCGGAGAGGTAAATTATCCTCTTCTTATTCGTTACTCATGTCACCATTCTCACTTGAGTTATATTAATTATCTTATTTAAAATAAATAAATTCAAATATTTACTCAATGTTCTACTACCCCTTAATTATGTAAAAATAATTTAAGGACAAGGTGTCGGTATATAGTTTAGATCCGTTAAATTTTCGATACTTTTAAAATTTAACAAGTGCTCTGTTACGAGATCTTTAAATTATGGCTGCATCTAGGCCCATCTCCTTGTCGACTTTAATAAAAACTTTCTTAATTTCACTTAACTAATAATTTTGGAACCTTAACTCTTGTTCTGGGCTGTTTCCCTTTTGACATACAACCTTATCATTCTATGTCTGATAATTTAAGATTCATTTATACCATTTCGAGTCTACATACTCACCGATAAAATCTTCACGATTCCCCGATATATACAATCTATAATGTATTTTATTGTAATATATTATAATAAAATTATTTACATTTTGTCTGAGATTAAATTCTGTACCTGTTTTTATGTTACTTAAACTGCCTACTGTTATAGGTTTCGTAGAAAACCAGCTATACTAGTCTGTATTGTCTTTCACTTACTTACCACAATTCATCGGGTATCTTTGCAACGATATTCCGTTCGGACCTTTATAATCCTGATTGTGGTAAAATCACTAGTCTTCGGGTCTAACTTTAGACACTTTTCCTTAATTTAAGTTTGGATTATCTACGTTTATACTTGCATCTAATGTTAACTTGGTGACCCATTATGCGAAAGGTACGTTCTCATTTTTAATTATTTATTTGAACTGCTTATAAAATTACTATTAAATATCATCTTCCCTCATGGTACTTTGCGCTATCGCTTATATATAGTATTTAGCCTTTGAGGAAGGTTCCCCATAAAATTCAAACAATGTAAACTCGTTTTACTTTTTTAAGGCTTTTTTGCTTTCATTCCCATTACTTACAAAATCTCTTTTGATTTATTTTCCTAAAACTAATTAGATGTTTCAATTCGTTTCGTTTTATTATTTAATTTCTTCTAGAGTTTATATTTATGTAAAAAAATATAAATAAATTTTACTCTTCTATATATAGCTTAGATATTTGTAATAATCTCTTTGTATACTTATAAATATACTGTATATATCTAATACATCTCCTATTATTCTCGGGTTACTATGATTCGAACATAGAATCTCCTCTTCCCAAAAGAGGTATCTTACCAATCTGACTCTAACCCGATGATTTAAAATAATTCTATATTAGCTATTAAAATATTAAAATCATATATAATACTAGGTATTAATAAAATAAATGCAAAAACAATAGGTAATAATATTGTTCAGCAATATGACATTAATTGATCAAAACGTATTCTAGGAAAAGATGCTCTAACTCATATAAATATAAATACCATCATAGAGCTTTTTAAACCTAAACTTAAAGAATAAAATATAGGTGAGTTTATTATAATATTATATATATTACTATTAATTAAATATGAAGTACTTCAATTAATATTTGAATTAATAAAAAACATAGGATCAAATCCTATTAAATATCCTCCTATAAATAAAGCACTACTTAATATACACATTAATAATATACTTCCGTATTCGGCTAAAAAAAAGAAGACAAATATAACTGCAGCATGCTCAGTCATAAATCCACTAACTAATTCTGATTCAGCCTCAGCTAAATCAAATGGGGCTCTATTTGTTTCTGCAACTGAACCTATAAAAAATATTAAAAATATAGGAGCTAAAGGTACAAGAAAAAATATAATTTTTTGATATTGAATATTAATATTAATATTCAGACTATTAGTTATCATTATAATTAATAATATTGCTGAACTTAAAACTAATTCATAACTTATTAATTGTGCTGTACTTCTAATAGAACCTAAAAAAGCATATTTACTGTTAGCACTTCATCCTGCAAGGAGTATACCATAAGTGGCTAAAGATGATACAGCTAACATATATAATATACCTAAATTCATATCATTAATGGATAAACCAGGTCCGTATGGTATTACTGCATACCCTAATAATGCAAAAGCTAAGGTTATAATAGGACCTAAAAAAAATAATATTAAATTAGCTTGTGTAGGAGCTACATATTCCTTTAATAATAATTTTAATGCATCAGCAAATGCTTGTAATAATCCATAATAACCTACAGCATTTGGACCTAATCTTCTTTGCATACTTGCCATAGTTTTTCTTTCAGCTACGGTTAAATATGCTACAGCTAATAATGCAGGTAAAATTATTATTATTACTTCTATAACAGAAATTCAAGTAGATGTATATTCCATATTTTATATTTATATTATCTATATTATTTATAAATATTTGATTTAATGTAAAATATTCTATAAAATAATTTTTGTTTTTATATTTTTATCTAAATTAATAGTTTTTTTGGTTAAATTTATATTTTTATCTTATTTTAGATTTGAACTAAAATCTTGGCATTAGAAGTGCCTTGCTCTGCCCTTAAGCTAATAAGATTTTAGTACTCATTAAACGTTACTTTGTAAAGGTAAACTTACAAATGCGTGAGGTTTAGGTGGACTAGATAATCCTCATTCTAAACTACTATATCATCTGTTTAAGTTAGCTTGTAAAGTATCAGTATAAAAACCTGGTGTTAATCAAGGATTTCTAGTAGATACTTTATTATCTATTAATTGTTTATAAACAATATATAAGAATAATCAAGCAGCTATAACACTTACAATTGACCCAAAACTACTTATTAAATTTCAACCTGCAAAAGCATCAGGATAATCTCCTATTCTACGAGGCATACCTTGTAATCCTAAGAAATGTTGAGGGAAGAAAGTAAGATTAACTCCTAAGAATAAGATTCAAAATTGTATTTTAGATAAAGTAAGGTTATAATTTAAACCTAATATCTTAGGTGTTCAGAAGTATCATCCACTAAACATAGCAAATACTGCACCCATACTTAAAACATAATGGAAATGAGCTACTACATAATATGTATCATGGAAAGCTATATCAAGAGAAGCATTAGCTAAAACTACTCCACTTAAACCTCCTATTGTAAACATAAAGACAAAACCTAAAGCGAATAACATAGAAGGTGTTAATTTTATAGAACCTCCATAACATGTAGCTAATCAAGAGAATATTTTAATTCCAGTAGGAACAGCAATAATTAAAGTAGCTGCTGTAAAATAAGCTCTTGTATCTACGTCTAATCCTACAGTATACATATGATGAGATCAAACTATAAATCCTAATATACCTATAGACATCATAGCATATACCATACCAATATAACCAAAAACATTTTTATTTGAATTAGCAGATATAGTAGTACTTATTATACCGAAAGCTGGTATAATTAATATATAAACTTCAGGATGACCGAAAAATCAGAATAGATGTTGAAATAAGATAGGATCACCTCCACCTGCAGGTTCAAAGAATGAAGTATTAAAATTTCTATCTGTAAGTACCATAGTTATTCCTCCTGCTAATACAGGTAAAGAAAGTAATAATAAAATAGCAGTTATAACTACAGCTCATCCAAATAATGCTAATTTATGTAATTTTATACCTGGAGTTCTCATGTTTGCTATAGTAGTTATAAAATTAATAGCTCCTAATAAACTACTAACTCCTGATAAATGAAGAGCAAATATAGCTAAATCTACACTAGGTCCACTATGACTTTGTACTCCAGCTAAAGGAGGATAAAGAGTTCAACCTGTTCCAGCTCCACCTTCTATACAAGCAGAAAATACTAATAAAAGTAAACTAGGAGGTAATAATCAAAAACTAATATTATTTAGTCTAGGGAAGGCCATATCAGGTCCACCTACCATTAAAGGTAATAGAAAATTACCAAATCCTCCTATTAATGCTGGCATAACCATAAAAAATATCATTAATAAAGCATGAGCTGTTATAACACTATTATATAATTGATTATCACTAATATATTGAGTACCAGGTCCACTTAATTCCATTCTAATTAATACAGACATAGCTGTACCTAATAATCCAGAAAAAATAGCAAAAATTATATATAGAGTTCCAATATCTTTAGCATTAGTAGATAAAAATCATCTTTCTAATTTAAGACTAAGATATGAAGATGTTAAAGTTTTATTTTCTTTTAATTTCTGATTTATATCCATTATATATTTTAATAAAATTTTGTTTTTTATGTATACATAAAAATAATCCGGGTTTTTGTTGTTAATATTAAAAATTTTAACATTAACAAGTAATAGTAATACACATAATTGTGGGTTTTTGATATCTAACCTATTTATTCTAAATATTCTGTTTTAATTAAAAAATTGTTAGTTTTTTGCTGTTCTATTAATATTTATATACATTAAAATATTTTCTATTAAAGATAATACAGGATATATTACAATAAAATAACTAAAATATAAGATTGTACTAATTTGTCCTAATTCAATATAAGGACTTTCTACATGTTTAGCTCCTAATTGCATAAGCATTAAAAAATCTACAATAAACACATAAAAAGCTATTTTATTTATAGGTCTAAATTGTAATCCTTTAGTTTTACCTAAATCTACAATAGGTAAAACCAATATTATTAATATTGCACTAAACATAGCTATAACTCCTAATAATTTATTAGGAATAGATCTTAATATAGCATAGAAAGGTAAAAGATATCATTCTGGTACTATCGCTGCAGGAGTTTGCATAGGGTTAGCCATTATATAATTTTCACTATCTCCTAATAAATTAGGGCTAAAAAATACAAATAAACTTAATCCTAATATAAATATAAAAATTGTAACTAAATCTTTAAATAAATAATAAGGAGCAAAAGGTATTCTATCATAATTTCCTGATATACCTAAAGGATTACTTGATCCTGATGTATCATGTAAAGCTATTAAATGCATTAAAACTAATGCAACTAAAACAAAAGGAAGAACAAAATGCAATGAAAAAAATCTATTTAAAGTTGCATTATTAACAGAGAAACCTCCTCAAATAAATTCTACTATATCTTGACCTATTCAAGGTATAGCACTTATAAGGTTAGTAATAACTGTTGCTCCTCATAAACTCATTTGACCATAAGGAAGTACATAACCTAAAAAACCTATAGCCATCATAGCCACTAATATAATAGTACCTACTGCTCAAACTAAAGTTCTAGGTGCTCTATATGAACCATAATATATTCCTCTTCCTACATGTAAATAAACTAAGAAAAAAAAGGCTGAAGCTGTATTACTATGTAAATAACGTATTAATCAACCATTATTTACATCACGCATTATATGTTCAACTGAATTAAATGCTTCAGCTATACTAGGATTATAATGCATAGCTAATGTAACTCCTGTTATAATTTGTATAACTAAACAAGTTAATAATAAAGAACCAAAATTCCATAGATAATTTATATTCGTAGGTTGAGGAGAATCTATTAAATATGAATTAACTAATCTTAAAAAGGGATGATTTTTAAATATTCTCATAATTTGCTAATTTTTATAAAAAATGGGGGGGGGTTTAGTGCATACACTTTACTATTATTCATTGCAATTTAAATAAAAAGATGTGAATATTATATATTTGAGGGTTTACCCTTTTATGTTTATTTATTTTATTTATTATTATTAATTAATAATAATCCTATTATTAATAATATTTGAGAAATGTTAATTATACCACTTATATTGAAAATTATACTATATACAATAAATCCTATTGATATATATAATGCATAATCTGTGATTATACTGGTATTTAAACTATTTATATTTTTACTTAATTTAACTAATCCTTTTTCTAATCCAAAAGGACCTATATATTCTATACTTCCTTTATCTAGAATTGTTGTTGTTTGACCTCCTAGTTCTAATACAAGATTAACTATAAATTTATTATAAAAAAATTCAATTAAAAATCTTTGATTAAAGAAACCATAAATATTTTTTCCTAGGTTAGATAATTTAAATGAATTAACTATATTAGCAAGATATTCAAAATAAATTATACTTAATGTGCTAAAAGTTATTGTAAATATTAAAGGTAATAATTTAAAAAGAGTAGGCACTGCAAATTCTGTATCTATTAATATTTCATGGTTAGGGTGTATATAAATACTGTTATCTATGAAAAATCCTGAACCTATACCAATAAAAATATCTTTAGTTATATAACCAAAATATATAGAAAAAATAGCTAATATAATTAGAGGTAAACTCATGAATATATTTCCTTCATGTGCTTGTTTATAATAAAAAGCTGATCCATTAGGATTAGCTAAAAAAGTTAAGTATATAATTTTAACAGAATATAATGTAGTAAATATAGCACCTATAGTAGCTATAAAATAAACAGCAATACTGCTAAAATAATATTGTCCATATGCAGATTCTAAAATAAAATCTTTACTAAAAAAACCTGTCATAAAAGGAAAAGCTACTAAACTAAGACTAGCTATTAATATAACAGAATAAGTTAAAGGTAAATATTTTATTAATCCACCATATTTTCTTAAATCTTGATTATCTCCTACAGCATGTATAACTGCTCCTGCACCTAAAAATAGAAGTCCTTTATAAAAAGCATGATTTACTAAATGAAATAAAGCTATATTATATGAAGATAATCCTATAGAAATAACCATCATACCTAACTGGCTCATTGTAGAATATGCTATTATTTTTTTAATATCTTGTTGGAACAAACCTATTAATGAACTAAATACAGTTGTTATAGCTCCTAATCATAAACATAATAATAATACTGTAGAACTATATTCAATTAAAGGAGAAGAACGTATCAATAAGTATACTCCTGCTGTAACCATAGTTGCAGCATGAATTAAAGCAGAAACAGGAGTAGGTCCTTCCATGGCCATAGGTAATCATACATGAAGACCTATTTGAGAGCTTTTAGCCATAGCTCCTATTAATAAACATATACCTATAATAGTTACAATATTTTCATTAATATAAGGAGCTAAAGAAAAGGTTATTGTATAATCTAAATTACCTAATGTTCATAAAATACTAAACATACCTATAGTTAAAAGACAATCTCCTACTCTATTAGTAAGAAATGCAGACATAGAACTTTGATTAGCTGCTATTCTTGTATATCAAAAACTAACTAAAAGATATGAACATACTCCTACTCCTTCTCATCCTACAAACATTAATAAATAATTATTACCTGTTACAAGTATTATCATCATAAATGTAAATAAGCTTAAATAACTAAAAAATCTTTGGTTATGAGGATCACCTGCCATATAACCTATTGAATATATATGAACTAAAGAGCTTATAATTAATACTGGTATTAACATAGATATAGTAAGACTATCAAATTGAAAACTTCACATAATATTAAAATATTCACTATTTAATCAATTAAATAAAGAAATTGATACGGAATTATTATTAAACCCTACGTCAAAAAAAGCTAAAATTGCAAAAGCAGTCGTTATAATTATGCTTAAACATGTTAATATTCGAGCTCCTTGTACTCCAACTTTTCTACCAAAAAAGCCAGAAACTATCGATCCTAATAATGGTAATATAATAATAGTTAAATACATTATTTATATTCTATAGCTATGCTTCCTCTTAATCTATAAAATGCTACAAGAATACCTAATCCTATTGCAGATTCAGCTCCAGCTATAACTATAATATAAATTGCATATGTTTGTCCTATTATATCATCTATATTAACAGAACTTATTAATATTAGGAAAGTTATAGATAATAACATTATTTCTATAGAAATAAGCATTAAAATTATATTTTTTCTATTTAATACAAACCCTAAGATTCCTATTGCAAAAAGTATTAAGGTTAAATTCATATTATATTATATTATATTTATTTATATATTTAATTGTTCTATAAATAAGATATAAGAGATTCGAACTCCTAACACAATGTCCGTAGCATTGTACTTTACCTATTAAGTATTAATATCCTTAAATATTATTGAGAAGTTAATAATCATTCTACAAAATTTTCTATACTAACTGATTCTATAACAATAGGCATAGATGAGTGTAAAATACCACATATTTCTGAACATTGTCCATAAAATACTCCTTCTCTATTTATATATGCTGATATTTGGTTTAATCTACCAGGATAAGCATCACATTTTAAACCTAAAGCAGGACAAGCAAAAGAATGTATAACGTCTCCTGAAGTTAATATAAATCTAATATGTGTATCTTCAGGTACTATTACTCTATTGTCTACTTCTAACATTCTTAAAGTACCTTCTTCTAAATCAGATTCTGGTACAATATATGAATCAAACTCTACAAATTCTTCTTCTGCATTAATGAAATCAGGATATTGATAACTTCAATATCATTGATGTCCTTCTGCTAATATAGACATAGATGGGTCACTCACCTCATCCATTAAATATAATAATTTAAAAGATGGAAATGCTATTAAAATTAACACTATAGCAGGAGTAATAGTTCAAATTAATTCTATTAAAGTTCCATGATTTAAATATTTATGAGAAATAGGAGATTTATTATGTACATAATTATACATAATAGAAAATAATATTCATCCTACACCGAATAATATTATTACAAGATAATACATTATAATATCATGTAATTCAACTAATCCTTCCATTTGTGGAGTGGCACTATCTTGAAAATATATTCCTCAGGCGTGTGGAGCATCAAAATTAATATGTAATTTTGATAAAAAAAAAGTATACATTAAAAATAAAAAAGAATAAATTCACACAATTTACGATTAATTTATATAAATAATTTATTTGTTTATAATCATAAACAATTTAAGATTAAAAATCACTATGGAGGAATCGAACCCCTTCTTTAAGATTTGCAATCAAAAGGTATACCATATACGTCATAATGTTATGTAATATAAAAAAAATTATGCTACATATAATAATAAGAATGCCATCATAAGAGCAAATAATCCTGTAGCTTCTGAGAAAGCAAAACCTAAAATAGCATAAGCAAATAATTGTCCTCTTAATGAAGGATTTCTAGCTACACCTAAAATTAATGCACCAAAAACAATACCAATTCCTACTCCAGCTCCTATTAAACCTGTAGTAGCTAAACCTGTTCCTATTATTTTTGCAACTTGTATCATAAAATTATTTTTTATTTATTATATTATAATTATTAATCTTAGTAATTTTTTATAATCAAAATAAAAATCAATATTAATAAAAATTCTTTTTATTAATATACATATTATACTACTTTTTAAATAATTCATAATATTTTTTATTTAAATGTATTTTCTTTTGTATAAAAAGGATAAAATAAGAAATAAGAGATTTGAACTCTTAACCCTTTGTGTGTAAAACAAATACTCTACCATTGAGCTAATTTCTTGATTAAATACTATATTATTTAGGATTTATAGTTATGACTATAGCCCCTACCATCGCTAATAATAAAATAAAACTAGTTATTATTAATCATATGTTATGACTAGTATATAATATACTACCTATAGTAGATATATGATTATATTCTAAAATATTATTATCTCAATTATTACTTAAACTAAATGTTATATCATTATTATTCATATAAATTAATTTATTTTTATATAAATAGTTATTTGAAATATCATCATTATTAATAGTAGCATAATTATAAGGTAATACTATAAATATAGTATATATCAAAGATATTATTATAATAATAGCTAAGGGAATACTATTCATAGTATTATCTTGTAATTCACTTAATCTTATATTAATAAGCATTAATATAAATAAAAATAAAATAGAAACAGCTCCTATATAAACTATTAAATAAGATAGTCCTATGAAATTTAATCCAATTAAATTAAGATAAACTGCTACGTTAGCAAATAAACCTATTAAAAATAACACAGATACTACCGGATTTTTACTATTAAGAACGAAAATTCCTGATAAAATAGCTAAAATAGATACTATATCTAAAATATTGTTTAGATAACCGTTGATATAAACTTCATTTAATATAAATAATGTTTTCATAATAAGTTTATAATAAACCTTTTTAATAAAGGAAAAATTCTCATAATAAATTGAAGGAATTACCTTATTATAGGTGTAGGATTTGTAGGATTCGAACCTACAATTTGATGATTAAAAGTCATGTGTATTACCGTTATACTAAAATCCCTATATAACTAAATAAAAGTATTTATTATACTAAATAAAAGTATTTATTATATTAATTAAAAATATTCTGATTTGTTTTACAACAATATTAATCAAATTTGTAAATGTAAAAGATATTTTTAGTAAAAAAAATTTATAAAAAAGTATTAAATCTACTTAAATATAGTATACTAATTACGAATAGCTGTTTTATATTGAGCATGACCATTATCAAATTCCAGATTTGCACCTGAAAGATGCACACGACCCTTATAATCATTTAGGGTTTTATTTATATCTCCAATAGCAAGATCATAGTTGTCATTATGATGAAATAAAACTATTTTTATTCTTATTTTTATATTATAACCTAAATTCTTTTTAAAATGTTCTTTTTTAGTAGGAGTAGGTTTTCTTAGCTTCTTTTCAAAATCATCAAAGAATTTAGATCTTGTTCCAAAGTTATATAAAAAAGGAACTCCATATATGGCCATAAATTCTATTACAATATCATAATCTCCAGTTTCAAGCATTATCTCTATATCGGTTACCGAAAAATCAATCCTTCTAAAAGGTTCTTTTAAATTAGGATTATGTATTAAATCCCTATCTGGGCTATTTATAGACTCTATATTTTCCTGATTTTCAATATCTAGGTTTTGATTAACAAATAACCCAGAGTTGGAAGGTGAGGGATTATCAGGACGATTTATAAGTTCTCTATCAATAGAAGATGGGTTTATAGTTACTTGATTATCTTCAGTAATAGAAGGTGGGCTTGTCAATCTATTATTGTAAAAAGGATAAAAATTTTCATCAAGTAAATCGGGATTATCTTTTCAAAATTGATCTAGTTCTTGCATAGTCTTATCGTAAAAATCATCAGAATTTTGAAAATTCTGATTTGAAGACTCTGAAGTAGAAATATCTGTAATATTCTGAGTATTAGACTTAATATTATTTAAGTTTTCTATAAGTTTATCCAAGTCTTTTGTAATTTGACTTAAATTTTCCTTTATTTTATTCAGATCTTGATAAAAAACATTTAAATCTTCTTTAATTTTAAGTAAATTATTATTATTATTATTCATGGTAAATTTGTATTATATTTTAAAATAACATCTAGTTAAACAACTTTATTTTTACTATTTGCGATTATATTTATTTATAAATAAGTATAAATAAATATAAATAGAAATGTATGTAGGTAAGAATAAATAAAAGTATTTTGCGGAAAGGAGACGAATCGAACGTCTAGATCTTAATGATACCATTTAGCAAATGGCTTGTCTTACCGATGACGACTTTTCCGACGATAAGTATCAAGTTTAGTTTTCCTATATACCGTAAACTAATTATATAAAAATGTAAATATATAATTATTTACATTCTTATTTAAGATCCTCAATAATATATTGACACATATAAGAAAAGTCAAACTACATCTACAAAATGTCAATATAATATACCAGCTTCTAATCCTAAATGGTGGTTATCTGTAAGATGATAAGCATAGATTCTTCATAATGCTACACTTAGGAAAATAGTACCAATTATAACATGAAGTCCGTGAAATCCTGTACCAAAAAAGAAACATGTACCAAAAGCTCCATCACTAATAGTAAAAGAAGATACGCTATATTCTATTCCTTGGAAAAGAGTAAAAATTACAGCTAATAATATAGTATATACGGAACCATCTAAAGCTCCTTTTCTTTTACCTTGAATTAAAGAATGATGAGCATATGTTATAGTAGCTCCACTAGATAATAATATAACGGTATTAAGTAAAGGTAATTCAAAAGGATTTACAGGTTCTATACCCATAGGTGGTCATTGACCTCCTAATTCTACTGTAGGTGTTAAAGCACTATGAAAAAATGCTCAGAATATAGCCATAAAGAATAAAGCTTCAGAAACTATAAATAAAATTACACCTAAATTAATTCCTTTTTGTACAGCTAAAGTATGATTACCTAAAAAAGTACCTTCTGTAATTATATCTCTAAATCATAATGACATTGAAACTATTACTAATACTAATGCTATATATAAAGATATATAACTATTATTAAAATTATGCATAGATAATGCGGCGTTACATGTTAAAGCTAATAAACAACCGCTAGTATAAAAAGGTCAAGGTGAAGGAGATACCAAATGGAAAGGATGATCTTGATAATGACTTCTAATTAAATAATTCATAAATAATAATTATTTAATTTTTATACAATTGTAATAAATATTAATTCTTTTTTTTTCAATATATTAGTTTTTAATTCAAATTCAATATTTATATTAATCTTAACAATATTACACAATAATAAAATATAAATTTCGAATCAAACCGGATTCGAACCAGCATCTAGTTCTATGACAAAGAACTCCTTTAGCCTATTAAGTTATTGATTCATAAATATTATTTTTATAATATTTATATATACATTTAATTTAACTTAAAAACTTGTTTGCATTAAAAAACAACTATAATATTAAGATATTTAAAGTATAAATAATTATATAAATGACTAATAGACAAAAATTTTTATATAACAAAAGTATTAGGACTCGAACCCAAAACCAAGAGGTTGAAGCTCTATGTTTTACCAATTAAACTATACTTTTTTATTTATTAAATCGGAAATTAATAAATATTTATATAAAAATTTTTTTTAAGTATACTTATCATATATATTAATATTATAATTGTCTTAATAGGTGAGGATTTTTTCTTGCATTTCTAAATTGCATTCATTTTTCTTTGTAACATACACGACCTTTAGGATCATGAAGAGTTCTATTTATATCATTAATAGCTTCTTCATAATTATTATCGTAACAACCTAATACTAAATTAACTCTTGTTTTTATATTGTTACCCAAAGCATTGTGAAACTTACGGTTAGTAGAACTATTAAGATGCTTATCAAAATCTTCTTCAATTACAGTTTCAGAAAATTTACGCATAAAATCTGGTTTAAATTCACGTATAATTTTATCATTATCTAAAGATTGTAGTTTTTTAATATCTTCAGGGGTAAAGGTATAATCCATTGGATAGTAAGATGGTGTATCTATAGGATTTATTAGATTACTAATAGCTACACGAGAACTTCCTTCACCTCCTGTATTACTATTCATAGGATAATAAACTTTAGGCTTAAACTCTTTTAAATCTTCACCTATTCCTAGCTTTTGTCCAAAAAAGTGATAATATAAATTTGAATTTGAATAAAACCCTGAAAATATATTTAATTCAAAAGGAAAAAATATAGCAAAATATTTATTTAAATTATCTTTAATTACTAAAAAAGAATCTAATTTAATATCTGAAGAATTAGTTAAAATAAAATCTAATTCACAAAAATAATTCAAAAGGAAAGTTGAATCACAATAAAAGTGATCACAATAAGCGATTCTTACTAAATAAATAGAGATCAATAAATAATTAAGTAGGTATCCCTTACGAGCGATATTTAGTAATTTTATTGTCATTATTGCTATTTTATCTAGACTATCATTACAATTTTAATAAATAAATGAAAAAATTCTTTTTTTTCAATAAATTCTTTTTCAAAGAATTAGCCTTTAAGATGAATCGAACATCTATATTAATATTAACAGTATTGCGCTTTACCATTAAGCTATAAAAGCTTTATAAAATTACAATCAATCGGATTTGAACCGATAATTTTCGTGTGGAAGACGATAAGTATACCATTTACTTATGATTGTTTTACTTAAAGATTTTAATCTATATTAATAAATAAGAGTAAGAATTAAATTTAAATTTAATTTTTTTCTGTTGTTCTTAAAAAAATATAGCTATAATTTAATTAGTTTACACTTCTTTTTTTACTTATAAATTTTTGAGCAGAAAGTGCCCGATTCGAACGGACGAAAAGTTTCCTTTTAATTGTACTCAAGACAATCGCTTTAGACCAGCTCAGCCAACTTTCTTTAGAAAAGTTTTATTTCTCTAAATATAATTAATTCAAATAAATTTATTTGATATGAAACTTAAACAATTTTTAGGAAGAAAAGGAATTGAACCTTCGATAACTAATTAGTTATTAGATTTACAGTCTAACCCGTGAAACCAACAAACGGAACCTTCCTTTTTGTTAAGATTAATAAATCCCGGGCTACTTCCACAACCCGAACTGTATTTCGACTTAACACCAATTAGAGCCGTGCATACGAAGAATATTATTAAAATCTTTAATATAATTATTAGAAGTTTTTATAATAATAAAGCAAACTTATTGCAACGTTCTCCTTTCAGCGTGTGACGAGTGATTAGTACCAATCCGAAGTGTGATTCACCGTACCATGGTGATATACGATTACTAGCAATTACTTATTCATATAGTCGAGTTTCAGACTACAATCCTTATTTTATTTTATCCTATTTTATAAGATTAGCTTAAATTCACATTTTTGCATCTTTTTGTATAGGTATATGCAGCACGTCTATAGCCCATAATATCAGGGCCATGATGACTTGTCTTTGTCCCTTCTTTCTATCGTTCATTTACTAACTACTTAATAGATGCTTTAATATATATTTCATAAGTAAAGCTGGGGATTACGCTGATTTCGTGGCCGTTGCCACAGTTTCACAACATCAACTGAAAACAGCCGTGCAACACCTGTGCTATAATATAGCTGGCAAATCTTTATTTTTTCAATAAATATTCAAATTATGGTAAGGTTTTTCGTGGATCATCGAATTAAACAACATACTTCACTGCTGAGGTCAGAAACGGCCTAGTGATTTCAGTTCCTGTGTTGCCACATTACTCTTGAGGTGGAATGTTTACACTTTCATTTATAGACCAAGAATTCTTAATCTATGACATTCATCATTTACTGCTAAGACTACTAGGGTCCCGAATCCTATTCGTTACCTTAGCCTTCGTACTTCAACGTCAGTTTTTACATAAAAGACTGCTTTCGCCTTTACCAGTCCTTTAGGTATAATAGAATATCGACGCTACTCCTAAAGTACTGTCTTCTTGTATAAAACTCTAGTCAATTATTACTTTATATATTATAGATATTTTGACCGTCTAAGTACCCTTTAAACCTATTTAATATGAATAACACTAGTCTCATATGTATTACCGCGACAGCTGGCACATATTTAGTCAAGACTTATATACATATCGTCATAATCAATATGTATTTAGAATTTTATTGACTGAGATAATCATATTTCTTTCATTCAAGTTGCCAGTTCGGCCCTTAGGCCATTGACCAATATTCCTCACTGCTGTACTTATTTGCATTGGGGTTTTTTCAGACCCAATGTGGTCGATCAGCCTCTCAGCTTCGACTACGAAAATTAAAGGCTAGTTAAACCATTACTTTAACTACTACCTATTTCGATAATATTTATTTTCTTCTTAAAGCGGACATAGTTATCCTTTTATTTATAAGGTATTTAACCTTACTTTAAGGTTAGATGTAATATTTCTATTAGTTCTAAATATTGTTACTCACCTGTACACCACTTTTAATTTAATTAATTCTTAAATTAAACGTTAGATTAGCATGTGTCAAGCACTTGAATAGCGTTCAATCAGAGCCATCACCAAACTCAAATTTTTTCTTAAAGATGTATCCTATACATCTCCTATAGTTCTAGAAATTTAACATTAAATAAAATAGAATAAACCCAAGCTATATTCTGTTAATAATTTAATTACTAAACCAAAAATTTATATATAGATTATTATTCTTTTAAATATTAAATTTAAATTACAAACTATTTTTTATATTTATTATATTTTCTTCAAATTAACTCTTCTATTAAGAATATAAATATTATATATATATATTATATAATAACTTTTCATTTTATATTAAGGTTTATTACTATTTAATTCGAAAATATAATTTATTAATGTAGATTTAATCCATCTTTTATATATGAAGAAGTTAATACTACAAACACTTGAGCTTGTATAAATGCAATACCTATTTCTAATCCTGAAAAGGCTATAATAAAAGCTAAAGGTATTAAACCTAAGAAGAAAAATATTATACCTGAAGTCATAATATTATAAGTAAAACCAGCTAAAATATTTAATAGCATATGTCCTGACATTATATTTGCTCCTAATCTTAATCCTAATGATACATTACGAGATAAATAAGAAATAAATTCTATTAAAACTAATAAAGGTAATAAAGCTAAAGGACACCCTGCTGGAACTAATAATGAAAAGAATTTTAATCCATGTTTTTGAAATCCTAATATAGTAGCTCCTAATACTATAGTAAAACTAAGTCAGAATGTTAATACAAAATGACTAGTAGAAGCAAAACTATAAGGAATCATACCTATTAAATTATTAATTAATATAAATACAAATAAAGTATAAATAAAAGGAAAATATAATTGACCTTTTTTTGAATCTATTTGATTTATTACTATGCTATGTATAGTAGCATATAAACTTTCCTTTCCTATTGATCAGTTATTTGAGACTAATTTATTATTATTTGTAGCAGATATGCTTAATATTAATATAATTAAACTTCCAATAGTTAAATATAACCCTATATTTGTTAAACTTATATTAATATTATTTAATATATTTAAATGAAATAAATCTGTAATTTCAAATTGAGTTAATGGACTGCTAGATAGTATGTAAAAATTTTCATGTTTCATTTTACTAAAAAAATATAAATGAATGAGATTTCAGATTATATATACATATTATAAATATTACTATATTTATATTGTATTTAATTCTTCCAAGACTTGAACTTGAATATCATTCTTATCAAAAATGCACTTTACCACTTAAGTTAAAGAATTTTATATAATTATATTTATTAATTCATATAATGACTTAAAGATTGTCTACTTTCAATTTTTAAAGCTTTCTTTCCTAGTTCAAAAACAAATCCAGCTGTTATAATAAGTATAAATATTATTGCAAAAGATAATCCATAAATATTATTAACATACATACTAACTCCCAAAGGATATATTAATAATATTTCTAAATCTAATAATAAATAAACTAAAGCAAAAATAAAGAATTTTATACCAAATTGACTTCTATTTTGACCTAAAAAACTATGAAATCCACATTCAAATATACTATATTTTTCTTGATAAGGATTATGAGGAGCAAATATAAAATTAATTATTAAAAAAACCAATGTTAATATTGATACAAATATAAAAAAGAATGTCATAGCGCTCATTTAATAATTAAACAATACTTGTACCAATATGGTACTCATGCTTAATCATTCTTTATTTAAGAATATAAATAATAAAATTGTTAAAGTAATAATAGAAATAGGTAAAGCCATTGAACTAGATATTGTAATATTTTTATTATCAAAATATATTGTTTTTATTAACTTATTTTTATTGTCGTATATATTCCCTTTTATTTTTATATTTTTTAGTAGGGGATTTAATTTATAATCTGATTTATTAAAAAATATTTCTTTTATTATGTTTAAATAATATACTCCTCCTACTACACTAGTTAATATAGCTATTATAGATAAAAATATCATTCCTTTATCTAAAGCAGCACTAAGTACCATTTGTTTACCAAAAAATCCTATTAAAGGAGGAATAC
>Ga0247768_1000141_pt1 | contig 25749 bp, 25 predicted proteins | sample UWRJL016104C6_FD_179944 | JGI IMG/M metagenome (GOLD analysis project Ga0247768, IMG submission 179944) | Plant litter microbial communities from Arlington Agricultural Research Station in Wisconsin, United States - UWRJ-L016-104C-6 | ecosystem: Environmental > Terrestrial > Plant litter >... | reverse complement strand
CTTCGCCGCCGCGGCGGACTCGGGCCTCCGCCCGAGGGCACGGGATCTCGTGATCCACGAAACGGCCGATCCGGAGGTGGTCATCGGCGAATTCCACCACCAGGGCACGACTCCGGCGGGCCGCCCGTTCCGGGTGTCGAATATTTTCGTGCTCCGGGTACGGAACGGCTTGATCGTCGAATCCCGGGATTACGGCGATCACGCCGCCTTTGCCGCCGCCTTCGGACGGCTGAAGGAATTGACCGCGCGCCTTTAGTCCTCTTCGGGGAGGTCGAACTCGCCGTCCTTGACACCCAGCACGAAAGCATCCCATTCGGCGGGGGTGAAGACCAGGATCACGCCGTCCGGCTTGGAGGATTGGCGCATCGCGACGTAGGTGACCCCGTCGGTGTGCGGCACGAACGCGTACTCCACGGCGTCTTCGAGGGTCACGCCCTCCGGCTCCGCCCGCTGCCACGGGGCGTCGCTCAGGTCCAGCTCGTGGCGGATGTGCGCCTTGTCGTCGACCGGCTGATCACTCATGCTGCCCACGATAACGCGTACCAGGAACGCACTGAAGGCCACCATCTGGGCCGTTGATTGCCCGATGGTGGCCTTCAGTGCGTATTACGGACTACGAAAAGAAATTACGCGGTTTCGGTGATCGGGCGGTCCACCCACGACATCAGGTCGCGGAGCTTCTTGCCGGTGACCTCGATCGGGTGCTCGTTGCCCGCGTTCTCCAGTTTGGTGAAGTTCGGCCGGCCCGCCTCGTCCTCGGCGACCCATTCACGGGCGAAGGTGCCGTCCTGGATCTCGCCGAGGATCTTCTTCATCTCTTCCTTGACCGCGGGCGAGATGACCCGCGGGCCGCGGGTCAGGTCGCCGTACTCGGCGGTGTCGGAGATGGAGTAGCGCTGACGGGCGATGCCGCCTTCGTACATCAGGTCCACGATGAGCTTGAGCTCGTGCAGCACCTCGAAGTAGGCGATCTCCGGGGCGTAACCGGCCTCGGTGAGTACCTCGAAACCGGTCTGCACCAGCGCGGACGCGCCACCGCAGAGCACGGCCTGCTCGCCGAAGAGGTCGGTCTCGGTCTCCTCGGTGAAGGTGGTCTTGATGACGCCCGCGCGCCCCGCGCCGATGGCCGCCGCGTAGGAGAGCGCGAGCGCCTGGGCGCCACCGCTGGCGTCCTGCTCGACGGCGATGAGCGCCGGGACACCCTTGCCGTCGACGAACTGGCGGCGCACGAGGTGGCCGGGGCCCTTCGGCGCGACCATCGCGACGTCCACATTGGACGGCGGCTTGATCAGGTCGTAGCGGATGTTGAAGCCGTGGCCGAAGAAGATGGCGTCGCCGTCTTTGAGGTTCGGCTCGATGTCCTCGGCGTAGATGAAGCGCTGCTTCGTGTCCGGCGCCAGGATCATGATCAGGTCGGCTTCCTTCGAAGCCTCGGCCGGGGTCAGCACCTTCAGGCCCTGCTCTTCGGCCTTGGCCCGGGACTTGGAACCCTCGGGCAGGCCGATGCGCACATCGACCCCGGAGTCACGCAGGCTCAACGCGTGCGCGTGGCCCTGGCTGCCGTATCCGATCACAGCGACCTTGCGTCCCTGGATGATGCTGAGGTCGGCATCGTCGTCGTAAAAGATTTCGACTGACATTTCGGGTGTCGTTCCTTTCAGAAAACGCTTTTCTTCTAGCTATCGAGTTGTAGCTATCGAGCGGAAGTGGCGGTGATGGAGCGGGCACCGCGGCCGACCGCGACCATGCCGGACTGGACCAGCTCGCGGATACCGTAGGGCTCGAGCATCCTCAGCAGCGCGCCGATCTTGTCCGAGGTACCGGTGGCCTCGACGGTGAGCGCCTCCGGTGACACGTCCACCACCTTCGCACGGAACAACTGCACGGTCTCGAGCACCTGGCTGCGCACCGTCGCGTCGGCCCTGACCTTCACGAGCAGCAGTTCGCGCTGCACCGCGGAAGACTTCTCGAGTTCGACGATCTTGATCACGTTGATCAGCTTGTTGAGCTGTTTGGTCACCTGTTCGAGCGGTAGCTCTTCGACGGCGACCACGATCGTCATCCGGGACACCTCGGGGTTTTCCGTGGGTCCGACGGCGAGGGACTCGATGTTGAAACTACGCCGGGAGAACAGGCCGGCGACGCGCGCGAGCACACCTGGCTTGTTCTCGACCAAAACGCTCAGTGTGTGGATGCTCATTCGCTGACCTCGTCATCGTCGAAAAGCGGGCGGATGCCGCGCACGGCCATGATCTCGTCGTTGCCGGTGCCGGCGGCGACCATGGGCCACACCTGGGCATCCTTGCCGACGACAAAATCGATGACGACGGGGCGGTCGTTGATCTCCATGGCCCGCTTGATGGTGGCGTCGACCTCTTCCTTGGTCTCGCAGCGGAGCCCGGCGCAGCCCAGCGCCTCCGCGAGCAGGGTGAAGTCGGGGATGCGGTGCTTGTGCGTACCGAGATCGGTCTGCGAGTACCGCTCCGAGTAGAACAGGTTCTGCCATTGGCGGACCATGCCGAGGTTGCCGTTGTTGATCACGGCGACCTTGATCGGCGCGCCCTCGATGGCACAGGTGGCGAGCTCCTGGTTGGTCATCTGGAAGCAGCCGTCGCCGTCGATCGCCCAGACCTGCGTGTCCGGCATGCCGAACTTCGCGCCCATCGCGGCCGGGACGGCGAAGCCCATCGTGCCGAGCCCGCCGGAGTTGATCCAGCTCATCGGCCGCTCGTACTTGATGAACTGCGCGGCCCACATCTGGTGCTGGCCGACACCCGCGGTGTAGACGGCGTCCGGGCCGACCAGCTGGCCGATCCGCTCGATGACGTACTGCGGTGAAAGTGTGCCGTCTTCGGGCCACTCGTACCCGGCCGGGTAGTTCTTGCGCAGATCGTCGAGCTGCACCCACCACGGGGCCAGGTCCGGCTTGCCGCCGTGCTCGAACTCGCCGCGCACGGCGTGCGTCAGCTCGGTGATGATCTCCGCGCAGTCGCCGACGATGGGCACGTCCGCCTTGCGGTTCTTGGAGATCTCCGCCGGGTCGATGTCGGCGTGCACCACGGCCGCGTCGGGCGCGAACGAGGAAAGCTGGCCGGTGACCCGGTCGTCGAAGCGGGCGCCGAGGGTGATCAGCAGGTCGGAGCGCTGCATCGCGGCGACCGCCGGGACCGTGCCGTGCATCCCGGGCATGCCGAGGTGCAGCGGGTGCGAGTCGGGGAACGCGCCGCGTGCCATCAGCGTGGTGACGACCGGGATCCCGGTGTACTCCGCGAGCTCCAGCAGTTGCTCCGAGGCGTGGGACTTGATGACCCCGCCGCCGACGTAGAGCACGGGACGCTTGGCGCCGGCGATCAGCCGGGCGGCCTCGCGGACCTGCTTGCCGTGCGGGCGCAGCGTCGGCCGGTAGCCCGGCAGCCGCATCTCGGGCGGCCAGGAGAACGACGTCATCTCCTGCAGCACGTCCTTGGGGATGTCGACCAGTACCGGCCCGGGACGCCCCGTCGAGGCCAGGTGGAACGCCTCGGCGATGGTGCGCGGGATGTCGATCGGGTCGGTCACCAGGAAGTTGTGCTTGGTGATCGGCAGGGTGATGCCGCAGATGTCGGCTTCCTGGAAGGCGTCCGTGCCGATCAGCGCGCGGCTCTGCTGGCCGGTGATGGCGACGATGGGCACCGAGTCCATGTTGGCGTCGGCCAGCGGGGTCACCAGGTTCGTCGCGCCGGGGCCCGAGGTCGCCATGCAGACACCGACCTTGCCGGTGGCCTGCGCGTATCCGGTGGCCGCGTGCCCCGCGCCCTGCTCGTGACGCACCAGGACGTGGCGGACCTTGGTGGAGTCGAGCAGCGGGTCGTAGGCGGGGAGGATCGTGCCGCCGGGGATGCCGAAGACGATCTCCACGCCGATGGACTCGAGCGAGCGAACAAGCGACTGCGCGCCGGTCATCCGTACCGGCGTGCCGGCGGGCGGAGTGGGCTTGGGTCGGGAGCCGATGTGGCCGGGCGACGCCTGCGTGGGCATCGCGCCGGCATTCGTTTCCGATCGCGAGGTGGCGCTTGTCATCAGTTCTGCCTCGTGGGTCTCGGTGTCACTCATTCGGGTGTTCTCTCGGGTCTTGCTTGCCCAAGGCGACACGGTGCTTACCTTGGGCAACAAAAAACCCCCGCCGACCAAAAGGTCGCACGAGGGTCGCGCGTCGACGCAGCAGGGGTTCCCTAAGCGTCGACGCGCTTGGGAAGTACGAGGCCGGTCGTCGGTATCACGGGGACGACCGTAATCGGTACCCGTCAAAGGTGTCAACTCTGCGGGACGGTGATTCCGCATGCTGGACTCGCGGACCCGCGTTCGGGCCGGTCGCGCGGGCGGTGCACCATCTGGGACGTGGCGGACGAACAGCAGCAAGAGCGGCCCGAAGCGGACACCTCCGGCGAACCGGCCGCCGAGGAGCGCAAGGCCGTCTTCCGGATTCCGAAGACCGCCTACCTCGCGATCGCGTTCCTGGTGTTCTGCATGACCCCGGCGGCGCTCGGCGAATTCCACTGGCTGGCGGTCATCTACGTCTTCCCGCTCGCCCTGCTCGTCTTCGTGGTTCGCACCCGGACCGTGGCCCACTCCGGCGGGCTCACCGTGCGGACCGTCTTCGGCGAGCGCGAGCTGCCGTGGGCGGCACTCAAAGGCCTGGTGATCACGGACAAGTCGCGGGTGCGGGCGGTGCTCACCGACGACACCCAGGTCACCCTGCCGACCGTGCGGACCAGGCACCTTCCGGTGATCTCGCTGGTCAGTGGCGGGCGCATGAAGGACCCGAGCGGAATGACCGACGACCTGACCGAAGACTCCGGGGCTTCCGCGCAGGAGTAAGATTGGTAGGACCAGTTGACTCGCGCACCCACCCGGGCGCCGTCACCGCGCCGGTCACCACCGGTCTTCTCCAGCCCGAGCACGCACCGAACCAGAAGACCTTGGAGTAGCCATGCCCCCGCTGCGCTCCCGCATAACCACCCACGGCCGTAACGCGGCGGGCGCCCGCTCGCTCTGGCGCGCCACCGGCATGACCGACAGCGACTTCGGCAAGCCGATCGTGGCCATCGCCAACTCCTACACCCAGTTCGTCCCCGGTCACGTGCACCTCAAGGACATGGGCGACATCGTCGCCGAGGGCGTGCGCGCGGCGGGCGGGGTCGCCCGCGAGTTCCACACCATCGCCGTCGACGACGGCATCGCGATGGGCCACAGCGGCATGCTCTACTCGCTGCCTTCGCGCGAGATCATCGCCGACGCCGTCGAGTACATGGTCAACGGCCACCAGGCCGACGCGCTGGTCTGCATCTCCAACTGCGACAAGATCACCCCCGGCATGCTGAACGCGGCGCTGCGGCTGAACATCCCCGTGGTGTTCGTCTCCGGCGGCCCGATGGAGGCGGGCAAGGCGGTGGTCGTCGGCGACGTCGTGCACCCGTCGAGCGACCTGATCACGACGATCTCGGCGTCGGCGAACAGCAGCGTCGACGAAGCGGCGCTGGGCGAGGTCGAGCGCTCCGCCTGCCCGACCTGTGGTTCGTGCTCGGGCATGTTCACCGCGAACTCGATGAACTGCCTCACCGAAGCGCTCGGGCTTTCCTTGCCGGGCAACGGTTCCACCCTGGCGACGCACGCCGCGCGGCGTGAGCTGTTCACCAACGCGGGCCGTACGGTCGTCGAGCTGGCGAAGCGGTGGTACGAGCAGGACGACGAGTCCGCGCTCCCCCGCTCCATCGCGACGAAGGCCGCGTTCGAGAACGCGATGGCGCTGGACATGGCCATGGGCGGCTCGACGAACACCGTGCTGCACATCCTCGCCGCCGCGCGCGAGGGTGAGGTCGACTTCACCATCGAGGACATCGACGCGATCGGCCGCAAGGTCCCGTGCCTGTCCAAGGTGGCGCCGAACTCCGACTACCACATGGAAGACGTGCACCGCGCCGGCGGAATCCCGGCGATCCTCGGCGAGCTCTACCGCGGCGGCCTGCTGAACGAGGAAGTCTCCTCGGTGCACACGCCGACGTTGAAGGAGTGGCTGGAAAACTGGGATATCCGCGCGGAAAACCCGACGCCAGAGGCGATCGAGCTGTTCCACGCGGCGCCGGGCGGGGTCCGCACGATCGAGGCGTTCTCGACGTCGAACCGCTGGTCCTCACTCGACACCGACGCCGCCGACGGCTGCATCCACGACGTCGAGCACGCGCACACCGCCGACGGTGGCCTGGCGATCCTGCGCGGGAACCTGGCCGAGAACGGCGCCGTGATCAAGTCCGCGGGCATCGACGAGGAACTGTGGCACTTCCAGGGCCCGGCACGCGTGCTGGAGAGCCAGGAGGAGGCCGTTTCGGCGATCCTCGGGAAGAAGATCCAGCCCGGTGAAGTGCTTGTCATCCGGTACGAGGGCCCCGCGGGCGGGCCGGGAATGCAGGAGATGCTGCACCCGACCGCGTTCCTGAAGGGCTCGGGCCTGGGCAAGAAGTGCGCCCTGCTGACCGACGGCCGCTTCTCCGGCGGCTCCTCGGGCATCTCGGTCGGCCACGTCTCCCCCGAGGCCGCCGCCGGTGGCCTGATCGGCCTGGTCCAGGACGGCGACCAGATCGTCCTCGACGTCCACGAGCGCCGCCTGGAACTGCTCGTCGACGCCGATGTCCTCGCCGACCGCCGCGCTAAGATGGAGTCCAGCGAACGCCCCTGGCAGCCCAAGGAGCGTCAGCGTCCCATCAGCGCCGCCCTGCGCGCCTACGCCCGCATGGCGACCTCCGCCGACACCGGCGCCGTCCGCGACCCGAACAAGTAAGACACCGAAGGACTCGTGAGCGTTGCGGCCGGTTCTAACCGGCCGCAACGCTCACGAGCAGTCAGCGGCAGAGGATGATCACGGCGACGGAAGCGGCCGCCGCGAGCAGGAAACCCAGCAGCGCGAACGGCCAAGGCCGACGGCGCCAGGGGGTGTTGACGTCGAGGGAGATCCGGCCAGCCCCGGTGCACAGCAACGACAACGCCGTTACGCCGAGCACGAGTTCGAACTCGAAACCCCGGCCCTGGCCCTCGAAAAAGCCGCCGTGGAACTTCGCGTAGACGGCGTTCGCCGCGACACCGAGCAGCGCGGCCGCGCCGAGCGGCGTGAAGAGGCCGACGATCACCAGCGCGCCGCCGATGACCTCGCTCAGGCCGGCGATCCACGAAAGCAGCGTCGTCTGGCTGGTGTAGCCGTAGCCGCCCAGAATGCGCGCGAAGCCGCCGATGCCGGGGCCGCCGAAAAGGCCGAAAAGGTGCTGTAAACCGTGCGCGCCCATGGTGCCGCCGAGCACGAGCCGGGTGAGCAGCAACCCCAGATCGAGGCCGCCGTGCCACTTGCTCTCGATGTACTTCGGGCGGTCTTCGTTGACGCCGGACAGCACGCTCGTGTCCGCGTAAGTGCCATCGTCAGTGCTCACTGACGCAGGGTAACGCAGCGGACGCTAGCGGAAGAACGCGATCACCGCGGCCGAACCCGCTGCGGCCAGGAAGAACCCGAAGAGCCCGTACGTCCACGGCTTGCGGCGCCACGGCGTGTTGACGTCGAGGGAAACGCGTCCCGCACCGGAGCACAGCAACGCCAACGCGAGCGCGCCCAGCACCAGGTCGAACTCGAAACCCTTACCACCGGCTTCGAAGAACCCGCCGTGGAACTTCGCGTACACGAGGTCCGCGGCTACGCTCAGCAACGCCGCCGCCCCCAACGGGGTGAACAGGCCCAAGATCACCAGCGCGCCGCCGGCGACTTCGGCGACGCCGACGATCCACGGGAGCAGCGTTGTCGGCACGACAAAGCCCAAGCCACGTAGCGCGCGGCCGAAGTTGTCGATTCCCGGCCCGCCGAACAGGCCGAACACGTGCTGGAGGCCGTGCGCGCCCATGGTGCCGCCGAGCGCGATCCGCGTGATCAGGAGGCCTAGGTCCAGACCGCCGTGCCACTTGTTCCCGACGGCCCGGGGCTCCTCGTCGACGTCGGGAACCGGATCGGTGTCGGTGTATGTGCCACCGTACGAATCGCTGTACGAATCGGTAAAAGCGTCACTGTGCGTATCGTCGTAGGCACCATCGTGAGTACTCACGCCGGGCAGAGTAGCCCAATAGTGGTCAATACTCACCGTGTACGAGATTTTTTGGCAATTCCCCGCCCGCATAGCGGCCGATTTCGGCGGCCGCGACCGCGTACGAACGACTACGGGCGCCGTGGACCGCTCCGGCGACGTGCGGGGTGAGGATCAGGCCCGGCACGGTCCACAGCGGGTGGTCCGGTGGCAGCGGCTCCGGATCGGTGACGTCGAGTGCCGCGCGCAGGCGCTCGGACCGCAGCTCCGCGACGAGCGCGTCGGTGTCGACGACGGGTCCGCGCGCGCCGTTCACGAGGACCGCGCCCGCCTTCATCGCGGCGAGGAAGGCAGCGTCGACCATGCCGCGGGTCTGCGAGGTCAGCGGGACCATCAGCGCCACGATGTCGAAGCCGCCGAGCAGCTCCGGCAGCTCGTCGACGCTGTGCACGTCGTCGCGCGCGGACATCCCGACCATGCTGACACGGGTGTCGAACGCCTCTAGCCTGCGACGCAGCTGCCTGCCGAGGTCGCCCGCGCCGACGATGAGCGCGCGCTTGCCCTGCAGCGTGTCGGTCGTGCGGCGCTCCCAGCGCCGTGTCTCCTGCTGCTCGTTGAAGACCGACACCTCGCGGTAGAGCGAAAGGAGGATCGCGACGACCCATTCCGCGGTGCTCCCGCCGTGCGCACCGCGGCAAGTCGACAGGAGGACACCGCTGGGCATCGAGTCGACCCAGTCCTCCGCGCCGGCGGATAGCAGCTGGACAAGCCGCAGGCTCGGGAGTCCGGAGAACAGCTCCGCGGTGAGCTTGTGCGCGCCGGGGCCCGGGATCAGCACCTCGGCCTTGGTGGCTTCGGGCGGCAGGGGCGCGCCGACCTCGTACCTCACCGCGTGCACCTCGTCCAGCTCGGACAACGCGGCGACACCTTCATCATCGGGGACCAAAACGGTGACCGTCATGATCGCCACCGTAAACCGGGTCGCTTACCCGGCGTTCACGCACGTCCGCCTAGGCTCGCGAATCGTGCGCAAGTCACAGCGGAAATGGCTCCGGCCGCTGGCCCTGGTGGCCGGTGGCTGCCTGCTGCTCTCGGGCTGCGCGCAGTTCGACGACACGGTGGCCGAGCAGACTTACGCGCCCGCGCCGCAGCTCACCCCGCAGGCGGGCCCGAAGCCGCAGCTTCCCGACATCGCCGGCGGCTCGGACGCCGGTACCCCGGGCGGCCCGCGGACGTCGCCGACCCCGGTGCCGCCGCCGCAGGGCTGCAAGGACTTCGACCCGGCCGTCATCGGCACGTGCATGGACACCGTGACGGCCATCGCCGGTCTCCCCGGTGACGGCACCGCGCCCGCGGCGCTGGCCGGTGAGCGCAAAAGCGGCCGGATCCTGCAGGTCGTGGCGGGCAAGGACCCGGCGCCGTACGCCACGGTCGCGGTCAACGCCACCGGCGACGGCGGCCTGACGGGCCTCGCGCTTTCACCGAGTTACGTCGAGGACCAACTCGTCTTCGCCTACGTCACCACCGCCACCGACAACCGGGTGGTCCGGATAGCCAAGGGCCAGGAGCCGAAGCCGGTCCTCGTCGGGATCCCGAAGGGCGCCACCGGCAACCACGGCGCCATCGTCACCGATCCCAAGGGCGCACTGCTCGTCGCGACCGGGGACGCCGGCAACCCGGCCAACGCGGCGGACCCGAACTCCTTGGCGGGCAAGGTGTTGCGCATCGACCCGTCGGGCAAGGCCGCCGCCGGGAACCCGACAGCGGGCTCGCTCGTCTACGCGTCGGGCCTGCACACACCCGGCGGCCTGTGCGGCTCGGCCGACGGCTCGCGGTTCTGGGTCACCGACCGGCCCGGCGACAAGGACGTGATGTACCGGCTGCTGCCTGGCCGTCCACTGACAGTCCCGGCCTGGACATGGCCCGACAAGCCCGGTGTCGCGGGTTGTGCGGACTTCTCCGACTTCCTCGTTGTCGCGGGCTCGACGGCCGCGAACCTGCAGAACCTGCCCGTCGCGCCGGACGGCTCGATCAGCGGCAAGCCGACGGTGTCGAACGACGGCAAGAGCGGCAGCCCGACGTACGGCCGCGTGGCCGGGATCAGCATGATCTCGCCCGACATCGCCGTGTCCGGCACGGTCAACAAGGACGGCGGCACCACGGTCTCCAGCGACGACCGCGCCCTCCTGATCACCCGCAGCCAAAGCCCCGCCGGGAACAACAAAGACTGACCGCGCGGCCCTTGTGAGCGTTGCGGCCGGTTCTAACCGGCCGCAACGCTCACAAGGGGTTCAGCGGCGGCGGTGGGCGCGGACGTCGGCGCTGGCCGCGAACAGGGCCAGGAAGCCCGCCACCAGGGCGACATACCGCCCGAAACCGGGGTTGATCGTGATGCCCCCGGCACTGAACAGCTCCCGCTCCTCGGTGCCGAACTGCAGGTCGATGCCGTACCAGCTGAACGCCATCATCAGCACCACGACACACGACGCGATCAGCCACAGTTGCGGCAGCCCGCTCTCGCGGACCTTGCCGATCTGCCCGAGCGCCACCACGGCGACACCGGTGACCAGCAGCAGGAGCGGCGGGAACCAGGACAGGAAGTCCGACTTCCACGCGCTGCGCAGGACCTCGTTCGTCGGCAGCGCGCCGAGCCCGTCCTTGACCTCCGGGTCCGTCGCGGTCAGCGTCGTCCACGTCAGGAACAGCGACACGCCCGCGAGCAGCCCGGCCCCGAGGCCGAGCCACTCGCGCCACGTGACGCGCTTCACCAAGCGATTCACGGAAACGGCCACGGCTCAGGCGAGCCGCTCGATGATCAGCTCGCGGACACGCTTGGCGTCGGCCTGTCCCTTGGTCGTTTTCATCACCGCGCCGACGATCGCCCCGGCGGCCTGCACCTTGCCGTCGCGGATCTTGCCCGCGACGTCCGGGTTCGCGGCCAGCGCCGCGTCGATCGCGGCCAGCAGCGCCGAATCGTCGGAGACGATCTTCAGGCCGCGCTTTTCGACGACCTCGGCCGGCTCGCCTTCGCCTTCGAGCACGCCCTGAACGACCTCACGCGCGAGCTTGTTGTTCAGCTCACCCGAGTTGATCAGCGCGATGACCTGCGCCATCTGCGCCGGCGTGATCGGCAGCTCGGCGAGCTCGACCTCGCGGGTGTTGGCCTCCTGCGAAAGGAAGTTCACCCACCAGCTGCGTGCCTCGGTCGGCTGCGCGCCCGCCTCGACCGTCGCGGTGACGAGGTCGACGGCACCGGCGTTGAGCAGGTCACGCAGCTCTTCGTCGGTCAGGCTCCACTCGGTCTGGATGCGCTTGCGGCGCTCCTGCGGCATCTCGGGGAGCGTCTTGCGCAGCTCCTCGACCCACTCGCGCGACGGCGCCATCGGGACCAGGTCGGGCTCCGGGAAGTACCGGTAGTCCTCGGCGGTCTCTTTGGTGCGGCCCGGCGAAGTCGTGCCGTCGCCCTCCTGGAAGTGCCGCGTCTCCTGCTTGACCCGGCCACCACTGGCGAGAACCGCGCCCTGGCGCATCATCTCGTAGCGCACCGCGCGCTCGACGCTGCGCAGCGAGTTGACGTTCTTCGTCTCCGTGCGGGTGCCGAGCTCCTCGCTGCCCTTGGGCATGAGCGAGATGTTCGCGTCGCATCGCAGCGAGCCCTGGTCCATCCGGACGTCCGAGACGTCGAGCGCCTTGAGCAGGTCACGCAGCGCGCCGACGTAGGCGCGGGCCACCTCGGGAGCGCGTTCGCCGTGCCCCGGGATGATCTTGGTGACGATCTCGATCAGCGGCACACCGGCGCGGTTGTAGTCCAGCAGCGAGTAGTCCGCGCCGTGGATCCGGCCCGTCGCGCCGCCCTTGTGCAGCGACTTGCCGGTGTCCTCCTCCATGTGCGCGCGCTCGATTTCGACGCGCACGACCTCGCCGTCGTCCAGCGTGACGTCGAGGTAGCCGTTGAAGGCGATCGGCTCGTCGTACTGCGAGGTCTGGAAGTTCTTCGGCTGGTCCGGGTAGAAGTAGTTCTTCCGCGCGAAGCGGCACCACTCGGCGATCTCGCAGTTGAGCGCGAGGCCGATCCGGATCGCCGACTCGACCCCCTTGCCGTTGACGACCGGCAAGGAGCCGGGCAGGCCCAGGCAGGTCGGGCAGACCTGGGTGTTGGGCTCGCCGCCGAAGGTCGTCGGGCAGGAGCAGAACATCTTGGTGTTGGTGTTGAGCTCGACGTGCACCTCGAGCCCGAGGACCGGGTCGTACCGCTCGACGACCTCGGCGTAGTCCATCAAGTCGGCCACAGCCGTCATTCCCCGCCCTCTTTACGCATGCTCCGCACGGCCAGCAGCACGCCGGTGATCGCGGCCAGCCCACTCGCACCGGCGTTGACCAGCAGCAGCTTGTCCTGCTTGTCCTTGGCCGCGCGGATGCCCGCCACGGCGCCCACCGCGCCGCCGACGGAAGCCGCCAGGCCGAACAAACCCTTGACTTTGGTGACTGCGGACTTGCTCACTTCGGTGCCTCCAAACTCGGAACCCGGTGCACGAGCGAACCGCCCGCGGCGTCGTTGCGTGCGACTTCGTAGGCCGCGCCGACGCGGTACAGCCTGTCGTCGGCCAGTGCCGGGGCCATGATCTGCAGGCCGACCGGCAGGCCATCCTCATCGGACAGTCCACTCGGGACGCTCATCGCGGCGTTGCCCGCCAGGTTCGACGGGATGGTGCAGAGGTCGGCCAGGTACATCGCCATCGGGTCGTCGACCCGCTCGCCGATCTTGAACGCCGTTGTCGGGGTGGTCGGCGAGACCAGCACGTCGACCTTTTCGAACGCGGAGTCGAAATCGCGTGAGATCAGCGTGCGGACCTTCTGCGCCGAGCCGTAGTAAGCGTCGTAATAACCCGACGACAACGCGTATGTGCCCAACATGATCCTACGCTTGACCTCGGCTCCGAAGCCCTTTTCGCGGGTGAGCGACATGACCTCCTCGGCACTGTGCTCGCCGTCGTCGCCGACGCGCAGGCCGTAGCGCATGGCGTCGAACCGCGCGAGGTTCGAGGAGCACTCGCTCGGCGCGATGAGGTAGTACGCGGGCAGCGCGTAGGTGAACGCGGGGCAGGAGACCTCGACGACCTCGGCGCCCAACGCGCGAAGCTGCTCGACGGCGGCCTCGAACGAGCGCAGCACACCGTCCTGGTAGCCGTCGCCCGCGAACTCCTTCACGACACCGACGCGGACACCCTTGAGGTCCCCGCGGGCACCTTCGAGGGCCGCCGCGACGACCGGCGGGACCGGCGCGTTGATCGACGTCGAGTCGAGCGGGTCGTGCCCGGCGATCACTTCGTGCAGCATGGCCGCGTCGGTGACCGTTCGCGCGCAAGGGCCCGCCTGGTCGAGCGAGGACGAGAAGGCGACCAGGCCGTAGCGCGAAACGCCGCCGTAAGTCGGTTTCACGCCGACCGTTCCGGTGACCGCGCCGGGCTGGCGGATCGAGCCGCCGGTGTCGGTACCGATGGCGAGCGGGGCCTCGAAGGCGGCGAGCGAAGCCGACGAGCCACCGCCGGAACCGCCCGGGACGCGGGCGAGGTCCCACGGGTTGTGCGTCGGGCCGAACGCGGAGTTCTCCGTGGAGGAGCCCATCGCGAACTCGTCCATGTTGGTCTTGCCGAGAATGACGACACCGGCTTCGCGCAGCTTGCGCGTCACGGTGGCGTCGTACGGCGGAAGCCAGTTCTCCAGCGTCTTGGAGCCGACCGTCGTCGGGATGCCCTGGGTGGTCAGCACGTCCTTGAGGGCGAGCGGGACACCGGCCAGCGCCGACTTCGGCGCCCGCCCCTCGGCGACGTCGGCGTCCACCGCGCGGGCCGAGGCCAGCGCGCCTTCGGTGTCGACGTGGAGGAAGGCGTGGACGTACTCGTCGACCTCGGCGATACGGTCCAAATGCGCCTGGGTGACCTCGACCGAGGACACTTCACGGGATTGGATTTTCGACGCCAATTCGGCGGCGTTGAGTTTGGTCAGGTCGGACACGGGTTATTCCTCCCCCAGGATCCGCGGAACACGGAAGCGGCCTTCTTCGGCCGCCGGCGCCCCGGAAAGCGCCTGCGCCTGGGAAAGCCCCGGGCGGACGACGTCGTCGCGGAAAACGTTGGTCAGCGGCACGGCGTGCGAGGTCGGCGGGATGTCCTCACCGGCGACTTCGCTCACCTTGGCCACCGCGTCCAGGATCTGGTCGAGCTGGCCGGCGAAGACGTCCAGCTCCTCTTCGGTGACGGCCAGCCTGGCCAGCTGGGCAAGGTGTGCGACCTCGTCGCGGGAAATGTTGGGCACGCGGGTTTCTCCCGGGGTGTGCTGGTCGGGGTGGTCGGAAGGTGTAAGTCTATGGCGATGGAATGGGACGACTCGACTGGGTTATGCCACATCGTGATCCCGCCACGCGGACTGCCGCTCCCACGGGGAGGCCGCGTCTGCCACAATCGGCGCCCGGCAAGCGGCGTTCCACGGCGAGGCTGGAACGCCCACGACGAGAGGGGCTCGCGTTGTCCTTCCTGATCCGGGTTCAGCTTCCGGACAGTCCTGGGACCCTTGGCGCAGTGGCCACCGCTCTCGGAACGGTCGGAGCGGACATCCTCAGTGTCGATGTGGTCGAGCGGGGCAACGGCATCGCCATCGACGACCTGGTGGTCGAGCTGCCGTCCGGCAGGCTTCCCGACGCGCTGATCACGGCCGCGGAGAGCGTCGAAGGCGTCGAGGTCGACGCCGTGCGCCCCTACGCGGGGGTGCTGGACACCCACCGTGAGCTCGAACTGGTCGAGGAGATCGCCGCCCAGCCCGCCGCCGGGCTGGAAATCCTGGCGGAAGGCGTGCCGCGGATCATCCGCGCGGGCTGGTCCGTCGTCGTGCAGCACACCGAAGAAGGCCCCATCCGGCTGGCTTCGTCCAGCGCCGCGCCCGAAGCGGCCATCGCGAGCATGCCGTGGCTCCCGCTGGAGCGCGCGACGGTCCTCGACGCCGAGGACGCGTGGGTACCCGAAACCTGGCAGGAGCTCGGCACCGAGCTCGCCGCGACCCCGCTGGGCAAGCCCGACAAGGCTTTGCTCGTCGGCAGGCCCGGCGGCCCGATGTTCCGCGCGGCGGAGGTCGCGCGGCTGGCCCACTTCGCGGGCATCGTCGCGGTGGTCCTGGACAGCTGAAGCGCCGGACCTGGGCCTGTCAGAGGTCCAAGGCGTAGGCGACCAGAGTGACACCGGGGGCCGGGGACCAGTCGCGCTCCGGGATGCGGGTGAAGCCGAGCCGTTCGTACATGCGGTGTGCCGTGGCCATGATGTCCAGGCTGCACAGGACCACACGCACGGCGCCGAGCTCGCGGGCGCGGTCCACGACCGCGCCGGTCAGCGCGGCGCCGATGCCCCGGCCCGACGCCGCGGGCGCGACGGCGAGCATGCGGAACTCGATCTCGCCCTCTCGGGAGACCTCCGAGTACTTCGAGCCGGGACGGACCAAGGTGACCGAGCCCAGCACCGTGCCCTCGGGGCCGACGGCCGCCATCAGTTCGGCGTGCTCCGCCCGCGACGCGGCATCGCGGAGTTTGTTCGCGTAGCCCGGCTCCGCGTTGTGCGCGAGGAACCCGCCTTTTTCGTAGGCCTCGACGGTGACTTCACCGATCGCGGCGAACTCCTCCGGCAGCGCGGGCCTGATTTCGAAGTCACTCATCACTTTCCTCTGCCGCCGGAGCCTCCGGCTCTTCGGGGACCAGCGCCACCTCGACGGCCGCCTCCGGGCCATCGGCGAGCAGGACCCGGAAGCCGTCCTCGTCGAGCACCGGCACCTTCAGCTGCACGGCCTTGTCGTACTTCGAGCCGGGCGCCTCGCCGACCACGACGAACGCGGTCTTCTTCGACACCGAGCCCGCCGCCTTCCCGCCACGCGACATGATCGACTCTTTGGCTTCGTCACGGGAAAAGCCCTCCAGCGAGCCGGTCACCACGATCGAGAGGCCTTCGAGGTTGCGCGGGATCGACGTGTCGCGCTCCTCCTCCATCCGGACCCCCGCGGCCCGCCATTTCCGGACGATCTCCCGGTGCCAATCGACCTCGAACCATTCGAGCACGGCGTGAACGATGGTGGGCCCGACGCCGTCCACCTCGGAAAGCTCTTCTTCGGAGGCGTTCTCGATCCGTTCGAGCGACCCGAATTCCCGCGCCAGCGCCTGTGCCGCGGTCGGCCCGACATGCCGGATCGAGAGCCCGACGATCACCTTCCACAAAGGACGGTCCTTGGCGCTCTCCAGGTTCAGGAGCAGCTTGTGCCCGTTCGCGGACAGCTCGCCCGCCTTGGTGCGGAACAGCTCGACCCCCAGGAGTTTCTCCTCGTCGAGGTCGAAGATGTCACCCTCGTCGGTGACCGCGCCCGCCTCCAGCAGCGCCGCGGCCGCCTCGTACCCGAGCACCTCGATGTCGAAAGCGCCACGCCCGGCCAGGTGGAACAACCGCTCCCGCAGCTGCGCGGGGCACGACCGCGCGTTCGGGCAACGGATGTCGATGTCGCCCTCTTTCTGGTACGCCAGCGTGGTGTGGCACTCCGGGCAGCGGGTCGGCATGACGAATTCGCGCTCGTCACCCGTGCGCGCGTCGACCACCGGGCCGAGCACCTCGGGGATGACGTCCCCGGCCTTGCGGATGACCACCCTGTCGCCGATCAGCACGCCCTTGCGCTTGACCTCTTCACCGTTGTGCAGCGTCGCCATCTCCACCGTGGACTGCGCGACCACGACCGGCTCCATCACCGCGAACGGCGTTACCCGGCCGGTGCGGCCGACGTTCACCTTGATGTCGAGCAGGGTGGTGATGACCTCTTCCGGCGGGTACTTGTAGGCGATCGCCCAGCGCGGCGCGCGCGAAGTGGTGCCGAGGCGGCGCTGCAGGCCGACGGAGTCGACCTTGATCACGATGCCGTCGATGTCGTGCTCGACCTCGTGGCGGTGCTCGCCCCAGTAGTCGATGTGCTCCAGCAGGCCTTGCGAGGACTCGATGACCTTGCTGTGCGTGGAGACCGGCAGCCCCCACGCGGCGAGCGCTTCGTACGCCTCGGATTGGCGGGCGGGCTCGAACCCTTCGCGCTTGCCGAAACCGTGGCAGATCAGCCGGAGCGAACGGGACTTGGTGATCTTCGGGTCCTTCTGCCGCAACGAACCCGCGGCCGTGTTGCGCGGGTTCGCGAACGGCGGCTTGCCCGCCTCGACGAGCTGCGCGTTCAGCTTCAGGAAGTCCTCGACACGGAAGAAGACCTCGCCGCGGACCTCGACCAGCGCCGGGACGGGGAACTTCTCCGTGCCGCTCAGCGTCTCCGGCACCTCCTGCAGGGTGCGGACGTTGAGCGTGACGTCCTCACCGGTGCGGCCGTCGCCGCGGGTCAGCGCGCGGGTGAGCTTGCCGTTCTCGTAGAGCAGGTTGATGGCCAGGCCGTCGATCTTCAGCTCGCACAGGTACCGCGTGGGGCCGATCTCCTTCTCGGTGCGCTCCGCCCAGGCGACCAACTCTTCGGCGTCGAACACGTTGTCCAGGCTGAGCATCCGCTCCAGGTGGTCGTGGGCGGTGAAGTCCGTGGAGAACGTGCCGCCGACGTTCTGGCTCGGCGACTCGGGCGTGACAAGGCTCGGATGGGCCTCTTCGAGCGCCTGAAGTTCACCCAGAAGAAGGTCGAACTTGCCGTCGTCGATGATCGGCGAGTCCAGCACGTAATACCGGAACTGGTGTCCGCGGATCTCCTCCGAGAGCGCGCTGTGGCGCTCCCGGACCTCGGCCGGGACATCCGTGATGTCCTCGGCCGCGACGGGATCGGTTGTGCCCGCCGGAAGATCGGCGCCGTCTTCGGCGGCCGGATCACCGGAAGGTAGCTCTTTGCTGCTCACGGTAGGTAAGACTAGTCGCCGGGTACGACATCTTCCGACATGCCGCGGACGAGTTCGCGAAGCTCCAGGAGCGAGATCGAATCGGCCGGTTCGGCCTCCGCGGTCTCGACGCGGCGAAGCCGTTCGCCCGCCAGCCGCTCGCCGAGGGCCGCGTCCAGCGGGAGGAAGGTCATCGTCCGGCGGACCGCTTCGTCGAGCTCGGGGAAGGCTGGATGGTGGACGGCGACGTCGACCACGGACTCGGCTTCGTCGACCTGCGCGGCGATCCGCACGTCGGCCAGCGCGAGCTGGTGCGCGCCGAGGTTGACGGTGACCTCCGAGGGATCGGGCACCGGCGGCACCGAGTCGTGGTACTCCCAGATCGCGTCCTCCGGCGGCGCCGCGGCACGCCAGGCGTCGGTGTACGGCCTCAGCGCCGGGTCCTCCTGGCCGGTGACGACCAGCGCGTAGATGGCCCGCTGGCCGCGTTCCAGGGAGAAGTGCAGATCCGGGTGCACGAGCGCGACGGCCCGGCACAGATCGTGCTCGACGCGCTGCGGCTCGCGATCGCCGAGGGCGGCGCTGATCTCGGGCAACATGTCGTACCAGGTCGACCAGAACGCGGTGGCGGCCGCTTCGGCGTCGGCCGGGATCGGCTGCTCCGGCCAGGCGGTGCGCGGGTCGGGGGTGTCGCTGCGACGACGACGGAAAAGACGCATGGACAGTCACGCTACGCGCAGGGGTGGACGGCCGTGGGAAATTGGTCCCCATGAAGGCATTCGGTTCCGACGGCTGGTCCTGGCTGAACGCACCTGCCGCCTGGGAGGGCGGCGACGGGCTCACCGTCGCCGCCGAGCCCGGCACGGATTTCTGGCGCACCACCCACTACGGCTACGACCGGGACACCGGCCACGTGTTCGGCCACACCACCGAAGGCGACTTCGCCGTCACGACGACGTTCTCCGCCGCCTACCGGGAGTTGTACGACCAGGCGGGCGTCATGCTGCGGATCGACGAGCGGAACTGGATCAAGACCGGGATCGAGTACGTCGGCGGCGAGCACCTGCTGAGCGTGGTCGTCACCAGGGACGTCTCCGACTGGTCGGTCATCCCCCTGGCGATTTCACCTGATTCGGTGACACTCGCCGTCAACCGCACCGGCGACACGGTGACCGTCCGCTACGGCCTCGACGGCACGGAGCCCGTCACGATGGCGCGCCTCGCCTACTTCCCGCCCACCGTCCCGGTACTCGCCGGGGTGATGTGCGCTTCCCCGGAAGGCACCGGCTTCTCCGTCACCTTCTCGACGCTGGAGATCACCAGCCTCTGAAGGCCTGTCGGCTTGGGCAGTGGGCTCGGTGGGGTCGTGAGTGTTTCGCGGGGTTCTAACCCCGCGAAACACTCACGAGGCCCTTCGGGGGCACGTCAGGAGCGGGTCCAGGTTTCGGGCGGCTCGACGAAGGCTTTGCCCAGGTCGCGGGCCCGGGCCAGGACCCAGCGCATCCATTCGTCGGTCGCGTTCGCGAGGCCGCAGGTGGGCGTCGGGATGGCGCGCTCGCCGAGGATGGCGCGGTCGAAGCCGAGGCGGTCCACCAGGCGCAGCGCGGACATCGCGCTTTCGTGCAGCGAAACCCTCGTGCCGGGGTCCGTCGACGGGATCAGGCCCAGCAGGAACGTGGTGCCGCCGTCCCACGCTTCGCCGATCTCGTCGAGCAGTCCGGCGGGCGCGCCGCCGAGCAGCGTCAGGTCGAGGGACTGCGCGCCCGCGCCGGCGGAGCGGAGCAGCTTGACCGGCGGCCGCGAGTCGCAGCAGTGCACGATCACGGGCTGCCCGGTGATCCGCTCGGCGCCCTCGATGACGGTGGCGAGCAGGTCCCGCGCCTCGGGCTCCGGGACGGACCGGACGGTGCCGTAGCCGGACGGTGTCGACAGCGAGCCTTCCAGCACCGCGGGCAGCGACGGCTCGTCGAACTGGACGACCACCGGCGCGCCCGTGCGGGCCGTCAGGTCGGCGACGTGCGCCTCGAGACCGGTGAGCAGCGACGCCGCGAAGTCGCGCAGCGCGCCGCGGTCGGTGAGCACGCGGTGTCCTTTGGGGAGCTCGATCCCGGCCGCGAGCGTCCACGGCCCGGCGAACTGCGTCTTCACCAGGTTCGGCTTGACGCCGGTGTTCTCCCTGGCCTCCTCGAAGGCGTCCAGGTCCCAGCGCAGCAGGTCGACCGCGCGCCGGTGGATGTGCCCCGGCCGCGCGGCGATGCGGTAACCGCTCGGGACCAGGTCGACGGCGATGTCGACGAGCAGCGCGGCGCTCCGGCCGAGCATGTCGGCGCCGACACCACGTTCGGGTAACTCGGGCAGGTGCGGGAATTCGGGCAGCTCGCCGAAAACGACGGCCGCGGTCTCCGCGGGTTCGATGCCGGGCATGGAACCGATGCCGGTAGTCATGCCGGGCGGCCAGGAGGGGTTTGCCACGGATGCAGTCTGCCCGCGCCGGGTGGGCCCCGGCCCACCCGGCCCTGAATTGGGCGAATTTCCCCGAATGCGGCACGGGCCGCGGCCCGCCCGATTACGCTGACCAGCCATGACGACCCCACCGCCGCCTCCCGGCTGGTACCCGGACCAGCAAACCCCTCAGCTGCACCGCTGGTGGGACGGGCGCGCCTGGACGCCCAACACCCGGCCGGCGAACCAAGTTCCCACCAACGACGCCCACCCCATCGAACTGGACATCGAACGCGGCCACGACCCGGCGCGCATCCAGCAGCAGGTCGCCAAAGGCACGAAGGGCCGGGCCACCGGCGCGGCCGGCGGCGGGACGCTGTTCACCGAGCCCGTCCTCGTGGTCAACCAGCGCGCCAAGCTGATCGAGATGGCGAACGAGTTCGGTGTCTTCGACCAGAACGGCAACCGGCTCGGCGGGGTGGTCGAGGTCGGGCAGAGCGCGCTGAAGAAGGCCGTGCGCCTGCTGACCAACTACGACCAGTTCCTGACCCACCGCTTCGAGGTCCGCGACGTGAACCACAGCACGGTGCTGAAGGTGACGCGCCCGGCGAAGGTGTTCAAGTCGAAGTTCCTGGTGACCAGGGCCGACGACTCGCCGGTCGGCGAGATCATCCAGGAGAACGTCTTCGGCAAGATCCGGCTCGGCTTCTCGGTCAACGGCCAGAAGGTCGGCGGGATCTACGCGGAGAACTGGCGAGCCTGGAACTTCTCGATCAAGGACCACACCGACACCGAGGTCGCGAAGATCACGAAGACCTGGGGCGGTTTCCTGAAGGCCGCGTTCACCACGGCCGACAACTACGTGGTGGAGATCCACCGCCCGCTGCAGGACCCGCTCGCGAGCATGGTCGTCGCGGCGGCGCTCACCATCGACACGGCGCTGAAGCAGGACGCCAAGTGACATGAGTCTCCTTGTCTCCGCTAGACACCTGATCGGCTTCGGCTCAAGGTGAAGAGCGGAGACGAGGAGGTCCCTTTTGGAACCGCTGACCGAAGACGACACACGCGACTGGACCGAGCCGGGGATCTACTCGGTCGCGCCGGGCGTGTACCGCATCCCGCTGCCACTGCCGAGCGATGCCCTGCGCGCGGTCAACATCTACGCCGTCACCGACGGCACCAAGCTGGTGCTGATCGATTCCGGCTGGGCGCTTGACGCCGCCCGCGAACAGCTCGGCACCGCACTCTCGGGCATCGGCGCCGGCCTCGCCGACGTGAGCGAATTCCTTGTCACCCACGTCCATCGTGACCACTACACGCAGGCCGTCGTGCTGCGCCGCGAGTTCGGCGGCAAGATCGCGCTCGGCGCGCTCGAAGAGCCGTCGCTGAAGATCGCGGCCGACCCGGACGCGGCGCCGATGAACGCCCAGACCGAGATCCTCCGCCGCTGCGGTGCCGAAGCCGTCGTCACCGAGCTGGTGAAGCTGTTCAAGGACGTCTCCGGCCGCACCGAGGCCCACCTCTGGGAGGACCCGGACGAGTGGCTCATCCCCGGCCGCCGCACGGTCCTGCCGGGCCGCGAACTCGATGTCGTGCACACCCCGGGGCACACCGCCGGGCACGTCGTGTTCGTCGACGGCCAGGCGGGCCTGCTGTTCTCCGGCGACCACGTCCTGCCGCACATCACGCCGTCGATCGGCTTCCAGCCCTCGCCCGCCGCCTTGCCGCTGAACGACTACATCGACTCGCTCAACCTCGTCCGCGCCATGCCCGACATGCGCATGCTGCCCGCGCACGGGAAGGTCTCGCCGAGCGTGCACGCGCGGGTCGACGAGCTGCTCGAACACCACCGCCAGCGCCTGGAAGCCATGGGCGAGAAGGTGTTGCAGGGCAAGAGCACCGCGTACGAGACAGCGCTGAGCCTCGGCTGGACACGGCGGCTGCGGAAGCTGCCGGAGATGGACGCCTTCAACCAGATGCTCGCCGTGATGGAGACCGGGTCCCACCTGGATCTGCTGGTGGCACAGGGAAAGCTCGCCGTCACCGAGGTCGACGGGGTCCGGCACTACGCCGCACCTTAAGACTTGTGAGCCTTGCGGCCGGTTCTATTGAGGGGTAAGGCAAAGGTGTCTGGCTGCGGGGATGTCCTGAACGGCGCGTTGAGGACGTTGAGCGTCTCGAACGCGTCGTTCAGGACATCGCCCGCGCGTCCCGGCAAGACCTTGTGAGCGTTCCGGCCGGTTAGAACCGGCCGGAACGCTCACAAGGTGTGGGCTCAGGCGAAGCGGTCCCGCAGTTCTCGCTTGAGGATCTTGCCGGAGGCGTTGCGCGGCAGTTCGTCCACGAAGTGGACGGCCTTGGGCAGCTTGAACGAAGCGAGCTTGCCACTGACGTGGGCCACCAGCTCGGCGGCGTCGACGTCCTCTTTGGACACGACGACCGCGGTGACGGCCTCGATCCACTTCTCGTCGGGAAGCCCGATCACCGCGACCTCGGCGACCGCGGAGTGCGTGTAGAGCGCGTCTTCGACTTCGCGTGAGGCCACCAGCACGCCGCCGGTGTTGATCACGTCCTTGATCCGGTCGACGACGAAGAAGTAGCCCTCTTCGTCCACCCGCACCAGGTCTCCGGAGTGGAACCAGCCGTCGCGGAAGGCTTCCTCGGTGTCCTCCGGTTTGTCCCAGTACCCCAGGCACAACTGCGGCGACCGGTAAACGATCTCTCCCGGCACGTTCGGCGCGACGTCGTTTCCCAGCTCGTCCACCACTTTGGCCTCGACGAACAGGACCGGGCGCCCCGCCGAATCGGGGCGGTCACGGTGGTCGTCCGGGCCGAGGACGGTGGCCAGTGGGCCGATCTCGGACTGGCCGAAACAGTTGTAGAAGGCCAATCCCGGCATGGCCGCGGCCAGCCTGTCGCGGATCGGGCCGGGCATGATCGACGCGCCGTAGTACGCCTTGCGCAGTCCGCTGAGATCGCGCGTGGCGAAGTCGGCGTGGTTCGCGAGAGCGACCCAGAGCGTCGGCGCGGCGAAGAACGCGGAGTGCCCGTTCTTCTCCAGCCGGCGCAGGATTTCACCCGGTTCGGGGACTTCGAGCAGGTCGTTGGTCGCGCCGATGGCCAGCCACGGCATGAGGAACACGTGCGTCTGAGCGCTGTGATAGAGCGGCATGACGTGCAGCGGGTCGTCGTCCTCGCGCAGGTCGAGCGCCTGCAGGCACGACAGGTACTCGTGGATGAGCGCGCGGTGGGTCATCATCGCGCCCTTGGGCTTGGACGTGGTGCCGGAGGTGTAGAGCAGCTGGACGAGGTCGGTGTCGGCGACTTCGACGTCGAGATCCGGCACGGCGCCTTCGGAAGCGGCCCGCAGCAACGAATTCTCGCCGTCGCGCAGCGGGACGACGGTGATGCCGTTCACATTGGCCATCAGCGCCGGGTCGACGAGCGCGACCGCGGAGCCGGACTGCGTCACGAGATAGGCGAATTCTTCGCCGGTCAGGTTGTAGTTGATCGGCACGTGCACCAGGCCTGCCCTGGCACAGGCGAGGAAGCCGATGAGGTACGCGTCGGAGTTCTTGCCGTACGCCGCGACCCTGTCGGCCTTCTCGAGCCCGAGGCCGAGCAGGAACCCCGCCGCCCGGGTGATCGCGGCGTCGAGTTCGCCGTAGGTCCACTCGCGATCCTCGAACCGCAGCGCGACCCGGCCCGGCACGCGGGCGGCCGTGCGCCGGAGGATGTCAGCGACGTTGCTGGACCGCAGGGCCGTCATCGACGTCCTCCTAGACTCGGACCGGTGGAGATCCAGATTAGACGCGCCCGGCGCCCGGATGTCGAGCCGATCGTCCGCCTGCTCGCCGACGACCAGCTCGGCGCGGCCCGCGATTCGGCCGACGACCTGGCGCCATACCTGAAGGCGTTCGACGTCATCGACGCCGACCCGAGCCAACTGCTGATGGTGGCCGACTTGGGCGGCACGGTCGTCGGCACCCTGCAGCTCACGATCATCCCCGGCCTCGCGCGCAAAGGGGCGCTGCGCGCGCAGGTCGAGGCCGTCCGGGTACGGGCGGACCAGCGTGGGGCCGGGCTCGGCGCGCGGCTGATGCAGTGGGCCATCGACGAGTCACGACGTCGTGGCTGCGCGCTCATGCAGCTGACTTCGGACGCCTCGCGCGTGGACGCGCACCGCTTTTACCTACGGCTGGGATTCGCGGCCAGCCACCAGGGGTTCAAGCTCAAGCTGTCGTGAGCGTTCCGGCCGGTTAGAACCGGCCGGAACGCTCACAAGGTCTTTAGGCGGTACTGGCGATCTTGGCGCTGCCCAGCACCAGGTCGCCACTGGAGTCGGGGCGGTACATGACCACGACCTGGCCGGGCGCGACGCCTCGCAGCGGCTCGCGCAGCTGGATGGTCACCTGGTCGCCGACGGCTTCCGCCACGGCGTCCACGGTGCCGCCGTGGGCGCGGACCTGGATGACGCACTCCGTCGGCCCGTCCAGCGGGCGCTCGCTCGGCCAGATCGGCCTGTCCGCGTTGATCACCGCGACGCCGAGGTCGGCCACCGGGCCGACCTTCACCGTGCCGGAGACCGGCTCCAGCGAAAGCACATAGCGCGGGCGGCCGTCGGGCGCGGGCGCCTCGATGCCGAGGCCCTTGCGCTGGCCGACGGTGAAGCCGTGCACCCCGGTGTGGCGGCCGAGGACCGCGCCGGTCTCGGCGTCGACGAGGTCACCCGGGCTCTGCCCGAGCTTCTTCTCGAGGAACTTCTTCGTGTCACCGTCGGGGATGAAGCAGATGTCGTAGCTGTCCGGCTTGTTCGCCACGGACAGGCCGCGCGTCTCGGCCTCGGCGCGGACCTCGGTCTTCCAGGAGTCGCCGAGCGGGAACATCGCGTGGCGCAGCTGCTCCGGGGCCAGCGAGGCCAGCACGTACGACTGGTCCTTGCCGGTGTCGGCGCTGCGGCGCAGCTCGGGGACACCGTCGACGGTCTCGAGCCGGGCATAGTGGCCCGTGGCGACGGCGTCGAAGCCGAGCGCCATCGCCTTGTCCAGCAACGCCTCGAACTTGATCTTCTCGTTGCAGGTGACACACGGGTTCGGCGTGCGGCCCGCGGCGTACTCGCCGACGAAGGTCTCGATGACCTCTTCGGTGAAGCGCTCGGCGAAATCCCAGACGTAGAAGGGGATGCCCATGATGTCCGCGGCACGGCGGGCGTCGTGGGAGTCCTCGACCGTGCAGCAGCCGCGGGACCCGGTGCGCAGGGTCCCCGGCTTCGCCGAGAGGGCGAGGTGCACACCGACGACGTCATGCCCGGCGTCCACCGCCCGCGCGGCGGCCACCGCC